>Ga0197143_1001701_pt1 | contig 18034 bp, 23 predicted proteins | sample GBS70_MetaG_FD_148603 | JGI IMG/M metagenome (GOLD analysis project Ga0197143, IMG submission 148603) | Sediment microbial communities from Great Boiling Springs, Gerlach, Nevada, United States - GBS 70_MetaG | ecosystem: Environmental > Aquatic > Thermal springs > Hot (42-90C) > Sediment...
CGGGAAGTCTTTCAGCGGTGGCGGGAGCTCACACGGCCTGCGCCTGGCCCCGACGGCACCCGCCGCCCGTACTGGATGCTGCGGCCCCTGAAGCCCCACCCCAAGGCGTACCGTCTGGTGGGTGAAGGGTGAGGCCGGAGGGTCTGCTCGAGAGGGGGGAGGGACTTGGAAACAGCAAAGGCAGTGTACTTCTTCCCGGAGGATCTCTAGTACCACCGTGAGACCCACTACTGGGTTCGTCCGAGCGGGTCCACCGCGGTGGTGGGACTCGACGCCCTGGCGCAGGCCGCCATGGGGGACATCGTGTAAGAGTTAGGCCAGACGGTCCGCGCGGGAGAGCGGATAGGCTCCGTGGAGGCGGCTAAGATGGTGTCGTTCCTGGTCTCGCCCGTGAGCGGGAGGATTCTCCGCCGGAACGAGGACGTACTCCGCACCCCGTCCCTCGTCAACATGGACCCCTACGGGAGGGGGTGGCTGGTGGAGGTGGAGTTGACGAACTGGCAGGAGGAGGCCACGCAGCTCCTCCACGGTGCCGACCCTGTCCGTCGGTGGGCGGAAGAGGAGGTCGCGCGGTACCGGGCCCGGGGTTGGATCGACTGAGAGCGCTGGACAACGCGGGGGGATCGCCATGGCAGGGTTCTGGCGACTCATCACCGACGACGCCGTGACGGCGAGCTTCGGGCTGGCCGCGGACGAGTGGATGGCTCAGCACCAGACACCCGAGCGGAGGCCCATGTTGCGGCTGTACACGTACCGGTCCCACTGCGCCTTGGTGGGCCGGTTCCAGCACGTGGACACCGAGGTGGACCGGGCTTTCTGCGCCGCGCACGGGATCGACGTCTGCCGGCGCCCCACCGGGGGCGGCGCCATTCTCATGGGCGAGGACCAACTGGGCATCGCGCTGACCCTCCCCGATCCCGGGGAGGGCGGCGGCGTGCCTCCCCTTCGGGACCGCCTCGGCCCCTTCGCGCAAGCGGTGGTGGAGGGGCTGCGGGCCCTGGGGGTTGTGGCAGCCTTCGCCGGGAAAAACGACGTGGAGGTCCGGGGGCGCAAGATGCCGGGCTCGGGCTGTACCACGCGCCCGGCGGTGGCGTGCTGTTCCACTGCAGCCTGTTGGTGGACCTGGATATTGCGCTTATGCTGCGCGTTCTTCGCACGCCCTTTGAGAAGCTTGCCGACAAGGCCGTGGCCACCGTGGCGGAACGCATCACTACCGTGCGCCGTGAACTGGGCCGGTGGGTTGCCCTGAACGAGGTGCGGGCCCACGTGGCCGACGGCTTCGCCAGGGTCTTCGGGTGACGCTGGTACCAGACAGCTTCACGCCGGAGGAGCTGGAGGGTATTCGCAGGCTGGAGGCGGAGAAGTACCGCGACCCCCAGTGGATCGACCTCCGGCAGCTCACCCCGGACCTGACCGGTTCGGCCCGCGTGAAGACCCCCGGGGGTCTTGTGGAAGTCCACCTCACCCTCGTGGGCGAGAACATCAAGGTGGCGTACATCCACGGGGACTTTTTCGCGGCGGAGGGAGCCGTGGCGGAACTCGAACGGCTGTTGCGCTGGCATTCCGCGCCCCGGAGGCCATCGCCCGGACGGTGGGCGCGTACTTCGACCGGGCGGGCCCGGTGCTGGCCGGAGTCACCGCGGAGCACCTGGCCACGGCCGTCCAGCGCGCGGTTGAAGCCGCCCGCACCCGAGAGGGGGTTCCGTACGGATGCTTCGTGAACCCGTGAGGGAGATCCACTTCCACGCGCCGGGCCTGCGCCGTTACGAGACGAGCGAGTACCGACCGGACGAAACGACCCGGTTTGTGGCCATCAGCGTCACGGGGACGGCCTGCGCCTTGGCCTGCGACCACTGCCAGATGAAGGTCCTGCAGGGGATGCTCCCGTTGCCGCGCCGCGAGGGCGGCCTGTTCGACCTGTGCGCGGAACTGGCCGCCCGGGGCGCGCGGGGTGTCCTCGTGTCAGGGGGCTGCGACCGCCACGGGAGGGTACCCCTGCGGCCGCACCTGGCGGACCTCAAGCGGGTGCGGAGGGACTGGGTCTCGTGGTACGGGTCCACACGGGCTTACTGGACGAGGAGACGGCGGCCGGCTTGGCGGAGGTCGGCGTAGACGGAGCGATGATCGACGTCATCGGCGCGGACGAGACCATCCGCGAGGTGTACCACTTGGATGCCACGGTGGCCGATTACGAGTCCCCCCCGCCCTGCTGGAGCGCTACCACATCCCCGCGGTCCCCCACATCGTGCTGGGGCTGCATTACGGCCGCATGCTCGGCGAGCACGCGGCCCTGGAGATGGTGGCCCGCCACCGGCTCAGCCTCCTGGTACTGGTGGTACTCACCCCCCTGTGCGGTACACCTATGGCCGACGTGAGCCCGCCCAGCCCGGAGGAGATCGGCGCCTTCTTCCGCCACGCCCGGGCTCGCCTGCCCACGGTGCCCATCGTGCTCGGTTGCGCGCGGCCCTTGGGTCCGGTCAAGGCCCTCATCGACCGCCTGGCGGTGGACGCCGGACTGGACGGCATCGCCTACCCCGCGGAGGGGATCGTGGAATACGCCCGGGGACGAGGGCTCGTACCGCGATTCCACGACAGTTGCTGCGGCGTGACCTGGTGAGGAGGGCGGAAGGTGTTCGGCCGACCGCGGGCCGGTTCGTCCGGGAGGTGATCTGAGACATGGGAGAGCTGAAGGTCCTGTCCGCGCAGGAGGCGGAGAGACTCCGGACGAGCCCTGAGTACGTGCGGGTCTCGGTGGCGGCGGCTATGACCCTGGGGCTCAAGACCGGCCGGATGTACCGGGATGCCGTGTGCCGGTGCGTGAACCTCCTCCTCCACTACCCGCAGGGTTGCTGGGCCAACTGTACCTACTGCGGCCTTGCCCGGGAGCGGCCCGGGGTCCCGGTGGGGAATACCTTCATCCGCGTCACTTGGCCGCTGTACCCCACGGACTTGGTGGTAGACCGCATCGCGGCTGCCGGAGACCGAGTTGGGCGCGTGTGCATCGCGCAGGTGCAGGACAAGCGAGCCTATCCCGATCTCCTGGACATCGGCGTCCGCATCCGCCGCAAGAGCGACGTACCCATCTCCGCCCTGGTGAGCGCCACACTACTGAACGAGGAGCGGCTCCGGTCCATCCAAGAGGCGGGGCAGACATCATCGGCATCGGTCTCGACGCCGCCAGCGAAGAGGTGTTCTACTACACTCGAGGCCGGGGTGCGCGCGGGCCCCACGACTGGCGCCAGCACTGGGAGATCGTCGGGATCGCCCGGCGCCTGTTCGGTCCCTTCAAGGTCAACTGCCACGTCATCGTAGGACTGGGCGAAACGGACCGGGACCTGGTGGGGCTGTTCTACCGGCTCAAGGAGAGGGAGGTGGCGGCCTACTTGTTCTCGTTCAACCCCGAGCCCGGCACCGCCATGGGTGACCGCCCGCGGGCGCCCCTTCACCGGTGGCGTCGCATCCAACTGGTCAAGTACCTGATCGAACAGTACGACCTGCCTCGGACGGCGCTAGGCTTCGATGCGGAGGGCAACCTGGTTCGCCTGAGCGCCCCTGCGGGGCTGGTGGAGAGGGCCATCCGGGGGGGCACCGCCTTCATGACCAACGGCTGCCCGGACCGTCACGGAGAGCTGGCATGCAACAGGCCGTTCGGCAGCTACCGGCCGGGGGAAGAGTTCCGGGACTATCCGTTCAAGCCCACGCCGGCCGATCTGGCCCTGGTCCGGCAGGAGCTGCAGTTGGACGGACTCCTGGCCTGACTGCCTGACGCACGTGCGCGGTGCGGACATGGCGCCCCACGGCGCCGAGAGCTAGGAGCGTGTCCCGGAGAACCCCTCCACGGGAGGAGGACCGGGGTCCCCAAAAATCGCGCAGCGATTTTTGGGGTGGTCTAGCGGCAGTGCCCCGCAAAAGGCCCGGTGGGCGTTGCGCCGCCGAGTGGCTGTATCTCCGGAAAGCCGAATCTCGGAGGAGGCAGGGGCTTTAGCAAACGAATCCTGGGGAGTACCAGGTCCACGGTGCGGTCCGGCTACCTTTGGAGGTAGCATACCACCACTCCAAAATGATGGTGCCCGTGCAGGCCACTACAGGAGAACGAGTTTCCTCGTGCATGTCGGAGGAGAGAATCACCTCGATGCCGGGGGACGGCGTTGGCCAAGCGGAGGTTGTTTGCTATTGTAAGCCTAGCTCGGAGAGCATAACGACCAACTCGACCTTTTCGAGGTTGCGGAGGAGGCTGACGAAAGCCCGGACTTCCGCGTCTCCCTTGGTAAAGCGAAATCCCTCAGTGACGCGGCGCCCTACCACGGTAGGCCCACGGTCGGTCGTCATGCCCAGGGTGCCGATCCTTACACCGTTGACGGTGCGGATGACGTAAGGGGGAGTACACGTTGGCCAGCCCGGTCCGCGAAGGGAGGGCCTTCGTAGTAAAGGTTTGCGGCCAAAGCATTCCAGGGTGCCTTGGGCCGGGGAGGCGCGAACAGCTCGAGGAACCGTTGCGTGCCGCAGACGAACTCCCCGTTACCTGGGGCGAAGTCCAGCGATCTCCCGCAACCCCCGGCTGGGAGAGTCGGCATTCCCCGCAAGGGTTGCTATCGGCGGCGGAGGTCGTCTCCCTCCTGGGCGTCGCCGCGCCGTCGGCCGGGCCGGGCTGGTCTGCTTGACGGACCAGGAGGCTGGGCTCGATCCAGCAGGAAGGCGCGGAGGGCTTGAGCGGCCCGGCTGAGCCGCCTGTCCGCCCGGTGGACGACGTGCCACTGCCTCCGGATCGGGAGCCCCTCCACGTCTATCAGGGCCAGCCGGCCCAGGGCGAGCTCCATCTGGAGGGCGTGCCGGGACACGAGCGCGATTCCGAGTCCCGCCGCCACGGCCTCCTTCACCGCGCTGTTGTCGCCCAGCTCGAAGCCCACCCTGGGCTCGAGCCCGTGCTCTGTGCAGAACTCCTCGAAGGCGAGCCTCGTCCCTGAACCCGCCTCCCGCACGATGAACACTTCCTCCCGGAGCCGGGACAGTGGGATGCGCCGCACACCCGCGAGCGGGTGGTCGGGCGCTGCCACGAGGACCATCTCGTCCGGGAGGAACGGCTCCGCCACGCATGGCACCTCTCCCGGTGCCCGGCCCATGACGGCCAGGTCGACCTCGGCGGCGAGGAGCCGCCGCGCGACGACCGTGCGGTTCGCCACCTCCAGGCGTACGACGATGCCGGGGTACTTCCGCCGGAAGGCGCCGAGGATCGGCGGGAGGACGTGGGCTCCGGCCGTGCTCACCGCGCACAGCCGCACCACACCCCGTCGGAGCCCGCGGAGCTCGTCGGCCACGGTCCGGGCCTCGTCGGCCAGCTCGCAGATCTGCTGGGCGTAGGGGAGGAGGGCCTGGCCTGCGGGCGTAAGCCGCAGGCTCCGTCCACTCCGCTCCAGGAGGGGCTCCCCCACGGCCCGTTCCAGGGCGCGGAGCGGTGGATCTGCACGAGGGGTTTCGGTTTCGGATCATGGACGTGGAGTACACGGAGGGGGACCGGCTGATCGAGCTGGCGGCACCGGAGCGGCTGTACGACATCGCAGCACTGTTGCGCGACACGCACCGGTACGTGGTGGAGTCCATTTGGTCCCGCAAGTACCCTCAGGAGCAGGCGGTGGTGGTTTCCACCACGCGGCTACGGAACATCGCGGGCCGGTATGTGGGGAAGGACGACCCCGTGGCGGTGGTACGGGTACAGAAGATCTTCCCGGCCACGGAGGAGTTCGGCCCGGCGTTTGCCATCGGCGCGTTTGTGGCCGGGGACACGCGAGGGAGCCACAACCTGCCGCTGTTGCCCGTTCAGGTGAACACGCCCGCGAGCACCTTCTTCTGTGTCCCCATGGTGTGTGCGTTGGGGTTCGCGGTGCAGGGAGGCAAGCTCACGGGGCCGGTGGACCTGTTCAGCGATCCGGTGTGGGATCCGGTACGGGAGCGGATCGTGGAGAAGGCGGTGGAGATGCGCAAGCAAGGGTTCTTCGAGCCAGCCATGCTGCCGTGCTCGGAGCTGGAGTACGGGGGGATCGTGGCGCGGCTGGAGCGGCTGGAGCGCGAGTTCACCGTCACGGCCCTCACGGCGCCCGTCGGGGCCGAAGGGAGCTGACCGAATCTGGCCGGCACGGCCCAGCACCCGGGGTCGGAGATCCGAAGCGATGTCTGCGGCGGGGCAACGGCGCCTCGGGGGCGGAGGTTCGGCGAGGTGAAGGGGGCATGAGGTGGGATCCTCGGGGAGGACACCTTCGACCTCTACGACATCACGATCATCGGGGCTGGGCCCACAGGGCTATATGCGGCCTACTACGCGGGGTTTCGGGGGCTACGCACGAAGCTCATCGATAGCCAGCCCGAACTGGGAGGTCAGGTGACGGCCCTGTATCCCGACAAGTACGTCTACGACGTGCGGGGCTTCCCGAAGATCTTGGGCAAGGACCTGATCCGAAACCAGGTGGAGCAGATAATGCAGTACAGCCCCGCGGTGGTCCTCCACGAGCGGGTGGAGCGGGTGGAGCAGCTGCCGGACGGAGTCTACAGGCTCACCACCCACACTGGAGGCGAGCACTTCACCAAGGTGGTTCTCATCACCGCGGGGATCGGGGCCTTCACCGCCCGGAGGTGCGACCGGCCGGAGATCGACCGGTACGAGGGGCGGGGGCTGCACTACGTGGTCCCAAGGCGGGAGGAGTTCCGGGACAGGCGGGTCTTGGTGGTGGGGGGAGGGGATTCCGCGGTGGACTGGGCCCTCAACCTGCTGCCGCTTGTGCGGGAGCTCACGCTGATCCACCGGCGGGACCAGTTCCGGGCCCGCGAGGATTCGGTCCACAAGCTCCTGAGCTCCCCTGCCCGGGTGAAGCTCTTTTCCGAGCTGCAAGGGCTGGTGGGGGACGACCGGGTGGAGGGGGCGGTGATCGTCAACACCCGCACGAAGGAGCAGGATACCCTGGAGGTGGACGCGGTCCTGGTGTTCCTGGGGCTGGTGAGCAACCTGGGACCCATCCGGGAGTGGGGGCTCGAGCTGGTGGACGATTCCATCCTAGTGAACACGAAGATGGAGACCAACCGCCCGGGCATCTACGCGGCGGGAGACATCGCCACCTACCCGGGCAAACTCAAGCTCATCGCCACGGGGTATGGGGAGGCGGCCACGGCGGTGAACAACGCCTACATCTACATCCACCCCGGCGAGAAGGCTTTCCCCGGACACTCCTCCACCGTCGTGGAACGCAGGTTCCAGTACAGGTGAACACCCACGGGGGTTTAGCGAACTACCCAGGAGCCCTTCATGCCGGCTTCGTAGTGGCCAGGGATGTGGCAGCCCATCTCGAAGGTGCCCCTCTTCGTCGGGTTGAAGCGCAACAGCACGTGCTGCCCTGGGGCCAGGGTGATCATGACCAGGTCCTTCCCCATACGCTCCACCGCCTTGGCGGCCCCCTCCACCTGCACGGCTAGCCCGCGGAAATACGACCGAGCCTCCAGCTCCTTGTGCATCTTCTGCGGGTCCGTCCCGCTCATGCGCAGGTGGCCCAGCTGGTACACCATGAACTCGTGCTCCACCACTCCGCGGTTCACGAGCCGCAGCTCCGCAGGAATCCCGGCCTTCAAGGTCACCGCGGACGGCACGAAGGCGAATTCCTTCAGCTCGACTTCCACCCTTTGTGGGGCCGCGGCGGCTTGCACTTTCCCTGCAAGTCCGGCCCAAGCCACGACCAGTGCCAAACGAAAAAGCCTCGAGCTCCTCATCCGTGCACCCCGTCGGTTTCGGGTTTGCCCATCGCGATCACAGTCCACCAAGACCGGGCGGGCCCGCAACCCCCAGAAGGGGCATTCTCCCCCGCGCGGGGGATTGCGCGGGTCACCGGTTCTGTCGTACACGGTGGGAGGGGATGGGGACCTTTCCCTCGGCCATTCGCCTCTTGGAGGGGCCGCCGGAGTCCGGCCTGGAGCGTGAACACCATGCCCAGGTCCGGCTGCCGGTCTTCGCCCACGACGGCGCCAACGTGCCCATCTCGCTGGAGATGGAGCACCCCATGGAGCCGGACCACTACATCGAGAGTGTGGGCGTGTACGTGTTCGACGACCCGCTGGTCACCAAGGGGGAGTTCTTCTTTTCCCCGCACAACGGCCATCTCCGACTTTCCTTCCAGTTCCGGATGAACGCCGGCGACCACCGGGTGTTTGTGGTGGCGGCGTGCACGCGCCACGGGAGGTGGGCGGTAAGCAAGATGGTGCGGGTGGCGGTAGGCGGGTGCCACACGGTGGGAGCGGGGCCGGAGGCCTTGCAAGAGCCACCCGTCCGGGTTGGGCCTCCGCGGCTTTGGGTGCCGCCCCGCGTCCGGCCGGGGGAGGTTTTCGAAGTGCGCGTGAAGGCCACCCATCCTTCCAGGACGGGCTTGCGCCTTCTCGCGGACGGGAAAACGTTTGTGCGGGCGGGGCCTCCCTTCTTCTTGGAAACCCTGGAAGTTCTTTACGGCAGGCGGTGGTGGTCCCCGCGGCTGGTGAGTCGCTTTTCCCTCAGCTCGGTGATCGCCGACGACCCCCTGTTTGTCTTCCCCCTGCGGGCGGATCAGGAAGGGGCCGTCCGAGTGGTGTTGACGAACAACCGGGGCGAGAGGTTCGAGGTTTCGAGGGAGGTCCGCTGGGCACGGTAACGGCAAAGGCGGGCACGGCACCCGGGCCGCCCCAAAGGCCCACCGTCTCCCTCACTCTGGGGGCTGGATGGACACCGGGACGTTGAGGGCGAGGGAGTGCAGCGTCATGTAGTGGGCCGGAGCCACCATCAGCAGCCGGTGCAGGTGTCGGGTCCTCTCGCCGAGGAGGGCGGCGAAGCTGGCGCTGCCGACCTCCCAGAGCACGACCTGGCAAGCCTCTTCCCCGCAAGGGAGGGTGCGGGCTCGGAAGACCCCTTCGGCCCCCTGGGTATAGCGCTCCAGGGGGCTTTCCACGGGCGGGGGCTGGGGGAGGACGTCCCGTCGCCACGGCCCGCCCCGAAAGCGTACGTAGCGGTAGCGTCCGACGATGATCCCCTCCAACCCCGCGGACGTCCGGTAGCGCAGCCGGTCCGGTCGCCTTGCCTCGTACCACGTGACCGCCCCCTCGCCGACGCCGTCTGTGACCTGCTCCGCCATCCGCCAGGAGAAGGACCGCGCCATCACCTCCGTGGCCGCCTGCAGGACACGCGCCGCCTCAGGGTCCGTGGGCCGGAGGGGGGCCTCGCCGACAGGGAGGGGAAAAACCGTGGAAAGGTCCGGCTGCCCGCGCCGCCGGACCACCACTTCCACCTGCCACCACCCGGGTAGGCCGAGCTCTGCGCCCTCTGCCGTGTACCTGCCACCCGCCTCGCGGGAAAGCCGGATTTTCTGCGGGTCCAGTTCTTCGTCAAGCTTGGTAACCCACAGGAAAATCCGGGTCTCGGGAGGGAGCGGCTTCCCTCCGGGCTGCAAGACGGTGACCTCGAACCGGTTTCGCCCGGGCTTGGCAGGCGCCACCGCCAGCCGCACTTGGAACTCTCCGGCAAGACCAGTCAGGAGCAGGGGCCCTTCGGGGGGTTCTGTCTCTTCCGCCGTCCCGGCCGAGGGTGGGGGGGTGAGGGTGAGCACGGCGACGGTCAGGAGGATGGCGGCGCCCACAGCCAGTTCGCCCCCTAGCGTACGCGTGAGCGCACGCAAAGCGCCCCCACGCCCAGGCGAACTCGCGAGCACCCTCGGCATCAGCACGTACCTGTTCACGGCACCCAAGACGCACACGACGAGGACGAGCAGCAGCTTGCCCAGAAGCAGTCGGCCGTACGCGGTCGTCCCAAATGCGTCGGTACCGGGGACGTGCACCGCCGCCACGTACAGCCCGGTAGCGCTGAGGACCAGAAGGCTCACCCCGAACAGCGCGGACAGCCGCGGGAGGACCGCTCGGGCGAGCGGCTCTCGGCCGGGGCGCGGGGTGTACCACAGGGCTAGGAGGAAGGAGGTCCAACCCCCGAGGAGCGCGGCCGCGGCCAGGAGGTGGACCCAGTCGGCCAGGACGGCGAGCAGCCCTCTCCCGGACGCGTGAGAGTTCAGGGTAAACCCCGCCAGCACGGCCCAGCCTGCGACAAGCCGCAGCAGGCTCCCGACCGGCCCGGGGGCGGCCAGGCTGAGGAGGGCCAGGCCTGCCCCAGCCACGCGGAGGAGAGCCGCCCAGCCGGTCTTGGTGGCTGCGAGGAGGGACCACAGTCCCTCGGGAAACGACGGTTGGCCGGCCGAGCCGTCCAGGATCTCCACCGCGGCCAGGACGAACTCCCCGGCGTTCCCCAAGAGGGTCGTCACAGCGGCCAGGGCTCCTGCGGACTGAAGGAACCTCGGCAGGCTGGCGAGGGTGTCTTTCGCGGGCGAGAGAACGAAGAGCGCGAACAGCTGCATGCCCGTGAGGAGCAGGGCAGCCGCAAAGGCCAGCCAGCGGGCGAGGACGCGCCCTTGGCCGGGCATTGGCACCGCTGCCCGCGGGGAGACTTGCTCGCCCACGGCGAAGAGGAAGAAACCGCTCGTGGTGTGGCCGTCGCGAGGCCAGAGAGCACGCCACTTCACCACGTAGGTGCCCCGCGGCAGGTCGTCCACCAGGGCGACCGTGATGCGCCGCCTGTCTTCGGAGGCCGAAAACTCTGCGGAGACCGGGTTCCCCGACCGGTCCAGTACCCTCACGCCGCTGAACGCGGGGTCGAGCGGCTCGTTGAACCACAGGACCACCTCTTTCGGCGGGACCGGCAAGCTGGCGTTGGCGGGAGGGGCGGAACGCAGGAGAACCCCGTGGGCGAGGGCAGGAGGCGCTTCCCAGGTCAGCGTCCCCACCAGAACCAGCACCGAGAGCACTGCGGCTAAGCGCGGGGAGACGCGGTCCGGCCAGCGAGAAGATCTGGTGAGGGTCACGGGGCTGCGGCCCGCGCTACGGTGAACCGGAAGGCTCCCTGGGAGGTGCCGCCGTCAGGAACCGTGACCGCCTTCCACCGGACGGCGTACATCCCCGGTCCGGCGTGGCCCCTGAGTCGGGCGATCAGGGTACGGCGGTCAAGGTCGTGGAGATCCACGCCGCCTCTGCCGTCGTCCACGCGGCTTCCGCCGGGACCCCACACAGCAAGGGTGCTCCGCCGGGGATCCAGCTCCTCCTGGGGCGACAAAGCGAACCGTAGGCGAACCAAGCGGGGAGGCACCTTCAACACGGCGCCGGGCGCGGGGTCCGCCTCTTCCAGCACGGCATGCGACAGGGCCGCTTCCGGCTGGATCCGGCCCAGAGCGACAATCAGCGCCGTCAGCAGGCCGAGGAGAACCAGGCGGGTGTGCACGGACACCTACCCCCACTCCACAATTGTCGGAAGCGGGGGCGCACGTCAACCGAATCCGCTCTCGGCGAACACCGGGAGCCCGGTAGGAGAACCCCCGGCGTATCCCCCGAAAGGAGGATAATGCCCCCCAGGCGGGGGTTGACGCACGGCGGGCGCCAGAGTACAGAAAACCAGGAAGGGGGTCGGGGACACCGGTGGTAGACGGGAGAACCACAAAGCAACTCCCGCGGCGTGTGGCCGCGCCGCTGGTCTTTGTCTTCCTCCTGTCCCTGGGCTGGGAGACGCCGAGATCCGCGGCGGCTCCTGTCGCGCTCGTTCCCTGGGTGGGCTGGGCGCAAGGGGTGCAGCGGGCGCGGCAGCAGCAGCGGCTGGTCCTCGCGTACTTCCATAAGCCCGCCTGCCGCTTCTGCGAGCGCATGGACGCGGTCACCTTTGCGGATCGGGAGGTGGCCAGGGTCGTGGGCACCTGCTTCGTCCCCGTGAAGGTGCACAGCTTCGACCCAGCGGTTTTTCGCGGGCCCTCGGGCGAGAAGTTGTCGGGGGCCCTCCTGCGCGAGCGATTCCGCGTGGCTACGTTTCCGACGGTACTCGTCCTGGACCCACAGGGCGCGCAAAGGGAGCTGGTGCGGATCCCAGGGTACACCGGCCCGCGTGAGCTGCTGCAGATGCTGGCGTACGTGACCGAGGGATGGTACGCGAGAATGTCCTTCGGGGAGTTCTTGGAACGGCTGCTGAGCGGCAAGCTCAGTCCGTCCGCGAAAGGGGGTTGTGCGTGATTCCCAGGAAGCTTTCGACTCTGTAAACGGGTAAGACACCAAGAAAGGAGGGGTAGGGCATGCGCGTACTGGTGCGGAAGGCAGCGGGGGTGCTGAGCGTCTTGCTCGTCCTCCTTCTGTTCGGGAGCGGCCTCCCCACCGCAGGAGGCCAGGAGAAAGGCGGGGAGCCGAAGGTCCTCAGCAAGATCTTCTACGCGGACGCCCGGACATGGCCGAGCGAGCCGCACCTGCTCCGGCACTTGAGCCGGGGCAAGTTCTACATCCCCGTCCAGGACGACGGCCTGGTGGCCGTGGTGGACCCGGAGAAGCCGGGGTACATCGTGAAGCTGATCAAGATCCGTGCGGAGCAGCCGCACCATCCGTGGGTGGCGCCGGGGATGCGGTACGTCTACATCAACCACCAGGCGGAGGGGAAGGGAGACCACAACGTGATGACGGTCATCGACTCCTTCACCGACGAGGTGGTGGCGGAGATCAAGACCGACTTCGACGACCCCTTCCACTGCAGTTTCACGCCGAACAGGGACCTGATGCTGTGCGGCGACCTGAACCCGAAGGGCGGCTACCTGTACTACATCGACCCTGTGCGGCACCGCTACATGTTCAAGGTAAAGACGAACGGCACTGCGGCCCGGGACGTGATTCAGAGCCACGACGGGAAGTTCGCCTTCGTTGGTCATCAGGGGACGGGCAACGTGGACGTGGTCGACATCAACCTGCGGAAGATCGTGAAGACCCTCGATTGCGACCGGTGCGGGAGGATGAAGATGTCGCCGGACGGCAGGTACCTGTTCGCCAGCTCGCCTCCCAGGGACTTCACCGCCATCATCGACGTGGCCAAGCAGGAGATCGTCAGGAGGATTGAATTCCCGAAGGGCAGCGGGCCCGGGAACATCAACTTCGCCATGGGCGGCAAGATTGCCATGATCGGGCTGGGGCGCTCCGGGAAGCTGGCCCTGGTGGACGTGGAGCGTCTGGAGCTGTGGAAGGTCCTGGAGTCGGGAGCGGGGACGAACACGGCCTACGCGAGCCCGGTGGAGCCGTCCATCGCCATTGCCACCAACGACGCCACCGACGACTGGTACACGGTGGTGGACGCGGGTCGGGGAGAGGTGGTGGAGCGCATCGAAGCAGGAGGGAAGGGAACGCACAACGTTCACTGGTCCGCGGACGGACGCTTCGCGGTGGGGAGTGACCGGCTGGGGGAGACGGTCACCCTTTTCCGGTGGGATGCGCGTGCGCGACGGGTCCTGAAGGTGGCGAGTGTGAAAGTCGGGTTCGGGACGAACGGCGTGCAGTGGGTGCCGTACTTCTGCGGGGCCGCCTTCCTCACGCGGGAGAACGTGAAGAGCGTGAAGAACGCGCCGGCCGTGAACAGCCGGGGTGAGTGCGGACAGTGAGCACGGGGGGGAAGATGACGGACCGAGAGAGCCTGACGAGGCGAGAGTTTCTGAGGTTGCTGGCGGTGGTGGCCGGGGCCGGAGGGAGCGTGGCGGGCCTGGCCGAACGGGTGCTGGCCTCCACCCACCCCCTGCAGTACTTCAAGGCGGTGGGGGGCGGCAGGCCCCTCACCGCCTTGGAGAGAGAACACGTGATTGACATCCGCCTCCCCGTCATCGCGGAGGACGGGGCCAACGTGCCGATCGTGGTGTCCATGAGCCACCCCATGGAGCCAGACCACTACATCAAAAGCATCCAGATCTTGAACTTCCGCGACCCCGTGGTGAACAAGGGGATCTACCACTTCTCGCCGGCGAACGGGCAGGCGTACATCTCCACGCAGCTCCGCCTGGATGGCGGGGACGCGGAGGTGTTCGCGGTGGCGGAGTGTAGCCGGCACGGGAAGTGGATAGCCAGTAAGAAGCTGAAGGTGAGTCTGGGGGGATGCTGAGATGGCTGAGGAAAGCAAGGTAGCGCCGCCGAGGTTGCGACTGCCTGCCAGCGTGCGCAAGGGCGAAGTGATCGAGGTGAAGCTCAAGATCAAGCACCCTTCGCGGACGGGGCTGCGGCTGGTAGAAGAGGCCAAAACGCCCTTCGAGCGGTTCGTCCGGGAACGGCCGGCGGAGTATATACGGACCGTGGAGGTCTTTTACGGGAACCAACGGGTCAGCCTGTTCGAGTTGAACGCCTCGACCTCGGATGACCCGCTTCTGACGTTCAAGCTGAAGGCGGACCGGGAGGCGCCACTGAGGGTGGTGGTTACGAACCACGAGGGAAGACGCTTTGAAGTGACGGAGCAAATCCGCTTCACCGGGTAATGAGACGGCGTGCGAAGGGGAGAGCGCACGGGAGGAGCCGGAGGAGAATGCGACGGAGCGCGTTGGCGGGGGCGGTGGTAGTGTGTGTGGCCGCGGCGGCCTGGGCGACGCACTGGAGGGCGCCTCCGGAGGCGAAGGGATTGCGGAACCCGGTCAAGCCCACCGCCAGTTCGCTGCAGAGGGGAAGGGAGCTTTACCGGACGTACTGCGCGAAATGCCACGGCCTGGGAGGGGTCGGGGACGGGCCTTCCGTGGGAAGCCTCCGGACCCAGGGAGGCCTGAACCTGACCATTTTGGGGTCGGAGACGGACGGGGAGATCTTTTGGAAGATCTCGGTGGGGCGCGGGGAGATGCCCCCATGGGAGCTCGTGTTGCCGCCGGAGGACCGTTGGCACATCGTGAACTACTTGCGAACCCTCCAGAGGAGGTAGCGGACAGGCCCCCAGCGTGGGGAGGCTGCAAACGATGCTGGTGACGAAGCTACGCCAGGACTACTGTGCCCTGTTCAGGGAGCCCTGGCCTGTCTGGGTTGGGGGATTGCTGCTGGGGACCCTGAACGTCTTTCTATTTGTTTTTTACCAGCCGTGGACGACGCTGGACGGGGCCTTGAACTGGGGCGACTGGATTCTCGGGCGGTTAGGTGTCCTGCGCGGGGAGCCGTTGTCACCCCTGCTACGATCCGGCTCCGTGGTGAACTTCGGCCTGTTTTTCGGAGCCATGGCCTCCGCCCTTCTCGCGGGGGAGTTCGGCGTCCGGGTCGGACCGGGGAGGGAGTTGGCGAAGGGCTTCGTGGGCGGGGTGTTCCTGGGCATCGGGGCGGCCCTCGCGAGGGGGTGTAACATCGGCGGGTTCTTCAGCGGGACCGCTGCGCTTTCGGCCAGCGGTCTTGCCATGGCTGTGGGCCTCGCCGCCGGGGCGTTTTGCGGCGTCCGGTACCTCCTTTGGGAGGTGGAGCGGTGGGCGCCGTTGCCGGTAGCCGCGACGGGAGGGTCCGGAGTACTGGGTTCGGGCAAGCGCCACCTCCAGCCATATCTGGGTGGCGCGGTCCTGCTGGCCATGGGGGCATCGGCCTTGGCCTACAGCCGCCTCGGGCACGGGGACCGTGCCGTGATTCTTCTGCTCGGGTTGCTGCTGGGAGTGATCAGCCAGCGCTCGCGCGTGTGTTTCGTCCAGGCGTTCCGAGAGCCGTTCCTTACGGGGGACACCAGACACACCCGGGCCATGCTCCTGGCACTCCTGGTAGCCCTGGTAGGGTTTAGCCTCGTGAAGACGGCGATCCCGGAAAAAGCTGAGGAGTTCGTCCGTCCGACCTTCTGGTTGGGAAGCCTCTTGGGAGGGGTGATCTTCGGCGTGGGCATGGTCCTGGCGGGAGGCTGTGGGGGCGGGACGATCTGGCGCGCGGCGGAGGGACACCTGAAGCTTTGGGCCGCGCTCGTCGCGTATACTCTCTCTGCCTCCCTGGTTCGAAGTTGGCTTGTCCGTAGCGGATGGCAGGACCGGCTGGGGGTTGCAGTCTTCCTCCCAGACTCCTTCGGGGTGGGTGGGGCGGTAGCCTTGTTGTTCGGAGTCCTCCTGCTGTGGTACCTGGCGGCTTCGTGGAACGAGGCCAGCCGGAAACTCACGGCCGTATGACGCTGGGTGGGAGTTCGTGGAGGAAACTTACGCGGCGAGAATTCCTCGCCAGCTGCGCCGCGTCCGTGGCAGCCGCGGCCTGGGTGGGCGGCTGCGGGCGACGACGTGGCGGAGCCGTGCGTATCCTGTGGACAGGCGACACCCACGGGCAGCTGGCCCCGATCTACCATCGGGATGTGTATGGGGTAGAGTTCCTTAGAGAGCACGGTATCGCCCCGGGCAGCGTGGAGGCGTACCTGACCTCCTCCGAGGAGTATGTGGGCTTGGCGCACCGGTACGGCAAAGTCGGCGGCTATGCTCACCTGGCTGCCCTCGTCGAACAGGAACGCTCCGCGTATCCGGAGCGGACCCTGCTTCTGGATGCCGGGGACGCCTGGTACGGCTCTGCCATCGCCCTCCTCACCGAGGGGAGCGCGGTGGTGGAGGTGATGAACGCGCTGCGGTACGACGCAATGACCCTGCACTGGGAATTCAACCTTGGAAAGGAGATCCTGTTGGCCCGCGTGCGACAGGCGCGGTTCGCCGTCCTGGCCCAAAACCTAGTGGACACGGAATTCGAAGAGCGGCCGCTGCGGGCGAGTATTGTGAGGGACCTGGACGGCGTGCGGGTCGCGGTGGTGGGCCAAGCGTACCCCTTCAGCCTGTTGACCACGGAGCGTCGGGAGATCAATCCGGGCTGGCGGATGGGGTACAGGGAGGACGCGTTGCAAGAGGAAGTGCGGCGGGTGCGGGCCCAGGAGGGAGCGGAGGTCGTGATTTTGCTTTCCCACATGGGCTACCCGCAGGACAAGGTATTTGCGGAGCGGCTGGAAGGAGTGGACGTCATCGTGGGGGGGCACACCCACGACATTCTTTGGAAACCGGCCCGGGTTGGTAACACCCTCATCGTGCACGCGGGTTCCCACGGGAAATTCCTGGGGCGGCTGGACTTGGAGGTGCGAGGCGGGAAAGTCGTGGGGTACCGACACGCGCTGCTGCCGGTGGTGGCCGGGCTGGTGGAGCCGGACCGCCGTGTCCAGGAGCTGGTCGACAAGATCTACCAGCCGTACCGAGCGGTGCTGGGACGCGTGGTGGGGGAAACGCGTTCGTTGCTCTACCGGCGGCAGCTGTTCGGGGGTCCCACGGACGGGTTTCTGGCTCAGGCGTACCGGGAGATCGTGGGCGCGGACCTCGGATGCGTGCCGGGATGGAGGTTTGGGACGACCGTGCTTCCGGGGCCCATCCGGGTCGAAGACGTGTACAATGCCATGAAGCCGACGCCCACGCCCCTGTACCGGGTGCAGCTTAGAGGCCGAACAGTTCGGCAGCTGCTCGAGGACAATCTCGACAATGTCTTCAACGAGGACCCGCTCCAGCGGCTGGGCGGGGACGTTCTACGGTGCGCGGGACTCCGCGTTTGGTTCCGCAGGAGAGCCGAGAAGGGCGGCCGCATTGTGCGCATAGAGGCCAACGGCCGCGCGGTACAGGAGGACGAGGTGTACACGGTGGCCACGTCAGGGGGGCGGACGCAGTACCTGGACCCGCAGGCGTACGCGACCCAACGGCCGGCGGTGGAAGAGCTGGTCCGCTACCTGGAGCAGCGGCGTGTCATCGAGGCGCAGCCCCCTCGGGCGTTCGTCGAGGTGACGTGAAAGGCGGGACGCGGTGACGGGGCTCACCACGGCTGTCGCCTTCGTCGCGGGCTTCCTGGGCTTCTTTTCCCCGTGCGTTCTCCCTCTGCTGCCGGGATACGTGGCGTTCCTCTCAGGGTACTCCCTGCGGGAGCTGGAAGCTGGCGGGGGCCGGGCGGCGCCGAGGATTCTCGTGGCTGCTCTGCTGTTCGTCCTAGGATTCTCCCTGGTTTTCACCGCCATGGGCGCTACCGCGTCTGCCGTGGGCAGCTTCGTCGCGTCCCACCGCCCGCTCCTGGGCAGGCTGGGGGGAGCGGCTGTCTTCCTCTTCGGGCTGATGGTGCTGGGGCTGTTCAGGGTACCCCTCCTTTCCCGCGAGTACCGCTTGCGCCTCCCTGGGAGGCCGGTCGGGCTGGCCGGAGCGGTGGTCGCGGGTATAGC
>Ga0197143_1001702_pt1 | contig 18030 bp, 19 predicted proteins | sample GBS70_MetaG_FD_148603 | JGI IMG/M metagenome (GOLD analysis project Ga0197143, IMG submission 148603) | Sediment microbial communities from Great Boiling Springs, Gerlach, Nevada, United States - GBS 70_MetaG | ecosystem: Environmental > Aquatic > Thermal springs > Hot (42-90C) > Sediment...
ATATCTGGGTTTTCGGGTGGTTCGTATGGGTCATCAATCCCCGTGAAATTTTTGATTATTCCTTCTCTTGCCTTTTTATACATTCCTTTTACGTCTCTTTTTTCGCATACTTCTAATGGTGCGTTTACAAAGACCTCTACAAAATTTTCACCTATCATTTCTCTTGCCATTTTTCTCATTTCCCTATAAGGAGATATCACAGCGACTATTGTTATCACATCATTTCTTGTAAGAAGTTTTGCAACAAAGCTTACTCTTCTTATATTTTCAAATCTATCTTCTCTTGAAAATCCAAGACCTTTCGAGATGTATTCTCTTATTACATCACCATCAATAATTTCTACTTTATATCCTTCTTCTTTTAGAATTTTTGAAAGTGCATTTGCTATTGTTGTTTTGCCCGAACATGGAAGTCCTGTAAGCCAAATCGTTACACCTTTTACATTATTATATGACTTATTTTTTACTTCCGACATTTCCCTATTTGATTTTAAAAAACTCGAATTCGCACTTTTGTTTAATTTGATAATCCTTTCTCTTATTTTTTTGTTTCAAAATTTCTATTAATTTTTTGTTTAAGAATTTCTCTATCAAGTGTGTTTTTTTTTCAGTATTTTTTTCAGAAAAGATTTTTTCTCTGATTGCAAAATTTCCGAAAAATTGATAAATCAGAGTTTTCTCTCTTATATTCAAATAAAGGAGGGAGAAGAGATGGCTTATATAATTGCCGAACCTTGCATAGGTGTAAAGGATACTGCTTGTACTGAGGTTTGTCCGGTTGATTGTATTCACCCCAAAAAAGATGAGGCGGATTTTGAGAAGGAAGAGCAACTTTATATAGATCCAGATGAGTGTATAGATTGTGGAGCATGCGAGCCGGTTTGTCCGGTGAGTGCTATCTTCCCGGAATCATCTCTGCCTGAAAAATGGAAAAGTTTCATAGAAAAAAACGCAAATTATTACAAGAGAAAAAAAGAAGCGGTAGGATAATATAAAATTTTTATTTATTACATTTCTTCTTCTTTTTTTTATTCTTCTTTTTTCCTTCTTATCATTATAATAGCGTCCTCGTCCCCGTAGTATCTTTTTCTTCTTCCTATCATAATGAATCCGAGTTTTCTGTAAAGGGTTATAGCTGGATGGTTTGAAGGTCTGACTTCAAGAAAGAAATCGCAGTTTTTGTTGCTTTCTATTGCAAATTTTAGAAGTTGAAAACCAATTCCTTTTCCTCTCCACTCTGGTTCTACGGCGATATTTTCTATATGAACTTCATCAAGAACTCTGCTAAAACAAATGTAGCCTCTCACTTCTCCAGCAATTTCTGCTACAAACATTTCTCCTGACTTTATTGAATAAAGAAGAAGATTTTTACTCCATGGTTTTTCGAATGATAGATTTTCTATTTTGTGAATTTTTTCTAAATCTGTTTCCAAGGCTTGTCTTATTTTTATTTCTTCTTGATTTATTTTCTCGACCTTTTCGGACATTTTTACTTTATTTTTTTGTTTTCTTGTTTTTTTCTCTTTTCTACAAAATTTTATTTAAGTTGTCAAATTATGGCAAAGAGGGGAAAAAGATATATTGAGAATCTCAAGCTTGTGGATAGAACTAAAAGATACTCTTTGGAGGAGGCGATTTCTATTTTGAAGGAGATGCAGAGAAAATTTGATGAGACCGTAAATGTTGCGGTAAAACTCGGAATAGATCCTAAAAGAACAGATCAGGCGGTAAGGGGAGCCGTTGTTCTGCCATTCGGGATAGGAAGGGAAATTAAGGTTTTGGTTTTTGCAAAAGGAGAGAAGGCCCAGGAAGCTCGGGAAGCCGGAGCCGATATCGTTGCAGATGAACAACTTATAAGAGAAATCGCAGAGAAAAAGGAAGCTCCAAATGTGGATATTGTTATAGCAACTCCCGATATGATGAATGAACTTACAAAAATAGGAAAGATTTTGGGACCAAAGGGGCTTATGCCTAATCCAAAAGCCGGAACCCTAACTTATGATGTCAAGAAAGCGGTTCAAGATGCAAAAAAGGGTAAGGTTGAGTTCAGAACAGATAGGGGTGGCTGCGTGCATATACCTGCAGGTAAAATATCCTGGGAGGTTGAGAAACTTGTAGAAAATATAGAGACTTTTATAAAAACCCTAAATTCTATGAAGCCTCCAACCGCAAAAGGACAATTTATAAGCTCAATTACAGTTTCCACGACTCACAGCCCGGGTGTCAAAATAGATGTAAATTCTATATTCAAAAAGAAGAAAAAGTAAGGGGCAATTTTTTTCTTGTGAATAAACGGGAAAATCTGAAATTTTGAACATACGTTCTAAAATAAATCTTATGAAGAAAGGTAATTTAGATGAAGTAGTGGTAATAGGCGTCGGTTGTTCAAAGTTTGGTGAGAGATATGACAAATCTTATGAAGATCTTGCAGTTGAGGCTTTTGAAGAAGCTTTACAGGATGCCGGAATAAAAAGAGAGGACATTCAAGCTGCATGGCTTGGAACATTCTTCCCAGGGTTCGGAGGTGGGATGTCGGGTTCATCTCTGGCAGATGCTCTAAAAATTTATGGGAAACCCATAACTCGTGTCGAAAACTTCTGTGCTACCGGAATGGAAGCTTTCAGAAATGCGGTGTTTTCGGTTGCAGCAGGAATTTATGATATAGTTCTTGCATTAGGAGTTGAGAAATTAAAAGATAGACAATCAAGGGGGCTTCCGAGAATAGATTGGCATCCTCTTCTTATAAAAGGAAACACAGCTCCGGGAGTTTTTGCTTTGCCCGCAAGAAGATATATGGAAACTTTCGGGATAGATAGGAAACCGCTCGCCCGAGTTGCTGTTAAAAATCATAAAAATGGAGCGAAAAATAAAAAGTCTCACCTTCAAAAAGAAATAACCGAGGAGGAAGTTATGGCTGCTCCTATGGTAGCCTATCCTTTCGGGCTTTTCGATTGCTGTCCGGTAACAGATGGAGCTGCATGTGCTATAATAGCGAGAAAAGAGGTTGCAAGAGAACTAAAAAAAGATTATATAAAAATATTGGGGCTTGGGCTTGCTGTAACATCAGCTAGACCTCAATTCAAACCCGACTTTGAATATATAGGTTTCCCCGCAACTCGCCTCGCTGCTCAACAGGCCTATGACATGGCTGGAATTTCTCCTCAAGATGTTGATTTTGCCGAAGTCCATGATTGCTTTACATGGACAGAAATATCTAACTATGAAGATTTGGGATTTGCAGAAAAGGGCCATGGTTGGAAACTTATAATGAACGGTGATACTTTTATTGACGGGAAAATTCCTGTTAATCCATCCGGAGGTTTAAAATCATTTGGACACCCAATAGGAGCATCGGGTTTGAGGATGATATATGAAGTTGTAAATCAGCTCAGAGGAAGAGTGGAAAAAGAAAGACAAGTGAAAATAAAAAAAGGAATAGGTCTTGCACATAATCTTGGAGGACCTGGCTCTGTGGCTTCTGTAACAATTCTTGGAATATAAAATACTTCCTATCTGTTTATTGTTCCCACTTATTATTACTCACAATAATTTATTTTCCATTGTCATAATCACTATGTTATTAAAATGTTATATTATGTTGTATTCTGCTTTTTTGTCTCATGGCTCTCCTACTCTGTTGATTGAGGATAATGAATACAAAGATGTTCTAAGAGATCTGGGAGACTATTATAAATCTCAGGGAGTAGATCTTGTTATAGTTTCATCTCCGCATTGGATTTCAAAAGATTTTCTTTATGTGCATACATCTTTGAATTTGCCTTGTATTCAAGATTACTACGGTTTTCCCGAGGAACTCTATAAATTCCGCTACGATGTTTGTGGAGAGCCTGAGTTTGCGTCTGGATTAGTTGAGGAGGGAAGAAAAAATTCCTTACCCGTTTATGGAACTCAAAGTTGGGGATTAGATCACGGAGGTTGGCTCATATTATATTTTATGTTCCCTCAAAGAGATATATCGGTTGTACCTATATCTATATGCCCGAACTTTTCTCCACGGGTTCATTTTGAATGGGGAAAGATAATAAGGAGATTTTCAGAAAAAACAGGTAGAAAAGTCCTTTTTATAGGAAGTGGTTCTATAACTCACAGACTTGACATTGTAATATGGGGCCAGAAAGAGAGTATAAAACGTGTTTTCCCACAGGGAGAGAAGTTCGATAAGATGGTATTTGATCTTCTTGAGAACAAAAGATACGAAGAGATTTTAGAATTGCCAAAAACTGAGATCTTCTGGGAAGCAATGCCGGAGGGATTTTTATTGCCTCTCTTTATAACTCTGGGATTTTCTAGTGAAAGTTCAAAACCTGAAATTCTCTTTTACTCTGGATGGAACTGGGGAATAAGTATGACTGCTATAAAGTTTGAATAGAGAAAAAATTTTCATTTTTCTTCAAACATATTAATACAAGTACTAAAACTAAAAGGATATGAAAATCATAACAGAATCTCTGTTCCAGCTACCGGAAGTTCAAGTATCTGAAAAGAAGGTAAAAGTTCCTGCCAGTTTGATAGGTGTTTTCCGTGAGGATATAAAAGATTCTCCTCATATAAAAGAAATATCCCGCAAGATTCATACTTTTTACGAAAGGCTTGAGAAATCTGGTTTTAAGGGAAAGGAGGGAGATTTTTTTGAGATAGATATCTCGCCAGATGAAAAAATTGCAATAGTTGGTTTTGGAAAAAAAGATGAACAAGATTGGTTAAGAAAAGAAAATGTAAGGAGAGCATCCGCCATTGGACTTTTAAACCTAAGAAACAGGGGTTTTGACACAGTCCAACTTTTGGGCTTTGAAGATTATGAGAGAGAAGCACTCGAAGGCGCTTTCTTAGGACTCTACGAATTCAGAAAATATAAAGAAATAAAAGGTCAAGAAAAACAAGAGGATCAAAGCGGAGGAGAGGAAGAAAAGAAAAAAATAAAAAAGATTTATCTTATCACAGAAAGAAAAATTGGCAACCTTGTAAGTTATGTCAAAATTTTATGTGAGGCTCAAAATTTTGCAAGAGATATTGTCAATGAACCCGGGAATGTTATAAATCCTCAAACTCTGGCTGAGATTGCATCTGCCGTTGCTGAAAAATATGGATTAGGATGTGAAATATTCGACTTTGAGCAGATAAAAAAGATGGGTATGGGAGGAGTCGTTGCAGTAGGGCAGGGTAGTGCTATACCTCCTAAATTTGTTCATTTATGGTGGAAACCAGATAAAAAGCCGAAGGATAGAATTGCTTATATTGGGAAAGCAATAACTTTTGATTCAGGTGGTCTTTCTCTGAAACCACAGCAGAGTATGGTTACAATGAAATTAGATAAATCAGGTGCTTGTGCGGTTATAGCGGCAATGAAAGTTATAGCTCAAATAAAACCAGAAGTTGAGGTTCATGGGGTTTTTGCTGCATGTGAAAATATGCCATCTGGAACTGCACAGAGACCAGATGACATAATAAAAATAATGGATGGAAAAACGGTTGAGGTTGTAAACACAGATGCGGAGGGAAGATTAACTCTCGTAGATGCTATCGTTTTCGCTTCTCGTCTAGGAGTATCAAAAATAATAGATCTTGCTACACTCACGGGGGCTTGCATAGTAGCTCTCGGAGAATACACAGCTGGGGTGATGGGAAATTCAGAAGATTTCGCCTGGTTCATATGCAATTTAGGAAGACAGTTGGGAGAAAAAATGTGGATTTTGCCCTTTGATAAAGACCTTGACGAAAAACTCAAAAGTGATTTTGCTTTCGTCAAAAATGTCGGAGATGGATACGGTGGTGCTGTAACGGCGGGTATGTTCATGGAAAAATTCGTACCAGAAAACATAGAGTGGGTTCATTTGGATATTGCGGGTCCTGCTTTCTTGACAAAAAAAATCGGCTATTTCCAAGCGAAGGGAGGAACAGGATTCGGTGTCAGAACTCTCGTTGAACTTGCAAGAAGGTTGGAAAAAGGAGAATATTCAAGTTCAAAAAACAAGAAAAATAAGAATCAAAAATCAAAAAATGGATAAATCAGGAATTAAAAAAAATAAGTAGAGGTTAAATTTCTTTCAAGCCATGACTTTTGAGAGAGGAAAATACAAAGGACTAAAAAAAGAGGATATTTTTGAAATCCTCAAAAAAGAGGGTTTTAAGAGGGTTTATGTATGGGAAGATTATCCGGGGAGCTACTATCCTTATCATACTCACGATTTTTATTCTGCTCATATAGTACTTGATGGGAAAATAAAAATAAGAACTGATGATGGTGAGTTTGAGTTTTTAGAGGGAGATAGGTTTGATGTTGAAAAAGGTGAGAAGCATTCAGCAAAAGTTGGTCCGAATGGATGTATCTACATAGTTGGAGAAAAATAAATTTTTATTTTATCCCACTTTTTTCACATCGTCTGGGGAATGTAATCCACATTCCGTTTTGCCTGTTCCAGCCCATCTACCTGCTCTTAAATCCTGTCCGGGTCTTACAGGTTGAGTGCAAGGAGCGCACCCTATTGATGGATATCCTAAATCATGCAACCTGTTGTATGGCACATTGTTTTTCCTTATGTAATCCCAGACCTCATCAAATGTCCATCTTACAAGTGGGTTTATTTTTATGAGACCAAATACTTTGTCTTTTTCTACAACTTTTGCATTTCTTCTTGTTGGAGCTTGCTCTCTTCTTATTCCGGTAATCCATGCGTTATAGTTTGAAAGAGCTGATTTTATGGGGAGAACTTTCCTTAAAGTGCAACAGAGATTAGGATCTGTGAAGAAAAGTTGAGGACCGAATTTTTTTGCTTGCTCTTCCGGTGTATATTCTGATTTGATAGTGATTATGTTTGCGTTATATCTCTGTTTTGCCCTTTCAAGAGTGTCAAGAGTGTCTTTGAAGTGAAAATCTGTGTCGAGAAATAAAAATGGTATATCTGGCTTTATTTTTACTGCGATGTCCATTATCACCATGTCCTCTGCTCCAAGAGAACATCCTATTGCAAGTTTATTTCCGAATTTTTCGGTTGCCCATCTTATTATTTCCTCTGGGTTTTTTTCTTCAAGCGTTTCTGCCCAAAAGTTTATCTCATCGTCGCTAAAAACAAAGTTTATTGTTTCCATATTTACTGCCATCTTCTTTTCCCCCCTCTTTTATTTTTTCATTCTTTTTTAAAGCAAAAATCGTTCCCGTATCAATTTGGGAACTTTAGTTTCAGCTTGTTTTATTTTCCCGTTTCTCTGAAACTTTTTGAAACCTTTTGTTTTTTGCTATACCTTCGTTGTATAATTTTTTGTTTATTTTTTAGCTTGTTGTTTTTGGTTTGCTTAATGTGTCTTTCTCTTTTGTTTCTTTTTATCTCTTATTTGCTTTCTTATTTTATTATTTCTCTCACTTTTTATTTCTCTTCCATGGACATATTTTTTGAGCGATATCTATTATTTCATCTATATCTTTTTCTTCAACATGACCGAAACTTTTTTCTGTGTATGGTATATGTACTACGGGAGCGAATTCGCATCTCCCAAGACAAACCCATTCTCTTACCTCAACATCTTTGCCCTCTGCTTTTTCCTTGAATTTTTCTATTAGTTCTTCGCCCCCTTTTAGAGCGCAGGGTAGTGATGTGCAAACATAAATTTCAGCTTTACCATCAAAGCCCTCAAGCATGGTGTAAAACGTTGCGACACCGAGTATATATGAGGGAGAGAGGTTTGAAAGCTTTGAAAGCTCTTCCATGTATTCAAGGTATACAACGCCAAATTCACGCTTTATATCGTTTAAAGCCGGGATTAAAAATGAGTTTCCTTCTTCAAATTCTTTTTTTCTGTTTTCATATATTTCCTTTATTTTCTGATTTTCGTAATCCGAAATCTGACCTTTTTTCGGAAACTTTTTATTTATGAATAACTCATTTGCCCATTCTTTAAGATTTTCTTTATATACATTGTATTCTGCCGGGAGAAACTCAAAAGGTATTTGCTCCTCTGGTGGGTGGATATGCTCTATACCTTTTCTTTTCAGCATTTCATTTTATTTTTTTTTATTTTTTTCTTGTTTCAAAAAAAACAGGAAATATGGAGGTGTGAGCTGAGAGGGATAAGCCGGTTTCTGTGTTGAGGGGTCATTACTCTGAGCGGCCTACCCGAGGGTGTTAGCGGGGAGAGTGCAACCCGCATGTGGGAGCAGATTTGAGAAAAAAGCTCCCACAGTTCCCCTCTGCTTGGCCTTGCTCGCGTATGGGTTTACCGCAGGAAAGGATTCGGCAAGGTTTTCCATTCCCCCTTTACCTTCTCCTTTCCTGGGTGCGCTCTTACCGCACCTTTTCACCCTTACCTTATGTGTGAAGACACATAAGGCGGTATGTTTTCTGTGGCACTTTCCGGCGCTCTCACGCCCCTGCTCCGGCTTCATCAGCCTTAACAGGATACGCGCACCCTCTGAGACCGGACTTTCCTCCCCGGCGCGTTCTTTCAGCCCCGGAGCGACCCCTTCCCTCTCTTCCCACACCTCAAAATATAAAATTAATACTTTTTGAGTAAATTACCTCTTTTCCTGTTTGGAATATATCCCAAAATGTGATATATATCACAGAAAATCAAAAGGAAAAAAATAAAGAAAATAAAAAATAAATAAAAAATAGATAAAGGTAGAAAATTAATTAATTTAGAGGTAATGAACAAAATGAAAAACATTTCATTTGATTTCAAGAAAGGAAAGGGAGTTTCTCTTACTTTTTTCTTGTTTTTTCTCTTTCTTTTGGCATTTTTTTTATTTGTTAGGTTGGGCGTTAGTCATCAGCAGGGGGAAGAAGGGAAAATATCGATAAAAAGACCTCCAAAATCGCTTGATAACTTTTATCCCCCAAAATCTCGCGAAAAAAAGTTCTTATCAAGTATGCACAATATGGCTACATCTTTCAGAGCTACTATGTTTTATCTTCAATCAGGAAATACAGAAAGAGCTAAAAAATGGGCTGAAAACCTTGTGAAAGCTTATCTCAGCGTAAATGATATGGTTCCTGAGTGGCAAAATTACATAAAAAAAGATGTCGCAGAAAATTTTCTCAAAGCTGTAAATTCTGGTGATTTAAAGCAAGTGGAAGCATTGGCAAAAGAGCTTGGCGATACATGTAAATCATGCCATCAAGATAATCAACTTTCTGTCAAGATTTTTTACTCTATACCAAGTTGGGACGATATTTATGTAGAAGATCCTGTTTCTTTAAAAAAGGTTGATATTCATAAGTTTATGCAAGATCTGTCTGCTTCTATGAGATTTACTTTTATCGGTGTTCAAGATGGAGATTTTGCATTTGCTGAAAAGCATGCTAAGGATTTTTCCGCAAGGGCAAAAGCCGTAAAGGAGACTTGCTCATCTTGCCATACATCAAAAGCATCAATTGAAGCTCTTGCCGGAAAAGACTATATCGGTGCAGTTGATTCTCTTTTTGCTTCTATAAAAGAGAAAAACTCTCAAAAGTTCTTCTCATCTCTTTCTCGAGTCAGCTCATATTGTGAAAGGTGTCATAATACTCACCTTTTACTCTGGGAAATAAAGTCATCTATATCTGACTGAAAAATTTAAAAAAATTTTTCTTTTTTATTTTTATTTTCGCTTTCTATGGTAGGGCATACCTTAATTATTCTTACTATTATTATTTTCTTCTTTCTTTTGAATTTCTTCTTTTTTTCTTTTTCTTCTTGCTCTCTCAAAAATTTTGTATCTAATGTATTTTTAGAGGAAGATCTATTGCAGGAACCTCATGCGGAAAGATGAGGTTCTTGCCACAAAGATATTCATAAAGACTTCAAAAAATCAAGGCATGCTGTCGCTTGGGTGGCTGAGCATTTCAAAAAAGAGTCAAAAAATTATACAGATGAAAAGTGTCTTCCATGTCATGCAGCAAAACCTATATGGGCAAGTTCGGGTTTTCAAGAAGAACCTGAACTTAGGGAAAAACATTTTGAAGATGGAATTTATTGTGTGACCTGCCACTTTGACCCACATAGAAAAGGCATGATTGGTCCGTATGATGTTTGGTCTCCTCCTCATCCATCATTCCAAGACGATAAAATAAAATCTGCTGAGTTGTGTGGGGTTTGTCATCAGGAAACATATTCAGAGTGGGTAGAGGCGAAGGTTGATAAAACGTGTTCTGATTGTCATATGCCAAAAATTGGTAGAAAACATCTTACTCAAAAACCTCCTATGAGTTGGTTTCATTCAAAGAAAGAAGTTTCATCTCACGAGTTTCCAGCCCTTATTGCTAAAAAGGAAGATATAAAAATTGATCTTTTGAGAAAAGATGGAAATTTAATCCTTCAGCTTGAAAATATTGGGGTTCCTCATAATCTCCCAACTGCGGATCAGGGTAATCCGAAGCTTTACATATTTTTATACTGGGAAGATGGAGAAAAAGAAACCATCGTTCTTTCTCCTCAACAAGAAAATTCACTTGAATACAAAAAGCCCATAAGTTTTGTTTTTCAAGATAAGGGATTAGATATGATTGAAATAAAGAGACGTTTGAGTTGGAAAGAGGAGCCTGAACTTATATCATCGCTCACTTACGGAAAAGATTAAATCTACGTATTCTTTTGCTTTCTCTTTTATATCAAATTTCTTTGAATTCATTATTGCTTTTTCTCTTACTGTTTGGTAAAGTTTTTTATCCTCTATAAGTTTGCTGACTTTCTGAGTTAAACCGTGTATATCATTCAAGTCAAAAAGAATTCCTGTTTCCATATCTTCTATTATTTCAGGAATTCCTCCGACTTTTGAGCCAGCAGGAACTGTTCCCGATGCTTGCGCTTCAAGTAGAACAAGAGGGAAATTTTCATCTCTTGAAGGCATGACGAAAAAATCGCTTGCTGAGTAAAAGTATCTCAATTTTTCTTGATTTTGTTCAAATGGGAAAAATAAAATTTTGTTATCTCCTATATTTTCTTCTTCTGTTTTATTTCCACTTGCTCCTCCCACCCCCAAAAACAAAATATTTTTGTGTTTTTGACTTATTCTCTTTGCGAACTCGAAAAATATATCGTATCCTTTCCGGACATTTGTTTTCAAGCTTTTTGCGGCTGTCATAATTATTGTTTTGTCTTGGGGTAGTTTGAGAATTTCCCTTGATTTTGCTTTATCTTCTGGGATAAAAATATCGAGTGGAATTCCGTTGTATATTACTTTTATATCTTTTCCACCTTCCATTAAGATTGATTTTTCAACTTGTGATTTCATCCAATTTGATGGAACAACTATAAAAAATTTGCTTTTTCTATATATTTCCCTTTTTATCTTCCAGTTAACGCTGGAGAGGTCTCTTCTTATTATTGGAGGTAGTTTCAAATCCGGACATTTTCCGCATCCTATTTTCCATCTTTCGCATCCAGCAGAAAAAGAGCAGTGGCCTGTAAATAGCCACATATCGTGAAGGACTAAAATAACTTTTGCTCTTTGTGAAAGATACGGTAAAGCTCTAAGGTCAAAAAACCCTCTATCTTGAAGCCAAAATCCGTGTAAAACATGGCACAGCAATACAGATGGTTTTTCTGGCAAGATATCTAAAATTTTCCATGTTCCGGGAAATTCAAAGTCTTCAAATCCAGCCCATATTTTTATCATTCTTTTGGGTTGCCCTATGAACCTTATAATTTCTCGTATTCTCCATCCTCCTTTGAAACTTGTGTAAGGGGTTATTTTTCTTTCAATTTCGGTCATTTTTCTTGCAATGAAAGATCTTGATTGAAAATTGGGAATTTCAAATGTTCTTTGATCGTTTGTATGTTTTTCTCCAACTAACATATATGTTTTTATTCCGTATTTTGGGAGTTCATTATGGAGATATTCTGGTATGCGGAAAGCCCCACCGTTTCTGTCTTCTGGTAGTATTTGCGCTATAATCACTGCTAATATCTTAAATTGATTTTTCTTTTTTTTTAACTTTATTTTTATTTTTTCTTGATTTTAGTTCTAATTTATAAATTCTATTTTTCAAGTTTATGCTTAAAGCTTTTGTGAAAAGGTTTGTATTTTCTCGTCTTCCTGTATCGCTTGTTCTTATGTATCACAGAATTTCATATGTTGAGAGAGATTATTACGGTATTTGTGTTGATCCCAAAAATTTTGAGGAACACGCTATGATTATAAAGAAATTTGCTTGTAAAATTGATGATATTTTTTCTATAAAACCTCAATTAAGGATATTCATAACATTTGATGATGGATACAAAGATAATTTTGATTTTGCTAAAAAAATATTAGAAAAGTACGATCTATCTGCCGCTTTTTTCATAACGACTGGTTTTTTGGGAAAAAGAAAAATCTGGATAGATGAGCTTGCGGAGCTTTTTCAGCATAAGGTCAGGACAAACGAGATATATATTGAATATGATAATAAAAAGAAATTGATAAAAGTTATAATAACAGAAGATAATGATTTTTCAAAACTTGATTTTGATCTATATTATAAATTCAGGAAAGTTATTTTTGGGCAAATTCCATTTGCAAAGGAAGAAATTTTTCGCCTGAAAAAAAGTGAATTTTTTGCCTTGGCTTATGTTCTGATCAAATATTCCCGTGAACCTTATAGATACCTTGAGAATCTCAAACGGTTCTTTATGGTAGAACATAATAAGGTAAAAGATGAAAAAAATTCAAATCAAGATACTTCTTTATTTATGACTGAGGACGATGTGTTTGAACTTTCTCTGAATGAGAATTTTTTAATTGGTGCTCATACAGAAACCCATAGGGTTTTATCTGTTTTAGATCGAAGAGAGCAAGAATATGAGATATTACAAAGTAAAAATGTATTGCAAAAAATAACAGGCAGAGAAATTTTTTGCTTTGCTTATCCATTCGGTCTTGAAGGAGATTTTTCAGAAATAACTCAGGAAATATGTAAAAAATATTTCAAATATTCTTTCACGGGTATAAAGAGGGTTTGCAGTATATTTACTCCAAGGCACAAGATACCTCGCTTTTATGTCCCAAATTGTGATGGTGAAGTTTTTGAAAGGAAAATTTTTGAGTTTTTATACTACCTTTTCTCATAATGAAGAACACAAATTGATAATTGCCTTATATTTCTTTGTTCTGCTAAAATTTCAATTCAGATATTATGGAAGCTAAACAAAATCCAGAAGTTCAAACTGAGCAGAATGCACTGGATAATCTGAAAAATATCTTGTTTTTAAAAGTTCAAAGTGAGTTTTCTAAAATTTGGGGCAATAAAGATACAAAATATTTATGGGAGCAGGTCAATATTTGGATTGACGATGATAACAATCTCGATGGAGTCATATCTTTTCTTGAAAGTAGGTTTAATCTTGCAGAAGGGAGAATTCTTGATTTTGGGTGTGGTTGGGGAACAGATCTTATTTTCTGTCTCAAAAAAGGTTATAATGCTTTTGGTATAGATGTATCAAAAGATAAGGCAAAGTTTCATGCTCTTCGCATTCAAACCAAAAATTATCCAAAGATATGGTTAGAAAGATTTATAATATCTGAGGGAGAAAATTTGCCTTTCAAGTCAGAAACTTTTGATATCGTTTATAGCAATCAAGTAATAGAGCATGTAAAAGAACCTCAAAAGCGTATAAGCGAAATTTTCAGGGTTCTCAAAAAGGGTGGAATTCTTTATATCAGGGCTCCTGATTATAAATCAAGTTTTTTTGAACCTCATTACAGGATTCTCTGGTTCCCTTTTTTGAACAGGAGAACAGCAAAAATTTATATCAAGCTTCTCGGTAAGCCTTCCGATGGTCTCAAATTCATAAACTTCATAGGCTCAAATGAGCTTATAAAGATAATGAAAGAAGTAGGTTTCAGCAAAATACAAGATTTGAACTATGAGCTGATTTTTCTTGATAGAGAAAAGAAATTCTTTAAATTTTTCCCGGGATTTAACCGGAAAGTTTTAAGATTCCTTAACTACATTTACGAATTTTTGAGACAACTGAGGAATTTAGGTAAACAAGAGAATACAATTCATATATTAGCTCAGAAATGAGAAAGAACGGAAAGATTTTTGTTTTCGGAACTAAGGCGGAGGGAATTGATAGGTTCTGCAATATTATAAAAAAACTAAATATGAATTTGGAAATTTTTAGTTTTCATATTTGCGAGTTGAACAAGTTCGCGGTGGAAGCACAAGATTCAGAAAGCAAATATATAGTTCTCATAAGGAATCCAGCTTTGCGGTCTTTTGAGATGTGGAAGATAATGCTTTGTGAGGGTTTTGAATGGATAGATGATTTTGAATTTGCTCTCGCAAGAGAACAAACAAGATTTTATGGAGCAGAACATAGAAGATTATACGCGAGTATATATGATTTTTTATATTGGCGCAGTAGCTTATACTCCGAAAGAATTCTTTCGATCAAGAAAAATCTCGGTGATAAAAAATTCTCAGAAAACGTTTTATGTTTGATTTTAGATGAGTTCAAAAACGAAAATCAATTAGTAAAAACTCTACATAGTTTCTTATCTTTGAATTCAGAGAGCAATATTAAATTCGAATTTAATATATCTCATCTGAAAATTGTGAAAAAAAAGATACCATATAACTCCAAAATTCAATACGTTGTAAGAGCGATTTTGGAGGAAACCAGACAAAAGTTGCGCTTTGAGATACCTTTTTTGAAGTTTATCATGAGTATGAACATCTTTTTTGGAAAGAAAATAGCAAATCATCATTGGTTGGTAGATTTTTTAAAATTTGCATTCAGAAGAGAAGTAGAAAGATTATCTGAAATTTTGAAAAAAGATCTTCTGAAAGTATGGGGTATTTGAAAAAAACCATTTTACTTTTACGAGGTTTCTATCCTGATGTAGAAAAAAAGTTTATTCTCCGTATGTCCGAAAGTGGATGGGATTTTTCGTTGGTAAAGAAAATAGCAAACGATTTTAATCTTGAGCTTCAGCGAGCTCTTTCTGATTATCTTGAAAATTTCGGCTTGAATGTGATAGATGTTATCGTAAGTTCTGAGGAATTCCAGAAAAAGTGGGAGGAAACTTTTTTCCCAAAAGCCGATAACTTTCTCTCAAAGATCTTGAAAGATATAAAACCATCATCTAAAATAGGCTTTTTCTCAAAAGAAAATTTTTATTCCATTTTAGCAAAACAGATAGCGTACTACAAACCAGATGTTGTTTTGGTTATTCCATTTGAAATTGTCAATCATTATTTTTTTTCAAAGCTCAAAAAAATTTTTAATTTCAAGCTTGTTGGATTTTCAGAGGCTACTCCTTTTATTTCTAGAAACTATATCTCTTCATATGATTTTGTTTTTTCTCCTTTTATGCCGCGTGTTTTTAAGTTAAGAGCTTTCGGAGTAAAAGCAGAATATCTACCCCTTGCTTTTGAACCCATTGTACTTGAAAAACTCAAAGAAGAAACTCAAATCTTTGGAGCGGATAAGAAAATTTATGACATAGTATTTGTGGGAAGTTTGCATCAAGTTCACAGAAGTAGAATACCTTTCCTCAAAAAGATTTCAGATGTTTTCAAGAGTAATTTTCACATCTGGACGCAGTCTCATTATTCTTTACCTTCTGAGTTAAGGGAAAATTTCAGGGGAGCTGTATTTAATATTGATTATTATTACGTTTTATCAAGGTCAAAGATAGTTTTGAACCACCACGGAAGTATATTGCCATGGGCACATAATTTGAGATTATTTGAAACAACAGGGGTCGGTTCATTCCTCCTTACAGATAATCTGCCGGGTATAGATGAGCTTTTTGAGGTAGGTAAAGAGGTAGAAACCTATAATAATGCAGACGATTGTATAGATAAGATAAAATATTATCTTTCTCATGATGAGGAGAGGGAGGAAATAGCAAAGGAGGGACAAAAAAGAGTATTGAGAGAGCATACATACGAAAAAAGAATAGAGAAATTAGTTGAATACTTTTTTGTGTATAATATTTTTTAAGGTAAGGATTATTCTAATTTTAAGATAGGGATTATGGTGCCGTTGGTATCATGTGTTATACCGACCTACAATAGAGCAGAGTTTGTAAAGAGAGCTATAGATAGTGTTTTGAACCAAACATATGAGAACATAGAAGTAATAGTAGTAGATGATGGTTCGCAAGATAATACAAGAGAAGTTGTTTTATCAATTAAAGACAAGAGGGTAAGATACATAAGACTTCACAGAAATTTTGGAGTTTCGTTTGCAAGAAATATCGGGATAGAAAATTCAACCGGTGATTTCATAGCTTTTTTAGATAGTGATGACTATTTTTTACCTGAAAAGATAGAAAAACAAGTTGAGCTTATGCTCAAAGATAAAAGAGTCGGTGTATGCTATACGGAAGTTTATTACGAGATTGAAGATGGTAAACTTATTTATGAGGAATCTCCACGTGCAAGAGGAAAAATATATGAGGATATCTTGCGAGTTCCTAAACCTATCGTGCTTCAGACACTTGTTGTAAGGAGAGATTTGATTTATAATTATAATTTAAGATTTGATGAATCAATGAGAGCAGTCGGAGACGTAAAATTTATAGTTGAGCTTTCAAGGATAGCAAATTTTGATTTTATCCAATTACCTTTATGTGTTGTCGACAGGAGGAAAGATACTTTGAGTATAACTAGGAAACAATTGGATACTGGTACCTTTTTAAAGTATAGGGTAGAATTTTTTGAAGAGCTTGTACCTGAGTTTTTTAGGGTATGTGGTAGTTCTTATGTTTCGTTTTTTTATAATCGTTATGCTTGGACTGCATATTATAGATGCGGATGTAAAAGTTTATCTGCAAAACTTCTTTTTAAATCATCATTTAAGACAAAGAATTTGAAAGATTTTCTGAAAGCTGTTTTTGTGATATTGGGTTTATACGAAAAATATATGATAAAAAAATACGGAAAAGAAAAACTTGAGAAATTTGCATTATAGATTAATATATGAGGCCACTTTTTTCAATAGTTATTCCAACAAGAGATAGACCTAACCTTTTGAAAGATGCTATTCAATCCGCATTGGAGCAGGAGTTTGATGATTACGAAATAATAGTTAGTGATAATTCAACTAATTCTGAAACCCAAAAGCTTGTTTCTGAATTTGAATCAAAAAAAATTAAATATTTTAGAACCCCCAGACCATTAGACATGCCAAAAAGCTGGGAGTTTGCTCTCTCAAAAGCAAACGGTAAATTTATAACTTTTTTGGGAGATGATGATTTACTCCCTAAAAAATTCTTGAAAGTATACTCAAAAATTGTAAGTTCAAATGAAAATAAGAATATAAAAGTTTTTTCACATGTTTGGATGGGGCTATCTCCTGTGGATGAAAAATCTGTAGGTGAGAAATCAAAGATGCAAGATTTAGATGGTTCTTCGGAAGAAAAAAAATATAGGCTTGTCTCCTTCACACTGAAAAATAAAGGCATTGTAAATAAGTTTGATGCTAAATATATTTTCAGGTTGAAGCTTTCATTAGTAAGGTTCTTTGCTGTTCCTCACATTTCGGTTATTAATAAGGATTTTTATGACTTCATAAAGAATAAATATGGTAGATGTTTTTTCAATTGGGCACCTGATATAACATTTTCTACGATATGTCTATATGAGGACAAAAAAGAGTATTGAGAGAGCATACATACGAAAAAAGAATAGAGAAATTAGTTGAATACTTTTTTGTGTATAATATTTTTTAAGGTAAGGATTATTCTAATTTTAAGATAGGGATTATGGTGCCGTTGGTATCATGTGTTATACCGACCTACAATAGAGCAGAGTTTGTAAAGAGAGCTATAGATAGTGTTTTGAACCAAACATATGAGAACATAGAAGTAATAGTAGTAGATGATGGTTCGCAAGATAATACAAGAGAAGTTGTTTTATCAATTAAAGACAAGAGGGTAAGATACATAAGACTTCACAGAAATTTTGGAGTTTCGTTTGCAAGAAATATCGGGATAGAAAATTCAACCGGTGATTTCATAGCTTTTTTAGATAGTGATGACTATTTTTTACCTGAAAAGATAGAAAAACAAGTTGAGCTTATGCTCAAAGATAAAAGAGTCGGTGT
>Ga0197143_1001704_pt1 | contig 18027 bp, 15 predicted proteins | sample GBS70_MetaG_FD_148603 | JGI IMG/M metagenome (GOLD analysis project Ga0197143, IMG submission 148603) | Sediment microbial communities from Great Boiling Springs, Gerlach, Nevada, United States - GBS 70_MetaG | ecosystem: Environmental > Aquatic > Thermal springs > Hot (42-90C) > Sediment...
GTACGTGCTGGTCGCGAGCGGCTAGCTGGATGGTTCTTTTTGTTTGGTTTCGGCATTCTTCTGGCTCATTACGGCATTCGTATGGCGTCTTAGTTCGCGCAAGGCAGCATAAGTGTCCGCTTATGAAACAGGCCCAGCGCAGCCTTCCCCACCAATACATTTGCAAGGATTCCACTAATTTTCCACAGTAAACCTCTCAATTCTGCTTCCTTCGGCAAGAAGACAGTTGCTACCGATCTCGCGAGTCGTGTTGCCGGTTTGCTAATACACGCCCAACATAACGGCATACTGGGCACCGACGTTACCATTTTTGTGAGTGGCGTTGCCCATTTTGGTTGTCGCGATTGGCTTCCACACGGACACAGTTGCGAACCCGAAACTTGCTCTCACTTCGCTACCCGAATCACCGTTACACCGCCATGACCGCCAGCCAGACACAAGCGACAGCCGCCACCGCTTCGCCGGCTGAACCGGGCTTACATCGCAAGTCTCGTGATTTTCGCGGGCGGTACGGGCAGAAATTTGAGCAAAATCGTTGCAGTCGCGCACCTCGTCTGGCCGATTGGATTTAGCGGGAGGGACGGGCAATGAGCCAGTCGGTTGGTCGCACGGACGGTGTTGTGTCAGTCAGGTGTCAGGCGTTGAGCGAGCGAAACGGGCAGAGGAAGAGTTCCTTCCTCTGCCTTCAGGATGGCGGGTGGGACCAAGGGAAGCGGGCCTCGGCTAGCGGTGAGTGGTGCGTGATACCTGGCCGGTGGCCGGCAGGTGATTGGTGGACACGTTTGGTCGGAGTATGGCGTTGCTGCGGGCGGCTCGGATGGGGAGCGGGATTGGCCCTATGCATGGGTTGCCTGGCACCGGTTACCGATCGGCTCGACGCCATCCAGAGTGAATTGCAATTGACTCGGCAGGAAATGGTGCAAACCAACGCTCGCTTGCAGGAAACCAATCGCCGCTTGGAGAACATCGAGGCATTGCTGAAGCGGTTTCCGCTACTCAAACCGGCCGAGCAGCTACCGGAATCGAACGATGCCGCGAGTGTGACCGTCAGTCCGCACGATTAGGCGAGACTGTGGCGGAAGATTGTCCAGAGGATTTTTCCTCCGGCTGCCAGACTGCCGCGAATGGTGCCGCTGATTTTGCTCTGGCCGATTCGGCGTCGGTAAGAAACGGGCACTTCGACGACCCGCAGTCCCAGCCGAGCGGCCTGAATGTGCATTTCGATATTCCAGCCATAATTGCGGTCGCGCAAGTTTAAGCGGTGGAGGCATTCGCGACGAATGGCACGAAACGGGCCGAGATCGCTGACCCGTTGATTCCAGAGGATGCGAAGCAAGGCACCGGCGAGGGCGTTGCCGAATCGTTGATGCGGCGTTAAGGCCCCCGGTTGACACTGGCCGCGAACGCGACTGCCTATGACTAGGTCCGCACGTCCTTCCGCGATGGGCTGAATCAAGCGGGGCAATTCCTGGGGAAAATCGCTATGGTCGGCGTCGAGGAAGACGACGACCTGGCACGGTCCGAGTTCCGCCAGACCGCGTTGACAGGCCGAGCCGTAACCGCGTCTCGGTTCGCACACGACTCGTGCACCGCAGGCGCGCGCCACTTCTGCGGTGCCGTCGCTGGAACCGTTGTCCACAACCAGCACTTCATCCACGTCCTGGGGTAACTCGGCGAGGACATGCGGCAAAGCCTCGGCCTCGTTGAGGGCCGGGATGATTACCCCGATACGCAGACCGAATATCGGCATGGCTTTCCGCTAGCTGATGAGATTATTCCCGTTGGCATCGCTTGGAGGCCAACAAGACAGGCTTGTGCTCGGACCGAGAAATTGGTCATGGTCAGCCGATTTCCGCCAGGTCGAGTCGGCTACCGTACTGGCGCAAGACAGCCTGACGCAGACCCTGGTGAGCGGGATGACGCAAGCCCGGATCGGCGCGGGTAAGTTCCAGAGCATCCTGGCGGGCGAGTTCGAGCAGTTCGACGTCACCGATCAGGTGAGCGTAGCGCAGTTCGCTGGCCCCGTGCTGGCGGGTGCCGAAAAACTGACCGACTCCGCGTAATCGAGCATCAGCTTCGGCCAGTTCAAAGCCATCATTCGTCTTGACGAACAAACGCAAGCGTTCCCGGCTGGTTTCGCTGGAAAGGTCTGCGAAAAGGTAACACTCACCGGCAACCGGGCCGCGTGCCACTCGCCCTCGCAACTGGTGTAGCTGCGACAGGCCGAACCGCTCGGCATGTTCAATCACCATCAAGGTCGCGTTCGGCACATCCACACCAACTTCGATAACCGTCGTGCAGACGAGCACCTGGATTTCGCCGCGGCGGAAGCGTTCCATGACCGACTCTTTGCGGCGATCGTCGAGCCGACCGTGGAGCAAACCTACCGCCAGACCGCGAAACGGCCCGTGGCGCAGATACTCGTAATGCTCCTCGGCACTCTTGTAGTGCGTGGCGTTCCGGGCAGAAACTGGCTCGAGCGGCGGTGTGCTGTTATCAGCCAGAGAAGAACCGGTCTCGGCGGCGATCTCTGCCGGCTGGTTGACTGTTTCGTACAGTTCGCCGGCAATGTGTTCGGCCGATTCTCCTTCGACCAGGGGACAGACGACGTACAGTTGCCGGCCGTGTTCGACTTGCTGGCGGAGGTATTTTTCTAGTTCGGCGCGCTTGCTTTCGGGAACGAGTTTGGTCTGGACGGGCTGGCGACCGGGAGGCAGTTCGCGGATAATGCTTACGTCCAGGTCGCCGAACAGGGTCAGCGCCACGGTGCGGGGAATCGGGGTGGCGGTCATGACCAGATAATGCGGCTGGAATCGCTCATCCCCGCCGAGATTGCGGAACTGAGCACGCTGGAGTACGCCAAAGCGGTGCTGCTCGTCAATGATCACCAGCCCCAGCCGGGCAAATTCCACGTCGTTCTGAATCAGGGCCTGGGTGCCGATGACCAGGTCCACCTGACCCATGCGGATTTCTCCGAGAGCGATGCGGCGTTCTCGTTCGTTGAGCGAGCCGGTCAGCAGAACCCGTTTCACCTGGCTATGGGCGAGGTAAGTGTTGAGCGTGTGCCAGTGCTGTCGCGCCAGCACTTCCGTCGGGGCCATGAGAGCAGCCTGGTATTTGTTGGCGACGCAGACGAGCAGAGCGTACACCGCCACTGCGGTCTTGCCAGCCCCAACGTCCGCCTGCAACAACCGCCGCATCGGTTTCTCGCTGGCAAGATCACGTGCGATTTCGGCCACCGCACGGTTCTGATCGCGCGTCAAGGTAAACGGAAATAACCGGCGAATCCGCTGATCGAGAGTGCGACTCAACGCCATCTTCGGGGCACGCAGTTGAGCATTGACATCGCGTCGGCGATGGGCCAGGGCCAGATGCAACAGCAAAAACTCCTCATACGCCAGCCGGCGCCTCGCTTGCTCGGCCTCCCCTAATGTTTTCGGCGAGTGCAATTGTCGCAAGGCTTGGCCGATCGCCGGTAACTGGCGCTTAGCCCGCAGTTCTTCCGGCAAAATTTCCGGCACCAGGGAGGCATACTGTTCGACGGCATAACGAATGATCCGCCGCAATTGTTCCTGGCGCAATCCCTCGGTGAGCGAGTAAATCGGTAGCACTCTGGCATTTTCTGCGGCAAGCGTTTCGTCCGTCTCTAGCGGTTGCACACGCGGATGGGCCATTTGCCAGAATCCCGACGCGGAGCGTTTCGGTTTGCCACTCACTGCCAGCCGCTGACCGTAGCGGAATTTCTGAACCAGGTACGGCTGATTGAACCAGACCGCCTCCAGAACCCCGCTGCCGTCATGAACAACCACCGAGAACACGTACATCCCCCGCCGGGTCGTGCGACCGCGAATTTCCACCACCTCGCCCACCACGGTCTGCAACCGTTCCGCTTCGAGTTCGGCGATCCGGCGCAGATCGCTCAAATCCTCGTAGGCACGCGGCAGGTAGAAAAGCAGGTCCTGCACGGTCTGGATGCCGAGCCGGTTCAGCAACGCAAACCGCGCCGGCCCGACTCCTCGCACGTATTGGGCGCTTTGCAACAGCGGATGTTCTTCGTTGTCCATAGTTTGCGGGTTCGATCGGTCTTTTTTTTGCGGCGCCTGACTCCCGAGCGGATGGTCATCTTTGTGCTCGGCCCGCCTGGTCAAAAAGAGGGTCGCTACATGGCCCTAGGTAGCTTAGAAATAGCGGTTTGACGCGACCCGCTGGAAGGTTCCGCTTAGGGCTACCGGTGCCGCCTGTTCACTAGCAGGTTACAAGAATTGGACGGCCGCCGTCGTTTCCGGCCAGAACTATCCTAGTTGCCGACCCTCTGCCACATCGCATCGTATCAAACGAGGCGCTACCTTATCACCGATCCCTAGCTCCCAGTTTTTTATCTCTAATCCTAAGCCACAGTTTCCCATCCCAACTCGAATAACGTCTCGGCAACTGCAGCGCCAGCCGCGAACGTTTGCCGAGCACGGCGGATTAACGCCGGCCACTCTTAGTTGTACATTCGCTAGCCGCCGAACAAATGCGGACTGTTTAGCTGCGGTAGGGGGCTTACCGAATCCAGCTTAGCTGCGATGGCGCTGTGGGTTTCGTGGCTCGCCGTTCACGACATGACAAACGAAACCGCATTACTGTATTATGAGAAATTTTTGGTGCTCATGCGGAGCAATGTCAAGTTACGGCCAGCCGCATTACGTATGCTGTCCAGCGAAACGTTAGGTGTTCATGCCGGGCCAGGCGATTGCCGAAAGCGCTCGAACAGGTTGTGGGTAATTCGTTGCACCCGCGCATCCGGACCTCGCGGTTTGGCACCGTGAGCGGAAGGCAGCAGATGACCTGGCGGCGAACTGAGTCCCTGAGCCCACCAGATGGTGGCAGCGTTGAAGACGAAATTGCCTTTCGGCCCCGGATAAATGGTAGCGGTGTATTCGCCCGGGGCGTTGCGGCTGAATAGCTTGCCACGGGCGACGATTTGCAGTCCGGGGATCGGCGCGGGATTGCCGTGCCATTCCCAGCCGACCAGACCCGGAATGGCGTCGCCGTTTTTCATGCCGGTGCCTTCGAAAAGCCAGTGTTTTTCGTCCGCGCAGATCCAGTCCGCTCCGCCCGTGACCGGCCAGACGCTGGCTGCTCCCATCAAAAAGCGGGCATCTGGTTCGAGATATTTGAACCGCCGCATTTCCGGAAAACCTTTGTAATCGTTTTCGGTCAAGGGGCCGAACACCCCGACCCGCGCGAAAGCCCGCAAAGGCTGTCCGCGTTGACTGGAGTAGAATTCGATTCGCCCGTAGCAGGTATTGCCGCTCAAAAAGGCGACATTCAGCCCCTTCTGAATAGCAGCTTCTACGTTGCGGAACATTTCCAGCGACCAATATTCGTCGTGGCCCACGGATAAAAATGCCTTGGCACGAAGCAAACCGTTCGGGTCACGGTGGGTGTCCACGTTGCTGATGTAGGAAACGTCGTAACCTGCTTTCTCCATCCAGAAAGCCAACGGAAATTCCCAGAGCAGAAACTCACCTGACCCTTGCGACAGTGGGGCATCGAGAATCTGGCAGTATTTGCCGTACGGGCGATCCCAGCTGACGCGGACGTTCGGCCCCCAGTACCAGACTTTCTTCCCGTCATCGTAAAGCGACCACTGGCTGGGCCAGCGATTGTAAGCGCACCAGGTGGTGTCGCTGCACTGGAAAAGAAAATCGCAGCGGCGGTCATCGCGGACAATGAAGATGATGTAACTCTGCAACTTTTCCCGCTCGGCGGTAAGTTTGCCGAGATAAACGCCGCTCGGCCAGTCTTCGGGAATGGTCAGGGTGGTGCACGGTTCCCATTGACATTCGCGTAACCGTTCCACACCGACTTCCGGATCCGGCTGCACTTTCCCTCGGAACGGCCCCAGCTGCAAAAGATGCCGACCACCTTTACCGCCATAGTAACCCAGCCGGTAAATATCAATGACAAACGGCGAAGGCGGGTTGGTGCTGACGAAGATGCTCAATTTTTCTCCCGCCCGAATGCTGGTGTGCGAGACGTATCCTTCGATCCAGGGACAGCGGTACTTTGTGGCTGGGTCCACCCGAGTGTTTTCCAGCAACCAGGAAGTGGTGCCCGGTTTTTCGTTTTCCTGGCGAATGAGTTCGCGCTGCTGCTCGGCAAAACCGATCTGGCCGCCGAGAAGTCCGGCCACACTCGCCGCCGTCTGCTGCAACATCTCCCGCCGCGTCGGCTGCTTCGCTTGGGTCATGAGCATTCTCCGCGTCATTTTTGCGATAAAATGGCGGCTACCAGGAGGTATGCCTATGGAAGATGTGGCGGTTCGGCCAGCAGTACTCAGATGGGCCTGGAATCGGCTGTCGGCCAGCCGCCGGCAACAGTTGCAATCCCGTTTTCCCAAAATTCTGGACTGGTTACAGGGAAAAAGTCGGCCGACCTGGCGGCAACTGGAATCGTTTGCCCGCGCCGCTTACGTGCCGTTTGGCTACCTGTTGCTGGAGGAACCGCCCGCAGAGGTATTGCCCATCGCGTTTTTCCGCACCTTCGAGCACAGGAAACCTCCGCCCAGCGTGGACTTGCTGGAGGTCGTTTGGATTGTCCAAGTCAGACAGGAATGGATGCGCGAGTACTTACAGGAGCAAGGACAACCGCCGCTCGCCTTTATCGGCTCCGCTCGCGTCAACCAGGATGAATGCCTTGTTGCCCGACGGATGCGGGCAACACTGGGTTTAGCAGATGATTGGTCCGCAGCCTTTGCGAACTGGCAGGCAGCTTTTCGCCAGCTGCAGAAATGCTGCGAAGACCTCGGCATTACGGTGGTAATCAGCAGCATCGTCGGCAACAACACCCGCCGCCAGCTCCAACCGCAAGAGTTTCGCGGTTTCGTCCTGATAGACGCCTACGCACCGGTCATTTTCATCAACGCCGCCGATGCCCCGGCTGCACAGATGTTCAGTCTGGCTCACGAACTGGCCCATATCTGGTACGGGCAAAGGGCCGCCTTCGATCTGGCGCAGCTAGAACCGGCCCGCAATACCGGCGAACAAGCCTGTAACCGCGTCGCTGCAGAATTTCTGGTTCCCGCAGAACAGTTGCGGCGGTCCTGGGACAGCGTGAAACAACACGACAACTGGCTACGCCTTCTGGCCAGAAAGTTTAAGGTGAGCGAACTCGTGGTCGCGCGTCGGGCATTAGACCTGGGGCTGATCGATCGGCAGACCTTCTTACGCTTTTATCGCAGTTGCCTGCAAAGATGGACTGAAAAACGCCGACGTCAGCCCACACCGGCGGCATATTATGCGACCGTCTCGCAGCGGCTCGGACGCCGCTTTCTGACCCTTCTCTTTTAGGCCCTCGACGAACGGAAAATACTTTACCACGAGGCATACCGCCTTACCGGGTTGTTGTATGGCGACAGCTTCGAGCGGTTGCGAAATGTTCTGCGAGAAACCTAACCGCACCGAACGTGAGCAACCACTTGCGGATTACACGCGTTACAATCGGCACCATACCGCACGCCGTCGCGTGCTGGCGATCATTGGATCTGGACCATTTACTTACCTGATACGTCGGTCTTTGTGGAAGCAGCACGCTGTTATTATCACTTCGACTTCGCTCCCAGTTTCTGGGATGCTTTGCTTGCTCACGCTCGGCAGGGGAACGTCGGCAGTATTGATAAGGTGTTGGCCGAGCTTTTGCGGGGAAAAGATAGGCTAGCCCGCTGGGCCAGCTCCAAGTTCGTCCAACGCGTTCGCTTCTACCAGGAAAAAGCCAGTCCGGGAGGAGTACGCGCGTGTTGTCCAGTTTGTCTGTCAGCAGGCCCATTACACCGACAACGCCAAGCGACATTTCGCCGATGCCCACAACGCGGATGCATGGTTGGTCGCGTTCGCGCTAGCCTACGGCGACACGATCGTTACTCAGGAAACCTCCGCGCCTCAGTCGAAAAGAGTGGTGAAAATCCCCGATGTTTGCCAACATTTCAACATCCGATGGGTAGACACGTTCACCATGATGCGCGAGCTGGGCATCCAACTTCAGTAAGGCAACAACGCCAGCTGGTTTTGCTAGTTAAACTTCAGGAACCCCGCGATTGCAGCAGCCAGCCGAGGTAAAACAAGCTGATCCCGATCACCGACACCATTAGCGATTCGCCCAGACTCAGGGCCACCGGTGCGTGCGCAATTTCGGCCAGGTTTCCAGCCACAGCCACCGGAACCAGGATTAATCCGATGATCTGCAAGGCACGTCCAAGAATGGGCAATCCCCCTGTGTTGGTCTTTGCAAGATGCCAGTCCACAGCATCCGCCCCATAAGTCTAGGACCGAGAATGAGCGACCACCGGGACAAAGGCCATCCCCGAGGCGAATAGCGATTTCGTAAGCCCAGGAGCGAGAATGGGTGAGCCTTCCGTGTCTGTGTCGAAAGGCGAAGCTGGCACGGCTACCGTTTGACTGTCCTAGTAATCACAATGCCCAGATGGTCTGGGTACGAAAGGCGAAGCTGGCACGGCTACCCGGCGGGTCGCCATCAGCACAGCCGGGCGCTACGCACTAACCGACTTGCAGAGCACCGGTGCCAGGTTGAAGGAGTACCACATCGGCACTTTATGCGTTTTTCCGTTCAAGATAGGGTAGCGAAAAACCGGTCTCGCTTGCGGCCGCTGTTATGGCTGTCCCGCACAGTATCGCTGATTTTCGCTGGCGGATGGGTTCGGCGAAGAATTCCATTTTCGGTTATCCGCGTCGCAATGCTGCGCTCACCCAGCCGGTTCCGCTTGCCATGCGTATTTTTTATAGCAAGACGCCGAACAGATTGCGCCATTTGGGAGTGTTGCGATGGCCGATGATCGAGAACCGCTTCACGAACGACTCCGCGAAGCGCTCGCCGAGCACATCCAGGCCTGGCGATTCTCAGGTGTGGAATGGCTACCTCAGTCTCCGACGGCAGCGCCGGCCGATCAGAGTCGCGCCCCAGCCTGGTCGGAACATTCGGGCCAATCGCCGGGCCAGGCGTCATCCCCACCGGTCAGCGTTGAGCCCAATCGAGCGGTCTCGCCAGGCACAAAACCATCCTCAGGTCCGAAGCCCGTTCTTGCACGTTCGGTTCCCGCCCGACCTGCACAGCAAACGCCCGACCAACCACAACCGTCAAGGAACATCGCGGCGTCGCTATTCGATCAGCCGCTCGAATCACCAGCACGCACACCGCAAGAGAAAGCCCGGCTGCTGGACGAGTTGAACCGACTGCACGTTATTCCGTGCACAAAATGCCCGGAACTGGTACGCAACCGCATGCAAACGGTATTCGGCGTGGGCAATCCCGCCACCGAACTGGTACTCGTCGGCGAAGCTCCCGGCCAGGAAGAAGATGCTCAGGGCGAACCGTTCGTGGGCCCGGCTGGGCAATTGCTCAATCGCATCCTGTCCGCTTGCGGCTTCAGTCGCCAGGACGTGTACATCTGCAACGTCCTGAAATGCCGTCCTCCCAACAATCGAACCCCTTTGCCCCACGAAATCGCCAACTGTCGCAACTACCTGGAACAGCAACTGGCGATTATCGCTCCCAAATATATCTGTTGCCTAGGTGCTGTCGCCGCTCAAACTCTGTTGAATACCAACCAGAGTATCGGCAAACTCCGCGGCCAGGTGCATCGCTATCGCGGAGCCGCTCTTATTTGCACCTACCATCCCGCTTACCTGCTCCGCAACCCCGCAGCTAAACGCGAAGTCTGGGAAGATATGAAGCTCCTGCTCCACACCATGGGCCGACCTGTTCCCCGTTAGCTCAGCCTAGTCCTGACCAAATACGTTCCGCTCGCGATGAACATTTCCTAGCCACGCACCTATGCCCCGAAGCTCCCCTTTCAATGGCTCAGAAGCATCCCGCTCCCGTTCAGCGCATAATCCGAACGAACTCCGGCACGATCGAAATTCGGGAGCCAGCGTCGCACTGCCGTTCTTTACAACGGTATCCACACTAACGTTCGCCCGACACCTGCCGGTTGCCGGGACGCGACGCCAAGCGTGTAGCCGTCGAGATCCCCCATTGCTGACAGGACGTTACAGTCCTCGGAACGACCGGGACTACCCACGGGCGTTTTCGATCAGATGGGACGGTTAGACATCGTTAGCACATAGCCTGCGGCCGTCTAACCTCGTCAATATCCGAAGATACCGGTGGCGTACCACGTACCGTTAGCCCCGCGGGCAATGTCGTAGCCGTAATAACGACTTGGTCGGGAGACTGCTCCCCAGTGTCCGGGCGATTGTCTCCAGGCCTCTACGCAGGAAAAGGCTGCTTCCAGAACATTTTCGCCGCCAAAAATCATGCCCCACGATTCCGCCACAACCTCGGAAGCACTGGCAAAAGAAATCCCGGATTCCTGCTGTATGTTGGACGAAGCGGCTATGAGGTCGGCATGATGTTGCCATTGCATCTGCGCTTGCCGGGCACTGTGGCGAGCACAGTGAGCCATCATAGCCGGATGTGGTGTTCCCATAATACTTTGCGGTTTCTCTGGATGCACACTGACGGCATACAGCATGCTTCGCTGGGTCAACGACAGCCAGTTGGGCAAATTGAGGATGATTCGGACCTGCTCCGGGCCATAGTCTGGAACCCAAGCGTATCGGCTTTTGACCAACGGATGGGCAGAAATCACGGTCTGGTAATGCGGCGAATTCGGGTCGTGTAAATTCACAACCACCAGCCCTGGCCTACCTTGCATTTCGCGGAATGCTTCATGGTCCAGCAATCGCCGGCCCTCATACTCGAAATCTGCCGGAACGCAAAGAAACACGTACTGGTGCAAATACCACCTGATCTCCGGGTGCAACAACACACCGTCCAACTCACCGCCGTTCCCGCGGAAATATATCACCAAGTCGCGACGCGTTTCCATAGCCAGGTGCACCGCCGTGTCGTAGTCTGAAAAACCCAACGGAACGAATGAAGGTAGGGCGACAAGCAAGGATACTGCAATCCCGCTCATTTGCGTCCTCCCGTGTTGCGTAAGCCATTTTGTCTCCGCAAGCCATCGGAGACCATTTTTCCAGTTCCCTATGTGAAGCTTGCGCCCAGTCGATAAGCCAACAGTATAGGTATGAACTGCTTATTTTCAATAACCGCTTAATTTTCTAAAGTCCATGCAGACGATGTAGCCATCGAAGCTTTTTTCACTTGATCGACTTTTCTATCTCCGGCAAACCGCTAACCGATATAATGGCCAGCAATTGCCAATGAGTCCATTGATAACCTTTCTCACCTCTGCTACTTGTGTAAACTGTCAGCTTTTGCCATCCTGCACTCTGGAAACGCAAATACTGTCTCTGCAAATTGCGTAACCGTATGAGGTAACAACCGATAACACCGCTCCCGAGTCCGCCTAAGTTTGGTCGCCCGGGCTGCTACCCCGGGGTAGTTAATAGCCAACAACCGAGAGCACAGCTCCTGAACACGCCCTGCGGTCGCAAAAACAGCTCCCACGTCAAGAATCACCAGCCGAGAGCACAGCTCTCTAACACGCCCCATCCCTGCAATATTCCCTGAGCCGATCTCGACGGTAGCCTTTGGTCATTCCTCCGCGAACCAGCTTCCAGAACCGGGTGCAAGCCGACCGTGCCTCGGAAACTTGTAGGCGTCGCAAATAGCCCTGGCCGGACGCCTGCTTGCCCGTAAACCACCGTGCGTCAGAGACAGACCGGCCACGGCAATAGCCTCCACACCGCGACTAGCGCACGGACAACCAATGGCGGCGGACGTCAGCTCCTGTGGTTCGCCTATTGCCGGAGCACGCGTCAACATTTCTACGGTCGCCTTACGCTGACCGCTCCTGGTTGGACGACTTCGACTCGGTGAACAAAGCGACATCCGCGCTGTGCAAAGGCACGCCCAGAACAGCGGCGATCGTCAGCCCGCCGGGGTTAAGTGATACGGTCGGTGAGTGATAAGCCAGTGCGAACGGGGTTGCCGCTCGCTTGGTAGTACAGCTAACTTGATACGGTCGGTGAGTGATAAACTCCGGCTCTGGTCCCGGCTACCAGCGAAGGAACAATCGAGAGCCCCTGGTTACACCATCCTTGCAGGTCGGCTAAATTCCGGGTTCTGTTCGGCGACCATCGTACGAACCATCAAGAGCACCCAGCCGTCCGACAAGTGATCCGAAAATCAGAACAGAAAACGTAACAGCCCCTTGATGTTCCTAGTCCGTTGGCTATGGTAAGTCTGTATACGTTCCGGGCCAATCCGAGCTAAGCCACGGAGGATCGCCCTATGCCGCAGCCCGAGGAACTGCCCCTCGATTTCCGAGCTCTTTTACGCCGTATCCAAGACCGCAACGTTCCGCAAGAAGAGGCTAACCAGTTATTCATAGAGCATGTGCTCCCTGTGCTAGAGAAACTCATCAATAATGTTCACCGCTATTTCCTTCCTGAAGTTCGGACATGGGTTGTAGAAAATGGCATAGATTGCATCTGGGAAAAACTGGTTCAGAGGCCGCGAAACGGGCACAACCCCGCTTACGATCCGGATCGGCAAGATAGCAGTTTCCTGGCCTGGGCAAGAACGGTCTTGACAAACGAAGCTCGCACAGAAATACGCAAGCGTCGCAAAAAAGAACAACTTGTTGATGAAAAGCAGTTAGAGAATGAGCCCGCGCGCTCCTCGCCGCAACCAGAGGAACCCGAGCAAAACCACCTGGCGGACTTGAAGAGCCATCTGCAAGCCGCCCTCGTCACCTTACTGCGCGTAAAGGAACTTAGTACGTCAGGGCAGCGCAGCAATGGCGTGGATTATTTCGCGGTGCTATTGCTGTGCATCCGTGTGCAATTGAGCCGACTTATTCACCGTGTTCTCTATGGAAACAACTCCGGCGTAACGTGCGGTGCGGTTGTGTTAGATTATGTCGGCGAGTTTTTTCGGGAGTGTCAGCAATACCCGGCGGCCCTTATCTGCCTGCACTGCAACGGTTCGAAACCACACTCGGAAGAGGAAAATCATCTGTGCCAGGGATGGTGCCAGCGGCGCATAACTGCGTGGACGCCGACTGTGGGGGAAATCGTTGCCGAACTGGATAACCGTATCCGAAACCAGAACGACAAGCCCAAGGACATTTGGATCGTGGAACAATTGTCACATGCTGTTAGTGCCGCGCGTAATACCAGTGCAAATGTGCCAATAACTGTTCTTGCTAAAGCTAGTAGCAATTGCTGGCGGCAATGGGTGCGACGGATGCGCATAGTCTATTCTAAACTGCGAGAGAACAACGCAGGGCTTACGCCGGAGCAGATTCCTATTCTCGACGCATTGCTTGCAGCTGATAAGACGGATGCCTCAAGTGATGCAGAGGAGGAATAGACACAACGAACTGTGCTGTCATGCGAAATTATTAGTGCCAGCTTAGGGGCTAATTGCCGAGGGAGGACTAATCAGTTACAAACAGAGCCGGCATACTAGCTGGCCGATTAAGACCAAGACATTCGAGGTTTAGACTTATGCGGTGAAGATTATTGATACCAGCTTTTGTATGGGAGGAATTAGTTATGAGGTGCGAATTACAGGCAACAATCCAGCAGTTGACGGCAAGCGGTTCGTATCGCGTCGCGGTTACGCTTCCCGTCCAGCAAGCGCTGGAGGATCTCAGCACCTTGCGTGCCAGCTGGTCGCAGAAGCTGCTATCCTTTCCGGGCAACCTTCCGCCAGAGGAATGCTATCGTTTTCTGGCCCGCTTAGGACTTGTTTATCGCTCTCGCCTCGGCACCTACTTAGGCAGTTTGCTTCCCTCGAAACATTATAAACCGACCTGGCCGGCGACAAATCCCAACCACGATCGGCAGTGGAGCCGTCTATACAATCAATATGAGCCAGTTGTCAGCTGGGCGGTTCGGGTGTTTCAGGAGCACGGCGTAATGCTGGCCGCTCAGGCTGTTAGCACCGGTTATTTAGAAGGCTGGTGTGATCGCGCGGAAGAGCTGGCAGCGGAATCGGAGTTTGCCGATTTAGAGGGCGGGTGTGATCAAGGTGCACGTAAAACCACTAATAAAGCCATCACCTTGATTCAGCAGCTGGATGACGCGGAGTTAGTGCATGCGTTGGCAACGCTGGCGGTCGAATTTCTCATGACGCCGACTTCTGGTGAGCAACCTTGGCAGCCGAATAGAGCCTCCGATAAGTTGCACCAAGACTTAGATGCCTTCCAGGCGAACATGCGAAAATGTCTCGACTGGCTAGGGGAGCATCCGGAGGCATTTCTGCTGGCCGATGAATGGATCGTATCGTTAGCAGCAGGCCTGCGCGAAGACTTAGAAGATTTCGCCGACCTGGCTATCACTACGTGGAAGTTTGGCGATTTGGTGGATGCGCTCGCTGTGGCTGACGGTATTAGTTTTCCTCAGGAAAGCCGGGATTGGTTAACCAATCTCCTGGAGCAAGAGATTGCCCCGACCGCAGTTCCGGAACTGGTTACGAGCCAGGCGCCGGAAATATCCATGCTGTGTGCGCCAGCCCGTCCGCCCACACCGTGCGAGGAACCTGTAGAACATACCGCCGAGGCTGCGGAAATACCGACAGAACGTTTACATCTTGAAACTGCGCCGCTAATACCGACCTTAGCCTATCCGGCGACAATTCTGCACTCCCTGCTGGCAGCAGCTAGCGGACACGCATCGGGGCAGGGCGTGCTGAGCTGGAGCTCTCCCGATCAGCGATACCAGGCGAAGCTCCTCTTGACAGCTCAGGAATGTGTGCTTCGATTCTATCGCCAGTCCGGCCACCGGGCCCAGGAATTAGAGGGGCAACCGTTTTGCTTAGCCGGCTGTACTGGGCGAATCGGTGCGGAAGCCCAGGCCGTGTTCGATCGCACGTGCCTCGCAAAAACCGGCCAGGGCATTTATTTAGACGTTGGCGAACCGCCCCAGCGCTGGATTCCCGTCACTTCGACCCCGATCCAGCACGCTGGTGAATCGTGATCCGTCGGACAAATCGCATCTCCCCTTTCGGTTGTCTTCGGACAATCGAAATGGTATAGCTAAAAACCGTCAGGCTGTGCAATGACCGGGGAAACACATGGCATAGTCGGAACTTTGCCCGTGCCAGCGCGGTTGAGTAAGGAACCTGTGCATGGCTGAAACCAAAACGCACCTGAGTCGGATGATTTATCGCACCCGACCTTCCCACCTGGTCGTGCTCGCTGTGGTGGGTGTCTGGCTGGTTGTGATCCTGTCGATCACAGGGCCGGCCTGGGGCTGGTGGATACGTGGGCATGGCCTGATTACCGAAGCAGCGGCCCGACATCTGCCGGAAGATATGCCTGTATTTTTTCGCAAGGCCACGAGAGAATTAGCCACCCTGAGCGGCGACCCCGATCGCTGGAAAAATCCCGAAACGCGACCCCTGCGCAGCAGTGAATCGCCAGAACACTATATAGACTTAGAGGACTATAACAACCAACCGCTGCCTGCGAATCGTTATGAGGCGGTGGCACTTTTGCAGCGTTTGAAACGCCGACCGGAACGAGCAGGGTTATTGCCCTGGGCGATTCAGGATTATTACGAGCGACTTACTTGCGCTTTTGCGGACTACCGTCGTCAGCCAGAGGAACTTGCTCACCAGATGAAATGCATAGTTTACGCCGGTATCCTTGCGCATTACGCTCAAGATGCCACTATGCCTCTGCATACCACCCGCGATTATGATGGTCGGCGCAGGCCCGATGGTACCTATGCCCAAAAGGGAATCCACGCTAAGATTGATGGTTTCCCCGAGACTTACAATCTAAGTCCGGAAGAAATCGGCAAGAATTTGCAGGCGAAAGTGCATGAGGATATGTGGCGACAGATTCTGAGCATTATTGACGAGTCTTATAAACAAGTGGATCGCTGCTACGAACTAGATGCCCGGGGAGAGTTTGATAAGCCCACAGAAACCAGTCGCGCGTTTATCCTGTCGCGGTGTCGTTTGGCAGCACAATTCACGCTCGATCTATGGTATAGCGCGTGGAAACGCAGTGAGAAACTGCCGCCACCGTTTCCCGGCGCCCCGTGATGAACTGGGAAAAGTTAGGCCTAGCAATGCGGCGTTCTTTTTGCTCATGGCAAGGTCTAAGCATCGCAACGCATGGCCGCCGTCCATAACAGATAGGCAATACGGCGTCGGAGTTTTTCTGGAGTAAGCGGTCTGGTGCGTTTGTTTTGTTGCCGCGATGCATCCTGGTTTTGTTCGCCTTGTGGCTGGGGATGTTTAGAATTATTAGGGTGGACAAATCGTTCCGGCGACAGCTGGCCGCTAATGTTATCGCCTGGCGTCCAGCTGAAATTAAGAGCGCGACCCTGGTGCATCGGACACTTCCCGCGGACGGGACGTTTTCGACAACCGGGAGACATCTAAATATAGATCGCACGCGCTGAGCAGGCAAATCCCTGGATAGCCGCAACGGCGCCGGTTTAGCGGTTACTCCGTGCCTATGATGAGGTAGTGGGCAAATCTGCGGGCGAAAAATATCGGGGGGAGCGAAAGAGATCATCCCGGCCTTGGCATGCTGCTGAGGCTGCCTGCTGAGGATCGCTCCGACTAACGGCAGTACAGCGAGAGGAGCATGATCTATCTGGACAATAACGCCACTACGCCGTTGTTGCCGGAGGTACGAGCGGCGATGGAGCCGTTTTGGGATACCTGTTACGGAAATGCTTCCAGTGCACACGCACTGGGACGCAAAGCTCGCAAGGCCATCGAAGATGCTCGGCAGTTGATCGCACATTATCTCGGTGCGGAGCCGGACGAAGTCATTTTCACCAGCGGCGCTACGGAAGCAAATAATTTAGCGGTGTTTGGCCTGCCGCGTGGAGTCGGCGGCATCTGCTGTAGCCGCATCGAGCATCCTTCGGTGTGGGAAGCGGTCCAGGCGTTGACGCAGCGCGGCTACTGGTGGCGAGAGGTTCCCGTAAACCCGGACGGCGTGGTTGAAACGTCAGCCTGCGAGAATCTGAACGAAGAAATCAAACTGGCGTGCCTAATGCTGGCTAACAACGAGACCGGAGCCGTGCAACCAGTCCCGGAATTTGCTGAGCTTTGTCAACGACGCAATATTCCCTTGCATTGCGATGCTGTACAGGCGATCGGGAAAATACCGGTGCACTTTCATCAGCTCGGCGTGACCAGTTTGAGTCTATCGGGGCATAAATTGCACGGTCCGAAGGGAGTCGGCGCTTTGCTGGTTCGTCGTGATACGCCGTTCCGAGGGCTGTTTCGAGGAGGGCATCAGGAACGAGGCCGGCGGCCGGGTACTGAACCGGTGCCCCTAATCGTTGGCCTGGCCAAAGCGGTGGAACTGGCCCATCGCCAGCAGGAAACCCGTCGGCAGCGTGTGCTGGAATTGCGACAAAGGTTTCTGGATGGATTGCGGCAAAGTTGTGCGCCGATATTCCTGAATGGCCCCGAAGCTGGTGGTCTGCCGAATACGGTCAACGTTTCCTTCCCGGGCTGCCGTGCTGAAGTTTTGCTCATGCGACTGGATTTGGCGGGGATAGCGTGTTCGGCAGGCTCGGCGTGTTCGAGTGGCTCCCTGTTACCCTCGCCGGTACTGCAAGCCATGGGTTTGCCGGCCGAACGACTCCACTCGGCGATTCGTTTCAGCCTGAGCCATCTCAATACGGACCAGGAAATCGCTCAGGCCGTCAAAGTCATCGCCGGTATCGTTCGTGAACTGCGCGAACTCAGCCAGGAGGACGACCCTTCGGCCTTATCGGAGTTTTCCCATCGCAGCTAACAACGATTGCGAATCATCGCTTGCGCCGCGAAGCATTGTCCTCACCAGAGTTTTGCTATCGGACCTATCAGCGATCGCCGCGGGCAAAACCACGAGTCATCTGCGAACGGTGAATACGAATGGTGATCATCAGCCCGCCGTGGGTGGGCACATACGTTTGCGCGAACATGAGCGCGATTGTTCGGGAGACCGCCGAGAGGATGCGTGGCGATCGCCGTTGTTCTCGTCTGTTGCGGCAGCCGTGGCGTGTAGCGACACCACGGGGCCAACGCCCTCCG
>Ga0197143_1001706_pt1 | contig 18018 bp, 14 predicted proteins | sample GBS70_MetaG_FD_148603 | JGI IMG/M metagenome (GOLD analysis project Ga0197143, IMG submission 148603) | Sediment microbial communities from Great Boiling Springs, Gerlach, Nevada, United States - GBS 70_MetaG | ecosystem: Environmental > Aquatic > Thermal springs > Hot (42-90C) > Sediment...
TAAATCTATTCTCCTTTTTGATGTATTATCTTCTATTATTACATTATACCCCATTGAATATATTAATCCATATACTGCTGCTTGATACACATATTCACTCTTTAACACCTCATAACTTATTGTACTAAAAAATATTTCTATCTGCTTCCTTATTTCTTCTATATTCTCCTCTATTATTGCTATTTTTAATCTCGATATCCTATCTTCTCTTCTTCTTCCTGTTATGTAATACAATAATTCCCTATTAAATGACTGCCTTACCTCCCTATTTGGATAATCTAATATATACATCTCCTCTCCTTCTATTTCTTTTACTTCTTTTATTGTCAAATATCCACTCTGATACATCAATGCCTCTATACTTATATACTCTATATCAAACTTATCTAATATCTCACTCGTATAATAATCCCTATTTAAATACGGTAATTCATATTGTCTTTCTTTTATTAGTTTAAACAAAAACTCCGCTTTTCCAGTTTCATACCAATAATTCCTTAATTTCCTATTCTTCAAGTATAACAGTATATCAAATGGGTTATACAATCTATCTCCTAAAAAATTATACCCATTATACCATTCCTTTATCTCTTCTTTATCTAAGCCCTCTAAATACTCCTTAAAATTATTCTCTAATTCCTCTTGTGTATATCCGCATATATCACCATATTCCTTGCTTAGTGATATATCCTCTAATTGATTTAACCCACTAAATAACGATACTTTTGAAAATTTACTCACTCCCGTTACTAATACAAACCTTATATACTCATCCAATCCCTTTAATACTCCATAAAAATTCTTTAATAAATCCCTTATTTTCTCTACCTCCTCTTTATTACCTATATTATCCAATATCACTTTATCATACTCATCTATTAATATCACCACTTTCTTCTTCTTATTTTCATAACATCTTTTTACTAATAAACTAAAATTCCTACTTATTGTGTATTCTTTATTATATCGGTAATTATAATTTTTTCCTAGCTCTATTACCGTAGCTTTCAATTCCTTCTCTAATTCTTTTTCATCCCTTACCTGTGCTTCTGAGAAATCTATTCTTATTACTGGATAAATATCTTCCCAACTCCACTTATCCTCTATATATAACCCTTTAAACAATTCTCTTTTACCTTCAAATAAATACCTTATTGTTGATAGCAATAATGATTTTCCAAATCTTCTTGGACGGCTTAAAAAATAATATTTTCCTTCTTTTATCAACCTATGTATATACTCCGTCTTATCCACATAAACATAATTCCCCTCTATTAACTCTTTAAAATCACTTATCCCTATTGGTAATCTCTTCATTTTTTGTTACTCCTTTACTAAAATTTCATCTCCTTTTATACTTTTTGATTTTAATCCTAATTTCTCCTATATTTATTATAGCTTTTTAATTGGCCTTTCTAAGATCATATAGTCTTTTTATAATACATTTTAAAAAATCTTTTATTTTCTTTTTATTTAGATTTTTATAGTCTTGTTTAAATTTACTTATTTATATTTTATATTTGCATATTACCATATTACTATAAGAATTCTAACCATATGTGGTTGCAATAAATTCTTTTATTACTATCATTCATTCACTTATATGATTTCCCTTTATCTCTACTGGCATAATGGTATATTCTAATTCTACTACTCCCAAAATTCCCTTATTCAATTTTTTTGACAAAAGAGGTAGTAAAAAGAAAAATTATTTTTAAGAGGTATTTCTATTTTCAATAGCAATTATTATTTCTTTTTGGATGTTTTTAAATTTTTCTATTTCTTTTGATAAATAATTTTCTCTCAATTCATCTTTTAAATTTTTTAGTTCGTTTAAAGTTTTTTGAATTTCATTTTCAGGGGGTTGTAAATTTAGTATTTTTCTTAAAGTATAATAGGGCAAAGTTCCATAATCTGTTAAATCTTCTAAAAGGGGTTTAAGAAAATTTCTGTACTCCTTTAATTGATCTAGATTAGAGTTTAATAAAGTTTTGATACTATTTCTTACTTTCTGTTCTAAACTTAAATCACAAAATAATTGACAAATTGAAAAAAATTGAAATATTTCTGAGTCAAAATCTATAAACTTAAACCCTTTTAATATCATACTACCTCATTATTTTATTATTTTGTAAAGATTTAGATTACTTAATCATTTATAAAACATTTATAAAATAAAAATTTAATCCAAAATTAGATCAGACATCAAAGCATCATAAAAATAGAAATTTTTTATCAGCCAATTATTTTAAGATTTTTAAGTTTTATAATGAAACTCTTGAAGAAAATTTCGTAGGCAATATAGTTATAAAATGATCTATCCTGATTTATCATCTATCTTGATTTAACAGCTTCAATTGTTGCTATTGACATGGTTGATCGTTTATTTATATTTTAGGGATAAGTTAAATACTTATTGATATAATACATCAATATATAATCATCTAATTTCTTCAATATTGTGTAAAATCCCTTGATCTTTTAAAAATTCTGAATAAAATAAAACCTTTTGAAAAACTTTTGAAAAAGTTAATACCTTCCAAAAAAATAAAATACCTTTGAAAAAACAAAGCTTTACTTTATTTTCTTAGACAACTAAAAGAATAATCCCCTCTAACTTTATTTTATAACTACTTAGTAAAATAAAAGCGGTAACCCTTTAGCCACCTTTAAATATAGCCCCAAAATTAAAATTAAAAAATTAAAATTTTATAAGATCGTGGATATTAGCAAAAGTCAAAGCAGATAAAGTCTTAGTATCAGTTATCTCATTTTTCAAAATCATCTGCTTTATGTCCTTTATATTAAAAAATTTAATATCATTTATTTCATTAGAATCAATCTGCTTTAATGAAATATTATCAAAAGAATCCAAAAGATAATAAAAAATGTGAATTACTTCATTAGAGAAACCAGGAGTAGTATATATATAACCCAAGTATTTAATCTTATTTTCATTAATAAGAATCCCTGTTTCTTCAAGAGTTTCTCGTTTTATAGTTTCAATTAAATTAGAGTCTTGTTTATCAATTTTACCTGCAGGTATCTCCCATAAAAATTTTTCTATTGGTTTCCTATATTGTTTCACTAAACAAATTTTTTCTTCATTATTATTTTTTTTGTAATGAATAATAATAGCACAAGCTCCAGGATGTTCTACAATTTCATAACTTTCCTCTTTTTTTAATTTCAATAAATCTCCTTCAAAAATATACAAATTAAAAATCACCTCTTTATTTACCCTAAACTACTACACTTTAATTACTTCAGCTTATGGCATTCCAAATTTGAATAAATTAATCTATTTAAATATAGTCTAAAACCAAAATTTTATAAAGTCTTTAGCAATTCAATTTATAAAACCTACAGTCTAAAGAATTTACTTTAAAGCTTTTTTAAGCTCATCATAAGCATTTTTAACTTCATTAATAGAAGCTTCATCTTCTAAGGTAGTAACATCTCCTAATTCTTTACCTAAAAGCACTGCTTTTAGTAATCTTCTCATAATCTTTCCGCTTCTTGTCTTTGGTAACTTATCTACTATAAATATTTTATCAATAACAACAACAGGTCCCATAACCTCTCTAACAGTTTGCTTTATTTCATTAAATATATTAGGATCATCTTTAAAGTTAATAAATTCTTGTTTAAGAACAACAAAAGCATTAATAACCTCGCCTTTAATTTCATCAGGTACCCCAACAACAGCAGCTTCAGCTACCTTATGATTCTCCAATATAGCACTTTCTACTTCAAAAGTCCCAATTCTATGACCAGAAATTTTTATAACCTCATCAGCTCTACCTAATAACTGTATATATCCATTCTCATCTTTTATAGCATAATCCCCTACATAATACCATCCTTTAAACTTAGACCAATAAACTTTTTCGTACATCTCATCGTTATTTAATATAGTTTTCATCATTCCAGGCCAAGGCTTCTTAATAACTAAATATCCCTTTTCATTAGGTTTTACACTAACTCCTTGTTCATCAACAACATCAGCAACTATACCCGGTAAAGGCAATGAAGCAAATCCAGGCTTTAACGGGATTATCCCCATAAATGGAGCAATCATAAACCCACCTGTCTCAGTTTGCCACCAGGTATCTATAATAGGACATAAATTATTCCCAATATTCTCAAAATACCAACACCACACCTCAGGATTAATAGGCTCCCCTACACTACCTAATACCCTTAAACTACTTAAATCATGTTTTTTAATATAATCTAATGGATATTTCATAAACATCCTCAAAGCAGTAGGAGAAGTATAAAATTCTGTAATTTTATATTTTTCAATTAAAGCCCACCATTTAGAAGGATCTGGATAATCAGGAGCACCTTCATAAATAAAACTAGTAATCCCTAAAGCTAAAGGAGCATAAACTACATAAGAATGCCCCGTAATCCATCCTATATCCGCAGTACACCACCAAATACTATCATACCCAACATTAAAAGCCCATTTTAATGTATTAGATACATAAACTAAATAACCACCAGTAGAATGTAAGATCCCCTTAGGTTTACCAGTAGTCCCTGAAGTGTATAAAACAAATAAAGGCTCCGTAGATTCCACAACAACAAAATCTATATAATTATATCCATTTAAATCTTTTATAACAACGTACTTAGGATCCAATTCCTTTATTTCATAATCTTTTTTCCTATCAAAAAGTACAACATTCTTTATATCCTTATATTCATTAATAATAAAATCAATATTAGATTTAAGATCAATAATTTTCCCTTTTCTATAGGTATGAGTAGTAGTTATAATATATTTAGCTTTACTATCAATAATTCTATCTAAGATTGCCTTACTAGAGAAACCTGAAAAAACTACACTATGAATAGCCCCTAATCTAGCAACAGCTAACATAGAAACTATAGCCTCTATATTTAAAGGCATATAAATTAACACTACATCACCCTTAGATACCCCTAAATCACTTAAAACCTTCGCTAAATTATTAACCATCATATATAATTCATAATAACTAACACTTTTAGTTTCTCCTATCTCATTTTCATAATAATAAGCTACTTTATCTTTATTAAAATTATTAACAATATGTTGATCTAAGCAAACATAAGAAGCATTTAATAATCCCCCAGGAAACCATTTATAAAAATTACCCTCAGATTCTAAAACTCTATCCCATCTCCTAAACCAAGGTATAATATTAGCCTGTAAATTCCAGAATTCCTCCAAATTATTTATACTCCACTCATAAAACTTTAAGTATTTATTTAGATATGGATAATATAAATTTTTCATTTACTAATCCCCCCTTTACTTTTTAATTTATTTATATTTTCATTTTTCATTACTGATTTACTTTTTTAAATTTACTTTTTTAATTAGTAATATTAGTTTCAGGATTTTTAAGATTTAACTTATCTATTTTAGATACTAATTCCATTAAAGAAGTAGGGATAGGTAAAATGATAACAGACCCTTTATTTTGAGAGACTTCAGTTAAAACTTGAAGTAATCTTAATTGAATAGTTACAGGTTGAGTAGCCATAAGATTAGCCGCTTCAGTTAATTTCTGAGCTGCTTGATATTCACCTTCAGCATGAATAATTTTAGCTCTTCTTTCTCTTTCAGCTTCTGCCTGCTTAGCCATAGCCCTTTGCATAGACTCAGGTAACTCTATATCCTTTATTTCTACTAAAGTTATTTTTATCCCCCATTTTTGAGTAGTCTCGTCTACTATTTCCTTTATTTTCAAATTTATCTTTTCTCTATGCTGCAAGATCTCATCTAACTCAGATTGACCCACTACATTCCTTAAAGTAGTTTGTGCTAATTGAAATATAGCACTAACATAATCCTGAACCTTTAAAAAAGCATCTTCAGGCTTAACCACCTGAAAATAAACTACTGCACTAACTTTTATAGTAATATTATCAGCAGTTATAACTTCCTGAGAAGGTAAATTCATAGGTACCTCTCTTATATCTATTAATACAATTCTATCAACAACAGGTATTAATATAACCAATCCAGGATCAACAACTCTATTAAACCTTCCTAATCTTAATATTATCCCCCTTTCATATTGATTAACTATTTTAATAATACTAGCTAATAAAGGCAAAATAAAAGCAAAAAATACAATAAAAAGGAAAAACAAAACCGACAAAATCCCTGCCATTACTCAAAACCCCCTCTAATAAATATTATTATTATTTTTACTTACTAAATTATTTTTCCTCACTAAATCCCACATTTTCCTCTTCATCCTCTACTTCAGATTTCCTTATATATGGATTAGATATATCAATATTAAAAAGCATAACTGCTTTTCTGTAATAATATAATGAACTTTTCAAATCACCCTTTAATTCATATATTCTAGCTAGTTTTATATAATTTTCTAAGGTCGGGTTTTTAATAATCTGATTCTCTAATCTCTTCTGTTCTTCATAAGTAGCATAAGTAGAATTTAAAATAGTAGTAGTTTTAGGGTAAATAACCTTTAAAGCTTCTTTATAACAAGCAATAGCTAAAGAAATTTTAGATAAAGTATTCCTACTCTCACCTAACATAAACCAACTAGATAGACTACTACTATTATAACTAATATACTCTAATAAATATTTTTCAGCTTTATCAAATTCTTTCAAAATAAAACTTATATAACCTGCATAGAAATAAGCCTCAGGAATCAACTTACCATAGCTCTTAGTAGAAAGTAAAAAGAATTCCCGGGAATACAAATAGTTTTCTTGCTTTAAATATTGCCGACCCTTTCTATAAGCCCCTATAGAAGTATATTTTAATTTAATATCATATTTATAAGTATGCTTAGCAAATGCTATAATCTTAATAAATTCAGAAACATAATTATCATCATAAGATACCCTTATTAAATGTTGCCCTGGCGAAATTTCTTTCCTTAAAGGAGTATTACCTATAAATACATTATCAACATAAACTGAACAATTAATAGGTACAGTATTTATTATAAGAATAGCTTTTAAATTATTACCACTATAATCATTATTACCTTCACTTGGCTCCTTTTGATCAGAAAAAACTATTTTAAAATAAAATAATACAGAAAAAACAAAAACTAAAAATAGAAATATAAAAAACTGATTGATTTTTATCTTTTTTAAATCAAACATTATTTTAAAAATGTTTTTCTTAACTATTATTATGAACTACTTCACATTATACTTCTATATAACATCATCTTATCAATACTTTTTTTAAACTCCTAACTTCTAGCATTTCTATACTTTTATATAATCTTTTTTAGCACCTTTGCTATTTAGCATTATTTTTTTCGTTTTTATTTATTTTTATTTATTTTTGTTTATCTTTATTATAAAGGATTTCTATATTGGCATTTTTTCTTAATTTTTGAATATATTCATTAGATTTCTGCTGAGCTAATATCTCTTGAAGTTTAGGTTTAATCTCTTCATAAGATTGCAAAACATTTATATATTTAACAATATAATATAATTTTTGGCCTTTATAATTTACTTCAATAGGTCCAATAATTTGCCCTTTTTTAGGAGCTTTAAAAATTGCTTCATCAAGAGTTTTAAAAGTAGGAGAAGCATTAGAAATATCATTTTTAAGTAAGAATCCTGCATATCCTTTAGTATCCTTAGTTAACGGATCTTGGGAATAAGTTTCAGATAATTTTTCAAAAGAAGCCCCCTTCTTTAAATTATCTATTATAGAAATAGCTAAATCTTTATCAGGTACCATTATAAAAGAAACTTCCACCATCGGTAAAGACGATTTTATATTATCATAAAAAACTTTTAACTCATCCTCAGATAATTCAGAAATAACTAATTTCCTTAATAATAAATCTAACTTAACCTTTTGTTTATAATCATTAAAACTAACATTTCTAGCTTTTAACTGATCTTTTAATTTTTCAATACCCCCCATACTTAAAGCAGTTTTATAAATTTCTTCCTCTATTTCTTTCTCATTTACATTAATACTCTTTTTCTTAGCTTCCTGAAGTACTAATACTTGATTTATCAGATTTTGTAGGGTTTCGTAACCATATTGCTTATTCAACTCATCATTCAACTGGCTCTGAGTTATACTTTCATCATTAACTTTTACCACTACCCTATCATTAGTTTGATTACAAGAACTAAAAATTAAAACTATAAAAACAACTATAACTATGCTTATAAAAATATTAATTAAAAAGAACCTTTTACTATCTAAATTTAATTTATACATACTAAACTCCTTAATTTAAAATTATATTATTTTAAACATAATTTCGTTCTCTTAAATAGAATATTTTCTTTCTTCTGGGTTTTCTAAGGGGTTTCTTAACAAATTCTACTTTTTCAACAAGCGGACTATTAATCTTATAAGTTTTCTCTACTCCAACTCCTTGTACTACTTTTCTAACAGTAAAATATCTATCATCTTTAGGACCATGGATTTCTATAACTATTCCTTCAAATACCTGAGTTCTTACTTTATCTCCTTCTTTTATTTTTTGATAAACTTTAACAGTATCACCCACTTTAAAATTAATCTCCTTAATACTAAGAAGATAAGATCTACTTACTTCCTTTAAAATTTTTTTTCTATCTTTTATTTTTAAAGTTATCATAAAACCTTTTCACTCCTTGCTAACTTTATTACTTTCAATAAGTTTTCTAAAACTGATAACTATAATCTATTTTTATATTTTTACACTTTTTTTTATAATCCTTTTAAAATTTTAAAATACATTTAATTTAATTTCAATTACTTGAGAATTATTTATAACTAATTTTACACTTTGCTTTTGGATATTAAGAACTTTGACATTATTTTGATCAATTGTTACATCCTGTTTTTCTTTTAAGAAATACTCTTTATCGTTAATAGCTAAAACACCATATTTTTCATCATTTATAAAAATAGCTCCTTTATAAACTATATTTAAATTAATTGATTCATTTAAATTATCTTCTTTAATTGAATCTTCAGCAAGTTTATTATATACTTCATTTTTGCTATTTATTTCTTTAGCATTAGAATGTAAAACTAATTTTTCCAATTCTTCCTTCTTTTTTCTTTCTTCTATTTCTTTTCTAAGCTTTTCTATATATTCCTTTTCATTAAAAAATTTCAAATTAAAAGGATAGTAAGATATATATTTAATACTAGGTTGCCTATATAAATTTAAAATAACTAAATTGACTAATAACTTATTTGAGCTATTATTAACTATAGTAAAAGAACCTATTTCTAAGAAATCTTCATTCTTATAAATATAATCCAAAATTTTTAAAAAATTTTCACCACTTAATATAAAACTAATATTTACATTATTATTAACGCTTTTAACTTGCTCTATTTTTGCTAAATTATATTTCCTTACAAAATTTAACAAATCCTCATAATTAGAATTATTAACTTCTTTTGGTATATATGTTTTATTAGCATTTAGTTTTTGAATTTCAGTCTGTATTTTACTTTTTTGAATTGCTATGGTTTGTAATTGCTTATTTTTAATATTATAAATAAAATAAATAAAAATAAAACCAAAAAATATCAAAAGAAGTATAATTAATAATAACTCACTTTTTCTCATAAACAATATTACCTAGTTTTTCATTTGTATTTCAACAGCATTATCAATTAACTCAACCTGATTCTCATTATCTACAGTAATTATTTTTTTATTACTTTGGACATTAGAAATAGTAGCTATATCTTTTAGATTTTCCTTTAAAGCATTCTGAAATTTTAAAACACTATCATAATTAAAACAAGTAAAATTCAATACAAAAATCCCCTTATTATAAGAAATAGAGTTAAAATATATTTCTTTTAAAACCTCCTTATCAATCCGATTTAATTTATAAATAATTAAAACTGCTTTTTCCACATATTTATCTTCCTGAGAACTATTAGATAAACTGGATAATTTTAATGAATTATAAGTACTCTGTAAATTAGATAATATAATGCTTTCATTATTATACTTTTTGTTCATTAAAAAATAAGTAATTAACAAAATTAAAATAAAAGTTATAATATAAACTACTAAAAACTTACTAAATATTTCCTTGTTTTCTTCTATATTAGCTTTTTCTTCTAATTCGTCCTTATCCAAGCTAATAGGAAAGCTTTTATAAGATAATATTTTTTCATATAAAGGATAATAGTTATCTTGTCTTAAAACAAAAGACAAATTCCCCAAGCTTTTTCTAAGTAAATCTAATAATTTTTCATATAAAGGATAATAGTTATCCTTTCTTAAAACAAAAGACAAATTCCCCAAGCTTTTTCTAAGTAAATCTAATAATTTTAATTCACTATATTCAATATTAGCAAAAAAATATACACCCTCTATATTTAATTTGGTTTGGGTTTGAAAAGAGGAAATAATCCTGTATATTTCATTAACTATTTTATTAGCTTGCAGATCATTAGGATCTAGCTTAAAATTATCAATATTATAAGGTAAAACACTAAAAAAGAAATATCCTAATTTTTCAAAAGAACAAACAGATAAATAATAAGGAGTTAAATTCAGAATAATATAATTAGGCTTATCAAAATTATATACCTCCTTTATCGCTAAACTATTGGCTAAAACATATTTCTTATTTATCTTTAATTTATTAAAATACTGTAAAAAAGGATCAATATTTTCCTTTTTTATACCTGTAAAATATAACTTAGAACCTACTATACCCACTTTGTTATAAGTTAAATTAGGACTAACTGGCAAATTTTTATATAAATTAGATTTAATAGCTTTGAAAGATTTTATATCAACAGGAATATTTAAAACCTTAGTTATTAAAAAACTATCAGGAACTAAAATAATCACTTCTTTTGATTTTTTTAATAAATTAACATCTATCTTAGTAATATCATCAAACCTTTCCTCCCTTAAAATCCCCGCCTTATAATAAACTATATTTATATCATCTTTATTTAATATATCTATTAACATCCTTATTTACTAACTTAAAATTTATTTTTTTAAATAAACAATAGAGCAATAGGAAACTATAGAATCAGTTAATTTTTCCTCATATTTTTTATAATCAATTAATTTTGACGAAATTTCAAAATTATTTACTTTTGATATCCTTTTTAAAATAGAAACTAAAAAAGTGTTTGTAAAAATCCCATCTATCCTTGACACATTGTCAAAATAAAATAAATTATTTATATCTAAATTTGAAAGCAATTGAATATATTTTCTATCAAATTTTTCAGGATCAAAAGAAGCATTATCTCCAAATTTTTTACCTACATGACTTAAATCTATACTACTTATAAAAATAGTTTTATTAATATCAATTTCATCTATAAAAGAATCTATAATTTTACTAAATAACTCAATATTCCCATAAGAAATAATCATAGGAATCACTTTAAGCTCCTTATTTACTTTATTTTCATATAGTTTAGTTTCTAATAATTTGATATATGGAATTTGAGATTCTATAGAATGCTCCGATTTATAAATTAGTATATCCTCAAATAAATCAAAATATTCACTACCAAGAACTTTTTTTAAATTATCATTTATTTTTTGTATTAATTCCTTATTAGTTTTTAAGATTCCAAAAGGAGTCTCAAAATCTAAGGGAAATACAGAAATAGGATTTTTATGGTAATAATGACTAACCCCTAAAATAAAAATATTCTCTATATCTCCCCCGTTTTTTACTAAATTATTTAATAACAATTTATAAGCCTTAAAATAAGTTTCTCTTGCTACCTTTAAATCCATATGAGGTATAACCAACGCTATTATTTGATTTGAAAATTCATCAATATTTAAATTATTATCATTTAAATTGTTATCAATATTATCAAATAAAAATTCTTGAGCTTTAGCAGGATCCTCAGGATAACTTATTCCTACCAAACTACCCCTTAAAACCCCCCTCTGTTTTAAGTTTTCAATTTCATTTTTATAGGCTCTGTCAAATTTTTCATCTAATAAAAACAAATTATCTTCAAAAAACTTTATTAGATTATAAAGCTCATCATCAGTAGGTATTATCCCCGTTAATCTAAAAATTATAGATTTTATATCACTAAAAGAATTATTACCATTTAGTAATGATAAAACTAAAACTACTATATGATTTACAATAAAATTATTTGATATCTTATAAGGATCACTTAATAAAAATAGGTCTTGACCATTTAAATTAATAGGCTTTACATCTAAATACCTTGCTTTTACTCTCGTATTTTTATAAAAATCAAAACTACTTGATAGATTTTCTTTTGATGAATTTTCTTTAGAAGAAATTTCTTTAGATTCCATATTTTTTATTGCTTTTTATATAAAATATTCTCTCTGTTTTCCTTTTTCTTTATTTTTATTCTTTTACCTCCTTTAAAAAATATCTCCTTTAAAAAATTCAGCATAGATATTACATATAACAACCTCAATTGCTTAACAGCAATCAGAAATACATCATAAAACAATATTTTAAACCAAAAAAATATCATTAATATTAAAATTATTATTTTGAAATTCTTGATTTGATTTCAAAGTAAGATATTTATAAATAACGTATAAAATACCACTAATACCATCTGCAAAACCCAAAGCAATATATCTTAGCATTTCAGATGGAAAAGCTATACCATATTTAGTATATAATATAAAATTATTTATTAAAGAAAACATAGAAGAACAATGAGCACTTTTAATATCACAAAGAAAATCTAATATTCCAGCCAACCCTGAGAAGTAAGTAGGAGAACTTATATTAAAAAATAATACTGAATTTTCATAATCTCTTAATTTACAAGAAAAATCATTCAAATATAACTTATAATCTAGGTTAAAATTTAAGTAATTAATAATTTTATGAAGCACTTTAGCTATACCAGAAACTCCATACTCTAAGTAAGGAGAAATAAATTTATTTTTAATACTATAAGGAAATCCTTTTTTGCCACTATTTGTAGATATTTCAAAAGATAAATCAAACAAAATAGTTTTTATAGCTAATCGTAAAAAATAATCATCATTAGTTAATTTATAAAAATAAAGAAATAATAAAGCTATTCCTGCCTGCCCATTAGCTAAACCTATATAATTATTAAAATAAATTTTCTCATTTAATTCTTTTTTATTTTTTAAAATTCTATTGATTAGAATTAAAGCGAAATCAAGGTATCTATTTTCTTTAGTTTTTTCATAAAAATATAAATTAACATAAGCAATACCAGGTAATCCATAAAAAAAAGAAAAATTTTTATTTTTAAGTAATCTATGATTATTAGTTAAATCTAATATTCTAAAAGCCTGATCTGAAATAAATAAATCATAAGCAGTTAAAGCAATTCCAGCTAACCCTGTCATAAAATTAGGAGAATAGTTATCAATATTTGATATATCTATTTTTTTTATATTCTTATAAAAATAATCAAATACATCTGAATATATATATTCAAAATCGTCTTTTAAAATAATTTTTAATATCCTTAAAATTCCAGCTAAACCAAAACCAAAAGATAAATGATTAGTTCTATATGCAAAATTGCTTAAAGGAAATGGATTCCCTTTATCTAAAAATTTAACATTCTCTATAAACTCAAGTAATTTTAGTTTTATCGTTTTTAATTCCTTAATTTCAATATTTCTTTGATTGTCTCTCTTATTATCAAAAATTAAATATTCTTTAGATTCACTGTTTTTAATAAGCAATAACATTCTTTCTATTGAATTATAAAGATCATGTATTTTAGCTTGTTTATTACTAATTTGATAATTAGTGCAGCTTTCAATAACATAAGTAAAAATATTTGCTACTTCTATAGGGTATCTATAATATTTAACTAAATCATAGATTAATGTGTAAATATAATTAGGTTTAAGATAAACTATTTCATTAATAGGTCCATAAAGTGAATAAAAAAGAATAGCACAAAAAGAGTATAAATCATCAAAAAAATCTCGCGTTTTTTTATTGATATCAAAAACAAACCCTGCAGTATAAAAAGGGATCAATTTTTTTAAATATTCATTTAAAAAAGCTCCTTCAAAATCTATTATTTTTATTTTTCCTTTTTTATTAACTATAATATTATTAACAGATAAATCTCCATGAACTACTCCATTCTTATGTATCTCTTTTAATCCATATATCAAATCACTAAAAATATTATAAATTAAACTATTAAATTCTGACAATGTTTTAAAATAATGTGGTAAGTTTTCAGCTATTACTTGATGTAAATTTTTGGATTTAAAGTATTCCAAAACTAAAAAATGATGTTCCCATACATTAAAAATATCTAGCACTTTTATAACTTGTGGTATATTATTTAATTTAAGTAAAATTGCATATTCGTAATATAAATTACAAATAGTATCAAATTCATAACTTCTATAGTTCGTATAAGGTCTTCCTTCTTTTATTATAACTCTTGTATTTAAAATTAAATCCTGTCCTAAATAAACTCCACCCGTATTTCTATAACCTATTGCTTTTTTTATAAGATATCTATCATTTAAAACAATATTGTTTTTACCTTGTTTTAATTTCTTTTTTAAATCATACTTTTTATTATCAAAGATATCATTAACAAAATATGGTAGATAATAATAAGGTTTTCTTTTATCTTCATACAATGAATTATTTGGTGTTTTTATGTAATACTTTTTTTGCCCCAAATAATCAGCTTTGGTAACAGGTAGAAAACCCCCATATCTATAGTAAATTACTTTACAATCTTTAAATCTCTTATCTGATAATATATAAGGTCCTTCGTAATCCTTTAGTTCTAAATATAGTTTGTTTATAATTTCTTTAAAAATTTGTTCCTTAGGAGGATAAATTGTTATAAATTTACCAGATAATGATCTATTTGAATTCTTGGAATTTTGTTTTAAAAATATATCAAATGTTTTTAAAAATTTAAATGGGATTTTGTTATTTACTAAAATTCTGGAAACTTTCATTAAAATCTCAATAGAATTAGAAGGTATAGCAGAAATATGTATTTTCCAACCTTGACTTGGTAAATCTACATTCTTAAAATTAACAAAGCACCATATATCATCAATTGAAATTAAAATATCTTCATTATTCAGAATCTCTTTTATCGCTTTGTAATAATCACATTCATATAATTCTAAATCTTTATTGGGGAATTTAAAAATTCCCTTAATTATATTATCTTCTAAACTTCTTCTATAGTAAACTAAAACATTTTTCATTAGTTTTTTAATAAGAAAAATAATTTGTTTTTATTTTTTTAAGAAATGATATTTTTTTAAGAAATGAATAACAGGGGGCTTTAAAAATATTTTGAAAAAATCTAACTAAATAACTGACTAACTAAATAACTAACTAACTAAATAACTAACCTTCTGCTTGTTTTTTATCACAGCATCCTACACTTAATACAGAAGACATAGGACCGCGTAATTCTTGATCATCATTAATAGCTTGCATCTTTAAAACCTGTTCCATTTTCTCGGATAAAGCTCTATCTGTTAAATCTAAGGCTTTATTAGTTATAGAAGATATTCTTTTTTTAAATTCTTCATTCATTATGTTATTCAATACTTCTGATACAAACTCTGATACTCTTTTACTTACTTGCTTAGATACTTCTGAAGAAATTTGTTCCTCTAATTTTTCATTTTCCATATATTTTACCTCCTCTATTTCATAATTTCTTACTTAATTTCCCTATCTTAAACCAAGTTTCAAAGTTATAATTTATGTAGATAAGCCTACTCCAAAAAATAAAATCTAAAAAATAAAAATAGATTGTCATATGGGGGAGGCGGGAGTTGAACCCGCACGGGGTTTAATCCCCATTGGATCCTAAGTCCAACGCGTCTGCCAATTCCGCCACTCCCCCACCTAATATTATCTATTATACCTTCATAAACTAATACCTCCTTTAATCTCTAAATAAAAAAAATTCTATAATAAATTAAATTTACTAAAATCATTCTTTAAATTCTATTATTATCTTTAATTTATTCTAATAAATTTGGTTTTAGTAGAAGAAACAGGATTAATAGGGATTAAATGTTTTATAAAAGTAGTAGCATATCCACCACTCTCTAAATTAAAATTTAATACTATTTTATACCTATTGGATCTACTCAATTCATCTTTTGAATAATCAAAAGCTAAATCATTTATTCTAATAAACAATTTTCTATTCCTATATAAATTAATTTCCTTATAAATTAACTCAACTACTTCTTTAATAGTTTGTTTATTTTCTTTATTTAAATCAAACAAAATCATTAAATTATTTTTAGAAACATAAATCTTTAAATCTCTTTTATCAAAAACTAAAAAAACCAAAATATTTAAAAAAACATTAAACTCAAATGAAAATAAAATTTCTTTTTTATCCAGTTTGATTTTATTTAAATTTTCTTTATCTTTTAAAAAATCAATTTTAAAAACAGACTTAACATCTTTTAAATAATCAATAATAACATTTTGCAAGTGATATTTAAAAAAGTCATATTTAAAATATATGTTTTTAAAAAATAAATTCTGTTTAATTTTATCTAAAATAGAGATAAAATTATCACTAAAAAAATTTAAATTAATAGGGAAACGTTGGTCATCATAAAAATTTAAAAAATAAAAATCCTTAAATAGATTTAGTTTTTCAATATAATCTTCCAATTCCCTTGAATCTATATCTCTTAAAATTATGTTAAATTCGTTATATATTAAATCTTGTTTTTTTAAGGGCCTATCAATATAACCTATAAATTCAAATTGCTTTACATATTTTATACTTCTTAGTATAGCTTCTATTTTTTGAATAAATTTATTAATTTGATTGAAATCATTAATAAAAAAGCAAAAATATTGAGAAGCCAAAGAATACTTATCTTTTAATCCAACAAAACCAACCTTTATATTATTCTTTAAAAATATATCACTTAGCTTTAAAGTAGATATATTTTCTTTGGTTAATCTATAAACTATATAAAAACTCCTTAAGCCTTTATTTACTAAATATTCTAATGATTTACAAATTGAGATATTAATATGTTCATTTACTATGAAATCAGTAGGTAAGCACTTGATTTTTATAAAAACTCACCCCTTTATACTATTTAAATAATCCTTTTCTTTGGATTTTACCTTTTTTTAAGAATATCGTAAAAAAATTGTAAAAAAAATGTTAATTTTTTTTACTTTTATTTATTTTTAACTTTTTTTGTATATAATTGAAATAGGAGTTTTTTTCAGAGAATTTCTCAAAATAAAGGAGGGTTTCTTATGGCAAAAATAAAACCCAAAAATGAATTTAATCAAAAAATAAAAGAAAAAAATAATATCAATTAACCAACGTGATAAAGAAAAACTAATAGAAATCAATAAAAATTTTAGAAGAAAAACAAGAAATTTTAACTTTGCAAGACATAGAATTCATAAAACAATATACTCAAAAAAATATTAATAATGAAGAAGTTTTGATTAGGATTATACATATTCTTGATAAAGACATAAAACTAAGAGAAAAAAAATTTAAAAATAGATTGTATAAAGGAGATTATTAGTAAAAAATTATTTTTACCTGAAAAAATTAAAAATCTATTAAAAGACTATGAATATAATATAGTAGATATAATAAAGCTAATAAGTATAAAATTAACAGCTATACTTTATAATGAATATACAAGACTTACTGAAAACATAGGAGAAGAATTTATTAAACGTAAAATAATTTATAATGAATATAAAGAAAGAAAAAAAGAATATGATATTAAATTTTTGAAAACTTCAACAATAATTAAACAATAATTAAATAAAAAATAAAAAAACTTATAATATATAAAAATTTAAAATATACAAAAAAATATAGCCAAAAAATCTATCCAAAAATGCATAATCCTTATTCCTTTTATTAAAAAAATGTGTATGGATAATTATGATATACGATTAAGAAATTATTTATTGTCATATATTCAAAAATCAATAAAAGACGATGCTATAAGTTCTAAATCAGAAAACAAATCTGAAGGTTTAAAACTT
>Ga0197143_1001709_pt1 | contig 17990 bp, 17 predicted proteins | sample GBS70_MetaG_FD_148603 | JGI IMG/M metagenome (GOLD analysis project Ga0197143, IMG submission 148603) | Sediment microbial communities from Great Boiling Springs, Gerlach, Nevada, United States - GBS 70_MetaG | ecosystem: Environmental > Aquatic > Thermal springs > Hot (42-90C) > Sediment...
TCACCATACCGTTTTCACGGCGTCCTTCACCTTTATCTTCCTCCTGTTTACCCACTCGACGGGGGAGGGGAGCTTCGAGGGGTTGAACCAGAAAAACTCCTCTGCGAGCCTCCAATCCTGCCTGTCGTACAGCTCGATCAAAAGCCTGTAGTTGTACAGCGACCTCACGGTCCTACCCTTCATGTAAACGCCACCAAGGTCTATCACGAAGCCCCCCTCTCGGTTAGAACGCGGCTGACCTCCGAGGCGAAGGGCAGGAACCACTCGACGAACTCGGACTCCCCAGCCGGTCTCCCGTAGCTCTTCATCCGCTGGAGCGGGAAGGGGGGAGAAATGATAACCAAGTCCACCGACTCCGTCGGGAGCATTCTCAGTAAGTGTATGGAGTCTCCGGCGTAGGCTGCGCCGTTGTTCGTGACGTATAGGGGCCTCGGAAGGCTTGCTAAGATTTGTCTCCACCCCTCCTCTTTCCCGGAGGTGGTATGGGCTGTCAGCGGCCGTCCCTGAAAGACACCGCGACCTCCGCCTCGTCGACCCCCTTACCGTTCACAGTCAGCCTCAGCCTGTAGGCGACCGGCTCCCCGTCACCTACGATGAACGGTGTTTTCTCCAGCCTGGGGCCCAAAAATGGGTTGTCGCGGACGGCGCAGCCGAGCTCCCGCAGGAGCGCCACAACGTCGCCCTGAGAGGGGTAGGACTTCATCGCTGCTAGCAGCGGCTCCGCGGTGTTTACGACGGGCCTCCACTCCAACTGCACCGCCTCCCCCGGCCAGGCCTCGCAAAGCTTCTCCCTGGCGGTAACCCTCTCAACCCCGTGTATACCTGCCTGACGAGCTCCAACCCGGCCCTCCTGAAGCCCGAGCCGTAGGCGTTCAGGCTGTAGCGGAGGCAGCCCCCGTCCGCCGACAGGGAGGCTTGAACAGACACCTTCTCCGCGGCTAAAATGAGTTTGGACAGGCCTATCGAGGGCGCACCGACTGAGGCAATTAATATGAGCCATACATCGAACCGCCTAAGTATGTTTACCTTGACGGCTGGGGCGCAGACTATACCGGCTGTCTCACGTAGGTGGACCCGTACGCTCAGGCGTCCGGAGACCGCCGCTGTTCTAGAGTCCACGGAGAGAAGCTTAAAGCCGGCGCTCCAGCGCCTGCCCGCATCCCTGAAGAGGAGCCTCCCGCAGCCCATACCTCCACCTTATATCACTACCATACCGGCTGTCCCTTACAATCAACGGGGACAGGTTTCTGTAGATGTATGCCATCAGGTGGTGGGCGTTTAGGTATTGGCTGACCACAGGACCCACACCACCCCAAGAGCTGTAGAGGTCTTCCGTAAGCCTCCTCACCAAGGGCAGAGGCCATGAGGCCATTAGGCCCTCCTGATTCCTTCTGTAAAGGCCTAAAACCCTAAGCCTCTCATAAACACCACCCTCATCCAACCCCATCTCCTTGAAGACGATAGACTTTACATGACTGTTTACCTCATCTGACCCAAGGAGGAGATAGACTATATCATCTCTGGTTAGCGAGGCCACCAGCATCCGGGCAATCCCTGACAAATTCCTATGAGCAGCCAAGTATCTGCCGTCAACCTTGGACATTCTCCCCACTATTCTACGCGCTTCTTGGACACGACTATTATGGAGCTCGGAGACCCATGAAGAAAAACCTTCCAAGCCCTCTAGTAGTTCCTCCAGGTAGGTTGATAGTTTTCCTGAACAGGTTATGGCGGCCCCAACAACCCCCTCACCCCTATAGAGCTTCACGTCATATCCTAGGTTTTTCAGCATGTGTGTGAGCCTCTCCTCGAACTCCTTCCTCCCAACCGCATAGGGCCAGCTGAGCCAGCTCACTTCAACGTTTACATTTATCCTCCCCCTCCGTATGTAGAGCGTTACCCATGTGGAGCTGAGCCGCGAAGGAATTATGTCTTTTATCAGCAGATCCCTGGGAAGTTCCTCCATCCTGACGTAGGACAGCTGCTCAACAGGGAGGTTGTGGCAGATATACCCGTCGTTAAACCGGTAGATGGGATGCCATGAGCCGTCTAACCAGAGTCTTCCACGGGCCCTGTCGAGGTAAACCCTCCACAACAGCCTGCGGAGCATCTACGAAGGAAAGGGGGGAGGAGGGCTATATTTTGAGAGAGTAGCGTGAAAGTGGGAGCGTCCCCGTCAACATGTTTAAATAAATCGGAGAGTTGTATTATGTAGCCGGCAGTGAGGAGGGGAAGGGTCGTAATGCCCCAGCCGGCGGGGCGGGAGGGCCGGCGATCGACCGGCCAGTAAAAGCGGGGCAATAGACCCCGTACAGATGCCCGGGACACCGCCAAGCCCATCGGCTGCTGGCGGGAGTTGGGGTAGCGCCCGCTATAACAGCTGAGGAGCGCTGGCGGAAGATCCCGGGGGAGCGGCATCTACGGCAGACCGGTATGGACAGCGATATGGTAGACGACGGGGAAACAACACAACCCAAACACCTACCCACCCCGACAGGAGGCCCCTCCGCTGGAGCATCCGTCTCCGGCTGGAGGGTTGTCTCCTCCTGTCTGGGGGTGGGTGCTCCGCGGCCCGGGCCTCCCGGGAAAGCCATGGTTGTAAATACCGTGGCGGCTCCTGCTCCCGGGAGCCCTGAGACCTCGGTTTTGGCTGAGGGGGCGCGGGGTGAACGGGTGCCTAGCCCCGCGGCAAGGACAGGTGCCCAAGGGGTTAGGGTTGTTTTCGCGGACTTCGGCAGGGGTAAGGTCTACGCTCTCGTAGAGAATGGTGAACATGTCGAAATGTTCTACAGCCTTGAGGACATGGTTGGGAGGCTGAGTCCCGATACGATAGTCGTCGATAGTTTACCGGGTAAGCTTCAAAAAACCGCCGCGGAGATTGCAAAGACGGGCATAGTCTTTCTAAGGTTGAAGAGCTTAGGGAAGCTCTCTGAAGAACGGAAGAGCAACGGAGTGAGGAAAACGGACGAGAACGACGTAAAGCTGTTGAGGGAATTGTTTCACCGACACCCCGAAGCATTCCAGCCACTATTCACGTCTCCCGAGGAGCTTGAGGTAAGGGCTCTGACGGAGATGTGGGTTGAGCTGGCTGGGCTGAAGAAGACGACGAAGTTTACGCGTACTACATTCGACAACCCAATCACAGCAGAGGCACATAAGACGTTGAAGCGTCTTATGTATAGACTGTCCGAAGAGGTGCATCAAAAGGCTCTAAAGCTTCCGCTCTACCACAGGGCCCATGAGGAGTTAGGGCTTAGAGGCCCTATACTGGCTTACATAATAAGCCACGACACCATCGCTTTGACTACGCTGCCGAGAGATAAGCTGATAATCCGATATGCTATGACTCACCGTCCCAATAGGAGGAGGCCGCTGCGTAGCCAACTACTGATACTGTTGGCTAGGGCAGCTGTCTTACATGGACATCCGAGATATAGCCAAATTTACCAACACTACCGTCAGAAGGGTAAGAAACACTGGCCAACCATCCTGCGGGTTGCGAAGAGACTACTAAGGGATCTCCGACAACTCGGACAACGGAACCAGAAGGCCGGCCCTCCAGCCTGACGGAGAAAAACCAAGAAGGCTGGAGCGGTCTCAGTCCTGCATTCCACCATCCATATTTTTCATCGCTTATGGATGGTGGGTCAACGGCGTATTCCCCCCCGGCCTTCTGGGTTCTCAATCGTCTGGCTGGATGTGGCCAAGCCAAACCCCTTCCCCTTATCTCCCCCCTTGTTACGCTTTGTCTTTTTGATCTAATATGTTAAAGATTCTCCCATGCGCCGTTGACCAGGCTTGGCGACCCCCGCTACAACTCTATGGCCGGAAACCTAAGTTATTAGTTTTAAGCGCCTCTGGGAATACATCTTTTTACCTTAAGCATAAAGGGGAAACACCTCACAGGATTAATCACGTGCTTTAACGTTTATTCAGGATTTTCGCCGGCCTCCTTAACCAAGGCTTTCTCAAGCTCTTTCAACGGTATGCCGAGCTTTTTCAGCACGGGCTTGACTTCAGGTGTTTTGACGCCGGCTGCCTTCGCCGAGAACTCCGCTATCATCGGCAGGTATTTCGCGTAGAGCGAGAGCCTTTTCGCAGCAGCCTCCCTTTTCTCGATCCTTGAGAGATATAGTTTGAGGTTTCGCCCGCATTCCCGGAGCGCCATCGTCAGCTCCCTCTCAATTTCAGGCCTGTCGGCCACAGCCTCCTTTCCGACGGTCTTGTAGGGGATTTTGGTGGAGCATATGCTGGTGAAGACTGCGAGGGGCGCGGGCTTGGGGACACCGTAGTTTGACCAGTCTATTCTCTCCGCCACAACCTTCCACGCAACATCAGCCCTCTCGTCATATAGAAGGGGTATCTTGTTGGCGAACCGGTAAAGGTTGGGTGTCTCGGATAACTGTATGCTCCCCCCGTAGGCGACCGCGGCCTCGACTATGAATGGGTGGCCGCTGTAGGATGAGGGCTCCCTCACCGCCACGTAGAGAAAGTCGGGGTTGAAGATCTTCCTTATCCCCGCTTCGAGGAACTCTTTCCCGACGGGGCTTAGCGGTGTTGGGTCCGGTGGCCTGAACTTACCGTAGGCTTTGAATGCGTTGACGAGTGCTGTTACCTGCTCATGGCTCAGCTTCTTCGGGTTCAGCCCCGGTTGAAGCCCCGCCTGCTCCAAAACCTCCTTAGCGGTCTTGTCCCCTATCTTCTGGAAAGAGGTTTTCAGGAAAGTGCTGAGGTTTTTGGCCTTTGTCTCAGCCACCAGCCTCGTCATCATCTCGACATCCACGCCGACCGGGTGGGGGAGCGTCTCCCTCGGGGGTTCGGGGACCTGCTCAACTGTGCGCGGGTAGTGGTAGAGACGTCCCCTGCTGTCGACGAAGGTTAGTGTTGCGTGGGGGTTTACGACCGCCGTATGCTTGAAGTAGTCCAGTATCTTGGCCCTGCTGCCCGTATAGTCGGCCTCAAGGCTGAACTCCACCGCCGTCCCCCTCCAGCCGTTTGGGCTTGGCCTGCGCTCGGAGGAGATGACACGCGGCTTGTTCTCGACAACATCGATCATCAACTCGTAGACATACATGTGTTTCCCGTCGGTGCTTGAGGCGACTTTCGCAGGCTTGTTGGTTGTTATCTGGCCGTAGAGGATGGCCATGGTGCCGCCGAGGCCGAATGTACCCCTCGACTGCCTGAAGCCGTACTTGCTCCCGTATAGGACGGTGGCGAAGGCGCCGGGGATGCGGTCGCCCGGCACACCTATGCCGTTGTCCACAACCTTAAGGCGGTAAACCCCCCTCTCGGGGTCCTCCTCGGACAGTTCGACATATATCTCGGGCAGTATCTTCCCCACCTCCGCTGCGTCCAGCGAGTTCTCCACAAGCTCCCTGATGCTCATGTAAAGGCTTCGGGCCGGGCTGCTGAAGCCCGCTATGTCGCGGTTCTTGTAGAAGAACTCGCTTGGTGAGATTGCTTTGAACGAGACCTCCAAAGGCTACCACTCTCCTTACTGCTCGCCGCCCGATTTAGGTGTGTCGTCCCGCGGCCTCCATGAGGAGTGGAACCGCCCCGGCCTGTCCACCCGCTCGTATGTGTGGCTGCCGAACCTGTCCCGCAGCGCCTGAATTATGTTTGCTGGAAGCCTTTTCCTCCTGTGTGAGATGTAGTAGTTGTATGATGCGTCCATGACGGGCGTCGGTATCCCCGCGTCCTTCGAGGCCTTCAACACATCAACCCAGCATGTCTCCCTCTCCGTGAGCATGTCTCTCAACGTCTTGCTGGCGAGAAGGTTTCCTTCAGGGCCTGCTTCAGCTATTGCTGTGCGAAGTGTTGAAAGGAAGGCCGACCTAATTATGCACCCAGCCCTCCAAACCCCGGCTACCCTGTCAAGGTCAACACCGTATCCGTAGGTGTTTGAGGCCGTTCTGATTAGCTCAAGGCCCTGAACGTAGCTGACGGCGGCGGTGCAGAAATAGGCGTGAGCCATCTCCTCCACCAAGCCGTCCCCGGATATTTTCACAGGCCTTTCCCCGTAGAGCTCTGAGAGTTTGACGCGCACTTCCTTGAGGGCTGAGATGTTGCGGGCGGATACCGCGGCGTCTATCGAGGGGGTTGGGACACCGAGTTCCGCGGCCGTCATCACGGTCCACCGGCCTGTCCCCTTCTGCTCAGCCTTGTCGAGGACAAGCTCGACGAGGGGTTTCTGCGTCTCCTCGTCGACTACGGAGAGGGCGTCCGCCGCTATCTCAAGGAGGTATGAGCTGTTTTCGCCGCCAGCCCAATCCCTAAAGATGCCCGCTATTTCATGGGCTTGTTTCCCAAGGCCTGTGTGCAGTATGTCGTATGTTTCGGCGATGAGCTGCAGTATGGCGTACTCGATTCCGTTATGCACCATCTTGACGAAGTGTCCAGCTCCCCCTCCCCCCATGTATCCCGCACATGGTTCGCCCATGTATTTCGCCGCAATCGTTTCCCAGAGGTTTCTTGTCTCCGTGAACGTGGCATATTCTCCCCCGAACATGATGGAAGGCCCCTTCAGAGCACCCTCCTCACCGCCGCTGACGCCCACCCCCGCCAACTCAACCCCCAAGGCCTTAAGCTGGCGCTGACGTCTCTCAGTGTCTTTGAAAAAGGTGTTGCCGCAGTCGAAAACCATGTCACCCTTCTCCAGTAAAGGGGCCAGCTGGGTCAGGACAGAGTCAACGGCCTTGCCCGCCTGAACCATCAGAATAATCTTCCTCGGCCTCTCAAGGCTCTCCGTGAACTCCTCGAGGCTGTAGGCCGCCCTGATGCCTTCCAAATGCTTCACGGACTCGATGAAGTTACGGGTTCTCTCGGCGGTCCTGTTGTAGACGGTTATTGTGAAGCCCTTCGAGGCTATGTTCCGCGCAAGGTTTTCACCCATCACCCCGAGGCCGACAAGCCCTACAGCGCTCAAACCCACAACAGCCACCGCAACCCCAGAATAAAACCCCTGCATGTTTAGACGCACAGTATAAATGCGGTCTACCACATCCATCCCCGCATGGGGGAGTGGGAAACCCACGTAAATTCAGGCGGGTGGGCAGAGGTTAACGGAGTAAGGTCCTTCTACGTCCGACGCGGCGCGGGGCCTTCTCTGCTCCTGATACATGGCTGGGCTGCCTCCTCCTTTACGTGGAGAAAGTTGTTGGTGCTGCTTTCGGAGAAGTTCGACGTCGTGGCGGTTGACCTCCCGGGGTTCGGAAACTCCCAGCCCCTGCCATCAAAGCTTTCCCTCGAGGCGGTCGGAGCACACCTTGTTGGGCTTATGGATGAGTTGGGGGCTGGGAGGTTTGGTGTAGTAGGCCACTCTATGGGCGGTGTTGTCGCATCCTACCTCGCGGCAGCCTTTCCCGACAGGGTTTGGGGGCTGGCCTTGATTGCGCCAGGCTTCCTGACCGAAGGCAGGGGGAGGAGGCCTTTCTTCGTAGAACTCGCCCGCCACAGGTTTGTCGGCCGCCTCCTCGCCGGCATATTGGTCAACCGACGGTTCGTGAGGAGGGCCCTCCGGAACGCTTGCCATGAAAAAGAGGCCGTCACAGACGAGATGGTTGAGGGCTATTATAGGTCGGTTGAGAAATATCCCCTAACTCTAATTGAGGCCTTTAACCTGTCGGAGGGCTTCAGCATGGAGATGTTGGGGAAAGTGTCTGCGCCGGCTTTAATGGTCTGGGGCAGCCACGACAGGTGGGTCCCCATCTCTGTGGGCTATGAGGTCTCGAAGACGAGGGGCTGGGATGTAAGGACCATTGAGGGGGCGGGCCATCTACCGCATGAGGAGAAGCCTGCGGAGGTCCTGCAGATACTCAGCCAGTTTTTAACCCATGCCGCTCAGCAACCACCTGCTTAATCAGCCTGCAGGCCTCAGCTATGCGTCCATCAGCCAGATTGTAGTAAACTGTAGCCCCCTCTCTCCTCGACCTCAGCACACCCGCCCTCTTCATGTAGCTTAGGTGCTGGGAAAGATTCGCCTGAGGGATGTGCAGGGCCCGTGAAAGCTCGCCGACCGATTTCTCGCCAGAGCTGAGGAGCTCTATTATCTTTAGTCTTTTCGGGTTTGCCTGCCCCTTGCAAAACTCCGCAACCATCTCGTAGAAATCCTCCGAGTAGAATAGCTGTGTCTCCGTCATATCCGTCACCCCTCCCTGAAGTAGAGGTTGAAAAGCCACTCCAGCCTCCCAGAAAGCATGAGCCAGTAGATGGAGGCGAAAGACTTCTTCATCAAATACTTGACTCGTGTCGGCTTCATCGGCATGGGCTGTCTCTCATATGTTCCGACGACGAACAGGGCCCTACCGCCCCCAACCTCGAGAGGACAGTTTATACGCCCGTTAAACCTCTTATGGCCGTCATGGCCCTTGATCTCGGCCGCTATGTTCTGTGCAACGATTCCGGCCTGCAGGTGGGCCACAACACCGGACTTGGATATGGGTATGCTGGTTGCATCACCTATTGCGAAGACTTCGTCGTAGTCTGCTACCTTCATGGTGTGTTTGTCGGCAGGTATCCATCCATCCCTGTCACCTATCTCCGACTTCACCGCCAGCTTTGAGCCCCTGTGTGGCGGTATGGCGATCAACAGGTCGTATTCAACCTCATCCCCTTCAAGGGAGTAGACTTTTTTCTTCACGCTGTCGACGCTTTCGAGGTTGAAGAAGGTGTTGACGTTTACTGCTCTCTTTTCCAGCAGGGGTTCGACGACGTCGGCGATGGGTTTGGATGGGTAGGCGTGAGGATATGGTGTCAGGAAGGTTAGCTCAACTCTGTCCCTAATCCCCCGCTTTCTGAAATACTCGTCGAGCAGAAACATGGCTTCCGTGGGGGCTGGCGGGCATTTATGGGGGACGCCCGCTATCGCGAGGACAACCTTACCCCTCTCAAATTTTTTCAACGCATCCCACAGCTTCGCCGCATCCCACGGCCCCGTGTGGAAGTTGTAGGCGGATTCCGCGAGGCCGTGGACGAGGCTTGGGTCTGCCTGCGACCCCGTAGCTATGATTAGATAACTGTAGTTCTGGGACCGTCCCGTCTCCGTGTAAACCCTCCTGTTTCCTAGGTCGACTCTGTCCACCCCCTCGTTGATCAGCTTAACCCTCCTGTCCAGGAGCTTCCTCTCATCCCTGATGTATTTCTGAGGCTCTGCGCCCTTGAAGGCTATGTCGAGGTTTGCGGGCTGGAAGACATGTTGGGCTGTGTCGCTGTATAACGTGACCGAGGCCTCTCCTCTGTCTATTTCCCTAGCGAGCAGGGATGCCAGCACGTTCGCCGCCAGCGTCCCCCCAGTCCCGCCTCCGACGACCACTACATCATCCATGCTATCCTCCCTTGCCCGCGACCCTCACAACTATCCTGACGTATCCCTGCTCCTCCACTACCTCCTCAACCACGTTGCCTGTCTTTTTAGCCCACGCTTGGACATCGGACTTGGCTGCTGGGTCGGATGCCCACAGCTCGAGAATGTCCCCGTTCTTCGCCTCCCTGTACGCCTTGAAAAGGTCCGTCAGGGGCCCTGGGCAGAAGCTTCCGCGCGAATCAATTATACGTCTCTGCTGAGACATCGACACCACCTTTTTAGATGAAGATAACTTGGCCGCCCTCGCTTAGCTGGATGAAGGTTGCGGCCCCCACTATGTCGTCGACCTCCTCTATGAAGTCTTCCCTCTTCAACCCCATCACATCCATCGTTGTCGAGCATGCGTGAAGCTTCACCCCGAGCTCTTTGGCGTTTTTAATGAGCTCCCTTATCGTCGGGACCTTCTGCTTAGCCATCTTGCCCTTTAACATACCTGTCACCATGTTTGTCATCCCAGGCAAGACCCCGAGTATGTTGGGCAGGGGTAGGCCAGGGTTTCCTACGGATGAGACCTTAAGGTTGTCTATCTTCCGCTTGTCGATTACGTTCATGCCCCAGAACGTGAAGAATATGTGGACCTCATAGCCCATGGCGGCCGCCGCGTTGCCGAGCATAAAGGCTGGGTAGGCCATGTCCAACGTGCCTTTGGAGAGGATGATGCAGAGTTTACTAACTGCGGTGTTTTAACCGCTTCACCTACAACTGTTTGGGTCGTGTTTCTTCGTGTATATGTATATTCGGATACCCTAATATATTTTAAGCAAATACTGAAATGAAATTATACATACTGTGCAAAAACGTATACAGAATCGCCCACCACAGCACACCAAAACCATACAAGGAAACAGAGAGTCTATGAGACAGAATGCTGGAGACAAAGAACATTTCAAAGGTTTTCGGGGGTGTTGTGGCGTTAAAAAAACGTTTTGGACGGGCCAGTTTACCGGCTAACCCCTGTTTATGGCTACAGCCTTAACAAGCGTAAAGTATTCTATAAGGTTCTTGACAGATGCCTTTTCAACCCACCTGAACTTCCTCAAGAGGCTGGCTGTGTATATTTTTTTCCAGTCGAGGTTAACCACCTTGCCCCATGCTTTGTAGACCCTTGGGTCGATGTAGTTGCGGAGGGATGTGTTTAGGTTGTGGTCCCTGACTTTGAGCGCAAGGTCCAGCTGCAGCTGTGCTTTACGCAGCCTCTCCTGTACCCGCGCCCTCTTCTTCTCAGAGTTGGCTTGGGCTAGCTGTTGAGCCAGCCTTTCAATCCTCTCCCGCTTCTTCTGTATGGAGGCTTCCCAGTTTTTAGGCGGGGCCCTCTTGTGGTTGAGCGCCTCGGCTGCCTTGAGGTTGGCCAGCTTGGCGTAGTAGAGGGCCACATCCTCCGAGGTCACCTCCTCAGCCGGGATGCTTGCTAAGAAGTCTTTGACCACCTTGGTCGCCAAATATGTTCTGAAGACCTTGGCAGTCAGGCCCTTGACAATCTTGCTGAGAAATCGGTTGACATGCCGGCTGTTTATGTTCTGAAATATCTGGTCACCCTCCTTCTTCCCCCTCAACAGCTCCGAGAAGGCCTCGTAAACCTCCGGACTCTCCCTGGTCAGGTCTATCTCCTTCATCCACCTAACGCTGTCTTTTCCGAGGAAGTCGAACATTATTTTTTCACGGGTTAGTTTTACGTGTTCAACCCTCAGGGTTGTCGCGCCGACGGTGTCGGCCTCGTCGGGGTCTTTCTCGTCGCCAACCCTCATCGCAAGCCTGTCGATGAGGAAGCAGGCCAGAGCAACCTCCCTCATCTTTGAGTCGTTAGAGCTTATCCCCTCCATGATTTTCTCCCTCACCTTTTCGATGTGTTTCTCAAGTGTTGCAGCCTTGTCATACTTTGCCTTGTCGCGTTTCTGCTTGATGTCCGCCGTGTCGCTCAGCCAGACATACTTCTCCTTCCCCGTGAGCTTGTCGTTCCAGCGGGCCAGCCACATCGAGTCATGGTCGTGGACTATCTGCCCCCAGTTGCCTGGAGGTATGGGTGCGTCTTCCCCGAGGTTGAGGGTGATGTCCTCCTCGTAGATGCGGGGCTTCCACCTACCCCTCAGAGGGTGTTCACCGCGGCCCATGAAGATGCCGGGCGGCTCAACCATCCAGTTGGCCACCTCAAACCTTTTACCATCCATCTCCGCCCAGCCATATTTTGCCTTAAGCTCCTCCCTCAGCTTCTTCCGCTCAGCCGAGAGCTTTTTCCTATATTCCTTGTCCGCCTTCAAAGCCCTCTCCTTCTCAACGTATTCGTAGACCTCGCTGAAGTCTATATCCTCAAGCCGTACGCCGTCAAACCTGCCGTTGAAGGTTTTGAGAAAATCGTTGAGGAAGTTTCTACAGAAGACGGGGTCCTTCACATAAGGTGTGTCCTTCTTCAAGGCCCATGCGTAGGCCATCTCCTCTTGAAGGGGGTCAAGTTTTACGGCCTCACCTTTGATGGTTATCGAGAGGCCTTTGGGCTGGTAGGGCGGAGGAAGGGCTACACCGTTGTGAACGAGAGTACGCCATTTAACCATGCATAACACCTTAACACGCGCCTAACCTATCTCGACTAAGGACGGTATTTTAAAAACCCTAGCCGAACCCGCAGACCCATGTATCTTTACACTTATAACTGCTTATATACCAGGCCGCATGCGGTCACCCCACGGCTCGGCGGGTGACTTTAAACAGGGCTGGGGTTGAGGGGCTTGGCTGCCGGGCCGAGGGGGTAAAGCCTCAATCGAGCTCTCGCTACACCGCCCAGCCGTTGTGGAGGCGGGGTACGGTAGACTCTTCTTCCGGGATTTGGGTGGGCGCTGGCAGGCGGGCTTCAAACACCTCTCCATAGACTCCAAGCAGGCGGCTGGTGTCGGCCACGTCACCACACAGGCCCCTTTACGTGAGACAGCCGGTATTGTCAAAAACTTCTATGGAATAATCTGCGCCCCCGCAGTCAAGGTGAACATACCTAGGCGGTTCGATGTATGGCTCATATTAATTGCCTCAGTCGGGGCGCCCTCGATAAGCCTGTCCAAACTCATTTTAGCCGCGGAGAAGGTTTCCGTCCAGGCCTCCCTGTCGGCGGACGGGGGCTGCCTCCGCTACAGCCTGAACGCCTACGGCTCGGGCTTCAGGAGGGCCGGGTTGGAGCTCGTCAGGCAGGTATACACGGGGTTGAGAGGGTTACCGCCAGGGAGAAGCTTTGCGAGGCCTGGCCGGGGGAGGCGGTGCAGTTGGAGTGGCAACCAGTCAGAAACCCCTCGAACCCGTTGCTGGCGGCGAAAGCCACCTATGAAGACTGAGGTGGAACGGATGTTATAAAATACTAACTATCCGGCAACTGGTAGTGTCCGGATAAGGGGTTTTATAGCTAAAGAGATTCCCTATAATTGCCTAGGTCGGGAAATAACCGTCCCTTAATAGTATTTAAAGCCTTATCCGGACACTATCTTGGGTGCAACGATAAGTTATATAACGTCCGGCCTCCTTTCGGGTTTCCCAGATGTTGCGGGGTGTGGCCAAGCCAAACCCCCTTCCCCTCTTTTTCCCTCATTTTCATGCTTATGTTTTTAGAATGTGGGCGTTAAACTCTATGGGATTAATGAGCCTAGCTACACCGAGTTCTTCTGCCCTTAGAGCATTGGCGTTTTGCTCACCGTGCAGAGGTATGGGGATTAAAACCATTTTTTCCCAAATGCGATGCACTTGTTTATCAAGGTTAAGCCGCTGTTGCAGACAACAAGGTCGGCGGCTTCAAGTAGGCTGTCAAGGTCTTTCACCCAACTGTAAACCTTCAACCCCCCACCATGTAAGTTTCATTCCTCCATGGTGTAGCGGTAGACATTACATAGCACACATCCCTATCTAGTTGGTGTCCCATCGAGACAAATTTTCCCACAAAATACGCCTTTTCTTCCACACCACCGCTGACTACCACCAAAACTAGTGGCCGTCCAGTGCAGCCGACCTCCTCCCTAGCTCTTTCTGGGTTGCCGGCCGCTTCTTCAAAGATGGGGCCAACATACCTTACCTTGCATGCGGCTTCATCCCGTATGTTAAGGGTTTGTTTTGAGATTGTGTACGGTGGAGGTAGGTCTGGAACTATGATGAGATCAGCCATATCCCATACGAACTGCGGCACCTGGATTATGCGTTCAACAAGGCTCATATAATGGATTTTCAAGTTTTAGAGGGTGTGTGGCGAGCTCGTTGATGTTGCAGAGCAATCGGTCAGAGGAAGTCTCATACTGTTCTTAGGTGATGCCGCGTCAACCATCATATTGGCGGTTGGCTCGATCTTGATAGCCAGGTTTTTAGGCCCCGAATATTATGGTATCTATTCGATAACTCTGGCTGTTCCGGCGATTATCATCTCGTTGATAGGGCTGGGCCTAGACTCTGCCGTAGTCAGGTTTTCCGCAAGGTTCAGGTCTGAGGATAGGCCTGAGCAGCTCCTCAGTCTGATCAAGAGTGTCACCGCATTCAGGCTGGCTCTAGGCTTCATAGTCTGGTTACTATGCTTCCTATACTCAGATTTCCTAGCATCTACCCTTTTGAACAGGCCTGAGGCCGGCCTCTACATCAGGCTCTCGTCATTCCTCATAATATTCCAGACATTATTCAGCCTTCTGTATAGTCTATACGTTGGGCTGGATAGATATGATGTGGGGGCCGCTGTTAAGCTCTCTATGTCCATAGTTAAATCAACGTCTGCCCCCTTGCTGGTGGTTGCGGGCTTAGGGGTCTTTGGCGCAGTTATGGGACATGTCCTAGGTTTTGCAGTATCCGCCATGGTAGGCATTTCAATACTGTATCTCGGCCCCTATAGAACTCTAAAGTCAGTTATAGGAGACGGCGTAGAGGGTGGAGGTAGCTTTGTTAGAGACTTAAAAACGATAATTAGCTATGGTCTACCGCTATATGCCTCCTCCCTCATACTCCTATTAGCAGACCAGTATCGTCTGATCCTCTTGGCGCATAATGCTTCTGACCTCGAGATAGGGAATTTTCAGGCCGCCGGTAACTTTGCATCACTATTAGTAGTCATATCCACTCCTATATCTATGGCGCTCTTCCCAGCATTCTCAAAACTAGACCCCGCTGGAGAAGAGGTTAGAAAGGCTTTCCAGTACTCCGTCAAGTATACTGGGATGTTAATCGTCCCGGCAGCACTTTTCACAATCTTGATGTCAAGAAGCCTCGTAGAGATCGTATATGGGAATAAATACCTATTGGCTCCCTTATTCCTCTCGCTCTACACAGTAGTGTATCTATACTCTGCATTCGGGTCAATAGTATTGAGTAGCTTCTTCAATGGAATAGGGGAGACAGGCATAAATCTTAAAGCCACACTAGCATACGTTATTCCATTCTTACCCTTATCTATTATTTTAACCTCCATGCTCGGCGTCCTAGGGTTGATTTTATCAATATTAGTATCCTCCTTTCTTGGAGTGGTTTATGGTGTCTACACGGCTAAGAATAAGTTGAAAGCCCCCATAAGTCTCAAAAATTCTGCAAGAATACTCATCGCATCCGGAGTGGCGGCAATCCCAATCCTACCGCTAGCCCTAAACCCCCCTATCCCAAACTACCTAAGCATTCTACTTGGAGGGATAATCTATCTAGCCGTCTACATGACTGTTCTCCCAATAATTAAGGGATTTCAAAAAAGCGATGTCATGACTTTCAGAAACCTTTTCAGAAATTATGGCAAACTAATGCCGGTGGTTGACTTAATCATGAAATATGAGTTAAAACTGATAGATAAAGTTCAGCATGGTGAGGATGAAGAAGATTAACAAATTCCTCCACATCCTGATAGATGTTTATGGAAAGTCCCAAGGATGGGTGTGATGGTTATTACTAAGAACTCTTTAACAATCCCTGAGCAATTATAAAAGTAGATTCTCGTGGCTCCTAAGACCATTAGTTGAAGCCTTTGACAATCGAGGATGTATGATTTGGAGCCTTAGTAAGCTATAGATGAACGGACGTAAAGGTGATAAGTTCTTCTAGGTTGTCCGATAATAAAGCATTTAACGCAAATCAAAAACTATTCCCTTTTTTCCGTCTCTCATTTAGTTTCAGCTTTGTAATGAATCCACCCTTAAAGTTCAAAGAGGCAGCCACCTTTCAGCACGAAGTCCCTGTCAGTTGGCAGCCTCTCGTATAGATCTGTCGTCGTCAGTATTATCGTCACTCTTTTTTCCCTGTTTATTTTTTCGAGCAGCTCCATTAGCAGTTGGGAGTTTTCGTCGTCGAGGCTAGAAGTAGGCTCGTCGGCCAAGATGAGTTTTGGACTGTTTGCCAGCGCTCTTATCACGGCTATCCGCTGCCTTTCCCCTCCGCTCAGCGTATCGGGAAACCTTTCCGCCAAGTTTGATAAGCCGAAGTATTCTAGGAGCTCATTTACTCTCTGTCTTCTCCCATACTTATCTATTCCAGCCAGAGCCAGTGGTAGCTCTATGTTCTCCAAGACCGTTAAGGAGGGGATCAAATTGAAGAATTGAAACACGAAGCCTATGTGGTGCAGCCTCAGCTCCGATTTCTCATCGTCGCTCAGCCCGTTGACAGCTCTTCCGAAAAGCTTAACTTCGCCCTTATCCGGCGTCTCCAACAATCCCAAAATTTTAAGCAATGTTGTCTTCCCAACCCCCGATTTACCCCGGATTGATATGAACTCACCCTCCTTGGCCGCGAGGTATACGTCCCTTAAAACTTGGGCTGCCCCATATCTCTTCGATATATTGAGCAGCTCTATCAAGCCTTACCACCATAAATGTATACCGCGCCGTTCGAGTAGGAGAGTCCGAGGTCATATAGCTTTTCAGCCCAGTTTTCGGGGAGGTCAACGCTATAGCCTCCGTAGACCACGTATCCGTTTCTAGACATCTGCCCGTAGATGAATAGAATCTGCGGTTTGTAGTCTGTTTTTCCCGTCAAGTATTGCAGCCCCCCGATCACGTTGACGTCCAAGCCAAAGTAGTCCCTCAACAGGTAGGAGGCTTTCACGTCGCCTGCAATTGTCTGGCTGTAGGCTGCGTCTTTAATCCACACAGCTGCGAAGTATTCGGGCTGCCTGTAAAGCCAGAAATACCCCATGTAACGTTCCTGAAGGGAGACAGAAGCGTACACGCCGTAGGAACTTAGGACCGCCATAACTGTTAGCACTGATATAGCAACGGCTTTCCATGTTCTTTTCCCCCTTGGACGGCTACGGTCTTTATACGTCCTGTGAAGCCCGAATGCTGAGAGCATCACCAGCGGCATGCATAAGAAGTTTAGTGTTCTGTACGCTAATGTAAGACCTAACGGCTGGTTTCCGAAAACTGCGTATGCCTCAAGTCCCACTAGAGTTGATAGCCAGAAAAGGGGTGCTAGATGGTTCTCTCCCTTCATGCTGCGGAGTTCTTCAATCCCCAAAACTATTAACGGACTCGCCAAGATGAAGGGTGCAGCATATAGAGTGTAGTGGCTTGGCAACAAAGGGGCATCAGACATCATAGGCCTCACAGTGGAGAGGAAGGCGATAAGGGAGACGATGGTTGTTGAGGTGATGCATCCGAGAAGTATTCTCAATTTGAATACTAAGTATAACATTATGGCCAAGGCGAGGATCTGATACGAGGCAACCGACAGTAAATCACTTGGCGTTACAGCCACCTTTAAGCCTCTATATGCATAGAGTCCAAAGTACAGCGCAGTTACAGCCGTTATGATCGAGACGAAAAGGAAGCCGGGCTTGTCGAGGCTTGAACCCCTCCTAACCATTATGATGGAGGAGGCTAGGGCTATGCTGGTCATGACCGCTATGGCGACTAAAGCAGTTAGGTGGTGCGCCATTGCCAAGACTAATGAGGCAATCACGAAGAGCAGCGCTTTCCTCCATTTTCCACGACTTAGAAAGATTAGCATAGAGAGCATGTATAGAGGGTTGGCGTATGTTTCCTTCGTGACGCCAGAGGTGAAGAGGGTGTAGGGGTAAGAGGTCGCTAATAAAATCGAGGAGAAGAAGGCCAGCTCATGGCTTCGGCTTATCCTGAGTGCTAGCGCGTAGAAGATAGGGATTGTTAAGGCTCCTGCCAGCGGGATGCCGACGGCCATGGCTACAATAGGCTTAAGTCCGGTGATCAGGGAGAAAACCGCGCCGAAGAGGCTGTTGGCAGGCCAATAACTATTATAATCATCCAGCATTCCGCTATCTAGGCTTACAGGCGTATACTCTAGGATGATCTCTGTATTCCTGATGGGGCTCCAGGCATCCGTGGAGAAGGGTAGGCTGCTTAGTGAGGTTGGGTAAAGCCTCAAGGCAAAGGCAATTAGAAGGGGTAATATCGCGTAGACAGCACCCCTCATTCCAGATCACTTCTAAGAATAACCGCTGAGACTATCAGAGAAACTACGGCGAAGTTTATGGCTATGACGAATGGGTCGATCAGGAGTGGGACGGTGTGTGATAAGACTTGCATATAGCCGCCTCCTTGAATAACGGTTAAGATTGCTAGGGCCAAGGTGAATCCTATGGATGCGGCCACAATCGACCAGGGCATAAGCTTAGCTAGTATGTCTTTCTTCAAAAGCCTTTTAGACGCTCCTATAGCCCTTAAGACGCTTA
>Ga0197143_1001710_pt1 | contig 17988 bp, 14 predicted proteins | sample GBS70_MetaG_FD_148603 | JGI IMG/M metagenome (GOLD analysis project Ga0197143, IMG submission 148603) | Sediment microbial communities from Great Boiling Springs, Gerlach, Nevada, United States - GBS 70_MetaG | ecosystem: Environmental > Aquatic > Thermal springs > Hot (42-90C) > Sediment...
CGCCTCGTAGAAGTTATAGCAGCTGTCAACTCCTCCCTCGTCTCCTTCATAGCACGCGCTAACTCACTCACTGCCAACTCCGTCCTCTTCTGTGCCTCAGCAAGCCCCTCTAATCTTATTTCCGTCCTCTTCTGCGCCTCGGCAAGCTCCTCCAATCTTATCTCCGTCCTCTTCTGCGCCTCGGCAAGCTCCTCTAATCTTACTTCCGTCCTCTTCTGTGCCTCGGCAAGCTCCTCCAATCTTATTTCCGTCTTCTTCTGCGCCTCGGCAAGTTCCTCCAATCTTATCTCCGTCCTCTTCTGCGCCTCAGCAAGCTCCTCCAATCTTATCTCCGTCCTCTTCTGTGCCTCGGCAAGCTCCTGTTGTGACCTCGTAAGCTCCTCCAATCTTATTTCCGTCTTCTTCTGCGCCTCGGCAAGCTCCTCCAATCTTACTTCCGTCCTCTGTTGCGCCTCCGCTAACTCCCGTTGTGACTCGGCAAGCTCTTTAACTATCTCCTTAAGCTCGCTAAAATCCTCCCTCCTAACGTACACCTCCCTACTAAGCCTCTCGTCAACAATCTTCTCTATCTCGCGCCTCACCTCCGGACTTATTACCTTAACTGCCATCTCTTAATACCTCCCCTCCTGTATCAATACATACACAAATATCTACTTCCTCTACACTAACATTATATCATTTTCACCATCAATAACGCAACACATCACTCTTGCTCTTACTAATTAAACCGACGGTATGCATGCACGAGTAAATCCATCCCATACATTTTATATCCTAACTCTTTTAAATAACTATCCCCCATTCCCTATTGGCTATTAAATATATTTCCTTATCTCCTCTATCCTTGGTGGCACGTGCTTTATTTTATAAATCTTCTCTGCTGTAGAAATCGCAATATCAGGGTCTTTCAGGCCGTGCCCAGTAAGTATACATACAATATCCACGCGGTCACCCCTCTCCGATACTTCCGCAAAATAGCCAGCCCTAACGTATTTGATTAATCCTGCAACTGACGCTGCCGACGCAGGCTCCACAAATATCCCCTCCAAGGAGGCAAGTAAATAGTACGCCTCCAAAATCTCGTCATCTGTCACAGTATCTATCACACCGCCAGACTCGTCACGTGCCGCAACAGCCTTCTCCCAGGAAGCCGGCTTACCTATACGTATTGCAGTTGCGACCGTCTCCGGGTTCTCCACAGGATGCCCCAAGACTATCGGCGCTGCACCTGCAGCCTGAAAGCCCATCATTCTCGGCAATTTCTTTTCGCCCAGCTGCTTATTACGACTAACGTACTCTTTATATCCTTTCCAGTAGGCGGTGATATTGCCTGCATTGCCAACAGGCATAAATTGATAATCCGGCACCCTGCCTAAAGCATCTATAATCTCAAAAGATGCGGTCTTCTGCCCCTCTATACGATAAGGATTAATAGAATTAACCAAGGTGATAGGATAACGAGAAACTATCTCTCGGACAAGCTCTAACGCAACATCAAAGTTGCCTTCAATGGCGATAACTCTACTGCCATGTATCAGTGCCTGCGATAACTTGCCTAACGCTATTGCGCGACTCGGGACAAGGACTACGCATTTAAGTCCTGCACGCGCTGCGTAGGCTGCCGCGGAAGCTGCCGTATTGCCCGTAGAAGCACAAATCACCGCCTCTGCATTCTCTTCCTTAGCTTTCGAGATTGCGAGCGTCATGCCACGATCTTTGAAAGAGCCTGTAGGGTTGAAACCTTCGCACTTCAAGTAGATCTTTATGTTGGAGTGCGGAAGAAATTTTTGTTGCAGGCTTTTGGCTTCTATTAGTGGCGTGTTGCCCTCGTATAGTGTGACAATAGGTGTTTTTTCGGAAACAGGCAAATACTCCCAGTAGCGCTTTATCACACCTTCATACTTGTTGCTATTATTATTGTTGCTGAACACGGTCAAATTATACGATAATAAACAACTTTTTTCTTTGATATTTTTAAATGATTTATCTGCTGTAAGGCTTCCATCAGGTGTTTCTCTTTGCACAAGTGCGTCAGCATCACCACAGGAACAAGCTTGTGCAACTTCAATAACGGCTCCTTCTGGTAAATGCTCGCTATAGAAATTTTGTTATTGCCGAGGATCTCTGTAATTTTTGCCAGCACGCCAGGCTTGTCCTCAACCGTGAACCTTAAATAGTAGCAAAAAGATAATTCGCTCATCGGTGTTATAGAATACTTCTTCTTCTGGTACACTATATAAGGTATTTTACCTGCAGTGCCATAAATTATGTGCCTTGAAATGTATATAATATCCGAGACGACTGCGCTTGCTGCAGCCCTTCCGCCAGCACCACGACCATAAAACAGCACATCTCCAGCATTGTCACCATAAACCAATACCGCATTGTACTCGTTATCTACGTTCGCTAAGGGGTGCGCTTTAGAAATTAATGTAGGGTGCACGTGCAACTCCACACTGTCATTACAAAACTTGCCTATACCTAAAAGTTTCAACACCATGTCAAATTCCTTATCTACAAACTCTAAATCAACCTCCTCAACACCCCTTATCCCCTCACAATAAATGTCCTCATAATTTATCCAAGTATTGTAACATATGGAAGAAAGAATGGCTAATTTTTGCACAGTGTCCACGCCGTCAATGTCTAAAGAAGGGTCTGCCTCGGCAAAGCCTTTCCTCCGCGCCGCCTCTAGCGCACTCTTAAAGTCCACCTTCTCCTTGCTCATCGTAGTAAGAATGTAATTCGTTGTCCCATTAAGTATACCTATGAGCGAGTTTATGTTATTTCCCGCTAAGCCCTCATTTATACCCTGTATTATAGGCAGCCCAGCACATACACTCGCCTCAAAATACACTAACCTCTTGTTCCGCTCCGCTAAAGTAAATATCTCCTCCCAATGCTTGGATATTATAGACTTATTCGCAGATACCACATGCTTGTTTTGCTTCAGAGACTCCAATATGATGTCTTTCGCTTCCGAAACGTTACCAATAAGTTCTACAACAATGTCCACCCCAGGATCATATACAACCTTTCTCCAGTCTGTGTAGAACGATGCGCCATACTTCTTAGCAAGCTCTGCCTTTTCCACAACCTTGTCACAAATGGCTCTCACAACAACCTTGCCACCAACACGCTGCTCTACAACTTTCCTGTTCGCCTTCAATATTTGCAAGACTGCGGCGCCCACTGTGCCACAACCTATAAGACCTATATTAATAACAGGCACCATCTCCTTACACCCCTCCTAACACTTACACACACAGCTACACTACACTAACATCTACACCATTCTGCAAAAGGAACTCCTTAGCTAAGGACATGTACGCGTTGCTGGCTGCACTCTCAGGCGCATACTCAATTATAGCCTTACCATAGCTTGGCGCCTCTGCAAAACGCACACTGCGCGGTATAAGCGTTGCATAAACTTTGCTGCCTAAAACTTTCCTAACCTCGTTGACCACTTCGGAAGATAAATTGACACGCTTGTCATATAAAGTCATCAGTATCCCCTCAATATATAGATTTTTATTCATACTCTCCTTTACCAATTCTATCGTAGTTAAAAGCTTAGACAGCCCCTCAAGAGCAAAATATTCGCACTGCACAGGTACTAGAACACTGTCCGCTGCAACAAGAGCATTCACGGTCAACACACCCAACGAAGGCGGCGTGTCAAGAAAAACATAGTCGTACATCTCGGATAAGCTGAACTGCGCTAACCTGGCACGTAAAATAGTTTCCCAGGGCACCTCTTTAACATTCAAAAGCTCAATCTCAGCACCCACTAAGTCTATGTCTGAAGGTATAATATCCACAAGTTCGTACCTCGTCGGAATAATAACATCGCTAATGTCTATCCCACCGTTCATAAGGAACTCGTATATAGTCAGCTTGTCACCCGTGTCTATACCGAAACCTCCTGTAGCGTTACCCTGCGGGTCAAAATCTATAACTAAAACCTCCTTACCATATTGCGCTAGCGCAACTGAAAGGTTTATCACCGTTGTCGTCTTGCCTACACCACCTTTCTGGTTCACTACAACAACTTTCTTCATGTCGTCGTAAAATGCCAATTTTTGGCAGCCACTCTGCAGGCTTTCTTTCCTCTCTTCAGAAGAGAGGCCTGGGAAAGCTCTGTCCCTACCCCCCTTGGTATTGCAAAGCTGAAGCCTCGCACTACAAATAATAGTGTAGAATGTAATTGTATGGCAAAAAACCTCCAGTTACGATGACATGGCCTCTCTTGGCTTACCTTACTACTCCTAAGCTAAAATAGATGCTACTATACAGTGGAAACACCACTCTAACACTGAAAACTTATGAATAGTTTGCACCAGAAAGCCCTTTTTACCAATCCCAGCCTGCTAATAAAAAAAGAGACACAAAATTTTAAAAAATACATCTGAATAAATCAATCATAAAAAGTTGATTTGCATAGAACAAAAAATTGAACTCCAGAAAGAATGTTTTATATAATATCCAGCAAATTATATCTGAGACAGTAAGAGGAGGAGGCGAAAAAAAACAATCGCACATGCTACAGGAACTTAACCACAGCACAGCAGCAGAAATAGTCTCTCAAATAGCGCAAAAAGCTAAGAATGCCAGCAAGCACATCTCTTTAGCAAGCGAGGAGGCCAAAAATTCTCTCCTACAGTGTATCGCAAAAAATATTGAGAAATATAGAGAAAAAATTCTCTCCGCTAACGAAGCCGATGTAGTTAATACAAGCAAAAGTGACCCAACAGTGACAAAAGCCTTCCTTGACAGATTAACTTTGAACGAGAAGCGTATAAATGAACTGGTGAGAGGTGTAAGGGAAATAATATCTCTCAAGGACCCTGTAGGAGAAGTTGTCTCCGAGTGGAGAACAAAGGACGGCCTGGAAATAAAAAAAGTTCGTGTACCGCTTGGCGTAATAGGTATAATATACGAAGCAAGGCCTAACGTCACAATAGACGCTGCAGCGCTGTGCTTAAAAGCAGGCAATGCTGTGATACTGCGTGGCGGCAAGGAAGCAAAAAATACCAACACAGTCCTTGTAACGGATGTGCTTAAGCGCAGCCTCGCAGAAATAAATCTACCACAGGAAATAGTGGAATTCTTGTCTCCGGATTTAGGCTACGAGGCCGTCCATATCATGACAAGGCTAAATAAATATATCGACCTTATAATACCGCGTGGTGGCGAAGAAATGATACGGAAAATACAGGAAACTTCAACCATACCTATACTTGCACATGGGAAAGGTAACTGCCATATATACGTTGACAAAGACGCTAACATAGAGTTAGCGGTAAAAGTGTGCTTCAACGCGAAAGTGCAGCGTCCTGGCGTCTGTAACGCAATGGAAACTTTATTAGTCCATAGGGCGTGCGCAGAAAAGTTCTTGCCGCAAATAGGAGAAAAATACCACAGCAGCAACGTGGAGCTGCGCGGCTGCGAAACTACACGGAAGTTACTGCCTTACGCAAAGCCTGCCACTGAAGATGACTGGTACCAAGAATACTTAGACTTAATACTTGCTGTAAAAGTTGTAAACTCCTTAGAAGAGGCAATAGAACATATAAACAGGTACGGCTCCGGACATACAGATGCTATAATAACGGAGAATAAAGAAAGCGCAGAGAAGTTCTTGAAAGAAGTGGACTCATCCTGTGTCCTATGGAATGCATCAACGAGGCTACACGATGGTGGCGTATTCGGCTTAGGCGCAGAAATAGGAATCTCTACGCAGAAGTTGCATGCCCGCGGCACCATGGGACTGCGAGAGCTAACAACAACAAAATATGTCGTTTACGGCAGCGGACAAATAAGAGAATGAAGCAATAAATGGGCAAGATTTGTCTTTTTGGCGGCTGCTTTGACCCTATACATTATGGACATTTAATCTTAGCAGAACAAGCACGGCAACTCGTAGAGCTAGACTACGTAATATTCGTCCCTGTAGGAAATCCACCGCATAAGTACAAGCTTGCTGTAGACTTGACAGCTAAAAAACACCGCTACAACATGGTGAAGCTTGCCATAGCCGGAAATAAGTACTTCAAGTGCTCCGCATACGAAATAAATAAAAAAACAAAATCCTACACTTACCAGACAATAAATCATTATAGAAAAATCTACCCAAATGATGAGCTTTTTTTTCTTGGCGGGTTGGATATACTTATAGACATGAAAACTTGGGAATTAGGTTATAAGCTGCTTGATGTATGCAAGTTTATCATAGGTTATAGACCTGGCGTCTCTTTAGAAAAAATACCCCCCGAAATAAAAAGTAAGGTTATCCTCTTACAAATACCGCTCTTCAGTATATCTTCTTCCGAAGTGCGTGACATGGTCCGTAAGGGCCTCTCTATAAAGTACCTTGTACCAGAAAGTGTAGAAAGGTATATACATGAAAAAGGATTATATAGAAAATAACCGCGAAGAAGAAGCGGCAGGAAGAAAAAAAATCCTAACAGAAGCTATAATCTTAGCAATACTTGTAGCTGCGCTAACCGCTTCCACAATACTAACACTAACTTCCAATATAGGGAAAGCTCTCTCTTACCAGAAACCTATCTACGGGCTCATAATAGGTTGCGACGAGACCGCTCACATCAAACATAGCGATACAATAATTCTTGTCAGCTACTTCACAAAAAGTAAACTACTGCGAATATTATCTATCCCGAGAGATACTTATATAGTCTCACCAGAGCTCAAAACACACCGCATAAACGAAATCTTTGCCTCCGTGTACACAAAAACAAAAAATGTAAGCCTTGCAGCTAAAACTTTAAAAACTTACGTAGAAAACCTCATTTTCAAAGGAAAACAAAAAATTTACTTCTGGATAGTATTTGACTACGCATCATTCCAAAAGCTTATAAACGCCGTAGGGAAGGTAAAAATTGAGGTTTCAGAGCCAATGTCATATGACGATAACTACGGGCACCTGCATATACGCTTCTCCACAGGAATACATCACCTTGACGGCAAAAAAGCTTTAGACTACGTGAGATACCGCTCCATGCCACACGGCGACATAGACCGTATAGTCAACCAGCAGTACTTCATAAGACAGCTGCTATACCAAAAAATCCTGACACCAAAGTTTGTCCTCAAGATGCCACTGCTATTAAATATCTTCTACAATATATCTACGAACTTGCCTATTTTTGATTTTATACTTCTTGCACAAGAGATCAAAAACTTCGACTTGGACAAAATACATCTTTTGCTGCTGCCGGGAAAGTTTGAATCTACTTACTGGAAACCTAACATGGAAGCTTTGAGTGTCATTGAAACATTATTCACTAAAGAAGACAGCAACAATATTCCTTCAAACGTTTCCTCCTTACCGTTGACAAGATGGAAAAGTCCAACAAGAAATAGAGACGAAGAAAAAGTATATGTAGAAGTGTGGAACGCAACTAAAAAGCCAAAATTAGCGTTCTGGGTGCGTAATTTCCTTATAAAAGACAACATAGACGTTCTGCGATGGGGTAATTACGGTAGCTACCGGAAGACAACAACTATAATAGATAAAACAGGCAATATTGAGAAGGTCAACAGGGTTTTGAAATATTTTCCACACGCTAAATTAATCACTAATATAGAGAAAGAACCCGCGGTGGAAATAAAAATCATCTTAGGTGAAGACTTTGACCCACAAAAGTTGCTAAATTTGTCGCAACCTAAACCTTTACTATAAGAGTTTTTTGTCACTTTTTTTTCAATGACTCCGCGAAGCGTAAGCAAAAAAATAGCTAAACTTATATACTCCAAAAAGGGTGAAGAGATCATCGTATTAGACTTGCGGAAAGTGGCAAACTTCACCGACTACTTCGTGATAGCAACCGGCACATCAGATATACATGTGAAAACACTCAAAGACACTATAATAGAAGAAATGGGGAAGTTAAACATCTTACCCTTGCGTACCGACGGCGATAAAAGCCCCGACTGGAAAGTTATTGACTACGGCGACATAATGGTGCACCTATTCACTCAGGAAGCACGTAAATTCTACAACTTAGAAAACTTGTGGTCAGATGGTAAAAAAGTCAACTGGAAAGGGAAAAACTACAAATACTCCAAGAAAGAATAATACAGGAGCTTTATGACTATAATATACGAACTTAATGAGGTTATTAAAAATTTTTGTGAGCTTCTCGTTGAGAAAAAACTAGTTGCAGAAAATTTTATCTACCCGAAGTATCCCCTCAAGGAAGTCCCCGAGAATATAAATTTTGGCGACATATCTACAGATGTGCTATTTGTCCTAAAAAAGTTCTCCGCATTGCCCATGGAGACGCTGTCCTCTATGTTGATGGACTACTGCAAGCAACATACTAACATGATTGAAGATATGCATTTCATTCCACCAGGGTATGTGAACTTTGCCATCGCTAATGGCAGAAAATATGAAGAGATCCACAAGCTGCTATCCCTGGAAGAAAAATATTACCTCCAGGAGGAAAATGAGAACAAGAAAGTGCTCATAGAGTACCTTTCTGCAAATCCCACAGGACCACTGCATATAGGGCACGGCAGAGGAGCAGTCCTTGGCGATACGCTCTCGCGAGTATATAAACTGTTGGGGTATAATGTAACATCCGAATACTATGTAAATGACGTCGGAAACCAAATTGAGATTTTGGGGCTATCGGTGAAAAGTAAAATTTACGAGAAATACAATATACCAATGCCGGAGGAAGAAAAAGAAATTGTGGCGGAGCACGGATATAAAGGAGAATACGTGAAGGATGTGGCAGAGCGTATCACCACGTCTTATATAGAAAACATCTCTTCTATACAAAATATAAGTAACGATTTCTATTCGCAGAAAGCACAAGAAACCATTTTGGAAAATATTGTAAATACTGTCAAGCGATTAGGCATCTCTTTTGACCAATGGGTAAGGGAGTCTTATTTATGCAATAGCGGGCTGGTCACTGAAGTATTAAGTAAGTTAGAAAAGGCCGGCTACTTATATGAAGCAAATGGCGCTGTACTGTTCAAGTCTACAATCTTCAATGATGAGAAAGACAGGGTGGTGATACGCTCAGACACGCGCACTACATACTTCGCCAGCGATATAGCATACCACCATTATAAGTTTTCCCGCGGATACGACAAGTTAATAAACCTATGGGGCAGTGACCACCACGGCTACGTCAGCCGCATAAAAGCCGCAGTAAAAGCCTTAGGATACAATAGCGAAAATTTAACAATAATCCTCTACCAGCTGGTGCATATAATCAGGGACGGTGTCCGTATAAGCATGTCCACACGGAAAGGAGAATTCATCACGTTAGAAGAAGTTATTGATGAAGTTGGCGTTGACGCCTGCAGGTACTTCTTGCTAACACGTGCACCAAATACACACATAGACTTTGACCTGTCATTGGCGAAAAAACAGTCTACAGAAAATCCAGTATATTATATACAATATGCGCATACGCGCATCTGCAGCATATTGAGGGAGGCAAAAAAATATAACCTACTGGACAGCAACTTCACAGAAGTCAACCTCTCCTTGTTAGACAAAAAAGAAGAAAAAAAGCTGATAAACAGTATAATAATGTTTCCCAAAATTTTATACACTTCTATTGAAAATAACTCAACACATTTTTTATCATCTTTTCTGCTGTCCTTGGCTAAGGAATTCCACCAGTATTACGAGTCGTATCGCGTGCTACAAGAAGAAAATAAAGAGTTATCCTTGGCAAGGCTGTTCCTTGTAAAAGGTATTAGAGAAATACTGCGTATCGGATTAAGTGTTTTAAGTATCTCCGCACCGGAACGTATGTAGAAAAAAAAAGTTAAACCTATGTCTTAGAGAAAGGTGAGTAAAAATAATTTACGATGCCAAAACGTACATATCAGCCAAGCGTCAGGAAAAGAAAGAAAACACACGGCTTCCTTGTGCGTATGAGGACACGTGGTGGAAGAAAGGTCATCTCCCGGAGACGACAAAAAGGGCGCTACAGACTCGCACCGTGAAAAAAAAGGCTTTTATTATGCAAAGTGCTCTGATACTGGCTTTCATGGACGATGTGGAAAATAGCGCGAAAAATAAGAAGAACCTGGCGGCACCGCCATTGTCATCAAGTAGAAAAATTTCTTTCAAGTTTAGAAGATACGAGCGACTAACTAAAAATAAAGAATTTTTGGCAGTTTTCGCAAAAGGCTACACGCAAGAAAGCGAGCTTTTCACAGTAAAAGTACTACATAGGGAAACAAGGGAAGCTGCACCACCGCGGTTTGGCTTGGTCGTCAGCCACAAACTGGGCGACAGTGTAAAACGTAACCGCCTCAAGCGACTCATTAGAGAAGTTATAAGGCTACATAAACATCGTATACTAAGGGGATGCGATGTGGTGATTATGCCTAAAGGCGCATCTATAAATAAAAAATACAACGAGATTGAAAAAAATATCATAAGTTTGCTCCTGGCAGCAAAAATATACTCTACTCATGAATTAGGATGACAAAAAAGTCTATGAAGGTTATAACGAACCGAGTCATGCTTCACATACTCCTGAGAGTAATACAGTTATACCGAGCAGTAAGGATTTGTATATACCCTTACCGGACATGTATGTTTATACCTTCCTGCTCGGAGTACACCCTTATGGCAATAAAAAAATTTGGCCTCCTTAGAGGTGTATTTTATAGTGCAAGGCGCCTGTTGCTGTGCTGCAGTTTTTTTCATCACAAATAGCAACATAAACTACAATGATAAGAGCTGAGAATTTACTTCACAACAAACACTGGTTTAGGCATAGAAAAAAGCTTGTAAACTGAAAAGTATAGCTTATGAGTCTTAGGATAACTCTTGCATTCGTAATATCAATACTAATCTTATGGGGCTGGCAACAGCTGGTAATGAAAAAGTTCTTCCCACGCCAAGAAGACACGCCACCCACACCTGCAACACAAACTACTCCTACTACCGCAACGCAACAATTAACTTTTCCTAATAGTAGTAAAGATGATACCACTCACAAAAAAGAAGAGGAAATAACCTGGCAGATAGGAAACAAAACGATAACGTTTTCCTTACACGGCGGAAGTGTAAAAAAGTACTTCCTTACGCAGAAGGGTAAAAATATAGAAATTGTCTCCCCAGGATATGCATTTTTCTCACCATACAGTTTCTCCCTCAAAAAGAACATACCTAACAAAGAAATAACATTTGTTGCAGAAGAAAAAGCATACCGTATAGAAAAAACTTATAAGCACGTTGACGATAAATTTGAATTAGATATGCACATAAAAATAAAAGAAAAAGATGCAAATAGGACTACCAATTTTCCTATCTTTGCCATCAATGCGCATTTGCTTGGCGACTATGTGTCATTGCAAGACCTCCTGCCATATCGTATAAATCTGTACAATAAGGATGACAAGTCTTTCATAAAGCTTAAACCTACAAATAAAGTTATACAATACGAAAATAAATCCTACGACTGGCTGTCTGTAAATAATAGATATTACCATATCTCTCTTTTTCCCCTTACGCAAGGAGATATATACACGACGTTCACGCTCACGGAAAAAGATAAAACACCCTATTTGGAGTTTTACGCAATAAGTACAGAAGAGAAAGATCTCGTAACTTTAAGTTTTTATTTTGTTGCAGGCACTAAACTATACAAAGAGCTAAAGGCTTACAGCTGCAAATTAGAAAAAATCGTAGACTTTGGCACCTTCAGCTTCATAGGTAAACCTATGTTCCACCTGTTAAATTTCATACACCATATTACAAAAAACTATGGTCTCGCTATAATTGTGTTGACAATAATACTGCAATTATTTATTCTGCCACTAACATACAAAAATGTGCTGACTACGGTAAAAATGAAGCAACTGCAGCCAAAATTGGAAGAAGCACGCATAAAATTCAAAAACGACCCTAAACGTCTACAACAGGAGTTTATGGAAATCTATAAGAAGTATAAAGTCAATCCTGCGAGCGGCTGCCTCACTCTACTTATGCAAATACCGTTCTTTTGGGCACTTTTCACTATGCTAAGGAACATATACGAATTGAGAGGTGAAAAGTTCATATTGTGGATCAATGACTTATCTACTCACGACCCTTATTACATTCTTCCTGCTATCATGGGGATATTTATGTTCTTGCAGCAGAAGCTCACCTCGGGAGATATAAAGGACCCGTCGCAGCGCTTTATGGTGTATTTCATGCCTATATTTTTTGTGATAATATTTTTAAAATTTCCTGCAGGGCTTGTCCTCTATTGGATAGTAAGTAGCTTGTTTTCATTTTTGATACAGTTGGTACTTACTAAAAAGATATCTATGCAGAGAACTTAAAAAAAATGAGCAAAACATCTTTAATAATACCTGCTATCCCTCTATTCCTATTTTCCCAATTAGTTCTTTTTAACCAAATATTGCAACCACAAGAAGAGAAAGCACCACAGCCCGCCAAAGGACAAATAATAAAAGGTAAAAAAGCTTTATATTGGGAAAAATTGCAAGGCAGCAGTGTAGTGCATTGTTTATTATGCCCAAGAAGCTGTGTAATTCCTCCTGGGAAAGTAGGTTTTTGCCGAGCACGGGAAAACGTTGACGGCGCGCTGTACACTTTAACGTTTGGTAACCCTTGCGCAGTGCACGTAGACCCTATAGAAAAAAAACCTTTCTTTCATTTCTTGCCAAAAACATTGTCTTTCTCAATTGCAACTGCAGGGTGTAACGTGCGCTGCATACATTGCCAAAACTGGGAAATATCACAAGCTTCGCCAAAGGAAACACTCAACTACATCCTTACACCTAAGAATATCGCTATCTTAGCTAAGCGCACAGGCTCACATACGGTAGCATATACATACACTGAACCTATAGTATTTTTGGAATATGTTTTAGAGTGCGCAAAGGAAGTAAAAAAGTTGGACCTGCGCAACGTCATGCACAGCAACGGCTACGTCAACACAGAACCTCTAAAGGCCCTCTGTGAAGCATTAGATGCTATAAATATAGACTTGAAAGGCTTCAGTGACGACGTTTACAGCGAACTAATGCAAGGTGCAAAGCTGCAGCCAGTGCTAAATACACTAAAAACTATAAAGAGCTACAAAAACGTGTGGCTTGAAATTACTAACCTCATAATACCTACAAAGAACGACAATCCAAAAGATATAAGCGCCATGTGTAGGTGGATATACAAGAACTTAGGTCCTGACGTGCCACTGCACTTTAGCAGATTCCATCCACACTATTTGTTAACAAGCTTACCACCAACACCAACACAGACTTTAGAAGTTGCATACAAAATTGCTAAGAAGAGCGGCTTACGGTTTGTATACATTGGCAACGTGCCAGGAAATGAACACGAAGATACATACTGCTGGAATTGCGGAAAAAAGCTTATTGACCGACAAGGTTTTGTAGTCATCTATAACCATATAGTAGATGGCAAGTGTAAGTTTTGTCATGCGAAGATTGCTGGTGTGTGGAAATGAAAGTAAATATTATCTCGTTAGGCTGCCCAAAAAACTTAGTTGATAGCGAAGTTTTAGCTGGGATTTTGAAAGAAGAAAATTACAAGCTTGTCAATAGCTGTATGGACGCTGACATTGTGGTGCTCAACACTTGCAGCTTCATAAGTTCTGCGAGAAAAGAAGCGAAAAGCTACATCAACAAGTTGATAAAATTAAAAAAAGAAAAAAAGTATAAACTTATTGTTACTGGATGCTTGCCAGAACTTGAAGGGGAACAGTTGAGCAACGAATACCCGCAAATAGATGTCATTGTGGGCATCTCCGAATACGAGAAGTTGCCACAGATTATTAAAAACTTAAATGGCAGAAAAGTAGTTAACATCTCAAGAGGGAAAAATTTTGTAACCAGCAGCAAGCTACTTAGGGTCGTCTCAACACGAAGCTACGCATATTTAAAAATTGCCGACGGCTGCAATAATAAATGCAGCTACTGCCTAATACCAACCATAAAAGGACCTTACAGGGAAAGAACTATGGAAGATTTGATTAAAGAAGCAGAAGGAGTTGCATCTTCTGGCAGGAAAGAAATAATACTTATTTCGCAAGATACTACACTTTACGGCATAAAAATTTACAAAAGGCAGGTCCTGCATAAGCTCATAGAAAAGCTGTCAAAAATAAGAGACCTGCTTTGGATAAGAATACTTTACACGCATCCTGCGCACTTCTACGATGCTCTCATCAAAGAAATTGCATCAAATGCGAAAGTTTGTAAATACGTTGATATTCCGATACAACACACTTCAGATAAAATTTTATCCCTGATGAACCGCAAAATTAATAGGAAAGAGCTCCTGGAAGTAGTGGAGAAATTAAAAAAGAACAATATCAAGCTGAGAACAACTATAATGGTTGGCTTTCCAGGGGAGTCAGAGCAAGATTTCAAAATTCTTTATAACGATGTAAAGAACATAGAATTTGACTGGTTGGGCGTGTTCAAGTTCTCCGCAGAGAAGGGGACTGCGGCACACGAAATTGATAATAAAGTTCCGCAAAAGGTAAAAGAAGAAAGATATAGAGAGATTATGTCGTTGCAACAAAAAATAACTTATATGAAAAACGTTGCATACGTGAATAAAACTTATCCTATACTCGTGGATGGTGAAGATTTTGGACATACGGAGTTCCAATGCCCAGAAATTGACGGTAAAACGTTCCTCTCAGAAAAACCAAAAAATGTCGTTGAAAATAGGCAAATAAAAAAAGTTGTTAATATCTACGACCTGGTAGCATAAGAAGAATTGTAGAAATAAACAATTAGCACCAAAAATCTCAAAATGTGTATAATTTTTTGCAAACTAATTTGCAATAAAAGTATGTATTTTAGAAAGAAGAGGTAGGTGAAGATGAATGCAGTCGACACAAAATCTTTCCCATTTAATAAACTACCAGAGCCTATCATAGAGAACGAAGATTTAAAAACACTCTACTGGAAAACCTGGGAATTCGCATATAGCCACATACGAACTCCACAGGAAGGCTCCGGCTTCCCTTCAAAGTATATTGACGTGTGCTTCAACAACAATCTCTTCCAGTGGGACTTCTGCTTTATTGTACATTTTGCAAAATACGGGTACAAAGTTTTTCCTGTGCCAGATATGTTGTCTAACATGTATGCGAAGCAGCGCCCTGACGGCTTCATATACCGCGAGTTGAAGCCTGACGGCACTCCTCTACCAACACAAGATATGTTAAACCCGCCGTTGTACTCCTGGAAAGAGTACGACTGTTACAAAATAACAGGCAACAAGGACAGATTAAAAGAAGTGTATCCGATACTTGTCAAGTTTCATAACTGGATCAATAGAAATAGAAAAGGAAAGAAAGGGTTATACTATTTTGAGCACCCTATTGGCTCTGGCATGGACGACCAGCCGCGCAGCGGCGACGCCTGGATCGACCTCTCAGCACAATATTGTCTTGACGCATACTACTTGGCAAAAATTGCCTCAGTGCTGGGAATGAAAAAAGATGAAAGGAAGTTTATAAACGAGCACAAGAAAGTCGCGAAAAAGATAAATACTCTCCTGTGGGATAATAAACAAAAATTCTACGTTGACGGCAACAACAAGCCTACGCAAATGAAGTCTATTGCCTCCTTCTGGACCCTTATATCAAGGGTGGCATCTAAAGAGCGCGCAAGGCATCTGGTAAAACATTTAACAAACGTGAGCGAATTTTGGCGTCCTGTGCCTGTACCAGCAATGTCTAAAGATAGCAAGGATTACAATTTCCCAGATGGACACTATTGGAAAGGCTCCGTATGGGCACCTACAAATATTATGGTAATAAAAGGGCTTAAGAATTACGGCTACCATGGGCTTGCTAAAACTATCGCACTGCAATATTTACGCTCTATGGCAAATGTATTAAAAGAAGATGGAACAATATACGAATTTTACTCTTCAGAGTACGACAAGGGGCAAGGGTGCCGCAATATGGTAGGCTGGTCAGGTGCAGGGCCCGTCGCGTCACTAATTGAAGATATTTTAGGATTTGAAGAGTGTGCCGCTACAGCAGAAGAAAATAAAATTTGCTGGCGGCCAATGCTCCTACAAAAACACGGCATAAAAAATTTATCTTTTGGCAGTAACGTGGTATCTATAATCGCAGAAGAAAGAAAAACTTTCTACGAACCTTTAAAAATAAAGATTTCTGCAGAAAAACCTTTCACACTCCATGTATTCCTTCCTTTTGGTGCTGAAGGGTGTGCTGTGTACGGAAAAAATAAAATAGCTATAAAAGCCAAAAAAGATAACGTGAAAATAAACGTACAAGAAGGGGAACACGAGTTTCTTATAAAGCCAAACTACAAGAAAGATAAAAGCGTTCCTGCAGCACCTATTCTCATAAAGAGGATCTACAAGGAGGGGAAAATTTTCCTAAAATGGCTTGGGAACATAGAAGAAGATATTGCAGGATACAATGTATATAAAATAATAGGAAACAAGAGGGAAAAGATAAACTCTTCTTTACTCCTTTTTGGAGAGTTCATCTACAAAGCTGAAGACATGAGTTGCGATTATGTAGTGACCGCTGTTGACGTTTTCGGTAACGAAAGCAAAGATTCAATATATACACCTACAGAAATAGAAAAATTGGAGTAAAGGAGAAAAGTTAGCATGGTGTTAGGGGTGAGCATTATCGGTGTAGGACTGATTGGTGGCTCCTTAGGCCGTGCATTAAAACACGCTTACCAGGAGAAGATACATATCACGGGTGTTGGAAGAAATTATAGAAAACTGCTTTTAGCAAAAAAACTAAACGCAGTAGATGAAACAACAACCGACTTGGAGAAAGGAGTTAAGAACAGGGAAGTTGTGTTTATTTGCACACCGCCAATGTGCGTAGTTCCAATGTTTAAAAACATCTATCCTCACCTTTCTGAAAATACCCTTGTCAGCGACGTAGCTAGTGTAAAATCATATATCATGGATGAGACATGCAAACTGCTAACGAAGGACAACAAGAATATAACTTTTATTGGTGGGCATCCGCTGGCTGGTAGCGAAAAAAGCGGTGTACAATACTCATCACCAGCTTTGTTCAAGAACGCAATTGTAATATTAACCTTGCCAAAAGATAAAAAATATAAAGATAAACCATTCTTTTCCTTAACGAGGGAGCTCCTTGAAAAACTATGGCAAAAAACTGGTGCCAAAGTTATATATCTTTCTCCTGAAGAACACGACTACATTGTAGGGCTAACCAGCCACTTGCCACATATCATCTCTGCAGCACTGTGCGAGTATGTATATTATGAATTTATAAAAGGTAAAGAGAAGTTGCCACAGCTGCTTGCACCATCGTTCAAAGAACTCACACGTATTACCGACTCGTTGCCCTCCTTATGGGCAGAAATTCTATATACTAATAGGAAGGCGATTAAAAAAATTGTTAACAAATACTCGCAAAGGTTAAAAAAATTGTATAACGAGCTATCCTCGTTGAAAAAGTTAGAACAATTCTTCAGCACTGCAAAAAGTAGCCGTCAAAAATTATTACTCGCGCAAAATAAAAAATTATGAAAAAGAAGATAACCAAAGTTGATAAATTACGGGGAACTTTTACGCCACCAGGCGATAAGTCTATAACGCACCGCGCTGTGCTCATCTCTTCTATAGCCAACGGTAAATCCACCATACATGGCTATCTTGATGCCGACGATTGCTTGCGAACCGTCAACGCCATGCAACAATTGGGTGTAAACATAACAAAAGAATATAACAAATTAACCATCTATGGGAAAGGATTATACGGATTAAAAGAATCCGCAAAGGAAATAGATGCTGGCAACTCAGGTACTACTATGCGCCTCTTAGCAGGTATTGTAGCGGGGCAAAATTTCTCAACAACAATCACTGGCGATGCGTCATTGTCGCAACGCCCCATGGATAGGATAATAAAACCTCTACAGATGATGGGCGCAAATGTCACAGGACGCGACAACAAATACCCGCCA
>Ga0197143_1001711_pt1 | contig 17986 bp, 16 predicted proteins | sample GBS70_MetaG_FD_148603 | JGI IMG/M metagenome (GOLD analysis project Ga0197143, IMG submission 148603) | Sediment microbial communities from Great Boiling Springs, Gerlach, Nevada, United States - GBS 70_MetaG | ecosystem: Environmental > Aquatic > Thermal springs > Hot (42-90C) > Sediment...
GTGGACGAGTGCTACGAGAAGGCCAAGCGCATCCTCACCGAGAACCGCGACAAGCTCGAGCGCGTAGCCACCGCCCTCCTGGAGAGGGAGAGCCTGGAAGGGGAGGAGCTCTCGCGCCTTCTTGAGGAGCAACCGCAGGCTGAAGCGCCGGAACAATCTGCAGCCCCTGCCCGGGCCCCCGAGGCGAAGGCGGAGCCAATGCACCGCCCGGAGCCTGGTGTGATGAAGCCCGCCCTCAAGCCAGAAGCGTCAACGTAGCGTGCACGGGGGACTGCCTCGATGACACCCTTCGAGGATGAGCCCGCGCAGACCCGCCCCGCGCGGCGTCAGGGGACGAGATCCAACGCGCCGCGCTCCCCCGAGGAGCGGCGCGAGCAGCTCCTCGCCATCCTCCGGAGCGCCGGCGGCCCCATCACCGGCGCAGACCTCGCCGAGCGCCTCGGCGTCACCCGGCAGGTGATCGTTCAAGACATCGCCCACCTGAGGACGGCAGGGCACAGCATCCTGGCCACACTCCAGGGGTACATCTTGCTCCAGCGGGCGGGGACGTTTACCGACGTGGTGCTCGTCAAGCATTCCAAGGGCCAGATCGAAGACGAGCTCAACACGATCGTAGACTGCGGGGGGACTGTCGTGGACGTCGTCGTGGAGCACCCCCTCTATGGGGAGCTCAGGGGGACGCTCTTCATCCGCACGCGGGAGGACGTCCGTCGGTTCATGGAGTCCATGGCGAGGACCAACGCCGAGCCTCTTTCCGCTCTCACAAAGGGAGTCCACTACCACACCATTGAGGCGCCTTCTCCAGAGATCCTCCTCCGGGTTCGGGAAACCCTGAAACGGAAGGGGTACCTCCTGGGAGAAGGAGAGTGAGGGGACGGTCACGGTGCTTCACCGCCAGATGCCCAGGTGGCGGCGGAGGGGTTCCGGGTCTTCCAAGATTTCCCGACGCGTTCCCTCATAAGCGATGCGCCCGCCCTCCAGCAGGAGCACGGCGTCAGCCACCTGTAGGGCGGCCTCGATCCTCTGCTCCACGAGCAGGATCCCAATGCCTTCCTTAGCAAGGGATCCCAGCGTCTCCAGTACCCTCCCGGCCAGCATCGGCATCAGTCCCTCGAGGGGCTCGTCCATCAGGAGGAGGACTGGATTCACGCACAGCGCCCGGGCGATGGCCACCATCTGCTGCTCTCCACCGGAGAGGGACCCCGCGCGTTGCCGGAGCCGCTCCTTGAGCGCTGGGAAGAGCGTGAGGACCCGCTCGAGCAACTGGTCGTTTCCCCCGCGGACGAGCAGCCCCAGGCGGATGTTTTCCTCCACGGTGAGGCCCGGGAAGAGGCGACGTCCTTGAGGCACGTACCCGATTCCCAACTGGGGGATGCGATCTGCCGGTAGGTGGGTCAGCTCCTGCCCGTCGAAACGGATGCTCCCGCGGAGGGGTCGGACGAGGCCCATGATGGCCTTCAGGATAGTGGTCTTGCCCGCACCATTCCGGCCGAGGAGGCACACCACCTGGCCGCTCCGTACCCGGAGCGAGATCTCCCGTACCACCGGGGCGCCGCCATAACCGCAGGTGAGATTTTCCACCACTAGTTCCATCCCCCGCCCACCCCTAGGTAGACCTGCTGCACTGTGGGATCGAGCTCCGCTTCCGAAGGTGTGCCCTCGAAGATGATGCGTCCGCGGTCCATGACGGTGACCCGGTGGGAGAGTTCCAGCACCACGCGCAGGTTATGTTCAATGAGCAGGACCGCCGTCTCTTGGGCGATCCCACGGATCAACCCCATGAGCCCCGTGATCTCCTCGGGTGCCAGGCCCTGGGTGGGTTCGTCCAGGATCAACAGGCGGGGCCGCAGCGCCATGGCCATGGCAATCTCGAGCAGCCGCTGGTGGCCGTAGGGGAGGCTGCCGGCAGTGCGGTGCCAGCTTCCCTGGAGGCCGACACGGTCTAACACCTCCTGCACCAGGTTGAGGAGGTCACCCTCGCGGAGGCGGAAAAAGTCTTGTGGGCTGCGCAGTCGAACCCTCTGGGCGGCAAGAACCACGTTCTCGAACACAGTGAGGTCCCGGAAGACCGTAGGGATTTGGAACGTAGAGACGATGCCGAGTTTGACACGCTCGTGCGCCTGCAGGCGGGTAATCTCCCGCCCATTGAAGAAGATGCGGCCGGAAGTCGGCAGGATGCGGCCCGTGATCAGGCTCGCAAGCGTGGTTTTACCGGCGCCGTTAGGACCGATGAGGGCGCGGATTTCCCCCCTGTAGAGCCGGACGTCAACGTCGCCAACCGCGGTGAGTCCGTCGAAGACCCGTCGCAACCCAACGGTCTCCAGCAAGGGGGGGAGGTTCCATCCCAACGGACTGCTCACGGCAACCACCACCAACGCCCACGTAGGCCTCCCGCGATCCCCCGGGGGAGGCCTATGGCAACCAGGACCAGTGTCAATCCCACGACCACCAGATATGCGCTGGTGACGCGGCTAGCGAACTCCACGGCGTACGTCATGAAGGCCACGCCGATCAACGGGCCCAGCGTGGTCCCAGCGCCGCCCAGAAGGACCCAGAGGAGCGGGAGGATGGAGTACAGGACCGCCGCGAATGCGCTGCCGACGTACGAGAACAGGAGCGCATAGGCCGCCCCCGCGGCCCCCGAAATGCCGCCGGAAACGAGCATGGCCAGCCACCTGTAGGGGAACGGGTCATACCCGAGCAGGCGGGTACGCTCCTCGTGCTCCCGCAGCGCCACGAGCACCCGACCGAAGGGCGAGCGGACGAGCCAGAGGGTCACGAGCAGGACCGTGGCGAGGAGGAGCAGTGCAAGGTTGTACCGCACGGACGGAGCGTTGAGTGGGAGGATCCAGTTCCCCACGCGCACCGGAGCGAGGCGGCCGGCGAGAACGAGGCCCTGGTCTCCCAGTGTGATTCGGTTGAGGGAGATCGTCACGAGGTAGCAGACCTGTCCGAACATCATGGTGACAATGGAGAACGCCACCCCTGTGGTTCGCAGGCTGAGAGCCCCCACGAGGGCGGCGAGGAGGAGGCTTGCCATGAGCCCCGAGAGGAAGGCCAGACCGGGGCCGGCCCCCAGGTAGTAGACTGGCAAGCCCGCGCCGTACAGCCCCGCAGCGAAGAACATGGCGTGCCCCAAGCTCATCAGCCCACCGTAGCCCAGGAGGAGGTTGTAGCCGACGGCGTAAGTCGTGAAGAGCAACACGCGCGTGATCATCGCGAGGTGGAATGGCGGGAGTACGAACTGGAGCAGTCCCAGGGCGGCTAGGATCCCCAAGTGCAATGTGAGGATGCTCCGCCAAGGAGTGGGCATGGCTAGCTCTCCCCGAAGAGCCCTCCACCGCGCACCACGAGGACCAGCGCCACGACCAGGGAGGCGGCGATGCGGGCGACTGTCGGCGTGAAGAAGATCGAAGCAATCCCATCGATCCACCCGACGAGGAAACTCGCGATCACAGTCCCCCCGATGCTGCCGAGGCCTCCCAGGATAACCACCATGAAAGAGAGGAGGAGCCCATCGAGGCCCATCAGGTAGTGAGCCTGCTGCACAGGAACCACGAGCACCCCCGCCATGGCGGCGAGCCCTGCGCCGAGCGCGAAGGCAGCACGGTAAACGCGATGGATCGGGACTCCGAACGCCTGGGCGATTTCCGGATCCTGTTGAGTGGCGCGCATACGCAGCCCCAGTGTGGTCGCCCTGACCAAACCCCACGTAGCGAGCAGGAGCACTGCCGCCACGGCTGCCAGCACCAGCTTGTAACGTGCATACCCAAACCATGGAAGTTCTATTGTGCCGCCGAGCGGCGGTGTGACGGCCCGCGCCTCCGGCCCGTAGAGCATCAGGGTCATCTGCTGGAGGAGGTAGAGCAGTCCGAGGGTGGCCACGATGGTGGCCCCCGGGGAATACCGGATCGGCCGCAGCACCACCCGCTCTATGGCGATTGCCATCCCCATGACAGCCAATGGGGCCACGATGACTGCTGCCAAGAAGCTCCCTGTGGCGGTGGTGATCCACCATGCCAGGACCGCGCCTAGCATGAAGAATTCCCCGTGCGCAACGTTCACAATGCGCATGACGCCGAAGACCAGCGAAAGGCCCAAGGACATGAGGGCTAGGATGAATCCGCTGACCGTTCCTTCCAGGAGGGCGAGAACGAGCTGGCTCACGAAGGTCATTGTGTGGGAAGGCTAAAGCGGTTGTTTCGTGTAGTCTGCCTCGGGCTTGTACATGCCGTCCTCGATCTTGGTCCGATGGACAACCTTGAGCTTCCTGCCCACGACCTGCGAGATGAACTGTTGCCCGAAAGCTTGGTGGATCTTGCCGACGAAGCGCTTGGGCCCCTGAGGGTGTGCGAGGCCCTCCTCGAACCACTCGATCTTCTCCAGGGTCTCGACGAAGGCTCGATAATCCTTTGGACCCCTGTAGCCGCTCTTCTCCACCACCTCTTTGATGACGAAGAGCGTCTCCCACACGCCGAACATGTGCGAGTACGTGGAGACGTCCTTGGGGTCGGTCTTGCTCGCACCGTTCGCATCCACACCTACTGCTTCCCTGTACTGCTTCTCCCAGGGAGTGTTATACTGACCCGCGTACCGGGGGAGGGCCTCCCACAAGTAGGAACCCTCCAGGTACTCAAGGCCGGGGCTCGCCAGGTCCACGCCTTCTAGGGAATCGATGAAGCCGAACAACTTGGGCCTGCGCTGACCGAAGAATTCCCCCATCTCCCGGACGAAGGTCAGCACGGCAGGTCCCACCATCACGTGGTAGATGACGTCGACGTTGCGGGGGATGCGGGGGAAGTATTTCGTGAACGATGTCTCGGTAGGGGGGATAGGGACCAATGCAACGATCTCAGCCCCCAGTTTCCTCGCCGCAGCGCTGAAGAAATCGCGGTGGTCGTAGCCGAATGCATAATCCGGGAAGATCATGGCAATGCGCTTTCCCAGGTTCCTGACAATCCACGGTGCGATGGCGGTCACCTGAGCGCGGACGTCGGTGATGCCTGGTTGGAAGGTCCAGCGGTTCAGCTTGCCCGAGGCAACGTGGTACCCCTCGCTCACGACGAGGTAAGGGATCTTCAGCTCCCCGGCCCGGGGGGCGGACGAGAGAACCACGTGGGAGAACAGCGTTCCAAAGATGAAGTCGACTCGGTGCTCCAGGGCGAACTTCTCCACCACCTCGATCCCGCGTTTGGGATCAGTCCCGTCGTCCTCGACGATGAGTTCAACTGGCCGGCCGGCGATGCCGCCCTGGGCATTGATGACTTTGACGGCCGCCCGGGCGGTGCGCTCGTACCACTTGCCGTAGACGGCTCCGATGCCGGTACGATGCGCCTGAAGCCCGATCTTGATCGGGGGCTGGGGGGATGCCCCAGCGTACACATAGGGTGCGAGGAAGCGGCTAAGGGCACCGAACCCGGCCAGCGCGCCCAGGGCCTTCAGCATCTCCCTGCGCGTGAGCTTCTCTGTCGACATGAGCGTGGTTCCCTCCCGAACGCTCAGCATCCCTTGGGATTCCGCACCTCATTCTAAGTATTTACAGATGTCATGTCAAATGTTTTAAAGCCCAAAAGAGGCCCTTCCCCGGAGGTTGTCGAGGCTCGAGCGGCTCCTCGCCTGGCTTGGGAGGGGACAGATATCCTGTTTCTCTGGTTCGGGGAGGACTGGTGGCAGGAACCGGTGTAATCCGCATGGCGGGAGCGACGGGATTTGAACCCGCGGTCTCCTGCGTGACAGGCAGGTGTGTTGACCAGGCTACACCACGCCCCCGCGCAACGGGGAACGCTCCCGCCGAATCATAGTATACCGACCCACCGCCTGCCTGTCAAAACGGGACCTTCTCCTCAGAGCACCCCACAAAACGCTTCGCGTTTTGTGGGGACCCAAATCTGGCCCGCTCTACCTGGTTTTGTTAAGCGCTCTTAGTGGCACGAATCTTGCTCTGGATCCGGACAGATGCCATGCCGTGGAGGTGTTCCATGACCCCGGGACGGCAGAGAAGGCAGCTCCCCGCCGTGGTCCACGGGGAGGGCGGGAAGAGGCCTCTCAGGCGCAGGTGGTTGAGCCTCATCCGCCAGTTGGAAGCCCTTCGCCTCCGATCGGGGGATGGGAGGGCGGCCGCGGAAAAGGAGAAAGTCTTGCTCCTCCTCGTGGAGGAAGTCGAGCGAACCATGGCGAGGTTGGATGCCGGGTCCAGGGGCAGTCCCAAACGTGCCAAGATTCCCAGTAGCCAACTCCTCCCTTGATGTGCTATGCTGCCTCTGGAGGGAGGACGTCCATGGGTCAGGTTGCCTCCGGTCAGTATGAAGCTGAGGTCTTCTCCTTCGCCAAGTTCGCCCGCCACGCGTTCTTTACCCAAGTGAACCGGTGGCTCGTGGAGCATCTCGGCATTGAGGAGGGGTGGTCGGTAGTAGACCTTGCCTGCGGTCCTGGTGCGGTGACCGAGCTCATCCTCCAGCTCAAGAAGAGCGGGCAGGGCCTCATCTATGCCGTCGATCAGTCCCTCACTGAACTGAACAAAGCCCGCCAGCGCATCGCTTCAAAGCTTGTCCAGTTCGTCTGCGGGAGCGCCGAACAGCTGTCCAGGCTCGTCCCTAAGGTCGACGCGGTGGTCTTCTGCAACGCCATCCACCTCATCGAGGACAAGCGGGGGGTTCTGGAGGAGATCTTCAAGGTCCTCCGGCCGGGGGGCGTTTTGGGCTTCAATACCACGTTCTTCCACGGGGCCTACCCCGAGGGGACGGCCTCGTTTTACAAGCTGTGGGTGCTTCGCGCGATGCAGCGCCTGCGGTCCCAGGGGGTTGCGGTGATCCGGCAGGCGAAGGCGACGGCGATGCAGTGGCTCTCCCCTCAGGAGTTTACCTCCCTGCTTGAGTCGGTGGGCTTCCGGAACATCCAGGTGTTCACGATGACCGTGGACCTTCCCGTCGAGAGTCTGGAAGACATCAGTGAGTTCTCCATGTTCATCGAAGGTGCCCTTCCCGGGGTTCCCCTCCCCGTTGCCTCGCAAGCGCTCAAAGAGGGCGTGAGGGCCGCGGCCCAGGAGCGGGGGATCTCCTCCCTCCCCCGGAACTGGCTCCAGGTCATCGCACGGGTCCCTGCATAGCTTTCCCGCAGAGTTCCCCCACATTCTAAGGACGGAAATCGTGTTCCACCGTAGCAACTGGAACTTCCCCCGTGTCGGGGTAACGTAAGCTACGGCAGGAGGAGCAGCACACGGGGCGAATGGTAGTTTAAAGAACCCCGGAAATACCTTTCCGTGAGGAACTCTCATGCACCAGGTGGGTCTCCAGCGTCCCACCGTTGTGGGACAACCAGCGTCCACACTCCGAGATCTTGCGCTCCTGGCGCGGGGTGGGGATGGGACCTCCTCCCACACGTGGCAGGCCTGGCTCGACTGGATCGTGGTAACCCTGGCTGCCGTCTGCTTCGGCGCCGCCTCTGGACTCGCAGTCGCCGGAATCGTTGGATCTCTTTGGGCCTTTCCTCTCAGCCTCCTTGCCTTCGGTGCAGCAGCGCTCCTGCTCTCTCGGGGGTTGAGGGAGCTACTCACTCCAACCCCTCCGAGCCTCCACCCTCTTACGGAGGAGATCGCTTTGGAGGAGGAAATCTGTGCCCTCCTCTCCTCCAGGATCGAGGAGGGGATGGTGGTTCTCAACGAGGTGTGGATTCCCATCCCCGGATCCATCCGGAGGTGCAGCCATCTCCTCGTGGGATCCGGGGGGATTGTCCTCCTGCTTGCCTGTCCGGTCCACGGGCAATTCACTGCTCGGAGGGCGCAGTGGGAGGGATGGCCCTGCTCCTCTCCTGCATTTGACCGCGTGGCGGCGGAAATGCAGCGGACCGTAGCGATCTTGATCACGGGCTTGGCGAGGAAACTCCGCATCGCCCGTCCTGAGCTGGCCAGTCTCCTCGTGCACGCCGCAGTGGTTGTCCCAAATGACACCAGGGTGGAAGGCCGCACCCTGGTGCCGGTGCTGCGGGTGAGCGAGCTCCCCCGCTGGTACGAGGCCCTTCCGCCTATTGGCGGATGGGCGCTCGGATGGCGCTTCCAGCAGGTCGCGGCTGCTCTGGCGTACGAGCTGCGCAGGTTGGTCACCTTACGTCCCCCTGCCGCCTGCCTTCCCCGGAATTAACCCAGACGGCACAGTGAAGAAGGGGGCAAGGCAGTGGAAGAAGACGAAGACCTACATCAAGACCCAGGTAGAGCTGGCGGAGCTGTACCGGAAGGAGGCTGCCCACAGCCGCGCATGCAGGTTACGCGGAAAACGAGAAGTCACTCCTCCACGACGCGCGTCGCCGTCGCGCCCTTCTCCTCGAAGTCGTCCAGCGCCTGCTGGAGGGCGATCCAGGCGAGGGTGGCGCACTTGATGCGCACGGGGAACTTGCGGACGCCCTGCAGGGCAACGAGGTCGCCGAGATCGACGTCGGGCTCCTTGCCGTGCATCATCCCCTTGAAGGCGTCGATGAGGGCCCGCACCTGGGAGAGGTCCTTCCCCTTGATGATCTCGGTCATCATGGAAGTCGAGGCCTGGCTGATGGAGCACCCCCGCCCCTCGAACCGCACATCCTGGATGCGCCCCTCCTCCACCAGGAGGTAGAGGCTGATCTCGTCCCCGCAGAGGGGGTTCGCCCCCTCCACGGTGATGGTGGAGTTGCTGAGCCTTCCCTTGTTGCGGGGGTGCGCGTAGTGGTCGAGGATGGTCTCCTTGTAGATCTCATCGAGGGACACGGCTGAACAGCTCCCTCACCCGTTGGAGTCCGGCGACCAGCTTGTCGATGTCCTCTTCGGTGTTGTAGAGGTAGAAGCTTGCCCGGGCCGTGGCCGCCACCCCCAACCGTCGGTGGAGGGGCTGGGTACAGTGATGGCCTGCGCGGATACAGATCCCTTCCTGGTCGAGGACCTGGGCGACATCGTGGGGATGGACATCGGCGACGTTGAAGGCGATGGCGCTCCCCCTCCGCTCCACGTCCCGCGGCCCGTATACCTTCACCTCTCCCATCTCCTGGAGGCGGTTCAACGCGTACCGGACCAGTTCCTTCTCGTGGACCCGGATGGCCTCCATCCCTATCCCCGAGAGGTAGTCGACTGCGACCCCCCAGGCGATGGCGTCGGCAATGTTGGGTGTCCCCGCCTCGAACTTCCAGGGGGGATCCTTGTAGGTGGAGGTATGGAGGTGGACGAGCTGGATCATCTCCCCGCCCCCGTGGAACGGCGGCATGGCCTCCAGGAGCTCGTACCGCCCGTACAGCGCGCCGATCCCCGTGGGTCCGCACATCTTGTGCCCCGAGAACGCCAGGAAGTCACACCCCAGCTCCTTCACATCCACGGGCATGTGGGGGACGCTCTGGGCGCCATCCACGACGACGATCGCGCCAACGGCGTGCGCCCGCTCGGCGATCTCCGCCACGGGGTTGATCGTCCCCAGGACGTTGGACTGGTGGGAAATTGCCACGACTTTGGTTCGCTCCGTCAGGACGCGCTCGAGGTCGTCGAGGACGAGGAACCCCTCCTCGTCGAAGGGGAGGAACCTGAGGGTGGCCCCCCTCATGGCGGCGATGATCTGCCAAGGGACGAGGTTGCTGTGGTGCTCCATCTCCGTGAGGAGGATCTCATCCCCCTCCCGGAGGTGGTGAAGCCCCCAGGCGTAGGCGACGAGGTTGAGCGCCTCGGTGGTGCTCCGGGTGAAGATGACCTCCTCAGGGCGGCGGGCCCCGATGAACGCAGCGACCTTCCCCCGTGCTTCCTCGTACCGCGCCGTCGCCTCCTCGGCGATGGCGTAGATCCCCCGGTGGACGTTGGCGTTGTACTCCTCGTAGTAGCGCACGAGGGCCTCGATGACCTGGCGGGGTTTCTGGGAGGTGGCCGCGCTGTCAAGGTAGACAAGGGGCTTCCCGTGCACCCGCCGGCGAAGGATAGGGAAATCCTCCCGCACCGTCCGTGGGATGGCCATCCGCACTCCCCCCGATCTAAGAAAACGGACAGAAATGATGCTACACTATGGCTCCTAGAGCTTGCCCCGTGTCGGGGTCCCCGCCAAAATTCGTTTCAGGATTTTGGCGGGGTGACTTAAGAGCGCCTAACAAAACCAGGTAGAGTGGGCCAAAATTCATAGTTCTAGGCCGGGTCCCCACAAAACGCGAAGCATTTTGTGGGGTAATCTAAGCCACCCCACCAGAACCCTGTAGCGGATTCTGGTGGGGACCCCGGAACCGAGAAAGCTCCAAGATTTCCGGCCAGCGAGAACCTTTTCGCCGCCGCGCCCCCTCAGGGGCGGTGCGGCTTCGCCGCGCTGAGCTGGGGCGCAGGCGCCACGTAGACCGCTCCCCCTTCCACTCGGACAGGGTAGGTGGCCACGGAGCGGACCGCCGGGAGGGAGAGCACCCTTCCCGTGGGCACGTGGAACCGCGCCCCGTGCCGGGGGCAGGCGACGATCTCGCCGTACAGCGCGCCCTCAGAGAGGGAAGCCTGCTCGTGCGTGCAGGTGTCGTCGATGGCGTAAACCTGGCCCCCGACGTTGAATAGGGCGATGGTGTACCCGCCCACCTCCACCCGCTTCGATGTCCCCGGCGGGATCTCCGAGAGCTCGGCGACCTTGATGAACTCCGCCATACCTCTCACGGGCCCCCGCCCTGCATCTTCTTCGTGATCTCCCCCCGCAGTCCTTCCCGGAGCCCCTCCAGGGGGAGGCGGTCCAAGACCTCGCTGAAGAACCCGTCCACGATCATGTGGACCGCTTGCGTCCTCGAGAGGCCCCGGCTCATCAGGTAGAAGACGTACTCCTCATCGATGCGGCTGACCGAAGCGCCGTGCGTGCAGCGGAGGTCGTTGGCCATGATCTCGAGCTTGGGCATGCTGTCAGCCCTCGCCCCGTCGGAGAGGATGAGGTTGCGATTGGACTGGAAGGCATTGGTCTTCTGGGCCCCGTAGTGGGCCCGGATCAACCCGGCGAATACAGAGTAGGCGCGGTCGGTGAGCGCCCCCTTGTAGAGGAGGTCGCTGGTGGTGTGGGGCGACTGGTGCTCCTGGAGCGTGTGAAAGTCGAAGTGCTGGCGCCCGCTCCCGAAGAAGATCCCCAGCATCTCCGAGGTCGCCCCCTCCCCCTGCAGGATCGACTCCACGTTGACCTTCACCACCTCCCCGCCGAAGGAGGCCACAAGCGTATGGAGGGTCGCGTCCCTCCCCAGGATCCCCCGGATGGTGCTGACCTCCCACGTGTTCGATGCCCAGTTCCCCAGGTAGACGTAGCGCACCTGCGCGCCGTCCCCGAGGACCAACTCCACTGCCCCCCCGGAGAACGCCTGGGCTCCCCCCGGCAGGGAACGGTGGTCCTCGATCAAGGTGACCTTGCTCTGGGGCTCTGCCACCACCAGGGTATGTGGGAAGATCGCCACCCCTCCTCCCTCGATCCACACCGAGGAGACGAGCGGGAGGGCGACTTCCACGCCCTTGGGAACGTACACGAGGGTTCCCCCCGCCAGGAATGCCGCGTGCAGGGCCCGGAACTTGTCCTCGTCCGGACGGATGCACCGCGCCATGAGCTGCTCCTGGAGGAGATCGGGAACCTCGCGGATAGCCGTGCGGAGGTCGGTGAAGAGGACTCCCTGCTCCTTCAGGGCGTCGCTCCCCTCCTTGACGAGGACGCCGGAGCTCCCCTGCACGAGGAGGCCAGCCCACTCGCCTTTGCGCCCTAGCTCAGGGGACCCCGCCAGGAACTCCAGGGAGGTCCTGAGGCGGCCTGGCTCGCCCAGGGCGACGGCACTTCCCCCGTAGGGGGTGAGGGATTCCAGGGCGAGGCCGCTGAGGTCCGTCCTCCGCCACTCCTCCAGGTGAGGGCCGGGCATAGGGAGCTGCTGGGCGAGGTCGAAGGCCTCGAGCCTAAGCTTTTTTAGCCATCCCGGCTCCCCCAGCTCTCGGGAGAGGGCCAGGAGCGCCTCCTTGGTCAAATGCCGGACAACAACCCCTGTCTTGGTGTCTCCCACCGCGCTTCTCCTCCCAATCCCTTACCCGACGGACCCTTCCATCTCCAGCTCGATGAGTCGGTTCAGCTCCACAGCGTACTCCAAGGGCAGTTCCTTGGCCACCGGCTCGATGAACCCGCGGACGATCATGTTCATCGCCTCGTTCTCCTTGATCCCGCGGGCCATGAGGTAGAAGAGCTGCTCGTCAGAGACCTTGCTCACCGTCGCCTCGTGGGTGACGGCCACGTCGTCCTCCTCGATCTCCATGTACGGGTAGGTGTCCGAGCGGGAGTGCTCGTCGAGGATGAGGGCATCGCAGCGCACGGCGCACTTGCTCCCCCTCGCCCCGGGGTAGACCTTCACCAGCCCGCGGTAGCCCGCGCGACCGCCGTCCTTGGCGATGGACTTGCTGACGATCACGGATTGGGTGTAGGGCGCGGCGTGCACGACCTTCCCTCCGGGATCCTGGTGTTGGCTTCTGCCGGCGAAGGCAATGGAGAGGATCTCGGCCTTGGCCCCGGGCTCGAGCATGAACACACTGGGGTACTTCATCGTGACCTTAGAGCCCAGATTCCCATCGATCCACTCCATCGTGGCATCGCGGTAGGCCACGGCGCGCTTGGTGACGAGGTTGTAGACGTTCTTGGACCAGTTCTGGATGGTGGTGTAGCGGCAGCGCGCGCCCTCCTTCACGATGATCTCCACCACGGCGCTGTGCAGGGAGGCGGTGGTGTAGATGGGAGCCGTACAGTTGTGCACGGCAAATCCCCTCACGAGATAGGAGTTGGGCTCGCCCGAAACTTCGAAGTTGAAAACCGGGCCATCGTAGGGGATACGCCGGACCTTCCGGATGGGCACGAGGAAGTAATCCCCCGCACGGCGTACCTGGCTGTGCCGCTTGTCAGGTGCGTAGTAGAGAATGTATTGATCGCCCCGGCGGATCCTGCGCCCCTGCACGACGTCCTCGCCACCTGGACGATGGAGGATGCTGGCATATAATCCCTGCCGGGCGAGGAGCTCCTGGAGCTGCCGGGCCAGTGGTGCAGAGGTAGTCGATGCGCGAACCACCTTACGGCCCTTTCGATACACGCTCCCGTCCCCCTGGAAGTAGGCCTCAAGGAGGTGCGCCTGCTTCTCCGGCGGCAACTCCATGATCTCCTTGCTGAGGCGCTTGTCTGCGGCATGTCTCCCGCAGGCGGAAACGCACAGCTCCATCAGTTCTTTCGAATACACGCGCACTTCCACGCCGTGATTCTTCCGCTGGGCGATCTCCATAGGATCCTTCCCGGTGACGGCTCGGATGAGTGCCTTGACCTCTTCGATCCGCTCCCTCTCCTCTGCGTTGAAAGCGAAGGACACGACAGGCACTTTGAGCTTGTTGTGGACGTAGGCGGATCCCTCAGCAAGGTAGTACCCCAGGAGCCGCAGCACCTCCGGCGTGTATTCCTGGCGATCCCGGACAACTCGAGGGATGGGGAAGACGAGGAAATCCCCTTCCTCCAGTCGTCCGGCTTCCACCCACCGGGGTGTCGCCTCCTTGAGCCTCCGGGTGTCCACCTCGGGCAACCAGCCATTTCGCGCCCTTCGCCTGACCTGCACATCCCTCCGCGGGACCGCCAGGACCGGGTGCTCGGGCGTCAGCCGGAAGGTGTTTCCCGGGGAGATGGGGCGGATTTCCACGAGATCCCCCCGATAGGGGCGGGTCATGACCGCCCGTACCCTTGTCTCGACGCCGCGGCTATCCATCACGATGTCGCCAGGCTTGATCGCCTCGATATTCACCCACCGTTCGCCCGTGGACACTTGTTCACCGGGCGGGAGGCATCCCTCCACGTAGTGCACGGAGCTCCCGGGCTCGCAGATGATCAGGGTCCGCTCGAACTGCCCCATGTTCTCGGCGTTGATCCGGAAGTAGGCCTGGAGCGGGATGTCCACGTGGACCCCCTCGGGGACGTAGATGAAGCTCCCGCCCGACCATACCGCCGAGTTCAGGGCGGCGAACTTGTTGTCCTCAGGGGGGACGACTGTTCCGAAGTACTCCCGGACGAGGTCCGGGTACTCGCGGACGGCGGTGTCGGTGTCCACGAAGATGACGCCCTTCTTCTCCCACTCCTCCTTGAGGTTGTGGTAGACGACCTCGGAGTTATGAACCACAACGCCCTGCGCCACGAAGTTGTGGGCGCCTTCCACCTCGATGTCGTACACCATCTCCACGCCGGCGGGCCGGATCGCGCGGATCCGTGCGAATCCGATCTCCTGGCTGATGGGCAACTCCACCGATGAGCTGGAGGCCGGTTGAAGTCCGTGCTGGTCCGAACGCAGCCGGAAGCCCTTCTGGACTTTCAGGGAGTACGGTGTGAGGGGGGAGAGGTCCCCTGTGAGCAGAAGGCGGTAGGCTTTCCCGGTTGCCGTGACCCCCCCATGGTCGCTCCGGGACGCAACCTCGTAAGGCCCAGCGGCCTGGAGCCCGCAGGAGATGGCCAGGAGCTGGACTTGCCTCAGGAGCCCCTCGGTGGCGCTCGTGACAGAGGCGTTCTCCCTGCCATTCCGGAGGGAACCGTCGCCATCGATGGCCCCGGCGATGAGGGCAAGGCGCTGGGAGCGCGGTACGTGGAAGACCCAGGCAGGAAGCGACCTGGCGTGGCTATGGCCGTCGAAGCCGATCAATGCCAAGAGCCGTGCGATCGCCTCGGAGCGGATCCGGACCCGGTAAGGATCTCGGTCGAAGGAGAGCTCACAGCCGAAGACCTCCTGGAGGACAGAACGGAGGCGCTCCCGCAGCTCGGTCTCGGAGGCCGGGAGTGCGATCTCCACGACCCCCCTCTCCTGCCCTCCTACCTTGCCCTGGAGGAACCTGTTGCCGAGGAAGAGGCCGAGGAACCACATGAAGGGCTCGGTCGTAAACTCGGGCAGGGTGATCCTCGCGCACTGGCCTCCGCCCTCAGGCAGAGACTCCACCGGCACCTCGGGGAGCCGGTAGGGCTCCCCCTCCTCCGGAAGGGCCCGGACCACCGCCACGTAATCGCCCGGCCTGAGTTCGGAGAGGTACGCCCAGCGAGTCGCAAAACACCCGCGCCCTGGTCCCCTTGTGTATGTCAACTGGAGGAAGGGGTGGTTTGCGGTGCACTTGAGGGTCCGGCCGCCCACCTGCACCTCGAAGACAGGGCGCTCTCCTTTGGCTGCGACCCCAAGGACCCTCCGCTTCTCGAGGCGAAGGGTCTCCTCGTTCAACGCATAGACGTGCATACCCGGCTTGATCTCCCTGATGGCAACAGGAGCCGGGTTGCTCACCACCAGGGTATCGCCCGTGAGGCACTCGTACTGCGCGCCCACCCCCGCGAGGAACTTCCGCTCGGCCTCGGGGATGCCCAGGCGGTCGAAGGTCTGCTTGATGTAGTCCGGGACCTCCTCCCAGCTCCTCCCCTGGCGCTCCGTGGGCTTCACGTAGTAGTAGATGTCGTCGAAGTTCAGCTCGCTGAGGTCCGCGCCCCAATTCGGCATGGGCTTCTTCCGAAAGACCTCCAGACTGTGGAGGCGGAACGCCCGCATCCAGTCGGGCTCCCCCTTCATGTAGGAGATCATCTCCACAACCTCGCGGTCCAGCCCCTTGCGGGACTTGTACACGTACCGCTCCGGATCCCGGAACCCCCACTTGTACTGGTCCAGCTCAATGCCCAGCGGGTTCGTCCCCATATCGTTTCCCCCCTTAGAGCACCCCACAAAACACTTCGCGTTTTGTCGGGACCCAATTCTGGCCCGCTCTACCTGGTTTTGTTAGGCGCTCTTAAGTAAACGGACAGAAATGATGCTACACAATCGCTCCGGGAGCTTGCCCCGTGTCGGGGTCCCCACCAAAATCCGTTTTCAGGATTTTGGTGGGGTGACTTAGTGTTGCACCCAGAAAACCTTCCCGGCGCGCCGCACAGCACCCCCCTCCTTGATCTCCGAGGCGACCACAGCGTGCTGCTCGCGGATCCACTCGTACCCCTTCGCGTCCAGCTCCTCGGCGAGGTCGGGCCCCCCGGAGACAACCAGGCGTCCGTCGAACATGACGTGCACGGTGTGCGGCCGGATGTACTTGAGGATCCGCGAGTAGTGGGTGATGAGCAGGATCCCGAGGTTCCCCTGCGTGCGTTCGTACAGGGTCTGGATCCCCTCGGCTACCACCTTGACCCCGTCGATGTCGAGGCCCGAGTCGGTCTCGTCGAGGATCGCGATCTCGGGCTCCAGCATGGCGAGCTGGAGGATCTCCGCCCGCTTCTTCTCCCCCCCGCTGAACCCATCGTTCACGTAGCGGGTGAGGATGGAGGGGTCGAGCTGGAGGAGCTCGAGCTTCTCCCGGACGAGCTTCTGGAACTCAGAGATGGGCATCAGCTCCTTCTCATACCCGCGGCGGGCGCTGACCGCCGTCCTGAGGAAGCTGGCGAAGGAGACCCCGGGGATCGAGACGGGGTACTGGAAGGCGATGAACAGCCCCTTCCTGGCGCGCTCATCGGGAGACATCGCCAGAAGGTCCTCTCCCTTGAACAGGACCTCCCCCTTGATCACCTGGTAGAAGGGGTTCCCCATGAGGACGTTGGCCAGGGTGGATTTCCCGGAGCCGTTCGGCCCCATGAGGGCGTGGATCTCTCCCTTCCCGAGCTCCAGGTTGACGCCCTTGAGGATGACCTTCTCCCCGACGGCGACGTGCAGGTCGCGGACAATGAGATCGGAAGCCATACCGCCCTCCCGGAAATTCTGTAGTGAATTGCTCAAGAAACCTCAAGTCGATTGTAAAGTCATTCCTAGGAAAAGTCAAGGTTTTGGGGAGGGGATCAGTCGCGGACGGGAGCGAATCCCCGGATCGCCCCGAGGAGGTGTTCCCGCACTTCCTGCGGGAGGAAGGCCGCCTGCGCGGCCGTCTCCATGAGGGAGAGGATCTCCTCCCGCGTGAGGCCAAAGGCCCGGCGGGCGAACTGCAGCTCCCGGGTGAGGTCCATCCCCAAAAGGAGGGGGTCGTCGCTGTTGACGGTGATGGGGACTCCCGCCTCGAGGAACCGCCGCAGGGGGTAGGATTCCTTGCTCGCCAGACCGAGGCGCAGGTTGCTGGTGGGGCAGAGCTCCAGGGCGATGCGTTGCTCCCGGAGGACCGCGAGGAGGGAGGGATCCTCCACGGCCCGGAACCCGTGGCCGATGCGGCTCGCGCCCAGGTGGTAGATGGCAGTCCAGATGCTCGCCGGCCCCGCGAACTCGCCAGCGTGTACGGTCACCCCCAGCCCCGCCTCGCGGGCGATGGCGGATGCCCTGGTGAAGAGGGCAGGAGGGTAGTTCGCCTCATCCCCGGCGAGATCGAACCCAACGACCCCGTACTCCCTGAGCGATGCAGCCTCCTCCGCCAGTTTCGCCGCCTCCTCCGGCCCCCGCTCGCGGACGGCCGTGAGGACGATCCCACACCGGATCCCCAACGCCTCCTCGGCCTCACGGCAGGCGGCGTGGAGGGACTTCACGACGCCGCGCACCCCGAGCAAGCTGAACGCCCGCCGCCCGCCCACGCGGAGCTCCAGGTAGCGGATGTTCTGCCCGTGCGCCTCCCTGAGCAGCTCCCAGGTGATCTGCTTGAGGTTCTCCGGGGTGTACAGGGAATCCGGGATCATCCCTGCCCGGCCCAGGTAGCGCACCCTCCGCAGGCGGTCATACCCGGTGAACTTCATCGGGTCGGCGACGAGGTGGGGGGCGACGACAGGCGGGTCCCCTGCGTTCTGCCCTTCGGCGAGGCGGCGCAGGCGCAGCGAGGTCTCCAAATGGACGTGTAGCTCCACCTTGGGGATCCTGGCGATGAAGGCATCATCGGGGTGGGGTTCGCTGGACATCCGTGCCCCCTTTCCCTTGTTTTGCTGTCATTATATCACACTGCATGGAGCCTCCCCAACGGGAAGGGACGCTGCCCTGACTCTGACGGTTGTGAGGCGAGCGCCTCGTACGCGGAAAGGTGTGATATAATATGCGCACTATGAGCGTCAGCCGGGCTTACCGCGTCGTACTTGAG
>Ga0197143_1001712_pt1 | contig 17962 bp, 22 predicted proteins | sample GBS70_MetaG_FD_148603 | JGI IMG/M metagenome (GOLD analysis project Ga0197143, IMG submission 148603) | Sediment microbial communities from Great Boiling Springs, Gerlach, Nevada, United States - GBS 70_MetaG | ecosystem: Environmental > Aquatic > Thermal springs > Hot (42-90C) > Sediment...
TGGGGGAAATCATGTCGAAGAAGCTCATCACCATAGAGGCGGACTCGGACGTGCTGGAGGCGGCTAGGATCATGACCAGGAACAAGATCCGGAGGCTTCCGGTGGTCAAGGGTGGGGTGCTGGCGGGGATCCTCACGGCCTCCGACATCGCCTCCTTCTCCCCGGGGATGGCGGAGACCATCGAGCACCATGAGGTGCTGAGGGAGGAGGAGGTGAGCAGGAGCGTGTGCGAGCGGTGCGGGGAGGTCAAGGAGGGGCTCAGGCAGGTTAACGGAATGTGGCTGTGCGAGGACTGCGCCGAGAGCGAGACCTGAGAAAAAATTAAAGGTATGGAGGGGGAAGACTGTTGGAGCGGCCGTGGTCCAGCCTGGTCTAAGACCCGGGCTCCCCGTGAGCCCTGGGGCTCGGGGAGGGCCCGTGACGCGGGTTCGAATCCCGCCGGCCGCACCACCCGTTAAACCCCTTCTAGGGCCAGGACCGGCCCAGCCGGACTAAAACCTCACGAGGGCCCTCACGCACTGGAAGGAGGCCTCCAGGGGCCTCTCCCCCTCGGGTATCTGGAAGGTGAAGAAGCCCTCGACCTCCTCCCCCGGCCCCAGCTCCACCCAGCGTGCCCCCTCCGAGTAGGGGGTGAGGGGGTAGAGCTCGCCGCCCTCCGTGGCCATCTGCCCGAAGCTTATCCAGGGGGTCCTCTGGGGGCTCCCCGAGAGGTTCCGGTACCTGAAGTGGAGGAGGATGAACTTGGTCCCGGGATCCGCCTCCACCGTGCACACCTCAGGACCGCGGTAGCTGTAGGAGCGGGTGTAGGTCACGGTCCGGTTCTCGCTCCAGGAGAGAGGGGTGAAGGAAACCCTTTCCGTCCAGTCCACCTGGGGGAGAGTTTCACCCATGCGCAGGGTGGGTAGGGAGAAGACGAGGTTCTCATCCAGCAGGACCCTCCCCTCCCTGTCCATCACCCTGAGCCTCCCCGGGAGGGAGTAGCTCCCCACCTCCCTACCCACCTGGACGTAGCGGCAGGGCAGGGTAAACTCCCTCTCCTCACCGGGACGCAGCTCCCCCCAGGCCCACCCGGAGATCTCCCTACCTCCCAGGGTCAGGACCAGTCCCCCCATCCTGCAGGGGACCCTTCCCACGTTCCTCAAGGTCAACCTCACCTCGTCCAGGGAAACCCGCTCCAGGTCCAGCGAGCTCACGGGGGAGGGGGTGCAGCCAACGCACAGGATCTCCGGGGAGGGGGAAGCCCTTCCCCGCAGGAAGACCGCGAGGGCCAGGGACAGGAGCAGGAACGCCCCCACGGCCCCGATCCCCCTCCACCCTCCCCTCATGGCCTCCCTTCCCCTATCCCCCCCAGCCCCCAAAGCTTTGCTGTTGACGCGGAAGAGAACGGTCACTCTATGCCCCACTTCCTGCTCGCCTTTACTATGAGGAAGATCACGAAGGCCACGATCAGGAAGGTCATCAGGGCCCCCGCGAAGTGTCCCACCCTGAAGGGCCCCACCTCCACCTCCTCCCAGGTGGACCCCGGGACGAAGAGCTGAATGACGGGCATGAGCAGGTCACTCACGAGGGCCTGAACCAGCGCACCCAGGTAGATGCCCAGGATGAAGGCCACGGCCATCCCCAGCACCTTGTACTTGGAGAGGAAGTCCAGGAACTCCGCCCTAAAGCCCTTGGGAGGGGGAGGGGAGGGCTTGGGCTCCAGAAGCGCCCTTATGCGCTTCAGCTCCTCCAGCATCTCCTCTTCCTTCGCCATTCACCCGCCTTTGTTCCCACCCTTTAAAAGTGCTAACCCTCACCCCTTCTCCGGAGCCCGTCCGCGAGTTCCTGCAGCCTCCTGAACCAGGGGGGAACGGTGGGCTCGGGGGAGAGCCTGCGGGGCACGTAGGGCCTTATATCCAGCACGGGAGTGCCGTCGAAGAGGTCCAGACCGGAAACCCTCAGGAACCTGCCCCTCCTCCCCTCCAGCCTCACCACCGTCATGCCCACCGGGTTGGGGCGGTGAGGGGAGTCCGTGCAGAAAACCCCCACCTCGGGGATCTCCTCCTCCGGCACCCCCAGCCTGAGCCACCTCCTCGGCCTCACCTTCAGAACCCTCCTCTCCCCCTCCCCCACCTTGTGGAGCCAGACCACCAGCCTCAGGTGGGAGAAGCCCTCTATCCCCTCCAGCGCCGGCTCGTACTCCGGATAGATCTCCACCTCCCCCCCCACCCCTCCCGACCCCCAGGCCTCCCTGACCTCCTCATCGCTCAGCCTGACCCTCACCACCCCCACCGGCCTCAGCTCCACCCACATCCGCTCAGAGAAGGGAGGGAAGGCTTATAGCCCAAGGCTCCGGGGTAAGACGATGGAGGAAAGGAGGGGAATGCCACTGCTGGGGGACAGGTTCCCGGAGATGAGGGTTCGGACCACGCACGGTGAAAAGGTTCTGCCGAACGACTACGCCGGGAAGTGGTTCGTCCTCTTCAGCCACCCCGCCGACTTCACGCCGGTGTGCACCACGGAGTTCGTGGCCTTCCAGAAGAGGTACGACAGGTTCAGGGCCCTGAACTGCGAGCTCATAGGCCTCAGCGTGGATCAGGTCTTCTCCCACCTGAAGTGGGTGGAGTGGATCAGGGAGAAGCTGGGGGTGGAGATCCAGTTCCCCATCATCGCCGACACCGGGGCCGTGGCGGAGAGGCTGGGCCTCATCCACCCGGGCAAGGGCACCAACACGGTGAGGGCCGTCTTCGTGGTGGATGCGGAGGGGAAGATCCGCATCATCCTTTACTACCCGCAGGAGCTGGGGAGGAACATGGACGAGATCCTGAGGGTGGTGGAGGCCATGCAGCTCTCCGACAAGCACGGGGTGGCCATGCCCGCCAACTGGCCCAACAACGAGCTGGTGGGGGACCACGTGATCGTCCCGCCCGCCGGAACCGTCGAGGCCGTGGAGGACAGGCAGAGGAGGGCGAAGGCCGGAGAAATAGAGTGCTTTGACTGGTGGTTCTGCCACAGGAAGCTCCAGAGGTAGCCCCCGCATCCACCCTCGCCCTGCGAGCGATTTAAGGAGAGAGGGGAGAAGGTGGAGGGATGGAGGTAAGGGCCGTCAAACCCCTGGTCTGGAACTTCCGGGTGGTGGAGGGAAAGGAGGCCTGGAGGGAGGTGGTCTACTCCGCCAGGCTCTCGGGCGTCCCCGACCTGCTGAAGGAGGAGGAGGTCTTCAGGATGATGGTCAGGAACGACTACGGCTCCGCCCTGGAGCACGTGCTGGTGAAGTTCGACGTGAAGATGTCGAAGGGAATGGCCCCCGAGTTCCTGGAGCACCGGATGGCCAGCCACACCGGCTTCTCCACCCGGTATCTCAGGGCGGACGAGGGGGGGAGGGAAGAGGGGGCCTACGAGGTGGTGGTTCCCTGGCACCTGCTGGGGAGGGGGGAGGACGATCCCTCGGTGAAGGGCTTCTGGAGGGCGGTGGGGGAGGCCCTGAGGGAGTACGAGAGGATGCTGGAGAGGGGGGTGCCCAGGGAGGCGGCCAGGTACGTGCTCCCCTTCTGCCAGGCGGTGGGAATCTACCACGTGACCATGAACCTGCGCTCCCTCCTCAACCTTCTGGGACTGAGGCTGTGCGTCAGGTCCTCCCCGGAGTTCAGGTGCCTGGCCTCCCAGCTCTACTTCTCGCTGGTGGAGCAGCTGCCCCTCCTCAGGGGGCTGGTGGGATGCAGGGGCTTCATGCTGAGGGTCTGTCCGGAGGAGGGGGTGACGGGGGTGAGGAGCGGTAAGCCCCACCCCTTCTATCCGCCCTGTCCCTTCCGGGATCCCGGGAGCAAAATCTTCCTACCCACCAAGGGGGAGACGGGCAAGCCCTCCTTCGACGCCTCCCTGGCCCTGAAGGTGCAGGAGGAGCTCTTCCGCAGGTGGGCCTCCTGGGAGGGAGAACCCGCACCCCGCTCCTGAGGCGAGGATGCCCGCCAACCTGCCCCCGGAGTACTTCAAGGCCGAGCAGAGGTACCAGCAGGCCAAAACACTGGAGGAGAAGATCCGGGCCACGGAGGAGCTGATCAGGATCGCCCCCAAGCACAAGGGGACGGAGAAGCTCCTCAGGATGCTCAAGCGCAGGCTGGCCAAGCTGAGGGGGGAGCTGGAGGAGAGGGAGAGGAGGAGGGGTGGGAGGGGGCCGAGCTTCGCCGTGAAGAAGGAGGGCTGCGCCCAGGTGGCCCTGGTGGGCCTGCCCAACTCCGGCAAGTCCACCCTCCTCAGGAAGCTCACCGCCGCCAGGCCGGAGGTGGCGGAATATCCCTTCACCACCCGCCTTCCCGTGCCAGGGATGATGGAGTACGAGGACGTGCAGGTTCAGCTGGTGGAGATACCCGCCCTGGTGGAGGGTTCGAGCCTGGGTAGGGGTCTGGGAGCGCGGCCCCTCAGCGCTGCCAGGAACGCGGACGCCATCGCCCTGGTGGTGGATGCCTCGTCTGACCCCCGCCGGCAGCTGGAGATTCTGGTGAGGGAGCTGGAGGAGGGGGGAATAAGGCTCAACCGCTCCCCTCCCAGGGTCATCATCCAGCGCAGGGAGGAGGGGGGAATCGTTCTCAGGGGGGAGGAGCTGGTGGAGGGGGGAAGGGAGGGAGTCCTGGAACTCCTCCGGGAGCACAGAGTCCACAACGCCCTGGTGATGGTGGAGGAGAGGGTGGACCTGCAGACCCTGGAGGAGCTGCTGGAGGGATCGGTGGTCTACCGCCCCTGCTTCGTCCTCCTCACCAAGACCGACCTGGCCACCCCGACGACGGAGGGGCTGGGTCCCTTCAGGGTGATAGATACGGGAAGGCCGGAGGAGGAGCTGAAAAGGGAGATCTTCCAGAGTTTGGGCCTCATAAGGATCTACACCAAGAAACCCAACGAGGAGCCCTCCAGGGAGCCCCTGGTCCTTCCCCGGGGATCCACCCCTCTGGACGTGGCCAGGGCCATTCACAAGGAGCTGGAGAGGGGGCTGAGGGCCGTGAGGGTCTGGGGCTCCACCCGCTTCCCGGGGCAGTGGGTGCCCCGTGACTATCCCCTTCAGGACGGGGACGTGGTGGAGCTCCACACCTGAGGTTCAGAGGAGCTTCTTCAACCTCTCCTCTATGGCCTCCGCGGGAAGGGCCCCCACCGTCTCGTCCACCAGCTTCCCCTCCCTGAAGTAGAGGAGGGTGGGGACGGCCATGATCCCGTAGCGCTCGGCCAGGGAGGGGTGCTCGTCCACGTTCAGCTTGCCGAAGGCCACCTTCCCGGCGTACTTCCTGGCCAGCTCCTCCACCACCGGGGAGAGGATCCGGCAGGGGGGACACCAGACCGCCCAGAAGTCCACCACCGCCCTGGGGTTCTCCCTTATGAACCTGTCGAAGCTCTCCTCCGTCAACTCCACCGGGGCGCTCACCTTCCCCGCCCCCAGGAGTTCCCTCTCCAGCTCCCTGAGCTTCCTCTCCCGTATCCTGGCGAGCTCCTCATCCATCCCAACCCTCCACTCCCGCGTGCGCCCTAAATACCTTTCCCGCCCCCGCCCCCCCTCAGGTAACCTTTAAAGAGGGCTTCCCAAGGAAGAGAGGATGAAAAAGCCCAGGCTGGTCCTCATAGCCGGGGGGGGAAGGGTGGGCTCCCACCTGGCGGAGGTGCTAACCAGGAAGGGGAGGGATGTGGTCCTCATAGACAAGGACCCGCAGGTCTGCGAGCGCCTGGCGGAGAGGCTGAACGTCCTGATCATCCACGGCGACGCCACCGAGAAGGAGACCCTGGAGGAGGCCAAGGTGGAGGAGGCGGACGTGTTCGTGGGGGCCACGGGCAACGACAACGACAACATCGTGGCCTGCCAGCTGGCCAAGAACGCCTACGGGGTCCCGCTGGTGATGGCCAGGGTGGAGGATCCAGAGCTGGCCAAGATGGCCAAGAGCTTCAACATCGACCTCATGGTCAGCCCCTCCCAGGTGGCCTCCATGGTGCTGGAGAACGCCATCTCCCTCCCCGGCACCACCTCCATCTTCCTCTCCGACACCCCCATGACGGCGGCCGAGATCAGGATCCCGGAGGGGTCCAGGGTGGTGCACAAGAAGCTCTCGGAGCTCACCATCCCCAGGGGGTGCATCATAGGGATGATCTACAGGAACGGGGAGCTGGTGGTCCCCAGGGGGGACTGCACGCTGGAGGCCGGGGACGTCGTGGCGATCATGGGGAAGGAAGAGGCCATAGCCAAGCTGGTGGATCAGATAAGGAGTAGGTGAGGATGGCCTTCAGGAAGCTGGGGATAAAGGGTTTCCTCAGGAAGAACTTCGACTTCCTGAGCGGGGTGGTTTTGGAGTTCCTGACCGCCTCCTCCCTCCTCCTCCTTCTGGCCGCCCTCTGCTTCCTGGTGGTGACCCTCTCCTCCCTCTGAGGTGTCCACCTTGCTCTTCCGCCTCACGGGGGAGGACTGGAGGATCATCCTGCACAACCTGGGGAGGATGCTCCACCTCCTCTCCCTGGTCTTCCTCCTCCCCCTGGTCCCCGCCCTCTTCTACCGGGAGCTGGACACCCTCCCCCCCTTCCTCCTCACCTCCGGCCTCACCCTCCTCCTTGCCACCTTCCTCTCCCACTCCTGCAAGACCGGGGAGCCCATGGGACTCAAACATGCCCTCTGCTTGGTGGCCCTGGCCTGGCTCTCAGCCTCCCTGCTGGCCTCCCTCCCCCTCTGGCTGGGGGAGGCCTGCTCCTCCCCCCTGGACGCCTGCTTCGAGTCCCTGAGCGGCTTCACCGGAACGGGACTCAGCCTGGTCACCGATCCCGATCACCTGGCCCGCTCCCTCCACTTCCACCGGCACCTGCTCCAGTTCCTGGGGGACGGGGTGGGGATCGTGGCGGTCTCCCTGGCCGTGCTGGGGAGGACGGAGATGAGCAGCCTGCTCGCCTTCCGCGGGGAGGCCAGGGAGGAGGGGATCAGGCCCAGCGTGGTGCGCACCACCAGGCTCATCTTCGGCATGGCCTTCACCTTCTTCCTGGTGGGGGCGGCGATGCTCACCCTGGCCGGCATCTACGAGGGGGCGGATCCGGGCACCGCCCTCTTCGACGGGATCTGCCACTCCTTCACCGGGTACGCCACCGGGGGCTTCAGCCCTCACTCCCAGAACCTCATGTACTACCACGGGATGGTCTACGAGATCGTGGCGATGGTCCTGGCGGTGATAGGGGCCCTGAACTTCAACCTGCACTACGCCCTCCTCACCGGGAAGAGGGGGGAGGTCTTCAGGAACACCGAGGTGAGGGTCTTCTTCCTCACCACCCTCCTGCTGGGGACCTTCACGTCCCTCCTCCTCTTCTCCAGGGGGATCTACTCCTCCGCCGAGGCCCTCTTCAGGAGGGGGATCTTCCAGCTCGTCTCGGCCCAGACCACTACCGGCTTCTTCACCGTTCCCCCCCTCCACCTGGCCCTGCTCTGGCCCCTCTCCCTCCTCTTCCTCCTCTCCCTGGCCATGCTGCTGGGGGGATGCGCCAACTCCACCTCCGGGGGAATCAAGTCCCTCAGGGTGGGGATCCTGCTCAAGTCCCTCGCGCTGGAGCTCAGGCGCCCCTTCCTTCCCCGGTCGGCGGTGGTGGGGGAGAGGTTCCACCACCTCAGGGACTCCCCCCTCACCCCCCAGCTGGTGAGGGGGGCGGCCGTGGTGGCCACCTCCTACCTCCTCCTTTTCGTCGCGGGTAGCTTCCTGACCATGGCCTACGGGTACGGGGCGGAGCAGGCCATGTTCGAGACCTCCTCCGCTCTCTGCAACGTGGGGCTGAGCTGCGGCATCACCTCCCCCTCCATGCCCGCGGGCCTCAAGCTGACCTACATGCTCCTGATGTGGATGGGGAGGCTGGAGGTGATCACCGTCCTGGTGCTCCTCATCGCCCTGGCCCTAAGCTTCCAGAGGAGGAGGATGGAGTGAAGGCCCTGCGGATCCTCCCCTGCCTGATCCTCTGCCTCCTCCTCCTTCCGGGCGCCTCGGCCACCTCCCTGGAGGACCTCAACCGGAACCCCGGGGAGTGGGACGGGAAGACCGTGACGGTCAGGGGGGAGGTGGTGGGTAGGCTGGACAAGGGCTCCCACGTCTGGCTCAACCTCTGGGAGAACGGCTGGAGCCTGGGGGTATGGTGCCCGAAGGGGCTGGCGGAGGGGATCAGGGTGGTGGGGGACTACTTCCACGTGGGGGACAGGGTGGAGGTTACGGGGGTCTTCAACGCCCGCTGCAGGGAGCACGGGGGTGAGCCAGACCTCCACGCCGAGAACCTGCGGGTAATCTCGGAGGGCTACGAGGTTCCCCGGCCGGTGAACCTGCTCCTCCTGGCCCTCTCCTTCGCCGTACTGGCGGCCGCTCTTTCGGCGGCCCTGCTCCTCCGCCTGAGGAGGAGGGAGCCCTTCCTGGGATATGCCCCCGAGGGCCCCTAAGCCAAGGTATAAAACGTTGACCGTCCGACCACGGTGATGCTTCAGGAGCAGGAGCTGGAGGCCTATCGCAGGGCCGGGAAGCTTCTGGCGGAGGTGAGGGAGAGACTCAGGCCCATGGTGAGGGTGGGGGAGTCCTTGGTGAGGATAGCGGAGGAGGCGGAGAGGCTGATCCAGGAGAAGGGGGCCAAGCCCGCCTTCCCCTGCAACGTCTCTCTGAACGAGGTGGCAGCCCACTACAGCCCCCCCGCCGACGACCCCACGGTAATCAAGGAGGGGGACCTGGTCAAGGTGGACCTGGGCGCTCACCTGGACGGCTACATAGCGGACACCGCCTTCACGGTGGCCACGGACGAGGAAGGGGAGAAGCTGAAGGAGGCCGCCGAGAGGGCGCTGGAGGCCGCCATCGCGGCGGTGAGGCCTGGGGTGGAGCTTGGGGAGGTGGGTAAGGCCATAGAGGAGGCCGCCAGGGCGGCGGGCTTCAAGCCCGTGGCCAACCTCACCGGCCACAGCCTCTCCCGCTGGACGCTGCACGCCGGCCTCACCATCCCCAACACCCACGTGCGGACGGGGCAGAGGCTGGAGGTGGGGGAGGTGGTGGCACTGGAGCCCTTCGTGACCGCCGGGGCGGGATACGTGGAGGACACGAAGGAGGTGCTCATCTTCAGGTACCTGAGGGAGCGCCCGGTGAGGCTGAGGATGACCAGGGAGCTCCTCAGGGACCTGAAGAAGACCTACAACGGCCTCCCCTTCGCCGAGAGGTGGCTGGCCAAGAGGATGTCCAAGCTCAGGCTGAGGCTCACCCTCCGGGAGCTGGTGGAGACGGGGGCCCTCTGGCCCTACCACGTGCTGGTGGAGAGATCCGGGAAGAAGGTGGCGCAGGCCGAGCACACCGTCCTGGTAACGGAGGGGGGGTGCGAGGTCCTCACCGCCTAGGCCTGGACCAAGGACCGCCCATCCGATCCCTGGTGTTTCGCTCTTGCGCTCAGCCCCAGTTTTGCCACTCCAACCACAGGATCAGTTTTTCAAAAAATCTAGACTTCACCGGCGGGGCCGCGGGCCTCACCTCCTTACCCTCAAGGAGAGGAAGGCCAGCACCAGAAGCAGGAGGGAGTAGGGGTAGAGGAGGGAGGCCAGGCTCCACCTTCCCAGCACCGCTCCCCCCGCCAGGGGTCCCGCCACGTGCCCCACCGAGTAGGCCGTGAGGAAGAGGGCCGAGGCCGTCCCGGCCTCCGGCACCGCCTCGGTGATGAGGGGGAGGGCGGAGGAGAGGGGGATCCCTATGGCCAGGCCCATCAGGCAGAAGACCGCCGTCACCTCCGCCACCGAGTCCACGAAGAGGATCAGGGGAAAGGAGGAGGCGCAGACCAGCAGGCCCCACCCTATCACCCTCCTCCTCCCGAACCTGTCGCTGAGGAATCCGAAGATGGGCCTGGAGACCGCCAGGAAGAGGGCCGCCAGCCCGAACATCCCGCCTATCTCCCCCTGCGTCAGGCCCAGGCGGGAGGAGAGGTAGGGAGGGGCGAAGGGCTCCAGGAAGCCGAACCCCATCCAGATCAGGAGGGCCACCGAGCAGGAGAGGAGGGCGTCCGGGTTACGCAGGGACCGGAGGAGGGAGGAGGAGCGGGAACGGCTCCGGCGGGGCGGCTCCTCCAGCGCCAGCAGGGCGACCAGCCCCAGCAGGAGGGAGAGGAGGGACCAGAGCCTGAAGGGGAGGGGATATCCCCCCAGCTCCGCCATCCCTCCTCCCAGCGGGGGACCCGCTATGGCCCCCACTCCCATGGAGGCCGTCACCCACCCCAGGGTCCTGCCCCTTCCGGAGGAGGGGGTAAGGTCGGTCAGGAGGGCGAGGGAGGCCACCCAGGTGGAGGCCGCCGCCATCCCCTGCACCCCACGGCTGAGGAAGAGCAGCGGGAAGGAAGAGGAGAGGGAGAAGGAGAGGCTGGAGGCCGAAAGCATCACCATCCCCAGGACCAGCACCCTCTTCCTCCCCCACCTGTCGCAGAGGAGGCCCAGGGGAAGGGTCACCAATAGGTGGACCAGGGGGTAGGCGGCGAAGATGAGGCCTAGCAGGAAGGGGGAGAGGTTAAGCTCGGAGGCCCTGAGGGGAACGGTAGGAACCACTATGCCGTACCCCGCCGCGTCCAGGAAGACCGCCGCGCAGGCCATCAGGAGAGGGGCCCTCTCCACCCCTCTCCTCCGTCCCCCCGCTAAAAACTCTTCCTGAGGAGCAGCAGGGCGTGGTCCTTCTCGTAGGGATGGAGGATCCTCTGCTCCACCACCTCCACCCCCTCCCCCAGCTTCTCCCTCTCCTCCCCGAAGATCTCCCTGGAGTCCCGGGTGACGTCTATGCTCTTCGCCTTCACGAAGAAGAGGGCCCACCCCCCGGGCCTGAGGAAAGCGGCGAGGTTCCTCCTCAGGATCTCCGCCTGGTCGGGCTGAGCCACGTCCTGGTAGATCACGTCCGCCTCCCCCACCAGGAAGCGGTAGGAGGGGGGATCCCTGGCATCGGCCAGGATGGGGATCAGGTTCCTCCTGCTCTCACAGAGGCGGAGGAGGTCCCTCATGGGGCGGTAGGAGACCTCCACGCACCATATCCTCCCCTCCTCCCCCACCACGTCCGAGAGGTGGCTGGCCGTGGTGCCCGAGGCCGCTCCCAGGTAGAGGACCCGGGAGCCGGGACGCACGGGCATCTCCCTCAGGCCCAGGTGGAGGGAGGAGGCAAGCTTGCTCCTGTAGGGGTCCCAGACCCTGTACTCCACCCCGCCCACCTCCACGAGCTCCTCCCCGTAAACCCTCTGCCCCGGCACGGCGTTCCTGGTGGCCAGCTTCCTCCCCTCCTGGAACTTGAGCCAGTAAACCCCCGGGAACCTCTCCTGGACCTCCACCTTCATTTTCTCCCCCTCCTTATCTCCTCCAGCCTCTTCTCCAGCTCGGAGGAGAGCCTGTCCCCCAGGTAACCTCCTCCCAGCAGGTCCACCCTGGCGGCTATGCTGACCTTCCCGGCCACCGCCCTGGCTATCTTCCCCCTCAGCTTCTTGGGGGCGGAGCGGAGGGGGGGAAAGCGGTAGATCACCCCGTGCTTGGGCGGCCTTCCCCTGGAGCGGAGGGCCCGGAAGAGGGCCTTCTCCGCCCCCAGCACCTGGATGGTGCTGGCGGGCATCCTGGCCAGCCTCTCCAGCCCGCCCGCCAGGGAGAGGAGGCGGGCACCCAGCAGCCCACCGACCACCGCCCTGAGGTTGGGGGCCACCTCCTCCATCCTCCGGTCCAGGTACTCGGCCAGCCTGCGACGGAGGGAGAGGAGCTCCAGCACCACCCTCCCCGCCTCCCTCAGCATCTCCAGGTCCTCCTCCCCCATCCCCGCCCCCAGGGAGCTCCCGGCCGAGGCGGAGACCTTCCTGGCCTCCTGTGGGGAGAGGCCCAGCTCCACCAGCCTCTCCTCCCTAAACTCCTCCCTCCTCCCCAGCGAGACCAAGAGCCTGAGGTACCTCTCGTGGTCCCCCACCTGCTCCCCCAGCTCCGGGAAGTGGAGGGAGTACCACTCCCTAAGAAGGCCCACCAGCAGATTGAGGGTCCTGTCCACCTCCTCCAGAAGCCTGGAGGCGCCCACCACGCTCCTGTCCCTCTCCGCCATCCTCCTCCCCACCTCCGTCCTCGCCAGCTCCAGGGCAGCTTCCCTCTCCCTTTCGGGCAGGGGAACCCCGCACACCTCCAGGGCCATCCTCTCCCCCTCCCTCCTCAGCCTCTTCCCTCCCTCCCCAGGGAACTCCACCCCGAAGGTCAGGTCAGGGAAGCGCTCCCCCAGCCTCCTGGCCAGTTCCCCCTCCTCCACCCAGAACTCCCTGCACCCCTTCCCGGCCAGCTCCTCCACCAGCTGCAGGTGCTGGGGGGTGGGAATCCCGGCCTGCAGCTCCCTCAGCCTCTGCGCGGCCTCCCCGGATCCGAAGGCACGGAAGGCCACCAGCCTCTCCCCCTCGAAGGCGAAGACGCCCAGCGCGTTCTCCGCCAGGTGAACCCTCATCCCCTTTCCTTCCGAGCCCCTGGCGATAAAGCTACCTGAGCAACCAGGGATTCCCTATCCTCACCTTCGTCAGACCCTCCCTCCTGCAGATCTCCAGGCACCTCTCCGCCTCCCTCCTGCGGGTGTGGGGGAGGTCACTCATCCAGTACGTGGGATGGAAGGCCAGCAGGACGTAGGGGATGGTGGGATCCAGGTCGGCTATGAAGGAGGCCAGGGCCCTCACCTCCTCCTCGTCCACGTACCCGGGAACCAGAAGGGTGCTGGCCCGGAGGAAGGGAACCTCCGGCCTCTGCCGGTGAAGGCGGGAAAGCCTCTCGAAGTTGCGGTAGGGAGCCCTCGTCCTCACTCCCGAGAGGGCGTAGAGCCTCTCCTCCGACCAGCACTTCAGGTCCGCCTTTATCCCCCCTCCGCTCTCCAGACATAACTTTGCCACCTCCTCCAGGTCCCTGGGGTGCTGGTTAAGGTTGGTCTCCAGGCAGATCCTGAGCAGCCTCCCCTCCCCCTCTGCCCTCCTCTTCAGGGCCCTGGCGGAGGAGAGGACGAAGGGCATCTGGCTCGAGGGGTCCCCACCGAAGTAGCAGACACACCCCACTCTCTCGTCCGCCTCCCCAGCCAGCTCCCCCGGCCCCGCCACCGGTCCCCCCCTGGAGAGCATGGAGTGGAAGGTGAAGTTCTGGCAGAAGAGGCAGTGGAAGGTGCAGCTCCCTAGGAAGACCGCCAGGTTGAAGTACCCCAGGTCGCCCAGGGGGGTGCGGCACCAGCGGGGATAGCCGGCCCCGCCGGAGCCCGCGCAGAACTCGGCGGGGACGCAGTTGGTGGGAAGGGGATCCAGGTACCAGCTCACCAGGCCCCTCTCCGCGGTCCCCAGCCTCCTGACCAGCCTCCCCCCCTCGTTCACCACCAGACCGCAGTACCCCAGCCCCCCCTCCGGGATCCTGCAGGCGTTGCCGCACCCGTTGCAGGAGGGGCCCGGGCCCGAGGGGACCAAGGGAGGGAGGCCCCTCTCTCCCCTTATCCTGGCGTGGGCGGCCTCTATCAGGGGCCTGGCCTCCTCGAAGCGCTCCCTCACGCAGGTGGGGCAGACCCCCAGCGCGGAGGAGAGGATGGCCGCCTCCCTCCCGCACACCCGGCACCTCAAAAGGTCTCCCCTCCTCCCTCTCCCCCGGGGAAGGCTTTAAGGAGGGAGGGAGAGTTTAGAACGATGGAGAGGATCAAGCTCTTCGGAACGGAGAGGCTGAAGAGGGGCTTCGCCAGCATGTGCAAGGGAGGGGTGATCATGGACGTCACCACCCCCGAGCAGGCGAGGATAGCGGAGGAGGCGGGGGCGGTGGCGGTGATGGCGCTGGAGGCCGTTCCCGCCGACATCAGGAGGGCGGGAGGGGTGGCCAGGATGGCCGATCCCGCCCGCATCAAGGAGATCATGGAAGCCGTCTCCATCCCGGTGATGGCGAAGTGCAGGATAGGGCACTTCGCGGAGGCCCAGGTGCTGGAGGCGCTGGGGGTGGACATGATCGACGAGTCGGAGGTCCTCACCCCCGCCGACGAGGAGCACCACATCGACAAGAGGAAGTTCAGGGTCCCCTTCGTGTGCGGGGCAAGGGATCTGGGGGAGGCCCTGAGGAGGATTCACGAGGGGGCGGCCATGATAAGGACGAAGGGGGAGGCGGGGACGGGGAACATCGTGGAGGCGGTGAGGCACATCAGGCTCACCCTCCGGCAGATAGAGGAGCTGAAGGGGCTGAACCGGAAGGGCCTGGAGGCCAAGGCCAAAGAATACAGGGTACCGGTGGCGCTGGTGAAGGAGGTGGCCAGGCTGGGAAGGCTGCCGGTGGTCTGGTTCTGCGCCGGGGGCATAGCCACCCCCGCCGACGCCTCCCTGGTGATGCAGTTCGGGGTGGACGGGGTCTTCGTGGGCTCGGGCATCTTCAAGTCCTCCGATCCCCCACGCATGGCCAGGGCCATCGTGGAGGCCACCAGGCACTACGACGACCCGCAGGCGGTCCTGCGGGCCAGCATGAACCTCCCCCTCCCCATGAAGGGGGTGGACCTCAAAGACCTCAGGCCCGAGGAGCTTCTCCACACCAGGGGAGTGTAGGGGCCGGGTGAGCCCTTGAGGGTGGGCGTTCTGGGGCTTCAGGGAGCCGTTTCCGAGCACCTCTCCTCCACCGGCAGGGCCCTGAGGAAGCTGGGGATGAGGGGGGAGGTGGTCTGGGTCAGCAGAAGGGAGCACCTGGAGGGACTGGAGGGCCTCATCCTCCCCGGGGGGGAGAGCACCACCATAGGAAGGCTGCTGGTGAGCACCGGTCTCCTAGAGCGGATCAGGGAGGAGGCGAGGAACGGCCTCCCCCTGCTGGGTACCTGCGCGGGGCTGATCCTCCTAGCCAGCGAGGGAGACGAGGAGGTGAGGAGGACGGGTCAGCCCCTGCTGGGCCTCATGGACATGAAGGTGATCCGGAACGCCTTCGGGAGGCAGAGGGAATCCTTCGAGGCGGACGTGAAGGTGGAGGGCCTGAGGGGGGGACCCTTCAGGGGGGTCTTCATCAGGGCCCCGGTGGTGGAGAGGGTCTGGGGGGAGGCCAGGGTGATGGCGGAGTTCGAGGGGAGGATCGTGGGGGTGAGGCAGGGAAAGAGGCTGGCCTTCAGCTTCCATCCCGAGCTCACCCCGGACACCAGGATACACGAGTACTTCCTGGAGCTCTGCAGGGGGGGAAGGCCTACTCGAACTTCCTGACCCTGAGCTCTCTCCTCCGCGGGTCGATCTCCACCTGCAGGTAGTCTCCCGGGGAGAAGGGGAAGGAGGAGTCCCTGACCAGCTCGGTGGGGAGGTAGATGAAGAACTTGTCGTATTCCTTCTCCCCCGTCTTGGTGGGCCTGTTGATCAGTCTTCCCCTTCCCTTGGAAGCCATCCCATCGCTTCCCTTCCTTTCCCTTATAACCCTTCCGGTTTTTTCCGCCCTTTAAAAAGGTGCCCCTTTCCGTGTACCAAGGTTGAAAAGCGGTGAAGGGGGGAAAGGGGGTGCGGAACAGTCTGTTATCACAAGACTTAAACCCCGGGAAAAGAAAGCGAAACGGGTGACGGGGGAGAAGGAGAGGAAGAGCTGTCCCGACTGCGGGGCGGAGTTCTACTCCACCCTGGGCCTGGTCCTCCACCTCCAGCAGCACGGCTACTCCAAGAAGGAGGCCTGGGAGAAGGCCAAAAAGAGGCCTCAGCTGAAGTAGACCAAGCGGTATCCACCCTTCTCCAGACCCGCCAGCTCCCTGGCCTTCTCCACCGCGTCCTCGAAGGTCCCCAGGTTGTCCACCAGCCCCCTGGCCAGGGCCTCCGTTCCGTAGAGGGTGGAGCCGTCCTTCAGGGACTCCAGCACGTTCTCCAGCTGGGGGCGGTTGTGCTTTATGCGTCTCATCACCTCCCCCAGCAGGTTATCCACCAGGCTCTGCAGGTACCGGTTCTCCTCCTCGGTGGGGCTCCTGTACTCCGCCCCCAGGTCCTTCAGCTGGCCCGTGGACCACCGGTAGTACCTTATCCCCTCCTTCTCCAGCCAGTTCTCGTAGCTCACCCAGATGGCTATCACCCCCAGCCCGGCGGTGAGGGTGGTGTCCCTGGCGAAGATGTAGCGGGAGGCCGAGGAGAGGAGGTAGGCACCGGAGGTGGCGTACTCCTTCATGGTGACCACCACCGGCTTCTCCTGGGAGAGCCGGCGCATGGCGGACTCCGTCTCGAAGCAGGCCTGCACCGTGCCCCCAGGGCTGTTCACCTCCACCACCACCGCCTTCACCCCGGGGCTCCTGAGGGCCCTGTACAGGAGGTCGGCGTAGCTGAAGTCCCCCACCTCCCCTTCTATCCTTATCACGGCCACCTGGTTCCTTCCCCCGTAGTACTCCAGCGCGGCGAGGGAGGCGGAGAGGAGCAGGAGCAGGACCACCGCTCCCCAGAGGTACCTCCTGGCCCCCCCTCCTTTCCTGCCCATCCTCTACCCTCCACCTTCCCCCTTAAAACCCAGAGGGGAGGGAGATCTGCTCCACCACCGTGGGCTCCTCCCTGGCCTTGTTCCGGTGGAACCTGTAGAGGTACCCGCTCACGGCAGCCTCCAGCCTCTCCTCGTGGGTGATGAGCAGGACCTGGCGGACCAGGGAGGGAAGGCGCTCCCTCAGCACCCTGGCCAGCTCCTGGATGGCCTCCGCGTCCAGGTTGTGGGTGGGCTCGTCCAGCACGATCCAGCCCAGCCTTGGGGCCAGGGCCCTCGCCAGGGCCACCCTCATCACGAAGCAGGCGTCCGTCCTCTCCCCCCCGCTGGCCACCCCCTCCACCGGGAGCCAGTTCCCCCTCCTGTCCCTGAGCTCGAACTGGTAGTCCCCCCCCTCCCCGACGGAGAGCCTCAGGGAGGTGTAGTCCCCGTAGGGGTAGACCTCCTCCCAAAGCTCCTCCATCATCTCGTTCACCCTATCCACGAAGAGGGCGCGCATGGAGGCCTGGGTCCTGGAGAGGGCGAGCTGGAGGAGGCCCAGGGCCTGGGAGGCCTCCCTCAGCCTGAGGGCCTCCAGCTCCTTCCTCCTGAGCTCCCTGAGCTGTCCCCTCAGGAGCCCCCTCCTCCCCTCCCTCTCCCGCTGCAGCTGCTCCATGCTCCTGAGCTCACCCCTCACCCTCCCCAGCTGGGAGGAGAGGGACCGGTACTCCTCCTCCATCCTCCTCACCTCCTCCTCCCTGTACCTCCTCTCCAGCTCCCACACCTCCCTCTGCAGGCTGAGGTGACGCGCCCTGCTATCCGTTAGCTCCCTCTCCAGCCTCTGGAGCTCCTTGGCCAGCTCCAGCCTCCTGAGGGCTTCCTGCCACCTCCTCCCGGCCTCCTCCCTCCTCTCCACCGCCCTGCGGTGCTCCTCCCTCAGGGCCTCCAGCTCCCTCTCGCAGGCCCTGAGCTCCCCCTCCTTCTCCTCCCTCCTCCTGCTCAGCTCCTCCAGCTCCCTCCTGAGCTCCGGGAGGTTCCCCACCTCCCCCTCCAGCCTCCTCATCCTCCTCTCCTGCTCCGAGAGCCTCCTCTCCTCCTCCTCCAGCCCCCTGAGCCTGGCCCTGAGCTCCTCCCTCCTTCTGCTCAGCTCCCCCAGCTCCTCCAGGCGCCTGGCCCTCAGGGCCTCCTTCCTTCCCCCCTCCAGGGGGGCCTCGCAGACCGGGCAGGTGGATCCGGCCTGGGAGAGCTCCTCCAGGCTTCTCCTCACCTCCCTCTCCCTGGCCTCCACCACGGCTAGCTCCTCCCCCACCCTTCCCCTCTCCCTCCTCGTCCCCTCCAGCCTGGAGAGGAGTCCCCCGGCGCCCATCGCCCTCAGCTCGCCCTCCTTCCCCTCCTTCTCCCTCACCTCCCTCTCCAGCCTGACCCTCCTCTCCTCCATCCCCCTCAGCTCCGCCCTGAGGCCTCCCGCCCTACCCTCCGCCCGGCTCATCTCCGAGGTAATCCTGCTCTCCTCCTCCCTGGCCCTGGAGTGGGCCTCCTCGGCCTCCCTGACCTCCCTCTCCAAGACCCCAAGCTCCCGCACCTCCCCCAGCCTCT
>Ga0197143_1001714_pt1 | contig 17947 bp, 14 predicted proteins | sample GBS70_MetaG_FD_148603 | JGI IMG/M metagenome (GOLD analysis project Ga0197143, IMG submission 148603) | Sediment microbial communities from Great Boiling Springs, Gerlach, Nevada, United States - GBS 70_MetaG | ecosystem: Environmental > Aquatic > Thermal springs > Hot (42-90C) > Sediment...
CAGTGATAACTATACGAGCAAGCCCCAGAATCGAGTCTAGCGTCACGATAGACGAAACACATGGAGGAAAAAAACCCTTCAAGGATTCTTTGGTTACAGCATTTTCTAATCTGCTAGGCTCAATAGCAAAGGTGAACGAGCTCTTGAAGAGCAATACCATAAGGAGTTTACCTACGATTAGAGTGGTCGGGGCAACCTTTGATTTTGCCGAGTTAGAAGCAAAGGAAAGGGGGGCGTTTATGACAAAGACGAGTTTTCTTTTCGAGCCAGGTGAGGAGTCGGCTAAGTTCGAGGTCATCATTGACTCGCCTGACACAAAAGGAAGGGCGAACAAGGTCAAAGGCAGGATAGATCAAGGTATTCTGTCCTTGGATGTGGACATACAGTCACTAGGACTTGAGCCTTATGCACAAGTTTTGCCCCGATTTATTGTCGCAAGTGATACAAGCCAACTTTACAGCACCAAAGCGAAGATAGAACTTAAAGAAGATGAAGTTGCTATGTCTGGAGAGGTGCACCTAAAGGACACAGGCTTATTCTTGCCCCTCATAGCCTCTGTTCCGATGAAATGGAACGAGATAGCGATTTCTGGGACAGCGAAGCTAGCCAAAGGACAGGAGGGAAAATGGTCATTCTCGCTTGAAAACGGGTTTCTGGCTCTTGGAGACGCTCATTTTGATGCGATAATCGTTATGAACGATGTACTAGGCATACCAAAAATAAAAGTTAGCACGTCGCTCAGGAGGATGAAGGCTCAAGATTTATTCGATTCCTTGCCTGTCGAAGCCTTTGAGGCGCTTCGAGGTGTCAAGGCGAGTGGTAGTTTTGCCTTTTCCTTGTTTCTCGATCTCGATTTCGCCGACCTATCTCATATGAAACTAGACATAAATCCAGATGTCAAAGACCTTGTAATCTTAAACCCAGGTCAGGGGGTAAACCTCCAGTTACTGAACCAAGAGTTTTATCATCGTATCGAGGTGCCATCTGGAAAGGTGATTGAAAGGCTGGTTGGACCTAGTTCACCTTCGTGGGTTTCACTAGAGCATGTGCCAAAACACCTCATTGATGCCCTGCTTACATCTGAGGATGCACAGTTTTTCACGCATCGAGGGTTCTCCCTTTCCGCGATGAAGAGGTCACTAAGGATAAACCTTGAAAGAGGTGGATTCTATCAAGGGGCTAGCACTCTCTCTCAACAACTGGCAAAAAACCTTTTTCTTGCAACCGAAAAGACCATTTCACGTAAGATTCAAGAGGCATTTATCACCTGGCAGATGGAGCGGTTTCTTGCAAAGGAAAAGATATTGGAACTTTATTTGAATGTAGTTGAATGGGGACCTGATCTGTATGGGCTAAAGGAGGCTTCCATACACTACTTTGGTAAGACCCCAGAGGAACTAACCCCTTTAGAGTCAGCGTATCTCGTGGCGATATTGCCAAACCCCTCCCTCTACCACAAATACTTTGAAGACAAGAAAGTTCCGCCTGCGTTCGAACGGAGGGTGAAGGCCCTTCTAATGGAGATGAAAAGGCGTGGCTTGCTGAGTCAAGACGAAGCCGACTTCTATCTTCAACAACACATCATCTTTGCTGAACAGACGGACGCAGATGTGGAAGACTATCAGGACGAATAGTCACTCTTCAAGTCTTCGGGCGCGCTTGAGCTCCTCACGGATCTTGCGGTGCTGGATCTCCCATGCAAGCGTGCCCTCTTGTAGATTCTTGATGCGACGGCGCACCTCTGCCTCCAGTTCCTCATCGGCGCTCAACGCCTTCTCGAGAAGCGGGCGGACTATCACAGCAATCTCGTTGTCCATAGCGTAGACTTCGTCGACATGCTTACTATACATCAAGGTTTCGATGATCTGGCCAATAAGATATGCGACCGTCTCCTCTTCAATCCCAAACGCTCTCTCCTTTGCGAGCTGGAGCCTGATCTTTTTCAAATCGGACGGACTCCGATGCTGGCTTGCAATGATGTCCCTTGCCCGTTCGGTGATCTCGCGGTCAGTCCTCAGATACTCCCTGAAGACCGCAGCGATGTCCTGGACCACCTCTTGAAACATCTCATCAGAGACCTCAATGGCCCCTGATTTGGTCAGACTTGAAACAATCTCGCGTGCCAGCCCGTCAATCTTACCCGCGAAGAGTTTCATCGGGTAACCCCCGCTAATGAAGAAAGGCTGATTATGTTTACCAGAAATCTCCTAAAAGGTCAAGGTCGTTTTTTTGAAGTAAGGGTGGACCCAGGCCAGCAATAGAAAATGGGAGGGAAAGGGAGCTAAAATCCGACAAAAGGAATCCCGAAACACTCCTAAAGGAGAAACTTCTGTTCAAAAAAAACCTTGAATGTTGTATAAAACAGTGTCTCTTATTGGGTATTTCCCTGTGAAGTATTCCTTGACACATGAATTCGATGTTGATGGAAAAACGCTTTTGAACACCATGTTCTCGAAGGAGGTCACTGCCTTATTGAAACCGTTGATGACGACGATTATCGAGGCAGAGACACTTCAGTGGGAAAAAGACGGAAACATCGTGCGCAGGAGAACAAGATACCTTCCGGTTCCTAAGATAAAGTCTGTAGGGCCAAAGAAGGTAAACCCCAAGTGGATGGAGTGGATAGAGGAGTCTGAAGCTGATTTAGACAAACTTATAGTCAGATACCGCAATATCCCAACAAATGAGAATATTGCTAAACTTTTGAAAAACTCTGGAGAGATGATAATCGTTCCAACGCGCAACGGGTGCCTTAGAGAGATCAGAGGAGAACTTTCGGTTCAGGTTTTCCTATTGGGACCGCTTGCCGAGCGCCTGATTTTCTCGTATGCGAAAGAGATTCTCGATGGAGAGGCGAACGCAATGAGGGTTTTGCTGCGAGGGCAAGAAAGATGATTCTTGCAAAGGTCATTGGCACCGTGTGGGGTGCCAAACAATCTCCAACCCTTCAAGGAAGAAGAATTGTATGTGTAAGACCTGTTAGTCTTAGGGGGGTGAAGAAAGGCCAGAGGGTGAAATCCGATATTGAGGAAAGACACCTGATGCATTCATCTATTCTCGCTGTTGATCCACTGGGTGCAGATATTGGACAACTCGTGCTTGTGAGCATAGGGAGCAGGGTAAGAGACCTTGTGACAGACCCAAAGGTTCCCACAAAGCATTGTGTAGTTGCGATCGTTGACGAGGCGATCATAGAATAAATGGTGGGTGGGTGATTCTTGCAAGGGTTGTAGGACAAGTTTGGGCGACAAAGAAAAACCCGTGGCTGCAAGGCCAGAAGCTTTTGGTGCTTAGGCCGCTAACATGGTATAACCCCGAGCATCACTGCGACCATATTATCGCGGTTGACCCTGTGGGGGCGGAGGTGGGTCAAGATGTAGTCTGCTGTCTTGGACTTCCTACAAGGTGGGAGCTCGGAGATGAGCGCTATCCAGTCGAGGCGTCGGTGGCCGCTATCGTGGATCTTGTTGAGGTCTATAAGAGTGCCTGCGAAAAGCCAAAGTTCACGTTCATGAAGGGACATAAGCCAACCAAAATCGTGGAGAGAGACTAGCGTGAATAGGGGTATCGTCATAGGCGAGGTTTTCGCAACCAAGAAGAACCAAAAAATAAAAGGATATAAGTTGCTGCTCGTGTGTCTTCTTGACGAGATGAAAAAACCAACGCAAAGGGTTGTGGTTGCTGTGGATACTGTTGATGCTGGGGTATCTGATGAGGTTGTGGTTGCGTTTGGAAGCGGTGCGAGAAATGCCGTAAAGCCTTTATCGAGGGATGTGCTCGTAGATTGTGCCATAGTGCAGGTCATCGAAGGAGTTGAGTCATTCACTTAAGAAAAAACCAACATTGCACTAGACCGTCTTACCCAAACCGTCATTCTATCGCACAAATGTCATGATACCGTTGTTTTTCTTGACAATGGCATGTTGTAGGGTTCCTCTCCGTTGGGCGCAACCCGTTGAAAGAACGCAGATTTCTAAAACCAGGCTACCATCGAAGACTGTTACCAAGATCGAGACTCGTTATGCGTTTCCACCCACCTAGATGATGGCAAACTACAGGTCTTCGACCAAGTAAAGATGCGACTTGCATCCCTCGTGGCAATCACAACAGCCAAAACCTCTCACAGGAATTGCACTGGGTATTCTTGAAACCATATCGCTTAAGGCGCATTCTGATTGCGCTGCGCCAAAAAAAGGAAGCACAAGACATGGCTTTGCGTGTGGGCTACAAATAAGATGGTCGATGTGCCAATAAAGACGTTTCCTTTTACTAAAATGTCTTGATATACGGGCAAAGAAATTCCTTTTTGCCCTTCCAACATAGATGTAGTAGCCCTTTTCAAACTTTAAGTGTCCAAGCGATCCAATCTCTAATGAGCAAGATTCATTCAGTCTAATTACGAGGAGATAACACCCGCTATCTTCCTGAGATTTAGTCACTTTGTCTAACCAGTACAAGCGCCTCGAATGGCGCGACAGAAATGTCTAGCACACCTGAAGAAACCCGATAGGTGCGTCCACTAAATATGTCCGATAGAGTCTCGGAACCTAACACAACAGAAGATACATCTATGCTTTTGGTGGTGTGAGAGCCTTTGTTCAAAAATACGAGCACAACATCATTCGAGGTTGTAACTGCATATGCGAGGAAAGAGGGTTCAGCAACAAACTTTGTTAGTTTTCCATACCTAGTTGCCCTGTGCGCATGCCTCATCTGTCCAAGAACTTCAATCGCTTGTTTCAAGCTTATTTGACTTGGGGTGAGGCCGTCGAACTGCATCATCCTCCTGTTATCTGGGTCTCCCGCACCTGGCATCCCAATCTCGTCGCCATAATAGATAAGCGGAATACCGGGCAAAGTTAAAAGAAACGTGAAAGCCATCTTCAACTTCGAAAAAGGCACAGGGTCATCGGGCAACGGCGGTGGGTTATCCCATGCCATCCTCTTTACACGCTCATCGTTAGGGTTCGAAGAAGGGATATGTCCCGCTGCATGAGAGATGAATCTTGGAACATCGTGGTTTCCAAGGAAGTTCGACATCAGTGCACCGTTTCCAAAGAACTGTCGTGATGCCTCGTATTCGGAAATAGCGGTATTAAGACCTGTCTCGTCTCTTGCAAACGCAGAGACAATCGTGAAATAAAGCGGGAAATCGAACTGCCCGTGAAGTTCATTTTCAGAGATATACTCTTTTATCTTTTGCCTACCGTCGAATGTCTCGCCAATCAAAATAAACTCAACGCCTGTTGTTTCAAGTCTCTTCTTTGTCTTCCATCTCAAGGTTCGGGAAAAGTCGTGGATCATGTGTTTTACTGCATCCACCCTAAAACCATCAATATCTGCCTCCATCGCCCAAAATATGGCAGCATCGGTGAAGGCATTTAGGGCATCAAGATTTCTAAAATCAAGGTCTGGAAGATATGGCTGAAACCAGCAGTCAATAGGATGCTGATTCCAGTTGTCGTCATCACTGCAGATGATGGGATCTTGATAGAACCAGTCCTTGTGCATACCCCAGATAGAAGACTCCTCGTGCACATGGTTCGCTACAAGGTCCACGAGCACCCTTATCCCACGACGATGAGCACTCTCGACCATCTCCTTCAAATCGTCCATGGAGCCAAAGTGTTCCTCGACCTTTTCGAGTTCCAAGGGAAAATAGCCGTGGTAGGCGGTATAAAAATAACCAAGACTGCCTTGGTAACAGCCATCAGGGTTGTCGTTTGGGGGGCTAATCCATATCGCGTTTACACCAAGTTTGTCAAAGTAACCTTCCTCTATCTTCTTCCTTATGCCCTGGAAGTCGCCCCCAAGAAAGTTGGCTTTACTTGTCTCCGAAATACATGTTGCTGGCTTGTTATTGGACGGATCACCATCACAAAACCTATCTGTCATGGCAAAATAAAGTATTGCATCCCTGTATGAAAAAGGTTTTTCTTCGAGCCACAAAGGCACAAACAAAGGTTCTGCCTCGCCGTAAGTATTGGCAACTCTAAATAGAAACGAGTATTTGCCTTTGTCGAGCCCTTCGACATGGACGATGATTTGTTGCTTGGCGCCATCGAAAGAAAACGGAACTTCCTTGCCTTTCAAAATCACCTTCATCTTTTCGGGGACTAAAGGCTGTGAAGAGACACCTGTATATACCTGAACAACGATATCAATTGTTTTTCCCGCATAATCGGCTTTGGCTGAGACAAGTTCTAGCAATGGTAATTCGCAGTCGGGCATTATCAGTCGCGAGTTTTCGATCTTGTCGGACCCCACATATTTCACAAGTGGATTCGATGGGTCGAAGACCCATTCTGTCTTGTCTAATAAAAACTTATATCCCCACTCACCGGGTGGCACATCATTGTTGGTCAGTGTGACCTTATAATATCCATTACTGTCTGGACCCTCCATCGGATGCGCGTTTCGGTCCCAGTTGTTCCATTCCGCAGGAACATTGATACTAGTGACTGGTCTTGAGGGTTTGTAAGACAGCGTGATAGCGCATTCTCTTGGAATTGGAAGGCTAAGGTCCAAGCCTTCGTCAAGTGGTCTATCCTCGAGTGCGTCTTCCCCGTCCAAGACATCGGTCTGAACGACCACCTCGAGAACCTCTTCTCCCCCCAAGTCAGGAACAAACGCTTCTTTCTTATCAATCCCAATGTCTTCATTCAACCCCGCGTCATAGCCCCGATCTGGCACGACAACCACTTCACTCCTCGTGATTGGCGCTAGTGACCTACATTGATAAAGCGAAAAGGCGATAAGAAAGATGGCGAAGTTTTTCATGGCTGTAAGGCAACTACGATGTCCTGCGCCGAAACAGGAACGATCAAATACTTGCCATAACTGTACTTCACCGCACCCCTCAGTTCGCTTAGCTGGGTGCCCTGTTGGGGTGTGAAATAGGATTGTAGTTGATAGTCATTCGCCACATATATTTCGTTATCCACTTTGAACCACCATGAGGGCTGTGTCCCGCCGCTATCATCCGTGATTGCCACTTCCCTCAATATCACCCTCACCCCTTCGTATGGCTCTGCATTACTTGTCCCACCTTGAGCAAATATAGCCGTATCTACTTCAAGGTCACCTGGCACTGGAATGAACTCAGACACTTTCACGATTGTTTTTACAAAGATTTCGGTCATACAGTAATACTCCTTGTAATCCCCCACGATAGACACCACATCGCCGGGTTGGAAGTTTGTATTCATACTCTTGGGCACTACTATCAACATACCCGCATAAAGCCCTTGATTTCCCAACGGTAGGTTTTGGGGAAGGTCTCTTATGTAGTAACCATCGAGGGTCGAAGAAGCACTGTGCTTGGGCGTTACAATCACGACATCTTCCAAGGCGACATCTGTTTGGATGGTGGCATTGCTCCCAGGCGGCGTGCATTCTATGCTAGCAGAGCCAGACTGTATCGAGAAAACAGTTGCCTTTTGTGATGGTACTTCCTCTGTCCCCACATCACTGCTTCCCTGGTCACTCACAACATCTTTTACTACCTCTTCGCTAGTGTCCGGTGGTAGTGGAGCCAGGACAATATCTGCTTCAGTGAAAGGCACTATCAGATATTTCCCGTAACTATACTTCACAGCGCCCGATATCTTCTGGATCTGCATGGAGATCGCCGGAGTAAATCCTTGAATACCAAAGTCGTTGGCAACCAAGATGCCATTTCCTAGCTTGAACCACCATTTTGGCTGCGTTCCCCCAATGACATCAGTCACCAGAAGGTTTTCTAAAGTCACCTTTATACCTTCATACGGCTCGCAATCGCTATTGCCGCCGTTTTCAAATATCTGGTAAGACACAACCTCAGGCTCTGGCACAGGCGCAGTCCCTATCTTCGTAGCAGAGGTTGCAAAGATTTCCGTGAAGCAATAGTATTCTTTGTAGTCTCCCACAACAGATATAAGGTCGCCCGGGTTGAACATCGTATTCTGATCCTTTGCTATTACAAGCAACATGCCTGTAAATCTAGGATCACCTTGGTCTATCCAAGTTGTTTGAGGGTCCTGCACATAATAGCCGTCTAAGGTTGCACTTGCCGAAAACTTCGGGGATACTACGACAACAGGCCTTAGACTAATGGCCTCCTGAACAACTGTATTGCCTTCCTGTGTGCAGGAGGTGCTTGCGCTTCCACTCTGAATCTCGTAAATGCTTATTCCTTGTATCTGACCGTCAACCTCATAAACCTCAGTGGGTTCAATAACCTCTGGCGAAGGTTCTGCCTGAGTCTTTTCCACAATATCGCCGTCTGACCGAGGGACTATCCTGTATTTGCCAAAGTGAAACTTGACAAAACCCGTTAGCCTTTGAAGCATCACACCTTTTTTAGGTGTGTATGAATATTCAAAGTCCCCCATCACTTCTATCCCGTTTCCGACCCTGAACCAACCTTTGCCATCCGACGAAGTAGTTTCTGTAATGGTCACATCGCTTATGGTTACAAGTATACCTTCGTAGGGTTCGGTAACTGCCTCAGACCCCCCATTTTCAAATATTGTGATATCAGAAATAGGCAAAGGCGATGGTACCGGCTCTCCAGACCCTATTTTTGTAACGCTCTTCACCTTTAGCTCACTCATGCAATAAAATTCCGTATGGTCCGCTGTCATGCTAAGAATATCGCCCTCTTGAAAGCTCTCATCAAGGCTTGGGTCAATCACCATCAGAATCCCAGAGTATGGTTGAAACTGTGAAAGTCCTATGTCAACGACATAATAGCCATAAAGTTTGGGGCTACCATCCTGGTTTTTCGAAGCCACAAACCTTTTAGAGGCTACAACCACATCTGCCATCTCGATGCCTGTGTCTCCATTTGCAAATCCATTTGGGTTCTGACAGACTTTACTTATGTCGGAAGACTGGATCTGGGCTATTGTCCTTTTCCCTGCTTGTCCTGTATCACCATCCTTGGATACTTCCTCGCTTATGGTTGCCGCATCCCCGTCCTGCGGCTGGATTTCCTCCTTGCCAGCGTCTTTAGTTGTCTCGGATACTGACCTGGTACCACAAGACAAAAGAAAGAAACACGCAAGCGTTACCAGAGTTGTTTTCAGCGCCATGCTTTCCTCCATACCAAACCTCCTTTCTTATAGCCCATTTCCATCGCTAAATCAACTTGACCGAATCCGTTCGCTTCCTCTATTATAGCTCTGGAATGAGTGGCGGCCTAAGGATCGCACTAACCGGGTGTAATGCAGTAATAGGGAGGAAGTGTCTCGAAAACCTACATCTTTTCGAACGGTTAGAGCGCGTTGTGGTCTTCGACATCCAGCCACCCGCCGTTCAAGACAAAAGGGTCATCTATTATCAGATTGACCTCGCCCAGCCAGGCGTCGAGCAAGAGATGGCAAGCGTTTTGAAGGATGAAGCGGTAGAGGCTTTCCTTCATGCTGCCTTCTTTTGGAATACCACGAGAGATTCAGAATGGGCGCACGAAGTAGAGTCCGTTGGCACTGATAGGGTTTTAGCCTCTGTGATTGAGGCAAAGGTGAAGAGGTTTGTTCTGACATCGTCCGCAACAGTCTACGGCATTACCCACAGGAACGCCACCCCCCTTGCTGAAACAGCCCCCCTCTTTGCTCCAAAGACACTGCCCCCATGGCGTGACAAGGTTGAAGCGGACATAAAGGTTCAGAGGTTCGCTGATGAGCACAAAGAGATTTCTGTCACAATAATCAGGTCAGCGGTATTGCTACACAAGTCCATTGACCGCTTTTTGTCCAGAACTTTTGCACAGCGCTTTCTTCCCGTATTCATGGGCTTTGACCCAATCTTTCAATTTGTGCATCCTGATGACCTAGTCCTTTTTTATGTAAAGGCGCTTTCTGAAGACCACAGAGGTGTTTACAATGTAGCACCTGAGGATGTAATCGCCTTGTCTGACATTATAAAGCTTGGAAACAAGATTGCTATCCCTTTGCCTCATGTGCCATTTTCCTCGTTTTATCGGATCTTGTGGGCATCTGGCATTGGCGAGGTTCACCCAGCATTCCTGAACTTCTTGAGATTTTCGCTCATCGTTGATGGGCGCAAGGCACAAAAGGAGTTTGGCATTACGCCTAGAAGCACACTCGAAACAGTCCGCGAGTTCTTGGGGGTGCCGTGAAAAGACTCGATTTGTGGGGTTTCGATTCAGAGTTTTATTTCGAAAAGGCGTCACCGAAGATTGAGTTTCTTACAAAAAAATACCTCTCCTGTGAGGTTCGGTTTCTTGAGCCACTTCCAAAAGATACACCACTTATCTTTGTCTCAAACCGTGCGGGCTTTTTGCCTCTAGATGCAGTGATAGCCCAGCATGTGCTAGAACCGGCACTGTCTAAGCCCCCTCTCAGGCCCTTGCTCGAAGACTATGTCTTCACGCTCCCCTATATCGGGCTTTTCTTGCAAAGGATAGGATGCGTTCGGGCTTCGAAAGAGAATGCATTACGGCTTTTGGAGATGGGTTATTCTGTGGTTGCATTCCCAGAAGGTGCAAAAGGGGCATCCAAGACCTTGCTAGAAGGCAAAAATCTTATGCGCTTCGGGCGGGGGGGGATTGTCAGGCTCGCCCTTTCTTCAAAGGTCAAGCTCGTGCCATTAGGAATCGCTGGCGTGGAAAAGGCATACCCCATGCTTTTCCGTCTTGATAGAATTGGCAAGGCACTTGGTCTTCCATTTTTACCGGTAACCCCATTCTTCCCTTTCCTTGGCCCTCTAGGGCTTTTCCCACTGCCAACTAAGATTAAAGTAGTGGTTGGAAGCCCCATTGATTGCTTGGAGTTATGCGGTTCGAACGAGCCATCTGAGCCAGTTATTCTCAAGGTAAACGAGACTATCAGGAGTAAGGTTCTTGACCTTTTGCTTCAGGGTTCTAGATAGACGCATCTCTGAGTATATCTTCGTCTTTTTGGTCTCAACATCGGTATTTTGTGTGTTGGGTCCAAGCGCGCCCCAAGGAGGTGACACGGTCCCGAATCGTTATCTTGCATATCGATTTCTCTGTTCATTGGATTTGACCCTCGACGAACTTTATCCGATCTGGACAAGACCTGGGCATCAAACTCCCGATCCTCCACCTTATTATGTAGTTCGCTCAGAGACCTCGCATCTTGTCTCTACCTTCGGCCCAACGGTCCCTGTCCTTGCTTCTCCATTTGTATGGCTATACGACAAGGTTTTAGGGATAGAGACATCCTCTGACCTGTTGCGAGCCACTAGGTTTTTGTCGGGCATATTGTGTGGATTTGCTACCTTGTTTGTGTTCGCTTCATGCCTGTTGTTCGCTTCCAGAATCGCTTCCTACCTCGCAACCTTTGGATTTGCCTTTGCCTCTGCCTGCTTAAGTATTGCAAGTCGTGGCTTATGGCAACACACTTTCGCCCTTTTCTTCCTGACCATTGGCATTTATGCCTGTTTGTCTGGCCCGAAAAAAGAAGTTTACGCCATAATCGCTGGTCTTGCCATGTCACTTGCTTTTGCATCCAGACCGACATGTGCATTATTCCTTGCCGCTGGATTTTTGGTCATCCTGTTCTCGTCACGAATTTCTGCTTTTTACTTCGCCATTGCCGCCTTTTTTCCGTGCGCCTTGCTTTTTGCTTACAACACATGGCACTTCGGCTCGCCATTTATGTTTGGACAAACAATCGCTTCTCATGATGTTGCAATATTCAAGACAAAAAGCCATAGCCTCATAAACAAAGAACCGTGGCTTGCCTTCCTAGGGCTCCTTTTTTCCCCTTCCAGAGGCATATTTATCTTTTCCCCTCACTTCTTTTTTTCATTCAAAGGGCTTTCTGGCTTGTGTGGTCAAAAAAGCCTTTTGACCTTTAGCCTTGCCAGCCTTGTATATTTTCTGCTTGCAAGTTTCTGGTTTGACTGGTGGGGAGGTGCGACGGTGTCTTACAGGCAGATTCTTGAAACCACCCCAATCTTGACCATCCTGGTGGCAAGAGGCATAGACAACACACGGTCTCATTTGGGCAAACTCCTTTTCGTCCCTCTGTTATCCTTCGGCATCCTCGTGGCGTCTTTGTCAGCCACCCACCCAAGGGTTGTCCTCTGGAACGAGGAGATGCAGGTTGATACCCATCCAGAGCGCTTGTTCGACATTTCTCAAAGCCTTCTCTTTCGTATCCTTGAAAAAAGGACTGAAGACAGAGCGATCGTTTGGGATAGTTTCAAGGTGCGCCTGCAGAACTGCAAAGTCTTGCACCACCCAAAAACGCCATAGCTTCCTTGTTTGCAAACCTACTCAAACTATCTAAAACGCATCCTCGATGATCGTTATGTTCGCTTTGCCATCGCGCCATGTAACGCACGCAAGAAAAAAACGGACTTCGTTGTAGTCCGCTGGTTTGTCCATCAAAAACATCTCCGCTGTCCTTCGCACAATCCGCACCTTTCTTCTTGTAACCCCTTCTATGCAGTCTTCGAGTGAGCCATCATGAACGGAGCGAACCTCGACAAAGACAATCTCATTCTCGTTTCTGCAAACGATGTCCAGTTCCCCCTTCATGATCTTAATGTTACGACCCAATATTGTGTAACCTCGCCTCTGCATTTCTTTTGCGACCAGAGCCTCTGAGGAAAAACCTTGCGAAATGTTGTGTCCAGGTTCTATGGGCCTTGACTCTCTAAGATTCATAATGTTTTTTCCAGAAGACCCAGAATGATCTATCGAAAAAATATGAAAAGCGTTACACTTGGAAGCCATGGAACTTTGGGAAAAAGCACTAAAGAAGGATTTTCGGGCAATAGGGAAAATCCTGAGACTGATTGACGACGAAGACCCAGAAGGGCTTTTGATGCTTGAAAAACTCGCGAGATATGGGGGACATGCAGAGATTGTGGGGGTTACAGGTAGTCCTGGGGCGGGTAAGAGCACTCTCATTGATGCATGGTTGAAGTTGCTTAGAGAGGAAGGCAAGACAGTAGCCGTGATATGCGTCGACCCGTCGAGCCCCTTTAGCGGTGGAGCGGTGCTTGGGGATAGGCTTAGGATGCAAAGACATGCGACCGACGAAGGCGTATTCATTAGGTCGGTTGCTACAAGGGGGCAGCTCGGGGGCCTATCCTCGTCCGTTGCCTCGATGATAGAGGTGCTTGATGCTGCATCCTTCGACCGTATCATAATCGAGACAGTTGGCGTGGGTCAGGACGAGGTGGATGTCGTTCGGGTTGCTCAATGCGTGGTTTTAGTCCTTGCGCCATTGCAAGGTGACGAGGTTCAGGCGCACAAGGCAGGGGTGTTAGAGATTGCGGACATCATCGTTGTGAATAAGGCTGATGCACAAGGGGCTGAAAAGACTTTCAAAGAGATTACAAGTGCTATTGAGCTTGCAAACTCCCGACAGAAAAAGCCAAAGGTGCTGAAAACCGTTGCTACCGAAGGCACAGGTATAGATAGATTGGAAAAGGAAACCAAGGCATTGCTAGCTGAAATAAAGAAGAATCGTTTGGATATGGAGAGAGAAAGGCTTCAGGGGCTTGTAATTGATTTTGCTTCCAAGCGATTTAGGGAAACTGCCTTGGCATTGCTTGAAACAGACCCTGAGGTCAAAAGGTTATTCAATAGCGCAATAAATAGGGATGCCTCTTTTCTGGAAGTTTCAAGGCTTATATTGCAAAAGACAATGACATTATCTGATGTAGCGCACAGCAAGCATGAAGAGAGGTAAATCTCAGAAGCAAGGGAATCGGCGAGTGATAACAGCCGATGGAAGAACCTTTAATCTCTTTTTAGACCCCAGGGTTCCAAAGGTCTTGATTTCGCTGGTTTTTCTTGTTTGCCCTCTCTTACCGTGGCATCCTCTTTTCTTTTTGCCCCCCCTCCTTTTTGTGCCTCTTTATGTTCTACCGTCAATCTTTCTTCTTGCAGATGCTTTTGGAGTGCACTTCTTTCAGAAACACCCTATACCTTTGGTTCTGGAAACGATAACAGTCGTTCTTGTCCTCTTTTCGTTCGTAACATTGAAAAGTATCGGCATTCACCCCTCAGGCACGGACGAAAATATCTATTTCTACATGGCAAAACGATTTTCCGAAGGTGCTTTGCCCTACAGGGACTTCTTCTTTGCACACCCCCCCATGCACCTCGTTGTGCCAGCACTTCTATTCAAGTTATTCGGCTTTAGCCTAGTTTTGGCAAAGTGTATTCCACCATTGTGTCAGTTATTGGGAGGGCTTTTTCTGTTCCTTGCCCTAAGAAGGGTTCACTTAGCCGTCGCAGTGCTTGCGCTATTGTTCCACCTTACCGCCTATCAAACGCTCATGGGTTCAACCGATATGAACGGAGAAAACATCCTGACCATGTTCATGATGATAGCCTTCTACTTCGCGATGCGTGGAAAGCCCTTGATAACTGGCATCTTTTGTGGTCTTGCACTTACCACCGCCCTTTATGGATTTGCGATCGTATTTAGCCTGTTTCTTGCGTTTCTTTTTGCAAGCAGGGCTCATGTGAAGCGATTTCTTTTAGGTTTTCTAGGTTCTGTGGTCTTGATATGCCTACCCTTTTTGATAACTGGAGGACAGAACTTTGTTGACGGCGTCTTATTGTATCATCTGGCAAAGCCTGTAAAAGGTTCGCAAAAGATACCTATCTTCTCGTCACCAAATCCCCTTTTCATGTTTCACGCTCTCATAAACAACATCAGGGAATGGTTCTTTTCCGCCGAATTTAAGAAATCCTTATATTTCCATGCACCACTTTATATTTCCGCGTTTCTATGCCTTGTGTGGTTCTCTGTAAGGGCTCTCATCTCGTGGCTCTTGTCTGGTTCTAGCTCTCACAAAGTCGCCGAAAATCCAAAGCAGATACTGACACCAAGAGATTTTTTGTCAGGCAGTATAAATGGCGTTGTCAAGTTTTCAATCCTTGCTGTCCTCCTTTTCAATATTCAGATGGCAGCACTAAACGAGGTCTATGATTTTTATCTTGTTCCTATGATGCCTTTCCTTGGGGTTTGTGTGGCTTTTTGGCTTTTTTTGGTCTATCAAGCCGCTAAAAAAGCCTTTGCTTTGGTTCATGTTGGTAAACCTCTGGCGTTTCTTGCCCTTTTTTGTCTGCATTATCCATTGGCCTCGAGTCTGAATAGGAGCTTGTGGCCCGAGGAGACAAGGGAAAAAGGGCGGGAGATTCGATACGATTTCAGGCCAGTCATTGCTTTTGAAGGTTTAGCAGAACTTGCAAAAGCCTTGTTTTTCAAGGACAAGAGAATAAAGGGCGAGGTGACACCCTATTATCTGCATTACATGTGGAACAAAAGGCTTCAGTTCTCAAAGGTCGAAGAGATTGCACAATACATAAGAGAGAACACAGAAGACGACGAAACCATCACGGGCGCTTCCACCCTAGCGCCCCTCGTTGCCATCTTTGCAGGAAGGCGCATGAGCGCTGACGAAGCAGACACTAACGCAAAGAGGTTCAAATCCGGGATGCTAAGGGAAAAGACATTTTTCGAGACTGTATGCAATGATAAGGTAAAGTTCATCGTGAGTGCACCCCGTTCTTATTTCACAGAAAGGTTCATGGACGAAAACCAGTTCGCAAAAATGAACTTCGTGAAGGAGAAGCAGTTTGTCGATCCATATCTTCAGCATTTTTCACCGTTTCCGATAACGCTTTATAAAAGGGCGACCGACACTAAAGAGCCATGCAAACTAGAATAGAACCAAAAGAACTAGATAGGTTTCGCCTTTCAATGCTGAAATATGCCCTCGAAAGGGCTTTAGCACGGTATCGCACAGAGAGCGAAGTGAAAAATGATCCGATTTACTTTGTCTCACAATACGATGAACCTTTAGACAAGGAGGTGGTGGGTTTCATCGCTTCGTCGTTTGCCTTCGGAAATGTTCGTCAGTTCATGCCAGTCATCGCAAAACTTCTTCGCAGGTTGAGCACAAAGCCAGCGAAGACCCTTCTGAAGGCAAATGATAGTGACTATTTTGAGTTTGCAAAGGGAATTGATTATCGCTTCGCCAAAGAAAAGCAGGTGGGCATTTTTCTTATGCATGTATCTAGGGTGCTCAAGCGCTTCGGTTCGCTGAAACAAGCATTTATGGTGGGCTATCGAAAAAGCCACATGTTTATTGACGGGCTTTTTTCCCTTGCAACCGAGTTGCGGCGAAACGAACAAGGGCAAATGAGCGATGAAGTGAAGGTGTTCGTCCCAGACCCACAAAAAAACTCTGCCATGAAAAGGTTGTGCATGTTTTCTAGATGGATGGTGCGAAGGGATTTCCCCGACTTTGGGCTTTGGCAAGAAGTTGAGCCACGAGAACTGATAGTTCCTTTGGACACGCATGTGTTTCGGGTCATGCGTTTTTTAGGGCTTCTCAAAGGTGCAAGGTCGCCAAGTATGAAGACAGCCATTCAAGCAACGGCAATCCTAAGGCAGATCTCGCCAGATGACCCATTGCGCTACGATTTTGCCCTTGCACACCTTGGGATATCAAAAGATTGTAAAGGTTATTTCACTAAAAATGTGTGCATGGCGTGCCCACTTGAAGGACTGTGCGTGCAATCACAAAGGCTGTTCTACGATCAGGAGGCAGAACTGGGGATTGACCATTAGTGGCGTGTCGCTGTATGATTGTCTCACTGTGGGGATTTTGCTTCATCCAAAAGTTTAGATGAAGAAGATAGCAAAATACTTGACGCTAGCGCTAATCCTTTTGGCAATATCGGCGTTCATCGGGGCCTTCGTTGCTCTGAAGAACCTCGATAGCCCTTCGTTGAAAAGGCTAGTGCAGGAAAAGGTAGAGAGTGGGCTCGGCGTCTCACTCGATTATGAGCATCTCTCTGTGGACATATTTGGAAACCTTAGGGCGTCAGGGATAAAGATATTTTCGCCTGAAAACTATAAAGATGTTGAGCCAGTGCTTCTTTCCGTGGATTCTATAGAGGTCGGATGGAAAATTTTCCCACTTCTGAAAGGACTTCTAGACATTCAGAGCATCTCAATAAAGGGGGTCAAGGCTTCACTCGTTGTCAATGAGGATGGTAAGAGTTCTTTGGATGCGCTTCTAGAACAATTTCCAAAGGCGGAAGAGGAGGAAAAGCCGAAATTCAGGCTTTCAGATGGGTTACCGATAAAAGACCTCCATCTTTCGGTAGGCTCACTTTCTATCGAAGATGTCGCATTCACGCAAAAGACTTTGAAGGCAGGCAGAGTACATAGCACTCTTGCGGTTGAAGGGATTACCTTATCCGGCTCGCTGTATTCTTACAGGCGAGACTCAAGCCTTAGACTCACAATCAGCTCGCAAGGAGGGGATGGCCTTAAAGTTTCCCTTGAAGACGAAGAATCCAAAAAAGAGGCACTGGTAGCGCTCTCATTTTCTTTGGATGCCCATGATTCATTGCGGGTCTCAACAAACTTGTCTTTGAAAGTTGCAAAACAGAATATCTTCGAGGTCTTTCAAGAAGGGCTCGATGTGTTAGACATCGCAACTAGTGTCGCCTTCTTGCCCGACGAACAAAAGACCTTCGTTTCTATTTCGAACCTATCTTTGTTTCAAGGTGCAATAAAGGCTAATGGAGAAGCAAAAGTTTCCGATGACTTCGTGCCTGTTACGATTAGCAAGGCAAATCTCACTGTGGATGGAGAAAAGATACCGAAAGAAGTCCTTTCCATGCTCGATGCAAAACTGGACGGATTCTTGGTGCAGGGCGAGGTAGAAGATGTTGTTTTCTCGTCCATCCCAGTGGTTAGCGGAAAGATTCGAGTCATTCTGAAGAGCAATGAGGTTGGCCTAAAAGACCTTCTTTTTGCAAAGGACATGGGTCTAGAACTCACCTTCGGAAGCGATAACGCGCTACACCTAAATATGGGTGCAGGAGAGATTTTTGCCCAAAACCGCTTTTCAGCAAAGGGGGTTACCATCTCGGGAACAGTAAAGAACTTGAAGATCGAGGAGGCGCTTCAAGGAACCTTTGCCTTTGGTGGCA
>Ga0197143_1001715_pt1 | contig 17945 bp, 20 predicted proteins | sample GBS70_MetaG_FD_148603 | JGI IMG/M metagenome (GOLD analysis project Ga0197143, IMG submission 148603) | Sediment microbial communities from Great Boiling Springs, Gerlach, Nevada, United States - GBS 70_MetaG | ecosystem: Environmental > Aquatic > Thermal springs > Hot (42-90C) > Sediment...
AATTATAATAAAAAATAGAGAAGGAAAGATTAAAGTTGATCCTGGCTATGATGGTGTTTATGGAAAACCTATTTTAATAGATCAAAAAACTTTGTTTTAAAACTTTTTAACAAGAAACATCATAATAGAAGACTGCATCACTACAAAAAATTATTCTATTTTTTACTTTTATAAAAGGTAGAATCTCTATTTTATCTACTCCGCCACTCTTACTAATAACAAAATCTTTTGAATCACCAATTCCTATTTCTCCATCAATATTTGTGACATTGATAATTGTGCCTTTATAATACGCTTTTATATTAACTCCTGAAACATTCCAAAACCCATTATTCTTTAGAGTTATATTTATATTGTTGTCTTGACACTCATAATATTCAACATAAAGACTTACGTCTTTAGGACACTCAATCTTTTCTCTATATGCTGCCCTGTATTGTAAAAAACCATATATCATTCCTGCCATGCTTACTGCTAGTAAAATTATCAAAATATAACTAACAATCACGCTAACCCCTTTCTTCATTGTATTGTTACTATAGTTTCATTTCTCTTTGTTGTTTTTAAAATCAAATAGAACTGCTCATTTTCACTCAACTCAAAAGTATAGTTACGATCATAAATATTTATGATCACTTGATTATTAGAAGGTGAAAAGAGTTTCCTTATATATTCTAAAGCTCCTTTGTATTCACTAGGATATATTATAACTTTTTGTTTTATTTCTCCTAATGCCAAAATATTGCTTAAATTTTTCCTTCCTCCAACCACCTTTTCACAATAGCTATTAGCATAAACACATAAATCTCGATTTGCAAAATTATAAACAACAACGTTACTTGAATTTCCATACACATAAATAATCTCCATGTTTGGATCTTTGGTTAAGCTATATTTGAGATATTCATGCGTTATGTTGTCTAAATAATTTATCATATCTACTTCCTCTCCAGAAATTTCCTTCATTTTTCCTTGTGCAATTATTTCTGCAACCTCAAACTTAAAATTTTTTCCAATTTCATAAATTTTTGGTTTTGGTGGTTTCTTGAAAAAGATTAAGCCAGCAAAACTAAATATTAAAATTACAGCAATAACTGCAGCCAAAATAAAAAACTGCCCCCTCTTTTTTTTCATTAAATTTTTATTTTTTAAATTTTTTAAAATTTTTTATTTTCTATCCAAAAACATGCCGAGTTTATGAAAAAGTAAATAAAATTATAAAATATTTTGTTAATTAAAAAGTGTTGGCTAATAGAACAGCATTATCAAATAAAAAACCAACTCGAAATAATTAGAGATACGGCTTAGGAATGGACTAAAAATTTAGTTGGGAAACATATATAAATAGGATTTCCCATCTAATTTCTGGATTAATATCAAATAAAAAATTATAAAATGAATGGAAAAATTTTTTTGTCAGGTGGAGGTACAAGAAGGGAATCTTTTTTATTAGACAAAGAATTTGCTAAACTATTAAAAAGAAGGTTACTTTATATTCCTATAGCTAGAAAATCTTCACACCAATATAAAGAATGCCTAAAATGGATTAAAGGGGTATTTAGACAATTCAATTTTAATAAAATAGAAATGTGGATTGATCTAAAAAACAAAACCATTGCAGATCTTAAAGAATTTGATGGTGTATATTTAGGTGGCGGGAATACTTTTAAATTATTAAATGAAATAAAAAAAACTAAGTTTGATAATCTTCTATTAAATTTTTATAAATCTGGTGGCCATATTTATGGTGGATCTGCCGGTGCTATAATTCTTGGAAAAGATATAAGAACAGCGAAACAAGATAAAAATGAAGTCAAATTAAAAGATTTTAGAGGGTTAAACCTGATAAATGGATATAGCATTTGGTGTCATTATACTCCTAAAGATGATTTTTATATAAAAAAGATAATTAAAAAATGGAACATAAAAATAATTGCTTTACCCGAAGGTGGAGGAATTATTGTTGAAAACAAAAAATTTACTCCATGTGGTTTTGAAAAGTGTTTTATTTTTGAAAAAAATATGAAAAAAGAGCTCTAGCTTATTTGTTCCTAACTACTTTTTCTCAACACTTTTTATTTCGTCAATACTTGTTATCCTATTTTCAATTAAATTTTCAATAGATTGATCCAATCTTCATCAAAAAGTAGAAGCTGAGCGTGATAACGTAAAGGTGCCTTCCACATTGTTAATAATACCAAATAATCAATTGATAGGGCAAGTAATTTGCAGAGAATTACCACCGATACTAAGAATGAATATAAAAAGCTGCGGTAATAAATTTTTAGGAGAAATACCAATTTTTGAAAAAAGTTCAATTCTAGAATTTTAATAAAAAATTAGAAATCAAAAAAAGGTGGGATTGGAGAATTTATCCTAACAAGAAAAAAATCTTAAAAACTATAGAAAAATTAAAAAATAAATTATAAAACTATGAAAGAAAACTACAAGGAAAAGATAGAAGACATATTTAAAAGATATAGGCAGGAAGATATCCTAATATATGCACATGCTGATCATGATGGAATTTGTGCTGCTGTAGGTATAAACTATTTATTTGGAGACATAGAAACAAGATTTAGTCAATCGTTTAGGCCATTGACACTTCCACCTTTAAACAACAAGAAACTGCTTGTTGTATGCGATCTTCTTTTAACTTCAAAGCAAGTATATAAATGTCTTGAAAATGGTGTAGAAGTTATTAATTTTGATCATCATGATGTTTTGGACATTCATAGCGATAAATATCTCTGCCTAAATCCTAAGAAAATTTATGGTAAAGAATTTATATCATCTTCTGGCTTAATATGGAAATTGTTTAAGCCAAAAAACATTGCCTGGATTTTAGGAGTTGGTTCTGTTGGAGATATAACAATAGAGGATGTTCCAGACTTGTTTGCTTTTATCCAAAAACAACATCCAGAATTAATAAAAGGATTGGATGCAGAATTAATATATGATTCAAAAATTTTTGAATTAGCTCAGATTCTTTTACTTTCTTTTGATAATCCTGAAGTTGGTTTTAATTTGGTAAAAGAAAGCTTACACAAAGGATATAAAATCTTTTATCAAAGTAGTCTGTATTCATCATATTTAGAAAAACAAAAATCTATAGAAAGTTTTTTGGCTATGAACATAAAAAAATTTGTACAAAATAGATTTTTTATTGCAATAGATTCTAGCAATCAGAAATATCCTGGAAGTTATTCCGTAAAGTTGAATTTAATGAATAAAGATGATAGAGTTTATATTGAGTATAGTAACGGAAGAATGTTTTTTAGGAATTATTTTGGAAAAGAAGATGTTAGAAATTTGGCTAAACTTTTTAATGGATATGGAGCACATTGCAGAAGTGGTGGTGGATTTACAAAAAAATCTTTTGAAAAAGTAATAGGTATAATAAACAATTATTTCAATAGAAAAGCACAGAAAAAGCTAATGTAAGTCATTTTATTGTTGGAGCTTAGGCAAAATTATTTGTCCTTCTTTTTTGTTACCAATCGCAATATATTTTCCCTTTAAATATAAAAAACCTGTAAAGGCACATGTTATTGCATCGAGCTCATCTGCATTAGGATTTTTATTTAAAATCTTGATTCCTTGCTTTTCAAGCCCTCTTTTTAATTCTTCCATACTTTTTTGTTTTCTTGGAATTTTTAAAATATCCTGAGTCGCTCCAGGATAAACTTCTATTACTTTATATTTCTTTTCTAAAATTTTTCTTAGCTTTATTCCTCTTGCAGTCAATTTTCTCATAGGGCCTAAAGTGATTGGAAAAAATTTGATTCCCCTTTTCAATAGTTCTCTATCACATTCTCTAAAGTGAATTTTTGATTTTTTGTTTAAACTTTTCCTTCCTTTTGGTAAAGAAAGAGGTGCATCTATAGCAATCAAATCTGGTTTTTCTTTTTCAATTAAATCCAAAATTTCTTTATCTTTAAAAAGACAAAAAGAATTTGCCTCCAACTCTTCATTCAAAATACAAATTCCAGTTTTTCTTTTTTCACTTCCAGCCAAATCAATTCCCAAAATTTTCATTTTTTCCAATTTACATTTTCCAATTTTAATTTTGTAATCTTAAAATCTTTAAAATTTTCTCTTCGCATTCAACTTTTCCTTCTTGATTCAAAAGGAAAAAGATTTTTTCATTCAATTAAATAAGTTCATGATTTTCAAAAATTTTAATTTTTTCTTAAAATTTTAATTTCTTTTTTTCGAATGTCAATAGCTAAAGGCTTTTTGTCAATTCTTCCAGCATCAAAATAAAAATCAACCTTTTTTCCAAAATATTTTTTAGCCTCTTTTATTGTTTTTGCGTATGGCAGCTCTGCCAAATTTGCGCTCTGTGTAACCAAAGGCCCTGTTTCTTTTAAAAACTTTCTTAACCATTTAGGTTTTGGAACCCTTAATGCTAAACTCTTTTTTCCCCTGTGTAAATACAGAAATTTTTTACTTTTGCAATCAAAAATTAAACTAAAAGGTCCTGGCCAAAATTTTTTTATCAATTTTTTTGAAAAGGTTTTATTTTTATTTCAAAAATTTTCAAATCTTTTGGCGAAGAAATCAAAATTATGAATGGCTTTGTTTTCTCTCTTTTTCTGATTTTGTAAATCATTTCAACGGTCTCTTTATTCAAAGCAGAACCTACCAATCCATAGATTGTGTCAGTTGGCAAAACCCCAATTCCTCCTTCTTTTAAAATTTTGATTATCTTCTTTAAAATTTTCATTTTTCAAAAACGTTTGTGATTAAATAGCGATGTTTTAATCTTGGTCTTTCTTTCCAAGCAAGATAAATTTTTTCCCCATTATAATTATTCCTCGAGTTTTTTGTACCAAAAAATCTTTTCAATTTTCCTCTTTCTATCAAATTTGTAATCGTGGATAACAACTTTTCTCTTTGTAGAGGAATTGGAAATTGCTTTTTTATTTCCAAGATAAAACCCAATATGGAAATGACCTTTTTTCTTCTCCCACAAAAGAACACAACCAATTTTTGGTCGAGAAATTTCAAACCAGCCGGATTTTTGCATATCTTCTAAAAGCCCAAGAGAAGCTATACCTTCTGTTTCTCTAGTCACTCCCAAATGAATATTTTTTATTAAGCCAAATAAATACAAAATTGAGGAAACAAAAAAGGCACAAGATAATTTTCCACCTTTAGTTAAATTATTAATTTTCCTGTTGTAAATTCCATAAAAATCTTGAAAAATTTTAGTTCCTTCACTATTTCTAATCATCTTTAAATAATTTTTTTTCAAAGGAATTTTAAGTCTCATAAATTTCAGTTAAGGTCGGCTTTTAAATTTTTTTTCTATTTTTTTGCTTTCATAAATTATTCCAGCAACGAAATGTGTAAATATTAAAGCTTCGAAAAGAGTTAAAGGAACAAGGAAAACCATTTTTATTTTTCTTTTTTGATTTTTTCTATCATCTCATCATGTTGAATTATAAATTTATTTATATTTGCAATTAAATACTTTTTCTGAATTCCAAGAATTTTTATACATTCATTAATTATCTCATTTGCTTTCAAATTTTTTTCTTGGAATTTGTTAATTTTAACAAATTCTTTCCATTTTAGTAATTCTATTTCTGGCTTTTTTTCTTTTCTTATAGCTTTTCTCAATTTTTTCCATCTTTCAAATAAAGTGCTTATGGCATTTATTATATATTTTTGTTCAATTCCTAAGAGATTTTCAATTTCTTTAACTATATTTTCATCATCTTCCTCTAAAATTTTCTTTCCCGAAACAATATAAAGCCTTATAACACCATCAGAAATTTTTTCTACATCATAAACTTTTATATTTTCTATATCCCTTGTATTTTCAACATGTAATCCACCGCATGCTTCTATCTCTAAATCTCCTATATTGACAATACGTAAAACTTCTTTATTTATGGCTCCACCTTGATAAATCCTAAACCCATACTTTTTTTCTGCAATCTCTCTTTTCAAAAACTCAAATTTTACAGGTAAAGCTTTTTTTACTATTTCATTAGCAAGTATTTCAATTTCTTCTAATTTTTCTTTTCCAATCTTTTCATAATGGGTTATGTCTAAAGTAGCTTTATTTTCATCAACGTAACTTCCAGCTTGCCAAACATGATTGCCTAGTATAGTTCTTGCAGCATAATTTACTATGTGCACAGCAGAATGGTTTTTCCTAATATTTTTTCTTTTCTCAGTATTAACCTTGAGTTCAACAAAAACTTCTTTTATTTCTTTATCGACAAAATGCAACACTATGTCTCTATAAATTTTCACATCTACAACTTTAGCATCATTTATAAAACCTTTATCACAAACCTGGCCTCCACTTTCAGGATAAAATATAGTTGAATCAAGAATTACTATATTTTTTTCATCAATGCTAAAAAAATTTAAAACTTTTGCTTTTGCTGTTGTTTGACTTTGATCCACATAATATATAAGTTTCGTTTTTCCAACTTTATTCTCATTTATAAGCTTATCAACAATTTCTTCCCATTTTTCCTTTTCTCTTTTCTTCTCTTTTCTTTTCAAACTTTCCATTATTTCTCTAAATTTATCTATCTCCAACTCAAAACCCCTTTCATTTGCTATCTTTTCTATAACTTCAGGAGAAACCCCATAGCTTTGATAAAGTAAAAGCAATTCATCAGCCTTTATAACTTTCTCTTTTTTTTCTTTTATAATCCTATCAATAATTTTCATACTTTTTTCTCTACTGGAAAAAAACTTTTCTTTCTCTCTCTCAAACACCTCAGCAAACAGTTGCAAAGTATCTTTTGGAATTTCTTTCAGTTTTTTTATAACTTTTATTTCTTTCTCTGCCAATTTATAAATATCAAAATCTTCCAAATTTTCTTTATGGTTTAAAAGTCTTCTTATCAAAGTTCTTAAGTTGTATCCGGCTCCTACATTGCTTGGGATAGCATAATCACTTAAAGCTAGCAAAAGACTTCTTAGATGATCGCAAATGATATAAGCAGAAATCCTTGGCAAAATTTTTTTTGTATAGGTTTCTTCATTTATTTTTAACTTTTTTAATATCTCTTTTCTAACAAAGTTTATAGAAATTTTATCTATGTCTTGCTTCGAAATTTCCGTTATAAAAGACTTTAAAAGTTGTTCATCATAATCATGATAATTTTCCAAAAATTTTAATTGCTCATTAAAAACTACATCATACTGAGTGATGCTTTTGTTTATTGCCCATACAAATCTCTCTAATCCTGCACCCATATCGATAACTTTTTCTTTCATAATTGTAAAATTATTTATATCTCCCAAAAATTCAGTAAAAACACAATTACCTAACTCTAAACCAGGAATAAAATACTCTAGGCTATATCCAAAAGCCCCCTCACCAACCCAAACGTCTTCTATAAAATCTATTGCCTCTGGTTTTATCTTAAAAACATTTGTTAATAATTGATAGTCAAGTTCTATAGCCTCATCTTTCCAATATCCATTTTTTCCATCATATAGACTATGCTGGCCGATCATAACAAAGCCCGTAGCATGCCTTCCAGAAAACCCAACTTTCTCTATATCATTAAACCTTAAACAAAATTGTGGTATAATGATCTTGTAGCTAGGAAAAGAGAAGGTTGTTGTACCATTAACCTTTCTTTGAAAATCAACGATGCTTGCTATAGTAAAATATAATGATGGAAACCACCTACAAACCACAGGGTAGCTTTTCAAAACTTTATGCTCATTTTTTAAAAAAAATTCTTTAATTTTTTCCCATGCCTCTATATACTCGATCTTTTTGAGCTTAGAAAAATCTAAATCCAAAAATTCGTAGCCAACACAACTTGAATCATTACAATAATCTTTCTTTTCTTTTGCCCAAAAAAATTTTCCACATTTCTTACATTTCTGCCTTATAAAATCATTAAAAAGTTCAACTTTCCAGTATTTTTGCCAATCTTTTTGCAATTCCCTAATCAACCTTTGCTTATCCATATATTTTGCATATGAGAAAATTTTTATATTTTTTGTTAAAAAGGCTAAAGTTTGAAAAAAAGATTTTTATATTTTTGAAAGTTTATAACGTATGGAAAAAGAGGATATAGAAAAACTCCTTGAAAAGTATAAGGGAAAAGCTTTAACAAAATTCTTGAAAAGACTTTATTACTATGCAACGAGAGATAGCCTAACAGGATTATGGAACAGAAGGATGCTAGAGGAAGTTTTAGGAAAAGAAGTTACAAAAGCTATAAGATATAAACAACCGCTTTCTATAATGATCATAGATATAGATGATTTTAAAAAATATAATGATACTTATGGTCATTTACAAGGAGACGAAGCTATAAGAAAAGTAACGAAGATTATAATAAAAAATATAAGGAAGGCAGATTTTGCTGCTAGGTATGGAGGGGAAGAGTTTATAGTTGTGTTGCCAAACACAAAAAAAGAAGATGCAAGAGTAGTAGCAGAGAGAATAAGGGAAGAAGTTGAAAAGGCAAGCATAAAAAAAGTTAACAAAAATTTGCCAGATAGCTGTAAAAAAGTTACAATAAGTATAGGAATTTCTGAGTTGGAAAAGAGTATAGGAGAAACTCTGAGAAATGCAGATTTAGCCTTATTTGAAGCCAAGAAAAAAGGTAAAAATACAGTTGTAATAAAATAAAAGTATTAGTAATAAAATAAAAAGAAAAGAATAAGATTTAAAATGAATATTAGTAAAAAGAAAAGATTAGTAAAATGAAAAAGATTATAGCTAGAGGTGCTGAAGCAATACTGCAGAGAGAAAATGATAAATTGATAAAAATAAGGATAAAAAAAGATTATAGGCATGAAGAAATTGATAATAAATTAAGAAAATACAGAACAAGAAGAGAAGGGAGGATTCTTAGCAAATTAAGTAATATTATAAATGTTCCGAAGGTGCATAAAATAGATGAAGAAAAAGGAATACTAATTATGGATTTTATAGAAGGAAATAGATTGAGTGATCATTTGGAGAAATATAATAAAGAGTTACAAAAATTTATTGCAAGTGAAATAGGAAAAACTATTGCTACAATACATAATGCAAATATAATACATGGAGATTTAACAACTAGTAATATGATATATAAAGATGGGAAGGTTTATTTTATTGATTTTGGCTTGGCTTTCCATAGCAACAGGATAGAAGACAAAGCCGTTGATATTTATCTATTTATTCAGGCAATTAAAAGTAAGCATTTTTCTATTTTTGAAGATTTTTCTAAAAAAGTTTTGAAAGAATATTTTGAGCATGTTGAACAAGCAGAAAAAATAAAAAAGCAATTAAAAAAGGTTGAAGAAAGAGGAAGGTATAAAAAACAAAAGGGTAGTTAAAAATCATAAAAGTAATTAAAAATCATAAAGAGGTTTCGAAAATTTTTTAATTCTAATCTTTTATTTTTCTCATGGAGTTTATAGCCCCGTGGTGTAGCGGTCAAGCATACCGGCCTTTGGAGCCGGTGACGGCGGTTCGAATCCGCCCGGGGCTACATTTTTAAACAAAAAAGTTTAAAATAAAAAATGAAAAAGCAAGAAATGAAAAAGGAAAAAAAGCAAACAAAAGAGAGGAAAAAGAAAGAGATAAAACCAGAAGAAGTTGAAACCTTAGTTGTTGAGCTGTATAAAAAGGGGAACAAGCCAGAAAAAATTGGAAAAATATTAAAAGAAAATTATGGCTATGATGTCAGAGAAATAACAGGTAAGAAGATCGTAAGGATATTAAGAGAAAAAGGTATAGAAGTTTTTCCCAGCGATTTAGAAAGAGTTATAGCTAGATTAAAAAAATTGAAAGAGCATTATGCTAAACATAAACACGATTATAAAGCAAAAAGAGCCATAGCAATTCTTGAAGCTAGAGCAAGAATATTGACAAATTATTATAAGAGAAAAAAAGTTTTGCCAGAAGATTTTAAGGTTAAAATTTAATTTTAATTTTTATAACTTTTAGTTTTTCAAAAAATGATTACTTTTTTCAAAAGCAAAAGTGACATTAATTTTTTAAATAGAATCTTTTTAGAAATAAAATGAAAGAATTTTTAGAACATATAAAAAAAGAGGCTAAAAAATTTTTTTCTATCGAAGCAAAAAAACCCATAATTATATATACACACTATGATGCAGACGGTCTAAGTTCTGCTGCGATATTAATAAAAACTCTCAAAATTTTTGATAAACCATTTATATTAAAAGTTGTCAAAAATCTTGACTTTGAAAAAATAAAAAAGATAAAAGAAAATAAAGAAAAATTTTCTAGCATAATTTTTTTGGATTTAGCATCAAGCTTTATAGATATGCTGAAAGATTTAGAAAATTGTTTTATTATAGACCATCATAAAATTAACAGTAAAGAGAATGAAAAAATAGAGGGGTTTATTAATTATAGGTGCTTTTCAGATGATTTTAAAACAAGTTCTAGTATAGAAACTTATTATTTTTGTTCTAGCATTTTGCCAGAAAAAGAGGCAAGAGAGTTAAGAAAAATTGCATTAATAGGTTTCCTAGGGGATTATTCCTTCGAAAACTTAAGTAAATTCACAAACTATTTCCTCAAAGAATCTAAGGAGGAAATAAAAATAAAAAAAGGTCTAAAAGTTTTTTCCTATTCTAAACCAATTCATAAAGCTTTAGAATTTAGCAATATTTATTTGCCAGAAATTACTGGAAAAAAGGAAAAAATATTGGCACTTTTAAAAGAAATTGGGATAAAGATAAAAGAGGGAGAAAGATATAAAACGTTAAACGATTTAAGCGAGGAAGAAATATCAAAACTTATAACTTCTATAGTAATATTCAAAACTTTAGAAAATAAAAATGTTGAAATCATAGGAAATATTTATTTGGTAAAGTTTTTTAATGTTTTAGAAGATGCACGAGAAATAGTTACTTTGATAAATGCCTGCGGCAGACTAAATAAACATTATCTTGCAATACTTTTTTTGCTCGAAAAAGAAAAATCAAAGAAAATCCTGGATAGAATATATTTTAAATACAAGTACGAAATAATTAAGGGATTAAGATTGTTTGAAAAAGAGTTGAAGAACAACAAAAAGGAATATATAGTGGTGAATTGTAAAGATAAAATAAACCCAAATATTATAGGAACTATATGCAGTATATTGATAAACTCTATAGATAAAGATTTTGTTATAGTAGGTTTAGCAAGAAGAGAAAAAGATATAAAGTTTTCTATAAGAAGTAAAGTTAGGGATGTAGGAAATATTTTAGAAAAAGTAAGAAAAAATATAAACTTTAATTATGGGTGTCATAGAAAGGCTGGCGGTGGAACTATCGATTTCCATCAGGAAGAAGATTTCATTCAAGCTTTAACTAAAGTACTTGAAGAAGAATTTATTACAATAAAAATTTAAGTATAAAAATTTAAAAAAAATAAAAAACCTCATTTTCTTTAATTATTTTTTTAAACTTTATATTTTCTCTTATCAACATTTTCTCAAACCAAACTCTTTGCCCAATTCCTTTTTTCCCACTCCAACTTCTTAAGGAGAAACTCACTATTTTTTTTCCTTTTTGTGTAATTATTTCTCTTGTTTTTCCTTTTTCTATTTTTTCTATCCCATCTAAAACTTTTAATGCTAAAATTAAATCATCTTTATTCGAAAAAAAATCAAAATTAAAATCACAAAAAACTTTTCCCTTTATTCCTTTTATTTCTATGAATTTATTAAGGAGGTCAACAATATACCCATCAATATCATAGCCGATATATTCTTTTGGCTTATAATTAAAATAATAGAATGCGAGTAATGTCAACCCACAACCAATATCAAAAATCTTTTTTGGATTTATTTTTTTAATCTCTTCGATAAGCCATCCATAATAACTTTTTCTTTCTTTAAAAGACAAATTCATATTAAGGATTCTTTCTATTTCTGTATCAATATTTTCCAAAAAATAATTATATTTTTTATAAAATATGTTTGGCATCGGTGTCAATATTTTTCTCAATGTTGCTCTAATTTCCTTTATAACTTTTTTTCTAAAAATTTTTTTTCTTTGTTTTAAGAATTTTTTATAATTTTCATTTTTCTCTATTAGTTTCTTAATAAGATCGTCGTTTATTTTTTTTAATTCTCTCTTTCTTTTTATTTCCTCCAAAATCTCTAGGGCCTGCATCTTAATTAGGCTTAAAATAAATTCAAAAGGCCTAGCAATATAAATCTATTTAGCATTATCTCGATTTCTATTTTGTTTAAAGGCCTTTTTATTACTTTCCCTCTTTTTTCTTCCTCAATAAAACAATTCTTTCTTAAAGTTTTATACATTTCTCTCAATTCCTTTGTTGGTAAAGGAAATGGATTCAAAAAAATTCTTTGTTCATATCTATACTGATCCTTATGGAAAGCATAAGCATAAATTGCTATAGTATGTGCGCAAAAGATTTCTTGCCTTTTTGGTCCTATATATCTTGTTTCCTCCCATCTTTCCACATCACAGCTACACATCTTTTCCAAATCTGGCCATACACCATAACCTCTATTTTTTCTATCCACCAAAGGAACATGCCAAATATGCACTTTATGAAATTTTTCTTCACTTCTTGAAATTACTTCTCCTGTTAATATACCTCCAATTTCTTCAATATCCTTTTTCAACCTATTTATACTATATTCTTCCCTTAATCTACTAAAATCTTGACTTGTTTGTATTATTAAATCTTTATCAAAATACTCTTTACACTTGATAAGGTTTCTTCCCAAAAAATAAAGGTAGTATCCTTCAACCAAATCGATTGTATAAAAAAATTTATTTTTTTCACCATACCGCCAACTTATTCCTTTAAAAGAATAGGGAAATCTATTTTCCTCATATTTCTCTCTTATATCTCTTATTTTATGTTCGATCAATTTAAAAGGAGTTATCGCCTGCTCAATCGCTATTTTCTTTGTTTTTGTATACGTTCTATTAAGCTTTAATTCGACAATTCTTTTTCTTTTTTCTCTTGCGGCAACCTTTGGAAAAAAATCATAAGGAAAAAGAAAGTATTCATTTATATGCCTATTTTTCCAGTTTATTAACTCATCAAAAATTTTTTTATCTCTTTCATCGATATTGTTAAAATGTATAATCTCTTCCAGCCTTATTTCTTTTCTTTTTTTTATTCTTCCAGGCCTAAAAAATTCTATTATTTCTTTATGCGTCATCTCTCTCATTATAGAAATACATTTGTGTGTTTAAAATTTTTACTATTTTATAATTAAAAAAATAAAGAAATAGATATCTAAATTATAATGACTCTTTTTTCCTTCCTAATTTTCTAAGTTTTTTTGCACATTTCCAGCAATAATAAAAAATAGATTGTTTTAATCTATATTTTCCTTCGTAAATTTTCCTTCCGCAACTCGAACAATACCTCATTCTAATATTTTTTTCTATTTTTTTAAAAATTTTACTAAAGTAAAAAATTATGGATTAAAAATAAAAAGTTAAAATAACTAAAGTAAATAATACAATTTGCGGCTGTCTTTTTTGCGGCTGTCTTTATAGCTAACTAAAAATCAAAATAAGCTAAAAAATAAAATAAGAAGAAATCGAGATAAGAAGAAATCAAAAATATTAAAAATTTAAATCTTTATTTTTTTAATGATTGTTGGAATTGTTGGAAAGCCGAATGTTGGAAAGAGCACTTTTTTTAAAGCTTTAACCTTAAGCCAAGTAGAAATTGCAAATTATCCTTTTACAACAATAAAGGCTAATGAAGGAATTGGCTATGTAAGAGTTGAATGTATAGAGAGAGAATTTAATGTTAGGTGTATGCCAAATTATGGTTATTGTATAGATGGATATAGGTTTATTCCTATAAAAATTATAGATGTTCCTGGTTTAGTGCCGAAAGCATATGAAGGAAGGGGCTTAGGTAATAAATTTTTGGACGATTTAAGACAAGCGGATGTTTTAATACATATTGTTGACGCTAGTGGTACTGTAGATGAAGAAGGTAGGCCAACCATAGGCTATGATCCTTCAAAAGATGTTAAATGGCTAGAAGAAGAAATAGAATATTGGTTTTTTAATTTGATAGCTAGAGATTGGCAGGAATTGAAAAGAAAAACAAAATATGTTGAAAATAAATTAAGCTTATTAGCTGATAAATTCACTGGTTTAAAGATTGATGAAAATCAAATAAAGGAAACTATAAAAAGATTGAATTTGGATGAAGACTTTAGCTTGTGGAATAGTGAACAACTTTTAGAATTTGTAAGAGAACTAAGAAGAATAAGCAAACCAATCGTTATAGTAGCAAACAAAGCTGATAAGGCAAGCAAAGAAAATATAGAAAAGATAAAGAAAGAAACAACTAGCAAGGTTTTTGTTTGTTCTGCAGAGATAGAATTGGCGTTAAGAGAAGCATCGAGGGATGGTATTGTAAAGTATATTCCTGGTAGCTCAAATTTTGAAATAATTAAGCAAGTTGATGAAAAAAGGACGAATGCTTTAGAATTTATAAAAAACTATTTAGAAAAATACAAAAGTACTGGAGTACAAGAAGGGTTGAATTACTGTGTTTTTGATTTACTTAAGTATATTGTAGTTTATCCTGTAGAAAATGAAAACAAGCTTACAGATGCTAAAGGCAATATATTGCCGGATGCTTTTTTAATGCCTCCAGGAAGTAAAGCAATAGATTTAGCTTATAAAATCCATGAAGACATAGGTAAAAGGTTTGTGGCAGCAATCAATGCTATAACAAAACAAAGACTTAGCAAAAATTATTTATTAAAAAACAACGATGTGATAAAAATTTTGACCCATTAGAATCCAATCATTCTTCTTAATCTAATTATTCTTCTTTCATCTTTATCTCTATATTCACGCTTCTAGGGATTTGCAACCTTATAATGTTATGTAAAAATCTTTCATCTGCAGGAACATCTAAAAGCCTTCTATAAACTCTCATTTCAAACTTATCATAAGTTTCTGTTCCATCACCACAAGGGCTTTTTCTTGTAACTACTCTAAGCCTTTTAGTAGGCAGGGGAATTGGGCCTTTTACAACTATTCCTTGTTTTTTTGCTATTTCTAATAGTGTGTTAACTACCTCATTCAAATCATTAATGTTAATGCTCACAAGTTTTATTCTAGCTCTCATCTTGAATTTTTTATTTCAAATTCTATTTTTGTTGAGCAGGGAAGTTTTGAACTTATGCTATTACAAATTTTTTTTATATCATTTATAAATCCTTCTGTTGTTGCAATAAAAAATATTGGTTGATTTTTTTTAACTACGGTAGCATTGCCTACTGGAGTTCCGAAAGCCAGTTGCATACCTGTTTGAAGTCTATCAGCTCCTGCTCCTGTAAGCATCTTATTTTCTCTTAAAACTTGATGAGGATATTTAACAACTTTAAAATAAAAATTATTCTTTCCAACTTTTTTCTCAAGATTTCTTAATATTTGTTTTCTACAAGCTTCTAAGGCATTATCTCTTATTTGTACAGCATCCTTACTTTTAACCCAAATCCAAGTATTAAGCTTTCCTTCTTTAAAGGCATTTATATTACCCATATTAAACTTTTGAATTTTTACTGGCAAAAAACCCTTTATATAATTCAGTTCTCTTTTTTTGCTTTTTCTTGTGTATGCTGGGCTTCTGATGTGGGTAAAGGGTGTGGCTCTTTTTATCACCATTTTTATAAATCAAATTATTTTAACTTTAGTTCCTAAAGCTTGGCCTGGTAATCCTTTTTCAAAATGTGCAAGCAATGTTGCCTTATTCCCATGCAATCTTTTTATAACTCCTCTTATAATTTTTTTCTTTTTCCCTTTGCTTTGCCAAACTACTTCCTTTCCAATTAGCTTTTTAGCTTCATCTCTGCTCAAACCATCTATAACTAGCAAAAACTGCCTTGGTTTATATGTATGCTTTCCTCTTCTAAAATTTGCAATTCTTGCTTCCATTTTAAATTTCTAGTGTTTTATTTTAAATATTTTTTGTTTAAAGATTAAAGAAGGAAAAATTAATAAGGGAAAATTAAAAGAAAGTACGAAGGAAACAAAGGAGAGGAAGGTGAAGTATAGAAATCACGAGAATATGGAAAAATAAGAAATATGAAAAAGGAAATCTTAAAAAATAAAAAGAAGAAAAAACAAAAGTATAAAAAACAAATTAAATTTGTTTTGGCTTTATTTCTATGCAAACTCCTGCTCCAACTGTTCTTCCTGCATCTCTTATTGCAAATCTACTTAAATGTGGATTAGTTTTTTGTGTTTCTATAACTACTGGCTTCAATGGTTTAAACCTTACTATAGCTGCTTCTCCTTTTTTCAAAAATTCTGGATTTTCTTGTATTACTTGTCCTGTTTTTGGATCAATTTTCTTTTGTATTTCTTCGAACCTAACGGGTACTTGTGCTGTATGTATATGGAAAACAGGAGTATAACCTTGAGCAATTACTGTTGGATGATCCAAAACAATTATCTGACCTATAAATTCATCAACAACACTTGGAGCACTGTCTACATGGGCTATAACATCCCCTCTATCTATATCCTGCTTTCCTACTCCCCTAATATTAACACCAACATTATCTCCTGCAACTGCCTCACTCAAAGCTTGATGATGCATCTCTATACTTTTTATTTCTCCAACAATTCCTTTTCCAGTTCTAGCTGGAAGAATTATTACTTTATCTCCTGGTTTCATTTTCCCACAAATTATCTTTCCTACTGGAACTGTTCCTACTCCCGTTATACTATAAACCTCTTGTATTGGCATTCTTAGAGGCATGTCTATTGGTTGCTTTGGTAGTTCAAACAAATCAAATTGCTCCAATACAGTTGGTCCTTTATACCATGGCATCTTTTCGCTCTTCTTTGTTACATTCTCTCCATAATATGAAGATGTTGGAATGAAATTTATTTGATCCACTTTGTACCCTGCCATCTGTAGCTGTTTGCTTACTTCCTCTTTTACCTCATTGTACTTTTTCTCATCATAATTAACCACATCCATTTTACTTATTACTACTGCCATTTGACCTACTCCCATAACCCTACATAAATGTATGTGGTCTACTGTTTGTTGCATAACCCCTTCACTAGCTGCAACAACTAAAAAAGCTGCATCTGCCTGGCTTGCTCCTGTTATCATATTTTTGACAAAATCTCTGTGGCCAGGTGCATCTATGATTGTAATTTGGTATTTTTTTGTTACCAATTTTTTATATGCTAAATCAATAGTCAATCCTCTTTCTCTTTCTTCTTTAAGTTTATCCATAACAAAAGCGAACTCAAAACCTGCTTTTCCAACTTTTTCTGCTATTTCTTTCAACTTTTTAAGCTCTGTTTCGCTTAATATTCCAGAATCGTAGAGTAATCTTCCTACAGTCGTACTTTTTCCATGATCTACATGACCTACAAATATAACATTCAAGTTTGGTTTTTCTGCCATTTCAAATACATTACAGTTTAGTTTATTTTAGATACAGTTTAGTTTATTTTATTCTAATAACCTAAAATTATTATTTATAAATCTTTCGAAACAATAGTGAATCAAGAACAATTACCTCGCAGAATCTGCTTGTTTTTCTATTTCTATCTTTTTCTTTATAGCAAAACTATCTGGGTTATTTTGACTAGCTTCAATTATTTCTTCTGCTAAGGCCTCATATATTTTTTTCTTAGAATTAAAACTTCTATTATATGCTCCCCAAACAATATGTCTTATAGCCAAAGAAATCCTTCTTAAAGGGCTTGTATCTACTGCAACTGGATACCTTGCTCCCCCATATTCTATAGTTGTTATCTCATCCCTTGGAGTAGTGTTTTCTATAGCATTTACAAAAACTTGTAAAGGATTTTGTCTTGTTTTTTCTTCAATGATCTTGAAAGCATTTATAACAATCTTAACCTTTTTGTTATATTTTCCTGTTGCCCAGTGTGTAATAATTTTGTGTTTTTTCCCTCTATGGCCAGGAATTTGCAACATGTTTATTAGC
>Ga0197143_1001718_pt1 | contig 17926 bp, 21 predicted proteins | sample GBS70_MetaG_FD_148603 | JGI IMG/M metagenome (GOLD analysis project Ga0197143, IMG submission 148603) | Sediment microbial communities from Great Boiling Springs, Gerlach, Nevada, United States - GBS 70_MetaG | ecosystem: Environmental > Aquatic > Thermal springs > Hot (42-90C) > Sediment...
GAAAATGCGCCAACCCCTTTCAAGGCACAGCTTGCCGACCGCCTGCCCCCCGGCCCCCACAGGAGCCTCCCACCGCGGTCCAACCGCACGACAGACTTTAGCCTCCGCATTTCTCATGCGCCCGCCGTAAACCCACCCAAGGCTCGTTTACCCTAGCCGCCCCCGCGGGCAGCAGCAAGGGAAACGCATCTGTCACTCGCAAGATCGACTTTACAAGCAAAAATGTTCCTCCTGAACCTTGACATTTATCATGCCCTCTCACGAACTTCAAACTGATAAGCTGCCTCTTGTCCCCAATCTTGGCGAAACCTTCAAAATCTAAACCACCCACTCTCTTTCGAAAGACGCTTCATCGGATAACTAACGGGTGCGCTAGATGTTGTGGTCGTTCAGCGTTGCTAGCCGCTACCTTTCCCTAATGTCAGCAATGTCGGGAGCTCCTGCTCGGACTTGAAAGCCCTGTTGACGGTGTTACTAATCAAAGTGGTTTTTCACTAGAAAAGAGCCCTTCTGAAGCCTTTGTCTGTTGCAAGCTTGAACAGTAGTGCCGGTACCTCTCGTACTTTCATGAACGCACGGACAGACATCTTCTGCGCTTGGTATGCATCCCTTGAATAAGGAAACCACCACAACCTCCTCTTCATAAATGGGAAAGAGTGGTCATAGTTTATATGCTTTGGAAACACCATTTCCAAAAGTCCCTCATCCGAATGAGACCTCCCAATACCAGACTCTTTCATGCCCTGCCACGGCGTTTCACAAATCCCGTAAGTGTATGCATGGTCATTTATGGTAACTGTCCCTGCCTGAAGCTCCCTCGCAATCCTCTCGCCTTTCTCTTTGTCTTTTGTCCACACAGATGCGGTAAGCCCGTAAATCGAATCATTTGCAAGTCGTATGGCTTCCTCTTCTGTGTCAAAAGCCATTATTGGCAAAAGTGGACCAAAGGTCTCCTCTTTCATACACAGCATCGTATGGTCAACATTGACAAGGACAGTGGGTTCATAGAAATATCCCTTGAGCCCCTCAGGTCTTTTCCCACCACACAAAACGGTCGCTCCCTTCTGCAATGCGTCCTTCACATGCTCTTCGACAGTGTTCAGTTGTTCTTCGTTAGCCATTGGTCCTATATCCACATCGAAGTTTACATCCTGTCCAATCCGCAACTTCTTCGTCTTTTCAACGCACATTTCCACAAACCTGTCATAAATCTTTCTTGCTACATAAACCCTTTCTATCGAGGAACAAACCTGACCGCAGTTCATGAAAGCACCCCAAACCGCGCCATTGCTCGCTAGCTCTAAGTCTGCGTCCTCGCAAACCACCATTGGGTCTTTGCCACCGAGCTCCATCACAGTTGGCACAAGATGCTTTGCCGCGATCTCTTGAATCTTCTTGCCGACCGCCGTGCTACCCGTAAACACAATCTTTCGCACGGGAGGCTCGAACAACGCAGTCCCCATTTCCCTGCCGCTCGCAATAACAATATTGAAAACGCCATCAGGAATGCCGCCCCCCTTCCGCAGAATCTCATCGATCTTCAATCCAATAAGCGCTGTATCCGATGCAGGCTTGAAGACAACCGTGTTGCCCGCCAGCAAAGCAAAAATGATTCCAGACATGGGTATGGAAAAAGGATAGTTCCATGGCGAAACGACCGATACCACTCCAAGTGGTTCATAAACCAGAACAGACGACTTTGTCGCTCTTATCAGCGGATTGTGCAATGGTATGGGTTTGTCCTTCAATACCTCTTTTGCTCTTTTTGTATAATAGGTTATCAAATCAGTGACCAGAAAGACCTCGGCAACCAGCGCTTCAATTCTAGGCTTTCCGTTCTCTTTCGAGATGAGGTCGCAAACATCATCAATGTGCTCAAGCAGATAATCCCTCGCTTTCAAAAGAAACTTAGCCCTGCCATCCAACCCAAGATTTTTCCACATCGGGAACGCCGCTTCTGCATTCTTTACAGCGCGGCGCACCGCCTCTGCATCCATCAAAGGCACTTCCCCTAGAGGCTCAAGCGTAGCAGGATTTATGGAAACTAAAGTCTTTCCGTTATTTGTTATCTTGTGAGCCATATAACACTCCTGTAAAAGTTGTCCCAAATATAACGCAACGCGTCAAACATGTCAATTGCCAGCGCCATTTATTTCTCCGTATCTTTGACATAAACCGTCAACTTTGCATGTCGGCACCTTGCTCACCCTAGTCTTGACCCCTTATTAATCTTCCTCGCTTTTGAACTCGACCCCGTATTTTCCTTTCAATTCTTCTAGGAATGCAAGCGCCTCTTTCTGATACAGTTCATCGGTAAGTCGGAAACGCACCATTGCTTTCGCCTCTTCCTTATCAGCAATAGGGATGAGCCTTCGCTCGGTCACACGAAATATATGAAAACCTAAAGGTGACTGCACAACTTGGGAAACCTCGCCATCTTTAAGCCCGAAAACCACGCTGCTAATGCTGGAATGTAGTTCGTTTCTGCTTTTAGCGAACCACCCGATCTCGCCGCCCCTTTCTGCACTTGCGTCTTGAGAATACTGTCTTGCCGCCTCTTCGAAAGTGATGCGACCGCTAACGATGTTTTCCCTTACTTGCTTTGCTTGCTCTTGAAGTCGTCTTAGTTCCTCGAGGGTCACCTCTTCGCCCACCCTGAACACAATGTGCCACAAGTGGATTTCTTCCTCCTTCTCACCACCATAAAACTCCTTCTTGAAAGCCTCTTCCACTTCGGAATCCCCAACACGCACCTTTGAATACACCTTGTATTGCAAAACCCTTTGCACAATCATCTGCGTCTTTCTCATCTCAAAATACTCTTTTTCCGTAAACCCAAGAGCCTCGATCACTTTCATAAAATCTTCGCCACTCCAGTTGCTTTCCCTTTTCACCTCTTCTAATGTCTCTCTAACCTCTTCATCGCTAACCTCTATCTCGAGTTTCTTCGCCTCCAAAAGCAGAAGTTTTTCCACGATAAGAGAATCAAGTGCCTGCTTGAAACCTTGTTCGCCTTCCTCACCAAACACGAGCCCCATCATCTGGCCTTGTGTGTGCCTCATCCTCTCCCTTACATCGTACATTGTAATAGCCTCTCCCGCCACGGTTGCAACGACCCTGTCAACCAACACAATCCCATCCGAAAGCGCAATTGATGGCGCTATAAGAAGAAAGCAGCATAGACAAAACCTTCTCATTGAATGCTCCCCAAGGCCTCTTTTACCTTTGCCTCGTCAATCTCTACCCTTACAGATTGCAAAGTTTGTCTCAAAAAATCCTCTCTCCGTCTTTTGATCTCCATTTTGGAAAGCATAGAAACAATTTCTGGTTTAGCCTCTGCAAAAGTCTTTTCGATTTTTTCAAAGCGCTTAGTACAAACCAGCACATGAAATCCGTCCGACGCAGCGATTGGACCCCTCACCTCGAACAGACTACTCATCCTTTCTGCCTCCAACCGAACCTCCTCAGGCACATCTGGTTTGCCTTCGTCAACCCATGGAAACTTCCCAATCACACCATCTTTATCCTTGCTTGCAATCGAATACTTTCTTAGCATCTCGACAAACTCCTTTCCCACATCAAGAGATTCGTTTTGCGCCTTTTTTCTGAGCCTGAATGCGATTCTTTCTGCAAGCCGTTGATCTTGAACGACAATCTCCCTGACCTCGCACTGTTCGGGTCTAACGAACAAGTTCTTGTGTGCCTCGTAAAACTCTTTAATCTGTTCATCCGTGAACATGGAGGGCGTAACCTTGAAGTCCACTTGCTCCATAAGATATTTTGAAACCATCTCTTTCTTCACTTGCTGGATCACAACAGGGTCATTATCAAATCCTTGCCTTCTTGCCTCATCCGCAAGCGCCAAAAAAATCAGGTAAGCCTCGACTAGTTGTCGTTTCCCTTCCGCCGTCTCATATCTAAGTATCGCGGGAGGTGACATATCTTTCATGTAGTCTTCAAGCTCATCTGCACGAACCTCGTACCCGCCTATCTCGGCGACAACCTCCCCCTTTTTTCCTTCCTCTAGTTTTACTGTCTTCCGGGCCTTCATCTCGGGTCTCTCGGGCTTGCAGGAAAACATCAGGACTAAGGAAACAAAAAGAAGTCGAAACATTTTCATCTTCGTCCTACAGGCGAAACAACTTTATTCCTATTTAGGAGAAACTGCAACAACAATTCACAAATCTCGATCCCTCCCTGTTCGCCTTTTTCCACCGAAATCATGTTTGAACCTTTGATTTTTACTTTGGTACCTGAATGCTTCACTACTTCGAGCATATTATGCTCGTAGCCATCGGCAAAAAACAACTCAACAAAACGGTCGCTTTCCACGATTTTCGAGATCCCGAGTTGCCTTGAAAGTATCTTTAGACGAACTACGCGAAAAAGGTTCTTCGTTTCAATAGGTGCGTTACCAAACCTATCCCTTATCTCCCCCCACAGCCTTTTGAGTTCTTCGATGTCATATGCCCCAGCAAACCGCCTATAAAGCCTGAGCCTTTCAATATCAGATGGTACATACAGCGGGCTTATCCTAGCATCTATTCGCAACCGTAAATCCGGCTCCACGCGCACAGGCACATGCCCCGTGCTTAGCTCTTTTATGGCATCGCTCACCATCTCGAAAAAGAAATCAAAGCCCACTGACTCTATGTGGCCTGATTGCTCCGCCCCAAAGAGTCTACCCGCACCCCTCATGTCAAGGTCAAGCGCTGCGACATTGAACCCAGATGCAAGTTCCCTGTACTTCTCGATTATTTCAAGCCTCTTTTGGGCAGCCTCCGTCACCTTTGCCATATCCTTGACCAAAAAATAGCAGTATGCCTGAACAAAGGAACGCCCGACCCTCCCACGAAGCTGGTAAAGGTCAGCAAGCCCGAACCTATCTGCATCTTGAACGATCATTGTGTTTGCCTGAGGGATGTCTATCCCGGATTGTAAAATGGTGGTCGAGACCAAAACATCAATCTCCCCCCTGATAAACGATTGCATTGTGTTTTCGAGCATCTCTGAGGGGAGCCTCCCGTGCGCAAAAGCTACCCTAGCCAACGGAACGATCCTTGATAACCGCTCCACCTCCCCCTCGATGCCTTCTATCTTTGGTCTTATGAAAAACACACGCCCATTTCTTTCAAGTTCCCTCTCTATCGCTTCCTTTATAAGGTCATCCGATTCCTTTGCCACTATAGTCTTTATTGAAAGCCTATCACGAGGGGGGGTTGCTATTATGCTCAAATCCCTTATACCGCTTAGAGCCATATGCAAAGTCCTTGGGATTGGAGTTGCAGACAGATAGAGGGTATGAACGGTCGAGGCAAACTCCCTAATGCGCTCCTTTTGCCGTACCCCAAACTTGTGTTCCTCGTCAACTATCAGCAATGCAAGGTCATTGAACTTTACATCGTCGGACAAAAGCCTGTGAGTGCCTATAATGATGTCTATCGCACCTGTTCGAAGCCTTCTGAGAATATCCCTTACTTCATCATCAGACCTAAACCTTGAAAGGGTCTCGACAACAACGGGGGTGTCTTTGAGTCTCTCCTCAAATGTCACCCGATGTTGCTCGCAAAGCAAGGTTGTAGGCACAAGAACCGCTGTTTGTTTCCCCTCCATCGCCGCCTTGTACGCAGCCCTTATCGCAACCTCGGTCTTACCAAATCCTACATCGCCGCATACCACGCGATCCATCGGCGTTTCCTTGCACATGTCGTTCAAGATGTCTTCCACTGCCTCTTCCTGATCCCTCGTGGTCTCGTAGGGGAATCTTGCCTCGAATGCCCGAAAATCCGCATCTGGGGGGCTGAATGCATATGCCTTCCCCTGCATCCTTTTCGCGTAGATCTCGAGCAGCTTCCGGGCAATTTCAAGCGCCTGCTTCTTTGCTTTCCTTTTTCTTTGAGCAAATGATCTACCTCCCAATTTATCCAAGATTGCTTCACTTCCGTCCCCTCCAACATACTTCTCGACCAAATCCGCCCTTTCTACAGGACAATAGAGTTTGTCCCCACCTTTGTATTCGATTACAAGGCATTCATGCCGAATGTCACCTGCCTCGACCTCTTCAAGCCCAAGAAATCTTCCGACCCCGTGTTCCTTGTGCACTACAAGGTCACCAACCAAAATGTCCTGTAACTGAAAAAACCTCTTTTGCCCCTTCCTTCTTTCTTTGCTTTTTGTCTTGGTTCCGAACACAGTTTCCGATGGGATCACACAAAGCCCAAGCCGTGGAACAAAAAACGGTTCTTCTAGTTGGGCGATGAATGTCCTGATACCTGAAAAAGGCTCCAATAACAAGGAAAGCCTAGAAATGCCTGCATGTTGGGCTTGCAAATCATGTTGTAGAAGTATCTCATTCAGTCTTTTTGCATCCTCTTGGGATGGGCAACTTATCAGCACTCGCTCCCCTTTTTCTAGTAGCTCACGCAGGAAATCAACGAAAACATAGATCCTTTTTGCTGGTTCTGTTTGCTTTATGACAGCAAGCCTTTTGTCATCTTGGTACCCGAAGATCGCGTCTTTAAAACCTATGTTGCAAAAATAAGTACTTTTGCGGGATTCAAGTATTCTAAAGAAATCTGATGATGAAACGCACAGAGATTTGGGGGGCATGATCAGGCGAGGCTCTTGTTGCAAGGACTCGTATTCTTCCATGAGCCTTTGCATCGTTCTGTCCATTTGGGACCTGGTGGTCTGTGGCTCGAGCACAAAGATAGGCACATCTTCTGGGATAAACTGGGTTATCGGGTCAAGTTTTTCATAAAGACACGAATAAAACCCGTAAAATCCCATGGGCAAGACGCCTTCCTCGAGGCTTTCCAAAACCATGTCGCCTTGTGGCGCCATCCTCTCTGCCTGCAGGTCTCTTATGGCTATTGTTGCCTTTCTTAGCCTCTCCTCAGTGGCGTAGAATTCCCATGCTGGAACGATAAAGAAGTGGCTAAGGGGTCTTTGAGACCTTTGGGAAAACCTATCGAAGACAAGTATTCGTTCTATGGTGTCAGCATCGAATAGGACTCTGCAGGGCTCCTCAAGGAATGGTGAAAAGACATCGAGGATGCCGCCTCGAACTGCAAACTCGCCAACCTCTGTGACCGTATCTGTTCTTGTGTAGCCTGTTTTAGAAAGAAGCTCAACTATGGCCTCTATGGGCATAGTCATGCCCACTTCAAGCCTTAGGCTTGCCTCAACGAACACATCGAATGGCATATAAAGGCTTGATGCCTGTTCTGCGTCCATGACAAGGGCGAATGGATAATCCGAAAATGTCATGACAGCGAGTGCTCTTAGTCTGGAAGCAACGAACATCGGGTCTTCCATAGCCTCGGTATAAGGAGAAACAGTTCTTCGCTCGAGTTTCAAAAACCTGAATACCTCTGTGCCTCCGCCGAGGACCGAGAAAAGGCAGGTGCGAATTCGCTCGCAAGAATGTTTATCTGGCGCTATGATCACGAGGGAATTTCGATGCGTAGTCGCATGGATGGCGCAAAGCAGCGCAAGATGCTCGGGACATGAAACCGTGAACTCACTTTGGCTGTTCACAATGTCTAGGATGTGTTGTGTTTTGTGAGTAAGCATTGCTTTAAAAGGCTAGTGTATTATGTGGGATTTCATTCTGGTTTCAATTACCCCTTTTCAAAACGAACAAGACGCCACATTATTTGCATGTGAGGTAGTGCCATGGCGAAGGACTATTATCAGATTTTAGGAGTGCCAAGAAACGCAACACCGGAAGAGATAAAGAAGGCATATCACAGGTTGGCAATGCAGTGGCATCCTGACAGGAATCGAGGGAGCAAGGAGGCAGAAGAGAAGTTCAAAGAGATCAATGAGGCTTATGCGGTGCTTTCTGACCCAGAAAAGAGAAGACAGTACGATGCATTTGGAGCAGAGGGGTTTGGGCGAAGGTTTACGCAAGAGGACATATTCAGGGGATTTGATTTCAAGTCCGTTTTCGATGAGTTGGGGCTTTATTTCGATGGGTTCGACGGCTTTGACCTGTTTTCCAGTCTGTTTGGGACAGGGAAGAGGAAGGGACACCGGGTGCATTTCGAGTGGGGGACGCCATTTGGGGCACAGCAAGCCAAAGGCGAAGATTTGGTGATGGATTTGCATATAAGCCTGTATGAATCGGTTTTTGGTGGGGAGAGGGTCATAGAGGTTCCTCAGCCATCGGGCTGGGAACGGGTGGCTGTGAAGATCCCGGCAGGGATAACGGATGGCAAGAAGCTCAGGATTCAGGGCAAGGGGAAGCCATCACCTTATGGTGGTTCAAGAGGAGACCTTTATTTGAATATAATCGTAGACCCTGACCCCACCTTTACAAGGGAAGGAAGTGATTTGAAGTGTGAAGTGAAGGTTCCGCTTACCACGCTTGTGTTGGGCGGGGAATGCGAGGTGCCCACACTTTCTGGTCCAAAGAAGGTGAAGGTGAAGAGGTGCACTCAAGCAGGGGTGCAGCTTAGGCTTCGTGGTGAAGGGGCGGTTTCGGAGGGGGGGCAAAGAGGGGATTTGTATGCAAGGCTTATCCCCGTTTTGCCTCGTGAACTTTCCCCTGAGCTCGAAAAGAAGTTTATGGAGTTGAAAAAACTTGGATACTAAGGATACTAGAAGAGGAGAGGAGAAGTCTTTTTTGTCAAAAGACAAAAAAGGCCTCACAAGCAAGAAAGACCTTGCGGAGCTTTTATGGAGGCTTCAACAGATAAGAAGGGAAGTTGAGGAAAAGGAGAAAAGGACTAAGCCTCCATCGCTCTTTTTGATCCAACTATTGCTTGCACTCGCCATCCTTTCGTTTCTCCCCCTACTTTTTGTGGGACCATGCGGGGTCATCCTTCGTCAGGGTCAATAATCAGGACGCCCCTCTGCGGTTCTTCCTCTTTTTCTTCGTTGACTAAATCGTGTGGATAGTCGATAATAGGCACGTCCAGGCGTGGTCGCTCCTGTTCCCTGCGTCTTCTCTCCTCCTCTTCTCGTATCTTCTGAATGATGAAGATATCGAGCATCTCTCTCCTCTACATCCACTAATATAATACGCATCTTTCCCAAAAATTGCAACCGTTCGGAAAAAGGGGGGACCAACACAAACTTAAATCTAGCGATAAAGAATCAAGGTAATCCAAGAACATTAAGCGAGTGTTTTTCTCAAATCTTTGAGTCGTCTGCGGATCTTCCATGATCTCTGAGACTTGAAGGGCGCCTTGGCGGTAAAGGTTTGTCTTGTGACCTATTTGGACATGTTGGACATTGTCCAAGAGTTGTCCAAGTTGTCCAATGTTGTCAGTTTCACAAAACCCAAGCAAATTACTGAGTTTTGGATATGCCAAGGTTGGCACAATTGTTGCATAAATCTAAAAGTCGGAATCCGAGCCGTCCCGGGTTCCGATCGCCGTGAGCGGCTTGTGGCGATAGCCTCGATGGCGCCCCCAAAGGGGGCGCTGAAGGACTTTGAAACCTCGCAAGAAGCGAGGGATGTAGGAGTGTATCCTTTGGTTCGGGGCGAGGCAGGCAGGTCGGCGGGCACGGGTGGGCGTCCCGACTTAGCCTACGAGAGTCTTGACTCGATCCCGACATGCACCTGTTTTTTTGAAAAATAAGGTGCCTGTGCATCACTCCATCGTTCCCGTAGAAAGACCGACCTGACATCCCTCCGCAATAAGGGACGCTTCTACGAATAAAAAAGGAGAACACATCACGCTCTTAGCCGGTGGAAGGGGTTTTACAGCACTATTGGTATTTTGCTGACCAGATCGCTATTTGGTCACTGGGGTAGTGATGATAAACTTATCCCGCCTTGTGGGCAGGAGGCTTTATGGACTACCGATTTGTTGCAACGATAAAGGTTTATTTCAGGGACATCGATTCAATGGGGCATGTAAACAATGCGGCATACCTGTCTTATTTGGAAATCGCAAGGATGGAGCTTTATGAACAGATATTCGGGGAAGATGGATTTCAAAAGTATCCATACATCTTGGCTGAGGTCACAGTCAAATACAAAAGTCCCGCCTATATAAGAGAACGGCTCAAACTTGGGATCACGGTTTCTCAAATCAAGACTAAATCTTTCGAGTTTTCTTACCTCATTGTCGAAGAGAAAACTGGAAGAATTGTCGCAGAGGCAAAGACAGTTCAAGTGATGTACGACTACGAGAAACAAAGGACGATGGAGATACCTGAGGAGTGGCGAAAAAAGGTCGAAGAGTTTTTCAAGAACCCTGCTTCTTTGCCCTGAAAGTCCAGATATGATTGAGTGAGAAGTTGATTATAGTTCCAAGGGCAATGCCTACAAGCGGCGCAACAATGTGGTAAAGACGATACGCGCCCGAGATTTCCTTAGAGAAGAGGTGCGCATGCATCAAAGCACGAGAAAGAAGTATGGAAGTCACATATTGGACGATACAGGCGAGAGAAGAAACTAGATAAAACCTAAGCATCCTGTTGAAAAAACCTGTTTCAGCGCATTGTGTTCTATCCCCCCAAGTCCAGAAGTTGTTCAAAAGGAAGTTCGTGAAGATGGAAAGGGCAATGCCCGCAAGGTACGAAACAGCGTCCCTTGTCGAGGTAGAAAGGAGGTCTTCTAAAGCCTTTGTTACTATAAAAACCGTGCCAAGGTTCACCGGCACGCCAGATGCACCCACGATTAGAAACTTCATGAACCTTCGCTGGTCTTTAGAAAATCTGGAACGTGCCCATGTAATCAGCAAGGCTGTGAGCCTCAAAGCCTGTCCTCGTCTTGTGGAAGTAAAAGTTCAATCCTTTCCCTTTGCTCAGGTGGCACCTTGTCTGCTATAAAGTTCCTTATCTCCTCGTTCGAATAGATCTGACTGAAGTGATAAAGCACGATCTTCTTTGCTAATAGGCGTGGGAATAACTCCAATAAATCATCCAGATGAGCATGGTTACCTTTTTGAGCATCCTCCTGCCCCCTCGCACCCCCAAGGAATGTGCATTCTAAGAACGTTATTCTTGCGTTTCTTACAAGTTCATTTTCCACAGGGATTGAATCTGCAGTCGCATCACCGCTAACAAATACGAGAGGTTCAACCCTTGTGCAAAAGATCTCTTCACCTTTTGCTTCTTTGAGCCTTATGAGCTCTTCCTTCCCTAGATGCGAAAACTCTTCACGCAGTCTCTTTGTCTTTCGCAGGATCAGATACCCGATACTTCCATCAGTGTGGCTCACCTTCACTGCTTTTAGAAAGATCGACTTTGCAACAGGCACCTCCTTATCTTCGTCAATATCGCAAATCTCGTGCTCAAAAGGTCTGCCCTGAAGCTCACCCAAGGTTGCTATGAACCTTTGAAGCGCCTCCTTCTTTTCTTTTGCACATATGAACCTTGGTGGATGCATGCCAAAAAGCCTTCTCACACCAAGATACATAGGCAAGCCAGCGATATGATCCGCATGGGTATGGGTTAGTGCCACACATGATGTCCGTAACGACTCTGGAAAGCAGATGCCCATGTCTATGGAAAGGTCAAACTCGGGGAAGCTCAAGGTAGTGCCAATCCCTCCCACCGACCGTCCGCATATCAAGATGTTTTCTAGTTTCATGACTAAAGGCTCAAAGAAACGACCATAAGTATATATTCAAAAAAACCTATGTGATAGCCACAAAGCGCACAAAATGGCATGATCTCCACGAAGGAGGCTATTTTGGCAGTCGTCCTTTCTACAAAGAAACTTGAAGAAGCGAAGAAAATAGCGAAACTCGATGACTTAGGCGCAACCAAAAGCGTTGTAAGCGCGGTTACAAAAGATAAGATTTTGGAGGTGCTCTCTAGATACCCTGACGAACTGAACTACATTATGAGACGGCTTGAAGAAAGGTTCGACCCCACAAGGATATTGCCAAAAGCCAACACTGTCATCGTGGGAGTCCTCTCGTATCTTGACGAAACAAAAGGAATCGAGGCATTGAGAAAAGGGTGTGGTTATGTTTCAAGGTTTGCATGGGGACAGGACTACCATCAAGTTATGCAGGCAAGAATGGAAATAGTGGCAAGGATGCTAAGGCAGATGGGGGCAAATGCAAAGGTCTATGTCGACACAGGGCCAGTTCTAGAAAAGACTTTAGCAGTGCAGGCAGGTCTAGGATTCATGGGAAAAAATACGCTTTTTGTGCACCCCATATATGGAAGTTTCGTGTTCTTGGGGGTCATAATAACAGATGCCATAGTAGAGCCAGCACATGTTCAACCTCTTATCAGCAGATGTGGAAGTTGCAGCTTGTGTCTGGACGCATGCCCAACTGCAGCGCTCTATGAACCTTTTGCGCTTGACCCGCAAAGGTGCATCGCACACCTTACAGTAAGCGCAAAAGAACCCGTGCCACCGGTGCTTGCAAAAAAACTAGGGGGTAACCTTTTCGGGTGTGATATCTGTCAGGATGTATGTCCTTACAACAAAAACGCAAAAAGAACCGCTCACAGCGAGTTCAAGCCAAGAAAAGGGGTTTATATGCCACAGCTCAAAGACATCCTTGCGCTGACCGAAAAGGATTATAACAGGATTTTCAATGATACCCCTGTTGCAAGAAGACCGCTCTGGCTACTAAAAGAAACCGCGGCGCTTCTTGTAAGTGAGGAAGCCGAAAAGGGAAGCCAATGAAAGCAAAAAAAAGTCTTTACTCGAGCGAGTAGTGCTCGAGCACCCACCAGAACCCTTGTCCTTGGGGGATGTCGGAGCGCTAACTTCGACAACATCCGGCTTACCCCTATCGCTAGTCGCATCTTCCGATATGGTTATAGAGTCCCGTTGTCTCTCGACAAAGGAAGCGTCTTCGACGATGTCGAGCCCGTTGTCCGCACCAATTTTCTGGCATCTCCCGTCGATGCAAGTGTGAGCCTCATCACACCTACCACAAAGGTCTGATGGATAGTTCTCACATCCGCCGTTTCCACACTCTTTCCCATCGCAGTTTGGGATGCAGATCTCGGGACATAACATAGGGTGATTTGGATTTTCACCATTGCCACCGCAATCGTAAAAGTGCGATTTAAATCCACATGTGTCATTAGGTGGCTGATTCATGGAGCAATCCTCGACTAGAATCTCGTTGTTCTTGCAATATAAGACCTTTTGACCGTCGCAGCATCCAAAAAATGTGACACCACTGCATCTGTCTATCTCGCACTTCCCGTTTACACATGTAAAACCTTCCCTGCACTTGCCGCAGGCATCAGGTCTTGCAGGGCATCCTCCATCCCCGCACTCAACCCCATCGCAGTCTGGGACACACGGTGAAAAACTACATTCGTAAGGGCTTGGGGCAAATGGGTCGTAAACAAAGTCTCCGCAATCGTAGAACTGTCCTTCATAGGTGTAACCGCATGAGAGCCCCAAAGACTTGCAATCAATACAATAAAGGTTCTGGTCTATGCAAAAAACCGCCCTTCCTTCGTTGTCACAGCAACCAATCTCTGTAAGACCTTCAGGGCAAAACATGGCTGAGGGGCTATCAAGACCAAGGCAAGAAGCAGGGTACTCTGGTAAGCACTTGCCTTCCCTCGTGCAAAACCATCCATCCTCGCACAGCCCACATAAGCCTCCACATCCATCATCGCCGCACTCCTTTCCCTCGCAGGAGCACTTTCTACATATACCTTCGACGCAATGCTCGGACTCCTTACAACCAGGCGGACATTCTCCGCCACATCCATCGTCGCCGCAGATCTTGCCGGTGCAGTCTGGGACACATGGACAATAAAACGGAGTAGTGCTTCCGCAGAGTTCAGCGCAACTAGAACTCCAATACATGGTGCAACAAAAAGGCTGGATTGCACAGACGGACGTTTCACATGGACAACCTTGACACCCTGCCGTTACTCTTGGTGCACACCCAACAGGCACACATCGACCATTGAAGCAATCGAACCCTTGTTCGCATGTTCCACAAAGGTTGCCACATCCGTCGTCCCCACACTCTTTACCTTCGCATGAGCAGGGTAGACAAGCCAATCCCCAATGACAGAACTGACCTTGTTCGCAATGACCGCATTCCCCCCCACACCCATCATCTCCGCAAACCTTGCCTTCACAGTTGGGAAAGCAGTATTGCCTGCAGTTTGGACCACCGCACAACTCTCCACATGTATAGGCGCAAAACTTGTCCCATGGATGGCTACAGCACAAAGGTTGTTCTTTGCACACGCATTCTTCGCAACTGCAACCTTGGCACCCTGGAGTATCCTTTGGAATGCATTCAAATGGTGGCACGACACATTTGTTGTCTTCAACCCTGCATGCAAGCCCATGTGTACATGTGCCACACGGATTGTTACACTCGTCGTGTCCACATTCCTTATTCTCGCAAGTGCATGGCTCGCAGATGCCTTGTTGATTGCAAAAGAAACCGGGATCGCACGGCTTGACACATTCAGAGAAACCAAACCTCGGGAGAAACCCGACAAAAACCAGAAAACATTGAGCGCTTCTACTCACCTTTTTTGCCCCTCAGCTTTTGGAAGAGCTGCGCTAAGCGGTTCAGGAAACCGGACTGTTGCCTTCGCAGACGCATCGTCAGTAGGCGCATCTCCCTTGCGGACTCGACATGTTTTGGATTGATTTCAAGGGCGTCGAGAAGAGCCTTTTTTTGTTTTTGGGTATCGCCTGTCCTCTTATAATAAAGCGACAAAAGATAATGGACTTCATGGTCTTCAGGCGAAAGTTCTACAGCCTTCTGAAGCAGGTCGAAGGCATCGTGTTTTCTTGTGGCCTCGGGGATGCTTTCGTCAATCAGGTATGTGTAACCGAGGTAGGCAAGATATCTCCCTGTCTTTGGGTCTAGTTCACATGCCCTTTTGAAGTTTTCCCGAGCCTCGCTATGTGCCCCTCGCTGTAACAACTGCATTCCCTTATGGAAAAAGAGCCTTGCCTCTTCGACTGCCTCTTTTTGAGCCCTTACATGGGTTGGCGTTGGAACCCTATATCTTCCAGAGGAACGGGATTGTTCGTAGAGGATGCGCTTGCGCTTGTCGGAAAGAACCTGATATGCCTCATTAATCGCCTTGAATACCTCTATCGCCTCTTTTTGGATCTCTTTTATTTGAAAGCGGGCAAGTACATCTGGATGAAGAAGTTTTACAAGGGCAAAGTAAGCCTTCTTTATCGTCTCTTGGTCAGCATCCTTCGTCACACCTAAAAGGGAAAAGTAATCTCCCTGCTTCAAAAGCGCGTGCTTTCGCAGGATAAGTTCCTTTATGCCCTCTCCACTTTGTGCTTCTTGCTTTTCGCTATTCTGAGTCATAGGTCAACACACATGCAATAAGATTAGCAACATCTGTTTCTCTGTGCAAGTACAACTACGCAGAGTTTACTGATAACAGGGCGCACGGGCTGAATGAGCGTCTGTGAAAAGAGGTTATACCTAGGCGCCGCATTGCATCGAGATGTGCCTTTGTGGCATAACCTTTGTGCGAAGCAAACCCGTAGCCCTTATAAACATTATCCGCCTCGCGCATCAGTTTATCACGATAAACCTTGGCAAGGATGGAAGCACCTGCGACATTCATGGACAAACAATCCCCCTTGACCCATGTCTTTTGGCTGACTTTGAGTCCTGGAATCGGAACTTTTCCATCCACAACGACCAGGGCTACATCCCGGCCAAACTTCGAAAGCGCAATGTCGACCGCTCTCCTCATGGCAAGCAAAGTAGCTTTGAGGATACCTAGTTCATCAATTTCGCTAACTTGAGCCTCACCAATACCATAGGCAAGTGCAACTCTTGTTATTTGCTCGAAAAGCGACTCCCGTGCGCTGGCGCAAAGCCGTTTTGAATCCTTGAGCCCTAAAATACCGTGGTTTTCGGGTAGAATCAGTGCGCCGGCAACAACAGGACCAGCGAGGGAACCTCTGCCTGCTTCATCAACCCCGAGTAAAGGCCACAATCCGTTAGATTTCGCCCACTTTTCCACATAACCCGGAGCTAGTAGCAGACTATCCAGAAGAACCTGCTTCTTCTTTTGCCTCATGGGCTTGACCTTCGCTGATTACTTTGGGTCTTTTCTCGCTAATCCTGGCTGCCTTTCCTGTAAGTCCTCTGAGATAGGTAAGTTTTGCCCTTCGAACTTTGCCCCTCTGCACAACTTCGATCTTCTCAAGGAATGGGCTATGAACAGGAAAAATGCGCTCAACGCCGACGCCGTATGATATCTTTCGAACGGTAAATGTCTCGTGCACACCTGCGCCCTTCCTTCCAATCACTACCCCTTCAAATACCTGCACCCTTTCCTTGTCACCCTCTCGAACGACTACATGAACACGCACGAGGTCGCCAGGGCCAAACTCTGGAATGTCCGTTCTCATCTGAAGCTTTTGCAACTCCTGAATCACTTTGTGCATGCTGCACCTCTTGGCAAGAGCCGAAAGCGCGCTTATCTTAGCGGATTCCTAAAAGTCGGTCAAGGTATATTGCAAGTGCCGAGCGAACAGAAAGATGGTTATAGTCTGTACATGAAATCGCTCTCATCTTTATGTCTGCTTTGTTTATGACCTGTTGCGCTAGCCCGTAACCAGTGCCAAGAACTAGCAAAAAACCGCCGTCAAACGCACCAGACATGATCTTTTCACGGATCTCTTTATCGCTTACGCCGTCGGTAAATCTTGCGCTTGTCACTGCGATAATAGGTCTTTTTCCAGTGTTTGAGGTGATGTCTTCAACCACATCTTCCAATGTTCCGACAATCTTTATGAGTTTTACCGCTTCTATCCTCGGATGATCCAGAAGCGACCTCCCTTCAAGCCAGTGGGAAACGATCTTCTTGACCATCGCCCTTTGCGCCTCAACTGGAGTGGCGCAATAAAAGCTTTCCACCCCGTATGTCCTGCAAGACCTGGCAATGTCATGCAAGTCAACAGAGGTTATGGACGATGTTATGACCTCTTGATTTCTGTTCAACACAGGATAGTGCAAGAGGGCCACGAAAACTTTACTTCTGTTCATTGAATCCACCTCTTTTCGCTAAAAACCTTTGATACAAGTCAGGCCTATTCCTTTTTGTTTTTTCGATCGCCATTTGCCTCCTGAACCGTTCTATTTCAAGGTGGTTGCCCGAAAGCAGGACATCAGGCACAGCATGACCTTCAAAAACCCTAGGTCTTGTAAACTGCGGATAGTCCAGTAGGTCATCCTCGAAAGATTCAGAGCGGGTGGATTGGTAGTTCCCGACAACGCCCGGCACCAGACGTGAAACTGCCTCAATGACAACAAGGGCAGCGACTTCCCCCCCACCAAGAACATAGTCACCAATACATAGCTCACCATCAACATAGTGCTCGGCTACTCTCTCGTCCACACCCTCGTAGTGACCGCAAATAAGGATGAGCCCTGTCTCGTTTTGCGCAATCTCTCTTGCCATCTTCTGGTTGAAGGGCTTTCCTGACGCGCTTAGAAGATATGCCTTAGTTTTGTTACCCACAATGCTTCGCACATGACGAAGACAGGAAACAATGGGTTCAACCATCATCACCATGCCAGGACCACCACCAAATGGCTCGTCGTCAACGCTTCTGTGTTTGTCTGTTGCAAAATCTCTTATGTTGTGCACACGGATTTCAATAATGCCCGACTCTATCGCCTTCCCCAGAAGAGAGTATCGAACCGCATGTGACACCATCCCCGGAAAGATTGTCAAAACATCAAATGTGAAAACAGGCGATGTCATCTAGATCATTTCCAGGCGCGAGTCATCCACTAAAATGAAGTCTTCAGAGACCTCTAAAACAAACCCTTCAACGAGTGGCACGAGTACCTCTTCATCATCCCCTTGTACAACGATAATGTCGGTTGCCCCTTTCAAAAAACCTTTTACCGTGCCAAGCCTTTTGCCTGAACTCGAAAGCACCACTGTCCCCAAAATATCACACAAGTAGAACTCGCCTTCTTCCAAAGGTGGCAAATCCTCCCTTCTGACAGATACCTTCATA
>Ga0197143_1001720_pt1 | contig 17910 bp, 13 predicted proteins | sample GBS70_MetaG_FD_148603 | JGI IMG/M metagenome (GOLD analysis project Ga0197143, IMG submission 148603) | Sediment microbial communities from Great Boiling Springs, Gerlach, Nevada, United States - GBS 70_MetaG | ecosystem: Environmental > Aquatic > Thermal springs > Hot (42-90C) > Sediment...
GGGGAGGGGGTGGCGCTGTGGGCGTATGATGCGGCGGTGGTGGGGGTGGGGTTTGCCCGCGACGGGGGGCTGCGGGTGGCCCTGCGGGACGGCCGGGTCTTCGCCTATGCCCGTGGCGAGGCGGCGGAACGGCCCGTCGCGAAGGAAAGCCCGGGCCGGCCCGCCGCCCAGGCCCGCAGGGCCCGCCGGGCCCGGTAAACCCGCTCCACGGCCTCCCTCAGCCCCTCCATAAACCCGGAGTCCGGCCCGGGCGGCAGGGCGAGGACGGTCTCCCGGCGGCAGCGGTCCTCCGCCGAGGGGCACCGGAAACCCTTTCCCCACCGCCCCATGCGCCGGTGCAGCGGCCGGCCGATGGGCCCCACGGCGATAGGAACCCCTTCGGCGGCTAAGGCCATCACCCCTGCCCAGCGGGGGACGCCTTCCCAAGCGGCTTCCTCCCATATGGGGGAGAAGATCGAGAAAGTGGGTTCCCGATCCTCCGGCACGGGGATCGGCCGTAGGCCGGGGTGAGCCGCGAGAACGGCGTTCACGGCTCGGGCGACGGCCCGGCGGGCCGCAAGAACCGAGGCCATGGTTTCCCATGCGTTTTGAGCCATCTCTGCGGCTGTTGGATGCATGCGGTAGTTCAAGGCAAAGGGGGAAGGGCGGATTCCCTCCCGAAGCTGTCGCAGGGGATGCTGGCTCAGGCGGACGGCCCGGCGGAACCGGTCCGGGTCCCGCGTGACCAGGATGCCGCCCTCTCCCGCGTTCAGGAGCTTGCCCGGCCCCAGGCTGAAGCACCCGAAATCCCCCCACGTGCCCACAGGTCGGCCGCGATAGGTGGCCCCTAAGGCCTGGGCGGCGTCCTCGATCAGGAAGATGCGGTGGGCCTGAGCCAGGGCAAGCAGGGGCTCCAAGTCCGCCGGCATCCCGAAGAGATGGGTGACGATGAGGGCCCGGGTGCGGGGCGTGATCCGCTGGGCCACCGACTCCGGGTCCAAGGTGCATCGCTCCGGGTGGATGTCAGCGAAGACCGGGCGGGCCCCGCATGCGAGGGCGGCGGCGACGGCGGCCCCAACGTCATAAGCGGAGACAATCACCTCATCTCCCGGCCGAAGGCCACACGCGCGCAGGGCGATGTGCAGGGCGGCGGTTCCAGAGGAGAGGGCCAGGGCGTGCTCGACGCCCAACCATTCCCGGAACCGAGCCTCCAGCTCCGCGATAGGGCCCTCGCCGGCCAGGTGGGTGGCCTCCGGGGAGACGGCCCAGGCGGGCGGGGGCATCACCGGGGAACCCCCGAAAAGGGCCAGTTCCGGCATCGGGCTCAAAAGGCGCGGCGCCATCGCTCCGCTCCGAGCTGCTCCTCCAGCTCCCGCAGCCGTCGGGCCAGGGCCTCGGGGTCCAGGCGGCCCTCCGGCGTCACCACCCGCCGCGCGGCCTCCGGGATCCCGCCCCCCGCGTGCCACGGAAGCAACGAGTGAAAAGAAGTCATGCGCAGGGCGAGGAGCGTGAGATATTCGTATTGGAGGGGATGAAAGTTGGGCTTGTAATCACGGGCGGCCTCCTCCAGATCCGCTTGCGCGATGGGCGCCCCCGGGATCCCGGTTCGGAGATCCGCCCGATGGGCGGCCCATGCCACCACCTCCTGCAGGCCGCGCACGGTGACCCCGCGCAGCTCCGGGAGGGCGGCGATGGCCTCCAGATCCACCGTCGGCTCCAGGGTCCGCCCCAGCTGGCGGGCGAGCACCCGGAACAGCGCCGGCAGATCCTCCCGGCTCGGCGGGAGGATCGGGATAACCACGGGGAAGCGATCCAGGGTGGCCGGATCCAGGAGATCGGGACGATTGGTGGTCCCGATCCACAGCACCTTCAGGCGATGGCGCATCGCCCCCATGAACTCCCAGATCCGGGCCAGCAGCCGTTCGCTGGTCCCCGCGTCCGCGGATTCCCCCGTCGTCCGGAAGCCCAGCGCCTGATCCAGCTCGTCGATCCAGACCAGGCATGGGGAGAGGTCCTCGATGATCTGCAGCACCCGCTCCAGGTTGCGCTCGGAGGCCCCCACCCACCGCTCCCGGATGTTGCGCATGGCCAGGCAGGGGAGGCCGAACTCCCGGGCCACCGCCAGCACCAGAAAGCTCTTGCCGGTGCCGGGAGGGCCGACGAGGAGGATGGCCTGGGGGAAGCTGCGGTCCTCCGGCGGCCGGTTCGGCTGCTGCAGGCGAGCTTGGAGAGCCTTGAAGTAGCGGAGGGCGTGGGGGAGCCCGGCCACCGCCTCGAAGCCGTGTTCCGGCTCGAACACCTCCAGGAGATCCCGGGCCAGGTTCCGGATGGACTCCCGTTTGGCGGCGGCGATGGCCGGGAGATCCACGGGTTCCCCCCGGGCCCTCGCCTGCCGGAAGAGGGTCTCCAGGTCTCGCAGCCGAAGCCCCCCGGCCCATCGGGCGATCTGCTCCGGGTTTTGCCCCCGACCAAGGGGGAGACCGGGGCCCTTCTCCAGATACCAGCGGATGAAGCGGGTGCGTTCCTCCAGGTCAGGAAGGGGGATGAGGACAGGAAGGTAGCCGCTGCGGCGGAGCAGATCGTGGACCTGGTTCTCATGGCTGATCAGGAAGATCCGGTTGCGGGTGCGGCGGATCCGGCTGTCCTGCCCCCATCCGTGAAGGATCTCGGCGATCTGGAGATGCTCCCGGGTGAGCAAGGCGTTCATCCCCGCCGGGTCGGGGACCAGGTGGTCGGCGTAGTCGAGGATCAGGGCGCGGGGGGGATTCCCCTCCTGTAGCCGGGCGGTGCAGGCGGCGAGGACGACCTCCGGACCGCCGGTGGGAAGTCCGTTCCACGGAGCCGGATCCCCGGTGAGGACCTGGAGGCCATCGGCGAGGGTGTAGCGGGCGACGCTGTAGCCCTGTCGGCCCAGCCACTCGCGCAGCAGGGCGATCAGGGTAGCCGGGGGGCTGTTCGCGTCGCCGAGTAGGCCGTCGGTAAGAAGCCAGTCGGTGGTGTTGAACGTGAGGAGGAAGCCCCGGTATCCCCCAGCGAATCCCTCTTCAATGCGCTGGATCCAGCGCGGCGTCCGGCTCATCGCAATCCTCCCAGGTCAGCGGAGCCCGATCCGGTTCTCCAGGAACCGAATCCAGCGCTGAATTTGCTGTTGACGGTCAACCTGCGGAGTGGGCCCCACGGCCGTGGGCTGCCGTGGCCCCATTGAGGCCCCTTCCAGCAGCGCCTCGGCCATGGAGCGCCCCGCCGGGAGGCCGGTGCGGGCCCGGGAGATCAGCGAGCCTCCCTCGAAGCGGTTGTGGGCCACCACCCGGGCGTCCCGAATATGGAATCCCTGACGGGCCATCGCCTGCTGCAGGCGGGTCCATTCAGCCATGCAGGCGGGCCCCTGGAACCCGGCCATGTCCCCTTCCACGCCTTCCCGGGTGACCCGGAGGGCGACGGCGAAGCTCCCCCGGGTGGCCCACAAGGCGACCACGCCCGGACGCCGGGCCTCCTCCACGGTGTAGCCCAGGGACTGGAGCGCCCGGCTCCAGCCCTCGGCGCTGGTCTGCACCAGGGCCTCCTCCAGCCGCTCAAATCCGGCGAAGAGAGCCGCCCCCAGGCGCTCCCGGAGCCCCTGGATCCCCAGGCGGCTCTCCATCCCCTCGTCGAGGACCTCCGGATCCTCCCGCTCCACCAGCGCCCGGAGGAGGGGACGGGAACGGATGACTGCGCGCATCGCCCGGACAGCGGCCTCCGAGGGGGAGCGGACAGATCCGCCCAGGCCGGTCATCTCCGAACGGACCCGCCGGATCAGATCCTCCTCCAGGGCCTGGCGATCCAAGGAAAGGGATGCGGTGGATGAGAAACGAAGCGGATGGGCCTGGAAGGCCTCATAGGCGGCGCGGGAGCGGGCGAGGGCGTCCGGCAAGCCGGCCCGGGCGAGCTCACGGGCCCGGGCCTCCATGCGGGCCATCCAGGATTCCCAGCTTTCCTGCTCCACCAGGCGGGCGCCGGCCTCGATCTCCATAATGGTGGCCGCAACAGCGGCGGAGATCCCGGCGGCGATCAGGGTGGCGAGGGCCGCCGAGACGCCGAGGGCGGCTTCCACAGCGCTGACAGTCACCTTCGCAGAAAATGACATGCTCATCGCCTCTCCTCCTGTCGCAAATCGGTGGGCCCCTGCGAGCGTCCATCCTGATCATTGAGATAGGCGTGTGGGCCCTTGGATGTGACGCCCTCCGATCAGGATCGCGGGGTCATGTCTTCAGGCTCAAGGAAGCCATCAGAGTTTGGGGGGAGGGGAGAGCTGCCGGGGATGGGACCCGGCATAGACGGCTCCGGGGGGATCCTCTCCCTCTCTGGAGGGAGGATCTCCTCTTCCTCCGGCTCGCGGGCCCACAGTCCTGAGAACAGGGTCTCCCACCACACCGCGAACCGGTCCGGGAGCGAGGGATCCAGTGACCCCAGGTGCAGGCTGTTCCGGAGCCAGTCGAAGCTGACGAGCCAGTTCCATACCCCGACGAGCAGCCTCAGGGCCAGCTGCAAGGGAGCCCCCATCAGATGGGCGAGCCATCGGCCGGCCCCCGCCAGGCTCCGGAGCAGGGCATCCAGGGCCACGGACAAGCGATCCAGGATGTGGAGGGTAAGGAACATCAGAACAGCCAGCAGGCCGGTGGGGATCGTCATTATGAGCAGCAGCAAGGCCCACAGAAGCGCGGCCATCCAGCCCAGAGACCAGCCGCTGAGGACGGTGAGGACGATCATCAAGAGCGGAAGCCCGATGAAGAGGATCAGTTGGGTCCAAACCTGCAGGGGAAGCACGATTTGAGGCCCGATCCAGCGCAGAACCTCGGGCGGGGCCGCCTGGAGGAAGCGCCAGAGGCCCATGCTCGCAAACAGAATGAACAAGAAGAGAACGCCGCCGAGGGCGGTGCCCCGGAGGATACGTTGGAACCACCGGGGGGCTCGCGCCCAGAGGACACCGAAGGGCGTGACCCCCAGGAGGTCAAGGGACAGCAGCCCAAAGAAGGCCCCGCTGACCAGGAGGGCCAGCGCGGTCAGCATTCCCAGGTCCAAGAATCCTCGCAGGCTTCGAAGGTAAGCGCTGATCCGGATCAATCCCATCGCCTCAAGTGTCAGAAGCAGAATCCCCAGGTCACTGGCCAGGGCCAGCAGAAATATAACAAAATAAAGAACGGTGCCGATGATGGGCCAGCCCGGCCAGGAGGCTCCTTCTGTTGCCGCGCGGAAGGCGCTTTGAAACTGGAGCCATGTCGTCCCAGCAGCCCGCCGGCAGGCTTCGTGGAGGATGACGAGCACCTGGGCCGGGGCCTGTACAAGGGTGCGGACGATCTCGCGGACGCTTCGCTCCAGGGCCGCGAGCAGGAACAGGATCCCGATGACGATAACCGGCCCTATCCACCAGCTCATGGCTTCCCTCCCGGGAGAAGCTCTTGACGGATGGGATCGAGGCCCAAAGCTGGGTCGAAGAACCTCACGTCGGCCGCTCCCGCTTCCTGGAACCACCGGGTCCACGTTTCACGAATCCGCTGAGCCTGGGCGGCCTTCGTGGCTTTCCAGAAGACGATCCGGACGTGAACCCCGTGAAGTTTCAACGAATTCTTCTGCTGGACGCCAGCCTCCTCCATATCGGAGGCGATGAGCAACCAGCGATCTGAAGCAGGGCGGCTTGCAAAGAGCTCGGATGCTTTGATCAGACACCCCCAGATATCGGAGCGCTGGGCGACCTCCGGCTGAAGGCGGCGGAGGCCCTCTGCGAACTTGAGGGCCTGGCGACGGGCGTCTTGATACGAGCGCTGGATCCGATCCTTGGCTTCGTTCAGGCGCTCCTCCTCTTCCGCTTGACGAGTGGCCTGCGCTTCACGGGTGGGCTCGTAACGCTCCAGTGGATTCTCAGGCGTCGGCCATGGGGTGAACGTGGGCATCGGCCCTGGCAGCGGCGGCAGCGGCGGGAGCTCCAACGTTCCGATGTGGGCCTCCGGCCGATAGGAGTTGGACTCGATCCATCGCAGGTCGAGACGCCAGCCCGGACCGCTGATGGCCAGCTCCGGAATGAGGTCGGCGATGGCAACGAGGGCCGGTCGCGTCCATTCATGGTAGGACCCGGATCGGTCGACGCAGATGACCAAATGGGCCGGAGGCGGGAGCGGGGTGGCCGTCGGAGAAGGCGCCGGGGTCGGGAAGGGCACCGGAGACCCGGAGCCCTCCGGGGCCTCCGCCCCGCCGACACATGCCGCCATCAGGATCATCATCCCTATGAACATCCGTTTCATGACCTTCTCCCGTTTCTTTCTTTGACCTCTAGATAGGTCGTTGGCTCCCCTGGTGTGACATGGCATCGCCGCCCTTTGGAGAGTATGGGGCGCGGGGAGGGGGAAGCCCGGGAGACCCGGGCGGGTTCCGGGCTCCCTTCAGCGGGGCGTCGCCGGAGGATCAGGAGCTTCCCAGCTCCCGGAGGGCCTGCTGCAAGCGAGGGTTATCCGCGCGCTCAGACCAGCCAAGGAGCTGGGCGCGAATGAAGCTTGCAACCTCGTCTGGAACCGTCCCGAGGAGGTCGCTGATGTGACGGGCTGTTTCCTTCAGAAAGGGTTCGTTAAATTTTTCGGCGTGCATGAGGGAGGCTTGGAACGCCGAGAAGGCTTCCTCAACCTTATTAAGGCGTAAGGCCAGGCGCCCTTGCAGGAGATAACCCGTCGCCACATGATAGTGCAGCAGGGGGATCTCATCCATCAGCCGGGTGCCGGCCGGGGCATTGGGGTGAAGTTCTCGGACCTTGTTAGAGTCCTCTGCCAGCTCATACACTTCCCCTAGGATTTTAAGTAGATCCTGCCAGTCGTCAGGGCTGGGGTTTGACTCCACGTCTTCAACATACCATTGAGCCTCGATTACCCGGCACTGCGCGTAATAGGACCAGTGCTTGAAATCCTGAAATTGCCGTTGAGCTTCCTCGAGCATCTCCTGAACATTGATGGGTTCCTGCGTGTGCCATGCCAGCTCCGCGAGCTCCATCAGGACCTCGGGCCTGCGAGAATCGATCCGAATCCCTTCGATGAACCGCCGGGCTCGCGTCAGGCGCTCCTGGGCCTCCTCCTGGGCCCTCTCGCGCAGGGCGATGCGCCCCAGCCCCAGTTCGATCATGGATTCCACAATCCGGGTATCCCTCCCTACGCGCCGGAGCTGCTCGCAGATGCGCAGGGCTTCCTGATAGCATTGCTTGGCTTCCTGGTATCGGCGAGCAATCCGGTAAGCATCTCCGAGGTAGCGGAGGGCCTTGGCCAGCCCCCACGGATCGATGGAGGGGTTCTGATCGTAGGCCGTCCTCAGACGCTTGACGACGTCCTCGTGCAGATCGATGGCCTCCTTCCACTCCCCTTTTTGCAAGGATATCCAGGCACGAACCTGAGCGATCTTGACTCCCTCCTCTGGATCCGGGTGTTGCTGATGAGCGAGGATCGCCCGTTGCAGCTCCTCTTCAGCTCGTTTCGGCCAGCCCTGGAGGAGGAAGGTGACCGCCCGCTTCCGATAGCATCGGGTCCGCCCGCGCACGGCCTCGGGGCCGGAGAGGTTTCCATAGGCCTCCAGGGCCATCCGGAAATCGGTGCGAGCCCGTTCAAAATCTCCAATCCGACGATGCAAATCCCCCCGCAGGATCAGGATCCTTCCTTTGGATAGCGGATCGGATCGCTCATCTGCCAGCTGGAGCCCCTCCTCCGCCTCTTTCAGAGCTTGATCATATTGAAAAGTTCGATAAAAGCCGAAAAATTTCTGGATGCGAATCTCTAACAACGCAGGATTTGCAATAACCTTCATTGCTTTCTCAATATCAAACAATTTGCGTAATCCTCGTTCCCATTCCCTCTTATCAAATAAATCTACAACCTCGTCCATTGCTATGATTAGATCGATTACATTTTTCAATATAAGCTCACCAATTTGCGCAATATTTGGATCCTTAATATTATTTTTTATGATTTTATTAATGGATGGTCCGTGGCCGGACTTTTGCCACAGGAGATCCAGGGCGTCTTCCCACTGCTTGGGGGGGATCTCGGAGGGACGCCTCTCCCGGAGGAGGCGGATCAGCCCTTCCATATGGGAGCGGTTGGGCCGAGTTTGACCGCGTATCCATCGGCTCACCTGAGCCCGGTCGATTCCCAAAGAAGCAACCAGGATGAGGGTCTTTAATTGGGCAAGCTGCAGAAGCCTTTGCAGTAATTCCCCGAAAGGTAGGCCTTTGAGTTCTTCAAGATCCAAGGGCTCTTGCGGCATGGGCTCACCTCTCCGGTTCGGATTTGATGCATCGCCTGCAACGAAATCGGCATGGGAAGTGCAACGCGCCGCATGTTTTTTGGCTAAGATCTGAGCAAAGCAGGCCGATGAAAGGAGGGACCATGCGGTGGGAGTCCTTGGAACGGCGGATCCGGAAGATGGCCTATGCCTTGGCCATCCGATTCAATGTCGACGTGGAGGACCTGGTCCAGTGGGGATGGATCGGCGTGTTGCAGGCGTATCGTCGCTATCAGCCCGGCCGCGGACCCTTCTGGCCCTTCGCTCATCACTATGTGCGGGCTGCGATGCAGGACGGGATCCTTGGCCGACGTTTGAGTGACCGGGCGCGCCGCGCGATGCCCCGGGTGTGGGAAGCGGTCGCCATGCTTTCCCAGGCCGGGCTCAGTGACCCCACCCCAGCGGAGATCGCCCGCGTATCCGGGGTGCCCCCAGCGGTGGTGGAGGAGATCCTGCGAGCCTGCCGGGCTCCGCAACCGTTGCCGGAGGAGGAACCGGAGGAGGGGCGGGGCAACCGCTTCCCGGAGGCGTTGATCGTTCCATCGTCTGACGAGGATGTGGGCAGGAGGGAAGAAGTGGAGGAGCGGGTGCAATGGTTGATCCGCCATCTGGGCCGCCGGGAGACCTGTATGTATCTGGCTCTTCGCCTGCTTCGTGGGGAGGAAGGCTACGGGGCTCACCCGCAGGTTCCATGGGAAGAGGTCGCCCAGCGGCTTTCCCATCCCGAGCATCCCCCGCCGCCCTGGCCGGAGCTCTGGGACTTGTATCCTGGGGTTTGCCGGGTGCTCCCCGAGTTGGCGAACTGGGCCTGGGTGTGCGGGCTTTTCCCGCACCGCACCGCTGAGGCCCTTCGTCAGCGCTTCTCGCGGCTCCATCGGCGAGTGCAGAGCCTCACCGCGGGTAAAGGGGAGGTGTGAACACATAGCCCTTCCCCCGCACGTTCCGGATATACTCCCATTGGCTTCCGGTGGCCTCCCGGATGCGCTGGCGAACCCTGTAGATCAGCGCATCCAGCGCTCGTTTCTTCTCCTCCGCTTTCGCCTGGGGACCCCAGAGGGCGTGGATCAGCTCGGTGTAGGTGCACAGGTGGCCGGGGCGGGCCCTCAGGTATTTGAGCAGCTGCCCCTCCAGCCCGAGCAGCGGTGGCAGCTGTTCCTCCAGGCGTGGCGGTGGAGGAGCCTGCAGACGCTCGCGCGCTTCCTCCGCAAAGAGCTCGCTGAAAATCCGGAGTCCTTCCTCACCGCCTTCGATCAAGGTTGCTTGCTCCAGCCGCAGGCGCTGGCGCGGAAGGATAGGTTGCCCTTCCAGAACCCGGCCCAGGGCATTTCGCTCCTCTTCGCTCAGGCTCTTCCAGATGTAATCGAAGAAGTCTTGAACGGCCGGGTGCATCCGGATGCGAAAGCGCGCCTCTTCCTGAAGCCGTGGATCTGTGCAGAGGCGGCTCCGTCGCTCAGGATCCTGGAGCCAGTCGAACATGGCCTCCCCGCCCAGAAGGAGAAGATAAGGATGACGACCGAGGACCCGGATGAAGAAATCAACGACCTCCGGCTCCAGCTCGATCTCCATCTCCCGGGCCGGCTGGCGGAACAGCTCCTCGGCCTCCTCTTGCTCCAGCAGGCCCAGGCGGTAAGGCCTCAAGACCTGCACCAGGGGTGACAGCACCTCCCGGCGCGGCATCAAATCCGCGGGATCCCTCTCCGTGGCGATGATGAGGGCATGGTGAAGAGTGAGCTCCCGCAAGCGTCGGGCGTGCGCTGGTTCCATCGTCCGCAGGGCTTCGTCGCAGTGATCCAGCAAAAGCACCCGGCGAGGGAGGGCGGGAAGACGGGAGAGGGCCTCCCACGGGTTGCCCGTCCAGGTTTCTCCCATCTGCTCCATCACCCGCTCGGCGACCTGGTTGCCTTCCACCTTATAAAGATCCACATAGTAAACACACCGCAACCGCTCCTGCACTAACTTGGAGTCCAAGCCGTAGTCGGCGAGGCGACCCGGAGTCTGGGTCATCTCCTGCAGAAAGCGCAGCAGGGTGGTCTTGCCGATCGCTCGTGGCCCCCTGAGGGAGCAGGATTCCGGAGGTTCCCGGTCGTTCCGAAGGATCCCTTCCAGGATCTCCCGGAGGATCCTGCGGCGTCCAACCAGATGCCGGGGTGATCGAAGATAACGGGTGTAGGGGTTGCTCAAATCGAAAGCCATGGGATACCTCCTCCGTTTATGAGATCCCGTATTCCTGAAGCCAGCGCTGGAAGAGGGGGACCGTGAAGCGAAGCCCCTGGCGGGGATCATATTGCAGGGCCCCCCTCTGGAGCAGGTGGGCGATCAGGGAACGGAACCGGCGTTGTTCACGCCAGCGACGCGCGGGGGGGATTTGTTCCAGCCACAGGCTTTCCACCTTTTCCTGGCTCACCCAGAGCTGGTCGCGGCGGAGCAAACGCGCCAGCCAATAAAGCATCTCCTCCTCCTCGTCCTCCCGTAGCCAGTGCAGGAAATAACCCTTACCATGAAGGAAGAGCTCTCGGACGATCTCATCCAGGTCATGCGTCCTGATCTGCTTCAGCCCCTTTGCGTTGGCATAATCCACTGCAGTGCGCAGCAGGAGCTGAAGGTAATAAGGATGGCAGCCGCTCAGCTCCAGGATCTCCTGGGCGGCCTTCTCCTCAAAGAGCAAACGGCCCCTGAGGGGCTCACGGATCAGCTGGAAGGCCGCTTCCTGCTCCAGGGGGCCTAAGGTCAGTGTGTCCGTATCGGCCCGTTCCAGAAGCCCCAGGAGGGGGGCATCCGGGGACCTCCGGGTTTCCCGCTTAGGCGGCCGAGGGTGACAGGCGAGGATCACGCGCATTCGGAAGCGCTCTCCCCAGGTGATGAGGGAAGCCACCAGCCGCCGCTGGTCTTCCTCAGGCCACTCCAAGAAAGCGGTGGCTTCATCCAGCATAAGCAACGGACGACGCTCCCGGGCGATGGTCTCCAGCTGTTGCTCCAGGCGCCTCATCATCCTCTCGGGATCCGGCGTCGGAGTGGCGGTTTTCCTCCGCTCCCCGCTCAGGAGGCGATACAGCTCCTGATCGATGGCCTGAGCCAGCTCTGCGAAAGACTGAGCGGAGGCCAGGCTGACCTGCACCGGTGCATAAGCCCGGCTCAAATCCAGGTTGATCCCCAGCAACTGCTGGAGCCGCAGCAGGAAGGAGGTCTTCCCGATCCGGCTTGGGCCATGGATCACGAAAACGGACTGGGAAGGCTCTCGCTCGCGAAGCAACCAGTTCTTGACCCACTCCTCTTCCTTCCAGCGTCCGAAGAAAAGATCACGGGTTGGGGCCAGGGTATAGGGATTGGGGATGCGCGTCGAATCCGCCAGGCGTAACCCGGCCAAGGGGTTTAAGGGATGGAACTGTCCACGAATCCCCTTTCGATCCAGCTCGGTCAGCACTTCTTCCAGAAGATGACAGGCCTCGAATCCGGGGGCCCGCAGGATCAGATCGATATGCGCCTGGTCCCGAGGGGCTTCTGTCCGGGCATTGCATTCCAGCATGTAAAAACCATGGGGATACAGATTATAAATCGGATGAAGAACGTCATCCAGAAGCTGGGGACGGTCGATGGCTCGGAGCTGCACCTTCAGGAGAACCCCGCTCCGCTCCACGCGGATCCATCGCAGCGGGATCCCTCCTTTCTCTGGAGAGGGAGCGCGTGGGCAATCCCGCCGATAAATTTGAAAAATCCGAATCTTTCCCTTGCTTTTCCAGTGGCCGATGATCGGCTCCTGAAAGCGCACCCGGCAGGGGAGCCCATCATGTTGATGATCGGTGAAGCGGGCGAACCGAATCCATTCCGGGCCTACAGACAATGGGTTTCCATCCTCCTGGACAATATAACGGGCTAAATGATAGACCAGAAGACGGCCCACCACCTCATCCGGGCTGATCCGACCTCCCTCCACAGCCTGATAGAGGGCGTCCACGGTGGCCTGTTCGAGCTTTCGCCTCCTGGACATCTCCCAAGCCACGTTTTCCAGAAGTTGCTCCCAACCCTCCAGCTCTCCCCGCTCAAGACCGAGATACTGCGCCTCCCGCTCCAGGACGCGGCGTATCTGACGTTCGGCCGAGGTGGACGCCGGACGATGGACGGCATCGACCTGGATCTCTACCACATCCCCATTGCGCAACGGGTAATCCTGGCCGACGGGCTGGCCGTTCACCCGCGCGCCGGCGTAGTTCTGACTCAGCTCCGGAGAGATCATGGAGGCGAAATCGTATGGGGTGCTCTGCTCCGAGAGGCGGAACACCTGGCCGCTCGGGCTGAAGACGTAGATCCGTGGGGAGGAGGTGCCCGGCGGGCGCTCCTTCAGAAACGCCCGCAACCCTTCGTTTTCCCACCAGGCCCCCGTGCCTTGGATCTTGCGCTGATAGCGTGCGGCCACGATCCCCCACCGGTTGACCTGGTCCATCTCCGGTGTGCAGAGGCGGAATTCCACCCGAAGCAGGCTGGAGGTCTGAAACGGATGGGGATACAGAAGACGGGTGATCAGCGCCCGATAGCCGTTGAAGCGAGGCCATGCGATTCGGTCCACGAAGGCGCGGCCGCTACCGGTGGCAGGATGGCGGCTGAACATGCCCCGACCATGTCGGTGAAGGACCTCCAGGGCCTGATAGCAGGCCTCCGCAGAGGGGAGGAGGCCATCCACTTTCACCAATCGGGCCAGATCAGCGGCTTCCTGCTCTGTTCGCATCCGCCAAAGTATCCCGAAGGGGGTGCTGCGATGCCATTTCAGGTGGCCTGGGGCGGGAAGCTCCGGCTCCAGCTGCCGGATGAGAGCATGAACCGCGGGCTCCAGTTCCCGATGGGAGGCGGTTAGCAAGCGGTGGATGCGCTCCCATCCCTTTCGGTTCAGGAACCGCAGGGATAGATTCCCCAACCGGCGTCGCAACTCCCACATGCCGAGCAATTCCAGGATCGGCAGGAAGACCTCTTGGGTTTCCCTGGCCATCTGATCCTGGAGCCGACCGGGGAGGTCTTCCAAGGCTTCCATACCGACGACTTGGAAAGCCAAGCGCAGGAGGACCGCCTCCGGTTGGGTGTAAGCCAGGAAGAACCACTTCCGTAGCGTCTCCGGTCCCTCCGAGGGGCTTTCCCGCTCCCCCCGGGCCAAGCCTTCCAGAAACCTCCATCCTTCCATAGCGATGACCAGAACCCTTTGTTCCTCCGGGACCGTCCACAGCCGGGATTCCCCGGCCTCCTGTTCCCTCTGCGGTGTTTGCCTGGCCTTCTCCACGGGATCCTGCAGCCTCGACCATAGCCCCCACTCCTGCAGGAGCCCTTGGACCCGCTCCCCCCAGCGCGACAACCCGTTCATTCCCATCCCCTGACCTCCTGAAGGGCTATCCCAAGCTTCACGACACTCACATCGCTCATGCATAGAGTATCTCCATCGATTCCTCATGTCAATATCATCGGAAGACTTCACGGTCCTGGAGGGGAGAATTCCTCCTCCCTTGGTCTGCCTCCAAGCCCCAATACCGCTTGAGGGATTCCCAGTCGATCCCGTCCAATTCTTCTCGGGATACCCGTGAGTTTGACATATCAAGAATCACGTATATAATTATGTGAAAAATGCGATGAGGGATGAGATGATGAGTGACCGAGACTGCGTGCGGGTTCTGGATCTGTTGCGGAGCCTGGGTTACTCGTGGGAGGAGGTCTCCCGGATGCTCGATTCAGGGCATCCAGGTCCGCCGGAATGGCCCCTCCTAGCCCGGGATCTTTGTGTTTCTGAATGGGCGGAGGTTCGGGAGCGATTCAAACTGATCGGGATTCCTTGGACCCCGGAGGGCCTGCGACAGTGGCTCTCCCGATCGCGACGAGCCGATGCGGGATAAAGGCACTCCAGCCCGTTTGAGGTCAGGGGAGCTCTCTCTGTCACATGAAGGACGTTTTTGTCCCATTAATTCAAATGCCAGTGAACCCGAGGTCAGCGAATCCCGGATGGGCTCCGAACGCCAGGCTGGATTGCCAAGACATCTCATTGAAAATAATCGGGGTCCCCCAAGCAGGCGACCCCAAGAGGTTCCGGATCGCTGCTCCATCGCTCGTTATTATGGAACGGGCGATTTTATGCTCTTTAAAAATCAAAATTGACTGTTATTTTGGCAAAAGGGGGCATACATGATCGGTCTAAACGTTCTTCGAGAACCCACAGGTGTTGTGGAAGGGTCTAAGGGTTTAAATTCGGGGGGGCTGAAGGCAGTGGGGATCCCTGTGCTGGTTTATGGTTTTGAGGAGGAGGACCTGAAAGAATGGCCTGAGGATCTTCGAGGAGTGCCGGTGCTCAGGTTCGAGCACCTCCCAGAGAGTCCAGTAGTTGTCCATCGCCGAGCGTTTGAGGTTTTCCAAAAAGAGGCGTTGCAGTTAGGGGCGCAGTTTGGACGCATGCCATGGGCCATCCTATATCTCCCTCCGGGGGAGGAAAGCCCTCCCGAGGTCTGGTCCTATGTGGATGCGGTGGTGACGGCTGGCGATTGGGAGAGGTTGCGGCGGCTATTACAGTGTCCGCGGCGCTTCGAAAGCATGGAATGGGTAGAGGAGATCCCGATGAATCGGCTCTTCGCTCTATCAGAGCCTCCCACAGCGGAGGAGATCCTGGAGCTTCCGTTGCCGACGGAGCTCCGGGAACACATCGCTCAGTGTGAAGCGTGTCAGGAGGCTTTCACGGAAGCCTTGGAAGCCCGTCGTGGGATGGCGCGTATGTTCTGCCCATCCTCCGCCTCTCTAAGGATCTATCTTCAGGAAGGAGGAAGGACGCTGTGGATTCAACGGCATCTGACGATCTGTCCTTTATGCCGATCCGAAGCGGAGGTGCTCTTTTTCACACTCTCCCTTCCGGCGGCGACCTTGTCACAGATCGTCAAGGATCCGGAGCAGCCTGAGTTTCTACGAGAGTGGGCGATCCGTCGGTTAAGGGAGCTGGAAGGCGGAGGCGCTGCCCATGAAGGAAGGACGTAAGGGGGCGCGGCCTGAACCCTCCCTCTATCGGAGGGCTGCGGGTGGAGATCGCGAGGCCCTGGAGCAGCTGGTCGAGTATCACCGGCCCTGGGTCGAGAAGATAGCCCGTTCCCTAAGCTCCCGTCTGCCCAACCTGGGTTGCTGTGAGAAACAAGATTTGTTGAACGATGCCTGGGAGGGATTCTTCAAGGCGTTACGCTGCTATGACCCCGATCGAGGGACCCGTTTCGAGGCTTATGCCGAGCGGGTGATCCGGGGTGCCATCATCGCCGGCGCCGCCCGATGTCTGGGGCTCAGCGAGGCCGCTCGTCGTGCCTTTCCCCACCTCTTCGATGCGCTTGAAAACCTTGCGAAGGAGGGCATTTTGAATCCAGCGCCATCTCAAATTCAGGAGGAGCTGGAGAAGGAAGGTCTCCACATCCCGCTTCACGTCATCACGGAGATCCTGAACGGCATTCGGCCCGTTCTCTTTACCCAAGGGGAAGAGGATTCCGGACCGGGCGGCATTGAGGAAGGGCGCTGGGACCCTCCGAAGGAGCCGACGGACGGAGAGACGGTTATGGAGGGGTGGGATCGCATCAAGGACAGGCTGGGGGAGGAGAGGGGACAGAAATTCGTGGTCCTAGCCATCTTGCATGAGGGTCTGGGATATGAGTGGAAGGAGATCGTTCACCTCCTGAGCTCCCGGAGCCCATCCGACTGGGCGAAGGGGTGGGCGATCCATATCCAGAGGGATTGGCCGCATGTCCTTCAGTATTTTCCCGGCCTCGATGACTGGGAAGAGGTTCTGTGCCGGTTTAAGTGTCCCCCACCCCATCTGAGTGCGGCCAACCTGCGTCAATGGTATTTCCGGCGTCGCCTCGAAGTATGTCATAAATCCCAGTAGCCTTGCCTATTTCATAAATAGAAACTGAGAGCAGGAGGTTCCCAATGGGTGTCGCCTCTCTGCCCTTTGAGGAGCTGCCCTTCCCGAAGACCCATGAGGAGCTGGCCCTTCTGGTCCTGGACGGCTCGGGATCGATGGCGGAGCGGGAGCCGCGGACCGGGTTGACCAAGGCCGACTCCGTGATGTTCCATCTGATTCGCGAGCCGGCCAGCGAAAACCCGCGCAGCGGGAGCCTGCTTGCCCGCCTGCAGCGGAGCCGCAACCGCTCCAGCTTCTGGCTGGGGATCCTCGCCTTCTCCAGCCGTGTGGAGCAGATCCTGCCGCCCACCCCGCTCAGCCAGGTGGATCCCCAAAGCGTGGATTTCGACCTTCTGAGCCGCTTCGGGGACAACACTGCCATCGGCCGCGCCCTGGAGGAGGCGGATCGGGTCGCCCAGCTCTGGCTAGCGGGAGCAGATCCCAAGCTGCCGCGCTTTGTGACCATCCTCCTGATGAGCGATGGCTGCGAGACCTGCGGGACGGATCCGGTGGGGGTGGCCCAGCGCATTCACGCTCGTGTGGTCGCAACCCCGTCCCCTGGCCCCGCACGGCTGAACCGGCCGGTGCTGGTGATCGCGACCGCCGCTTATGGCGATGACGCCGATGAGGCAACCCTGCAGGCGATCGCCAGCCGCTATCCCGGCGGCCAGCCTATGTTCGCTCGAGTCCAGACAGGCGCTGAGCTGCGGGACTTCTTCCTCCGCTCGATCAGCACGGCAGTCTGAGCCGGCCTGTTTCTTTGGGAGAAGGGGATGGACGCTCAGCAACTTGTTGGTCTGCTCCTGATACTCGTTGCTTTATCCGTTAGCATTCTGGGGGTTCGCTGGCTGAGGCGCCGCCGGAGGTCAACGATGGCGGAGATCCAGAGCCGCACGGCCGCTCCGGGAGACTCGGCTCTCATTCAGCCACTGGGGGGCTGGGCCATTGCCCTCACCACCACGGGAGGGAAACCCGTCCAGCAGGATGCCGCATCCTGCCTGGAAACTCCTGCCTGGAAGGCCATCGCGCTGGCGGATGGGGTGAGCAGCACCCCCGGTGCAGAGCGAGCAGCCCGCATGGCGGTCCATGTGTTGCTGGAGGAGCTGCGCCAAACTGCCCGTCGGGGTGGAATCATAGATCTGCAGGCGCTGTCCAGGGGGTTTCAGAAAGCCCATCGCGAGGTAACAGGAGGGTTGCCTTCTGGGGAGCCGTTCCCGGGAGCCGTTCCTCAGACCACCCTCATCGCTGCCGTGGAAACGCCGGGCCGCATTCTGATCGCTTATTGTGGAGATGGAGCGGTGATCATCAGCAGCGGGAGCCTCCGATGGGCGACCTCGTTGCTCTTCCCTCAAGTGGATTTCCAGCAAGCGGGGGCGCTTCGGGGGATCATCGGAGGATCCCAGGATCCGCAGCCGGTGCTGATCTCTCTCCCCCGCGCCGCCTGGCCGGATGGCCTGGTGATCGTGCTGGGGACCGATGGGGCGTTGCCCCCGGGAGAGAGCCTCCGGCCGGCCTGGGATATGTTGCTTCGAATTCGGGAGCTCATCGGAGCCGGGCAGGATCCCACCCGTTTCCTGGAGGAATGGCTTCGGGGTCTGGAGAGCGATGATAACCGCTCCCTCGGCCTTCTGATCACAGAGGAAGCCCTCCGGCTCTGGAGGAATCCGGATGGCTACGGATCTGTGGCTGGAGGATCTGCTGATATCCGGCCGGGTGCACCGGTTGACAGTCCAGCAACGGCTGGGAGC
>Ga0197143_1001721_pt1 | contig 17907 bp, 15 predicted proteins | sample GBS70_MetaG_FD_148603 | JGI IMG/M metagenome (GOLD analysis project Ga0197143, IMG submission 148603) | Sediment microbial communities from Great Boiling Springs, Gerlach, Nevada, United States - GBS 70_MetaG | ecosystem: Environmental > Aquatic > Thermal springs > Hot (42-90C) > Sediment...
GTAGATCATCTACAGGTACCCCAGAATCTTGTTTCCTATCACCTGAAGCTCTTAAAGGAAGCTGGTTTTGTTCAGTCAAGGCGGAATGGGTCCTGGATTTTGTACAGGCTGAGCCCGGATGTTGCCAGCAGAATCAAAGAGATATTAAAAGAACTTGAAAATCTAATTAATAAAGAGAGGGACTTTAAAAATGGAAATGCTTATCAAGGTCTTAAATAGTGGCTGGCAGGCTCTGGTTGAATATCTTCTGCAACATACGGTAACCTGTCTGGTCCCTGCTTTTTTTATAGCTGGAGCCATTTTCACCTTTATTTCTAGGGAAGCAGTACTGAAGTATTTTGGGCCCAATGCCAATAAACTTCTTGCTTATGGGGTTGCGTCTGTTTCTGGTACTATTCTTGCTGTTTGCTCCTGCACTGTTCTACCACTTTTTGCAGGAATATTCAGGGTTGGCGCTGGTATCGGACCAGCAATTACCTTTCTTTATTCCGGTCCTGCAATAAATGTGCTGGCAATTGCCTATTCGGCGCGCCTTCTCGGCGTTGAACTTGGCATAGCCCGAGCTTTTGGAGCTGTTGTTTTCTCTATCCTCATAGGTCTTTTGATGGCTTTTATCTATCGTAAAGAAGAGGCTGCAAAAAAGCAAAACGCTATTCAGCCCTTCCTGGTAGCTGACGGCAAAACTACCGACTGGCACCGCCTGGGAATGCTTTCTCTGATGGTTGCCATACTTTTAACGGCAACCGCCAAAATTTCGGCACCGATTAAATGGCCTTTGGTTGCTCTTGAAATAACCGGCGTAATTCTTGCTTCAAAATTTTGGTTTGAAAAAGAAGAGATAAAAACCTGGATCGAAGAAACCCGGAAACTTGCCTATCAGATAGTTCCGCTTCTACTTATAGGCGTTTTTCTTGCTGGTCTTATTAAAGCTCTGCTTCCTCCTTCATGGGTTGCTTCTTTTGTGGGTAAAAACACCGTCCTGGCAAATTTGGTTGCTTCGCTTTCAGGAACACTGATGTATTTTGCAACCTTAACTGAGGTACCCATAATAAAAGCCCTGCTAGAGCTGGGGATGGACAAAGGACCTGCGCTTGCACTTTTACTTGCCGGTCCGGCCCTTAGCCTTCCCAGTATGCTGGCTCTTGGAAAAATAATGGGTACCAGAAAGACGGTTGCTTATGTAATCCTTGTAGTAATTTTCAGTACACTCGCAGGCTATTTATATGGCATGATAACTTAACTGGAGGTGAAAGTATGGTAACAGTAAAAATTCTCGGGACTGGATGTCCCAACTGCCGTAAACTTGAAGCGCTAGCAAAAGAAGCCGCAGAAGAAGCAGGCATTGAGGCGGTATTTCAGAAAGTGGACGACATAAACCAGATAATCAGCTATGGGATTTTTATGACTCCTGGTCTGGTAATTAATGAAACTGTCCACTCCTCAGGAAAAATCCCGTCCAAAGAACAAATAAAAGAATGGCTGCTGAAAGAATCGCAGAGCTGAAAAACTATTTTAGAAAAAAACACCTGATTTAATATTTAATCTATGCAGCAGCGATACGATTACATAAGACCTGCTGGCGGCATGCCCCGTCGCCGCAGGCGCGGTTTTCTGACTTACTTTGTTGTTCTGGCTCTCTTTGCTGCAATCGTCTGTTTTTTTTATCTAAACCTGAAAGTCAAACCGGAAAAACACAAACTCGAAACAAACGAAAAGATTGCGAACATTCATCTTCAAATAAAAAGCTCTCTTGAAAACCTCACTGAGTTTGCCTATCAGGGTCCGAAAGCCGACAAGGTTCGTGTTCAAGCACTCAAAAATTCATTAACAGCTTTAAACGGGGCACAGTCTATTCTGGAAAAAGAAAGGGCTTTGACACCAAAACAGCTAAAAGCTATTGCTGAATTAATCAGTCTTGCCTCACGTCTTGAACTGACCGCACGTTTTTCTTTTGACGAACAATTGCTCAAGCAGTCTCTCCCTCTTCTTTATAACGAATACAATCGCTTAAGCAACCTTATTACAGAACTCAGGCCCAAACGTGGTGATAAAGATAAAATTACCTTTTCCCTGCTGTTCTTTGAACCTGAAAAAGTCTTCCGCATTCAGGAAAATCCAGAATTAGCAAATAAAAGAAGAGGACTCGGCATCGTAAGCTTTACCACCCAGCCGAAGTTTTCAGAAAAAAGAAGAGATGGAATATATGAGCTTCCTTTATCTGAGTATTTAGATCTGCATCTTGAAATTCAAAACCAGGGTGAAATCACTGAAAAAAATGTGCAAGTCACCCTAAATCTGGAAAGCACCGCTCTGGCTGAACCATTAAGCCTGGATGAAAAAATTCCTGAAATTAAACCCAGGGAAAGAAAACCGGTTTCCTTTACTCGTATCCCTCTTGAAGCAAAGCCAGGCACCATTTATTTTTTAAAAGTCTTTGTAAAGCCTGTTGCCGGCGAAAAGGTACTTGAAAACAACAAGCTAAGCTTAAAGTTTTACCTTGCTCCCTGATCCTTTTCGCCTGCCTTCCGTACTAATTTTAATGCACAACCGTGCTCTATCTTGCGCTTTACAAAGTCAACCGGAAGTCCAAATTTTTCTGCAATTTGCCTGCAATCTTCAAACTCCGCTGAAATTTTCAACTCCTTCCCTTTGCCAGCTACCTTTACTCTTACCGGTCCAAACTCCGTCTCGACAATCTCTACTTTCCTTTCAAGGCGTTTCCTCTTTACGGGGTAATACCTGACACCAAGGGCAGGACTTTCTTTAAGGATAATATCTATAAGCCCATCAAGGTCTTTCTCGCAGGCTAGAAAACTGATTTTATGCCCGGGTCTTCCCTTTTTCATCACTACTGGCTCGATCCAGACATCAAGGGCATTTTCCTTAAGCAACCTCTCAATTAAATAAGCTAAAGCTTGCGGCGTTGCATCATCTATGTTGGTGCTGGCCTCAAACACCGGTTCTAAACGGCTTTCCTCTATCCAGCCGTAAAACACTCTTAAATAATTAGGGTGAGCGTATTCTTTGTGTCCGAAACCGTACCCGATGGATTCATAAATAAAGCCATCCGGCAGATAAAAAAGAGGCTTTAAAGCACGCAAGATGGCTGCTCCGGTTGGTGTTGTAAGCTCCCCAGCAAGGTCGGCTCCTGTAACCGGCATGCCACTTAAAAGCTCGGCCGTTGCAGGAGCGGGCACACTTACAATGCCATGCTGGATATTAACCCGGCCGCTACCGACACCCACCGGACTGGAAAAAACTGCCTCAATTTCTGTCTCGATAACAAGTGCAGCAGCAAGCACCGCATCGAACAGCGTATCAACCCTGCCAAGCTCGTGAAAATGAGTTTCATTGAAATCAGCCCCATGGACTTTAGCTTCTGCTTCAGCAAGATTTTTAATTATTTCAAGGGTAAGATTCTTTACCTTTTCCGGTACACTGAGATCAGCAACAGCTTGCCTGAAGTCCTCAAAAGCTGACAGTCGCAATTCAGGCTCCTCAATTTCCAGCACAAAGCCTTTTATTCCCTTCCTTATAATTTCTCTGACAGCAGCTCTGACATTAAATTCTTTTTCAAGTCTGGAAGCATAGCTCTCAAAAATCTTAGCTCCTTCGGTTCCTGCAGCCATGGTAAGTGCAGCCACAAACATGTCTCCGGCTATACCGAAGCTGCAGTCAAGATAGATCGCTTTTTTCAACCCTTTCTTCTCCCTTCAACAAGCCTGTTGATCATGTGTGCCAGAACAGCTGCACCAAATCCGTTATCGATGTTTACAACAGCCAGGCCTTCGGCGCATGAATTAAGCATGGTAAGCAGAGCTGAAAGTCCTCCAAAAGAGGTACCGTAGCCGGTAGAAGCAGGCACTCCAATTACAGGCACCGGCGAAAAACCTGCAATAAGGCCTGGTAGAGCGCCTTCCATGCCGGCAATTACAATAACGCAGTTGGCTTTTTCAAGATGAGGAAAAACTTTTTTCAGGCGGTGTATCCCGGCAACGCCGACGTCAATTACAATCTCACTTCTGCTGCCGAGAAACTCGAGTGTTAATTGAGCCTCCTCAGCAATGGTGTAGTCTGAGCTACCAGCCGCAACGACAGGTACATAACCCAACTTTTCGACTGCACCACCAAGTTTTATAATTCCTGACTCAGGATAAAATTCCGCTTCGGGAAAATGCTTGCTCAGTAGTTCATACTGTTCTTTGCGTGCTTTTGTTCCAAGAGCCATTCCATAGGCTTCATAAACCCGTTTAAATGCCCTCAAGACCTGTTCGGGCGTTTTTTTCAGGCAAAAAATCGTTTCCGGTAGCCGTTTGCGCAGCTCTCTTAGCCCATCAATGTTTTCGGTCAAATCTTCATAGATAGCCGAGCTAATTATTTCCCGAACTACAGATTCGGCATCCAGCTCACCTTCACGGTACTTTTTTAGAAGCTCTTCAAGGCGTTCTCTTTTCATCCTTAAAATTTTAACTTAGCGGCTAAATCAGCTAAAATTTGCTTTTAAAACCATTTTTCTGGAGTTGCCACAAAAATGAAAATAGGCTACCTGGGTCCGCAAGGAACTTATACAGAAGAGGCACTTATAAAAGTATATTCTCCCGAAAAGCATGAATTTATACCGTTTACAACAGTTTCAGATGTGATAGAAGCAGTTGACAAAGGTGAGGTGGACAAAGGGATCGTCCCCATAGAGAATTCAATTGAGGGTTCCGTATCTGAAACACTTGATCATCTTGCTTTCGAATCAGAAGTATTGATTGAAAGGGAAGTTCTTCTACCCATCCACCATCATCTCATCGGACACAAAGAGGCAACCGTAGCCGATATCAAAAAAATAATTTCACATCCCCAGGCATTTGCCCAGTGCCGTAAAAGCTTACGCCGGCTTTTCAGGGAGTTTGAACTCGAACCTGCCTTCAGCACTGCTGACGCCGTCAGGATAGTTGCCAATCTAAATGATAAAGGCGTAGCGGCTATCGGTAACGCCTTTGCAGCTATGATTTACGGACTTGAGGTGCTGGTAAAGGACATCTCGGATTACGAAGACAATACCACCCGGTTTATTATTATTGGCAAGGAGGAGCAGCCTCCCACCGGATATGACAAGACCTCCATAATTTGCTTTATTGGTGATGACAGACCAGGAAAGCTTCTTGAAATTCTACAGGAATTCAGCTACCGCTATATCAATTTGACTAAAATCACTTCGCGACCAACCAAGAAAAAATTTGGAGAATATCTATTCTTTATTGATATGGAAGGTCATATAGAGGAAAACCACATCAAGGCCGCCCTGGCCTGCCTTAAATGTAAGCTACCCAAAGTAAAATTTCTTGGATCTTACCGGCGCAGCCTTTAAAAGAGGGAGGAAGCATGCACGATCTGAAAAAGATAAGGCAGAATCCCGAACTGTATAAGGAAGGTTTTAGAAAGAGAAACTTTGATTACGATATTAACAGGCTGCTTGAAGCTGACGAAAAAAGACGCCGCCTAATTCAGGAAACTCAGTCACTTCAAGAACTTCGCAACCGGCTATCCCGTGAAATCGGAGCACTTGTAAGGGAAAACAAAGACCCTTCAGAACTTAAAGCCCGGGTGAAGGAAATTTCAAGTAAGTTGCCCGAACTGGAAAAGGAAATCGAAGAGCTAGAACTCTTCATACAGAATGAGCTTGCTAAGCTTCCTAACTTGCCGGCGCCTGATGTCCCCTATGGCGAGGATGAAAACGACAACGTAATAATCAGAACTTGGGGCGAACCAAGATTCTTCGATTTTGAGCCGCTTCCGCACTATGAGCTGGGTAAAATAACCGGGCTGTATGATCCCGAAAGGGCTGTAAAAATCGCAAAGTCAAGGTTTGTTTTAACCTACGGACCACTTGCTGAACTTGAAAGGGCTTTGATAAATTTCATGCTTGATCTCCACACCCGCGAACACGGCTATATAGAAGTGATGGTCCCCTATCTCGTAAATGAAGAAACGATGTATGGTACCGGTCAGCTGCCTAAATTCAAGGATGAGCTCTTTATTTGCGAAAGAGACGAACTTTATTTGATTCCTACAGCAGAGGTACCCGTAACTAACATCTACCGGGGCGAAGTTCTTGCAGCTGAAGATTTACCCAAAAGATTTGTTAGTTACACGGCTTGCTTCAGGCGTGAAGCAGGCAGTTATGGCAAAGATACCAAAGGTATGATCAGGGTACATCAGTTCAATAAAGTGGAGCTGGTTAAATTTACGCTGCCTGAAGAAAGCTATAGCGAGCTCGAATCCCTTACCCGCGATGCAGAGCGAGTTCTTCAGCTGCTGGGCCTGCCTTACCGGGTTGTCATGCTCTGCACGGGTGACCTTGGTTTTTCCGCAGCAAAAACATATGACATTGAAGTCTGGCTTCCCTCCTATAATGGCTATAAGGAAATCAGCTCCTGTTCCAATTTCGAAGATTTTCAAGCCCGTCGCATGAACATCAGGTTCAAGAGGGACCGCAATGCAAAACCTGAATTTGTCCATACACTTAATGGTTCGGGGCTGGCAGTCGGAAGAACTGTTGCTGCTATTCTAGAAAACTATCAGACAAAAGACGGCAATGTTGAAATCCCCGAAGTGCTGCGCGACTATCTTAACGGCAGGAAGACGCTGCTTTAATATTTAAAACAGCCGCCTGTCCAGAACGGCAAGAATAAAGATCAGCGCCAGATATGGAGAAGAAAACTTAAACAGCCTGTAAGCCGAGGCACGGTCAGCTCTCATGCCAGCCAAAAAGGTAAAATAAAAAAGAATCAGGTTCAGGACAGTCGCCCCAACAGAGAAAAAAAGCGAAAATTTGCCTGCGTATATTAAGCTGAAAGTTACCATAATCAGTCCCAGGTTTGCGGCTGCTATCCACCGAATTGCTGCAGTTTCTCCTTCAACTACAGGCAGCATTGGCACATTTACCTTTTTGTAATCATCCCTGTAGAAAATTGCGAGGCTCCAGATATGAGCTGGTGTCCAGAAAACAACCAGCAGTCCAAACAGGAACGGTAGAACTTCTATTTTATTTCTTATCAGAAACCACATATAGAGGATGGGCATCATTCCTGCCGGAGAAGCTACGATGATGTTAAACTGACTCCTTCTTTTCAAGTAACCGTTATAAAGAACCGCTGAAAACAAAAAGCCCAATACTAAAAAAACAACGGCTTTATGGGAAACAAAAATGGTGCCTAAAACTCCAAGCAAAAACGTTGAGATAGAAAACAGTAGAGCAGCCCGGGGCGATAACTCACCTCTTGCTAGCGGTCTCTTTTTTGTTCTTTCCATAGCAGCATCAAGGTCGCGGTCAACCCAGCAAGTAAAGGCGTTTGTTCCTCCAACAGCCAGTGTAAGAAAAACTACTCCGGCAAAATATTTTTTGAAAAAAGCTGGTGAAAAGTCCTCGATAAGAAGCGGCACGCAGGCCCCTACCAGAACAAGAAGCCAGACGGTTTTTGGTTTGGTAAGCTCGTAATAAGCTTTCAGCCTTTTCAGCAAAATATTCACGCCAATTAATATTAAAGGTATCAGGAAAAAAATTAAACCCTTTATAAAAATGTGGCGATGCTTCTTGTGTGCGCTGTTTTAAATCATTCAAAAATCTATTATCATATTGTGTTGCTAAGCTAGCGGAGGGATGGCCGAGTGGACGAAGGCGGCGGTCTTGAAAACCGCAGTGGGTGCTGAGCCCACCGGGGGTTCAAATCCCTCTCCCTCCGCCATCAAAAACAAGATGAAAAAGCCAAAAGTTATTCTTATAACCGGTGCATCTTCAGGAATAGGCAGGGCATGTGCTCTGTATCTTTCCTCGTTTGGACACCATGTTTACGGAACAAGTCGTCGAGCCGAATTTCCCGGCGAAACAGCATCTTTCCCTGTAATGATACCCATGGATGTAACCAGCGAGGAATCTGTAAGCAAGGCAGTCCGATTTATCCTTGAAAAAGAGGGCAGAATTGATGTGCTCATTAATAACGCTGGTTATGGACTTGCAGGAGCCGTAGAAGATACCACATACGAAGAAGCTCTTCAGCAATTTGAAACAAATTTTTTTGGTGCTCACAGGGTTATAAAGCATGTCCTTCCTTCTATGCGGGAAAGAAAATCGGGAATGATTATCAACATCAGCTCAATTGCCGGACTCATTGGACTTCCTTTTCAGCCGTTTTACTCGGCCTCAAAATTTGCTCTTGAAGGACTGAGCGAAGCGCTAATGCACGAAGTAAAGCCTTTTAACATCAAAGTTGTGCTGGTGGAACCTGGCGATTTAAAAACAGAGTTCACCGACCGCCGCACGATAGCCAAACTGGGACTTCACTCGCCCTATACGGAACAGATGAAAATAACACTGGCAGTAGCCGAAAGAGATGAAAGACAGGGAGCACCGCCTGAAGAAGTTGCAAGGACTATAGCGAGAATAATAAGCAGCACCAATCCAAAGCCAAGATATCGAACTGGTCCTTTTTACGAAAAACTAGCTGTCTTTTTAAAACGTCTTCTGCCGGAAAGGGTTTTTCTCTGGGCTATCAGGAAGTACTACAGAATACCTTAACAGCTGCATGACAAAGCGACATATTCCGTTAAGTTTTATCGCAATTCAGCAAAATCTCATCTATACTTTGTTTTTAAACTTTTTTCTAGTTAAATTTTTCAGGATCGGGTCAACGTGACTCTTCATCATTAAGCAATACTTCCAGCAGCGTTTTGAGATTTCTAACATCATCTTCAATCGTTGATCTCGGAGTTTCAAGGATTACCGGTAAGTTTTTGAACTCCGGCAAAAGCAAAAACCGTCGCAGTCCAGCAAGCCCGATGTTGCCTGATCCGAGATGAGCGTGCCTGTCAACGCCGCTTCCAGGAGTGCATGCACAATCATTCAGATGTAAAAGTCTTACATCATAGACTGCACTGCCAAGCTCATTAACGATTATTTTGCAGCCTTCCTTATCAAACCTGTAACCTGCTGCAAAAAGATGAGCTGTATCCAAACAAAGACCGCCAAGGAATTCAAACTTATTTTTTAAACCAAGATACACACGAGCAAGCTTACCTAAATTAGAAAAGCCTGTTCCACCTGCCGAATTTTCAATGAGAATTCTGCAGCTTCCTTTATAATCTATAAGGTTCAGACTTTCAATAAGTTTTTCATGCTGTTTTTCAAAAGCCTCTTCTCTGTTCTCACGCAAATGAAGCACATAATAGGAAGCCCCAATTGCTGCTGACATTCCAAGTTCAAAATTTATTAGCTCAAGCGATTTCTTTACAACTTCTTTGCGTAAAGAAAGTAAATTTATCAGGTAAGAACAGTGAACAATGAAAAAACTGATACCACTTTCTAAAAAGGTATTTTTAAATTCCAGAATTTCCTTTTCGCTAACTTTTCTGTGTGACCAGTTTCTCGGACTTTGAAGGAAAATCTGAAAAGTAGTGCACCCCAGAGTCTTTGCCTCTTTTATGGCATTTCTAAGGTCTCCTGCTATTGAGGTATGGAGTCCATACAACCTGTTCATTAATCTGAAAGTTTATTAAGCAGGGTGCGGAAAATAAGTTCTCTGTTAGCAGCCGTAACATAGATTTTCTTCAGCCCCGGTTTTTGTTTGAATTCCTCTATGAAATCAGTTCCTTTTAAAGGCGCTGTAAAAACAACCTTGCTCGGCTTTTCAAGTAGCTGAAGCACAGTTTTTCTGAAGAACTCAGAAAGGCACTCCATCTTGCCAACCTCATCAATAAATGTCAGTCTGGCGTTCTTCTCACCAGGATTAATCTGTTTCAAAAAATTTTCCAGATTTTCCACCATAACTCCATATCTTCCAATCTTATATAAACCTGATATATTTTTGTGGGCAAGAAGGTCTCTTTTGCCCGTTTTTACATCAACAAGCTCAAAACCAATGCGCTCGTTATTGTAGAGAATTTCCTCCGTATAAAAGCCAGCGATTTCTTCAGGTAAGAAAAAAGAGGCAAGTTTTTTAATGATGGTGGTTTTGCCGGATCTCGGTTTTCCGACTAAAACAATCTTCATTGCTTAATAATAATATAAGCTGGCGCGCCCGGCAGGACTCGAACCTGCAACCTCCGGATTCGTAGTCCGTTACTCTGTCCAATTGAGCTACGGGCGCAACCGGATATATATTTTAACAGGTTCTTCCCTTATAAAAAACACCTTACAGCATTGATGCATTTAATCAAAGTAAATGCGATGTTAAAAAGCCAGTTTCCTTTGAATCAATTGCTTCTCAGAATAATTAACAGTTTGTTGTTTTTTTGTTTCAATCATTTACCTTCTATTTGCTGAAGTGCGCTCAAGGAAATAACTTCCTTAAGAGCTTTATAATAAAGCCTGTTGATCGCAACCTGAATTGTTGAAAAAATTCAGTTTCAAATTCAAACCGCTTTTTTCGGATTCAAGACGGTATGCGCAAAAGTGAAAGCTGGACTATATTGCCTTCATATTCCAGCCCGTGCGCTGCGTAGTTTTCCCATTTTGCATAGATGTTTCTGCCCAACCCAACCGATTTAACAAGCGTGAACTCCTCAGGATCACCAAGAGACTCTTTGATATTCATCCGCTTTTTTGAAGATTTTTTAACCTCTTTTTTCAGCCATTCAGGTGTTAAAAGGTAAGTGCTGAAAAGCTTTTTAAAATACATTTTGAATTTTTCATGCGGTGCAAGATATTCTATGCCCACCAGTTCTCCGTTCATAAAAACTGCTATTCCCACCTGACCATCCAGTGGCTTCAATTCGCCAACGTATTTGGATATGTCGTCTTTTTTTATAGTCAGAAAGACATCATAGGCTGCACTGGTTTCCGACCACACACAATAATCATCCATAAGTTCGTCAACTGCTTCCCAGATAACATCCTGAGCTGGATGAAAGGTAAGGCGAGCTTCACGCTTGTCTGCGTACTCCTTCAGTTTGTATGACTTTACATTGAAATCAACAACTCGACAGGAATCGATAAAGTGTTCGCTTTTTACCGACCATCTGCGTTTTTCTACGCAGCTTACCGGAATTTTTGTTGTCGTGAGTTCTGCGAGTAATATAGTTACGTTGACTGTCCTGTTCTGCTTTCCGCCAAGCAACTCTTCACCTTCAATAAGAAGCACCTTTTTATCTGTTTCATTTTTTGCTAGCAACCAAGACACTGTACCATCCTCTGAAACTTCTGTGATACTGAAATTACCTGTCTGCTGGGCCTCCGACAGTAGCAGGTAATCAAGTTTAACACCGTTTCCGATCAAAGGCACAACAGTCATTCCGTTAATGGTACTTGCCCCGTCAAATGCAGGAAGTTCGAAAAGTTTGGTTAGCATTTCCAGCATTTGATATCCCCCTCCACAAAAAATTTACCCGGAGTAAAGCAACTGACTTTTAATGCTAAAACCGGTGTGTGACAAATTTTCAGCGCTAATTAAAAAAACTCTTTTTATCTTTTTCTTTCGGCCGCTTCTAATAGCTAGGTTGAAAGAGGTTTTTGATTTTTACAGGAAGAGGAAGGACAGCGGTGATAAAAATGTTTATCGCTTAATAATGGCGGAGAGAGAGGGATTCGAACCCTCGAGCCCGGTTTTAGCCGGGCTACTCGCTTAGCAGGCGAGTGCCTTCAGCCTCTCGGCCATCTCTCCGCAAGTAAGATCCCGATATTTCCAGGTTGTATATTTTACATCATTTCCGGCTATAAAAAAATCGCTCACAAAGGAAGTCTTCCTTTTAGTGGCAAGAACTAAAAAAAGACAATGCATTAAAATATTAATCGATGAAAAAATTAGCAAAAACCACCCTTATAGCTATCTTTGTTTTTCTCGTTGCCGGCATTATTCTATACTTTCAACAGCCGGCCCGGTCTCAGTGGTTAGAAGGCTTTCGGTACCGTTATCCGATTGTTGTTGAAGAAAGATCAGGAACGAGACTTAATGATTATCAGATAAAAATCATTCTAAATTCCTTAAATTTTGATTTTTCAAAAGTAAAACCTGATGGCAGCGACATCCGATTTGCTGATGAAAACGGAAGGCTATATCCCTACTGGATTGAAAAATGGCCAGACCCAGGATCTTCCTCACAGTTTCAGGAGGCAGTGGTCTGGGTAAAAATAGATTCAATTGAACCTTTTGAGAAAAAGAAGCTTTATCTTTACTATGGCAATCCAGACGCAGCCTCTTTTTCCAACCTTATTCAAACAATGGATTTTCTTGAGGTCATAAGCGAGGTAGTCGGATCCAAACCAACAACACTTACCTTCAGTTTCAACCATGATCTTGTGCTTCCCTCGCCACCGGTAACAGAAGTTCCCCAGGCGCTGACAGTCTATGTATACAAAGAAAACGGCGTTTATAAAGCAGTTGCTACAGGTTCATCGTCCAACCCATCGCCTGAAGGCTCACATAAAACCTTTTTTCTTGGACTAAATAAAGGAACCTATAAACTCGATACTTTAACCATAATAACCACCACTGCAACAATTTCTTCTTTAAGTTCCGACTATATTTCGGAACCGCCTACACCGGTAATCACTCCAGGCAACCTGGATACAGAGCCCCTTTATCTTGCAGGCATTTTGAACAAACCTTCTGACAACCTTCAATTACGGCTGTTGAACCCCTGCCTCAGAATCATTGCACCCTATGGAGCTGCTTTAACTTTTTTGGGTGAGTCAGACAACACATCTTCGGAGGGACTTAACCATGTTATTTCGCTCTTTAGATTCGAAACAACGACTAACCAGATTAACGCCTACGAAGTCTCTCACGAAAAATACGTTAGCCTGATGTTCAGCCAGATAACCACCAGAACTTCAGAAATAGCCCTTGGTGATATAGGGGCTGTTTTTTGCTCGCTTGCTGGCTCGTTTAAGGAGAGTGTTTTTCAATGCCTTGCTTATAAAAACGAGAGTTACTATCTGGAATTTGTAAAAGATGAAACTGCAGCGTCTGGTGAAATACCTGAGGTTAAGCTCACGCTCCTTGGATTTACAAGAACAGGCATTTTTCCGATTGCAAAAAAGGCCTCGGTTGAACCAAAAATCAGGCTGGCAAGAATTCAAGGAAAAGTTTACGATGACAAAGATATTGACGGAGTGTACGAACCGGATACAGACAAACCCATGGAAGGCGTAAAGGTCAGGCTTTACAAAGATACGAATAAAAATGGAAAAATAGACCAGGAAGACGTTTTCATAGAAGAAACATCAACTGATAAGGAGGGGTGCTATTATTTTCCCGCTCTTGAAAATCAGGACTATCTGGTTGCCGTTTCAGCTTTTTCTGCCGGCAAGAAATTTGCTTTAGAATCAGACCATTCCTATTTTCCTTGCCCCGAACAGGTTGCTGGAACATCATATATAAATGGTAGCTACGTTAAACTCGAGCGTTTTGGCGGAGAAAATCCCTGTGTTTCAGATTACTGGTCTGAAGATCCGGATCCTGCATTTAATGTTTACGAACATTTTGCCAGCATTCAATGTGGTGGTGAGGAGCTAATCAATGGCATAGATTTTGGTTTTTCTTTTGAACTAGTTGTCAATACCATTGATTCTGACCCACCACCACAGGGCAGCCTGAGGCAAGCTATCATCAATTCAAATTTGATACCAGGAAAACAAAAAATCAGGTTTTATTTAAACAGCAGCGACCCGCAATATTCCGAGCTGCTCAGCGAATACCTCATAGAGCTTAAAAAACAACTCCCGCCTCTTACTGACACTGTTGAGATCGAAGGCAAAAACCTCAATAAATCAGGAGATGGCTCGACCATTATCCTGAGCGGGGCAGAAAACAACCTCCCGGTTTGCTTTGAAGTTTACGCACCCGGGTCAAAATTTACTAATATCAAAATTGCCGGTTTTAAAAAAGGTATGGTTTTCTCGTTGCCGCAATATGAGCTGCCTATCAGGAAGGAAAACCTAACGTCAAAGTTTCTGGCGGTCAATGTAAATAGCAACATTTGCCAGGACTTTGATGCGATAAGCAAAACCGATTTTTCCTCACTCAGGTCATTTACTGTTGCCGGTTTTAAAGATTCCACCCTGACACTTATTAGCGGATCTGAAACTTCAGTGGATTTTTGCCTTTTGGGGCGCATCGCAAAAGTCACGGGCAAACCTGAAAACATTGAAGACTTTTACAGGCAAGCGGCTCTTGCACCCCGGGAGACTATGCTTGTCGTATCCGGCAACAACGAAACCCGAGTTAAAATTGACAGCAAATTTTTGAAACTCACTCCTTTCTATGGATTTCTTTTGCCGGCTTCAGACAGGACCCGGTTTCTTGAAGGTAAAAATTTAAGCCTTATCTCCGCAACAGAAAACAAAGGTATACCATTCAGTTTCAGTGGTCTTAACTTTACTGTTCCCGTACCAGTAGGTTTTAGATTGCAAATATTCAGTCCTTTTGTTTCTCTTGCCACCGTAACGGCTCACTATGGCAACGGAGAACAAACCTCAGCCACAGTGTCCCTTCCATACGATTTCAGCAGCGGAATGGATACGGTTATAGCAATTGATGCAACTGCGCCGGTGTTTGCCCGATTAGCTACGGGTAATTCAAGCATACCCGTGCCCTATGCTTCTTTTAACTTATGCGGCATTTTCAAAGATAACATCCTTCTTGCGACCTCACAGGAAGCAGAGGTGACACTTTTCATATCCACCGACAGCACTAACACATCTCTGAAAGCAATATTGAAACCTGGAAAAGTTTATCACCTTGATGATTTTGGTGAAGCTATACCATCAAATGATGAATTTGCCTCGGCTTATATCCTTTCTTCAAAGCCAATCACCGCCATTGGTACAATCTCGGAAGGCAGTCAGGAATCATATCTTCCCTTCGTACCCGAGGAAATCCTTTCTACACGATTTGACACAAACCTCAGGGCAAATCAGCTGATTGTAGTTGCATATGCACCTACTGTAGCTAGTTTAGCTATCGGCTCCGATGAATCGACTTTTTCAATGTCCGGCACCCAGATTTCACCTGAAACCAGGATTATTGATACCAAAAAACAAAGCTTTTCAATAACCGCCGACAAACCGATTTATGCCTGTTTCAAGGAATCCCTTACCGGTCAGTATCTTCTTCCAGATTCTATTTTCGATGCTGTTCTGCTTTCGCTACCGGCAAGAGCTGAGAGTGTTTACGCTTTTGATTCTGAATCTCTGGTCGAAAGAGTTAGCTTTTTAAGCTGTGATAAAGGAATTGTGATCCAGGAAGGCTGCGGCATTCAGCTCAAGGAAAACCACTATGTCACCTGCGGCATTCCTGTTGACCTGGGTGATAACGGTTCTGATCCTTTAGATGACAGTATTTCCTCCGATCTTCCCAATCTTGGAGTAGACAGGCCTGTGATTACGTCTGCTATCGTCAAGGATTCAACCCTAACCGTCACCGGGTTTGTAGGGTCTACTGAAAGCGCTACTTTTAATGAGGGAAAAGTTGAAATCTATCTTGCAGATAAAAACGGACAACCTTATCTTTATTTTGGTGAGACAACCGTGAATGATGGAAACTTCACTTTCGTAAAACCAATAGCTGATTTTAAGCTAACTCCTGAAGATTTCGTTATGGCTGTTTTTACCTTTAAGGATGGTTCCTCATCAGAGTTTTCGGAACCATTCCGGATTGACCCTGCACCGGTTATTTACGAGGTTAAAGCTACCCACATTGCTCCACTTTCCGAAGAATCAAGTTCAACCCTTGTTACAACTATTACCTGGTACACTGACATTCCAGCCACCAGTAAGGTTGTTTACGATGTTATCAGTCATGCAGCTACGGAAACCTACACCTATGAAACACCGGAATCAACCGAGCTCGTAACCACCCATACCGTGGTCATTTCAGGATTAAACCCTAATACCTTATACTATTTCAGGGTGATTTCCCGAAACGAGTATGGGGACACCGGTATCTCATACGAGTTCATGATACCCCCTGGAAGAACGGCAGCCGATACCGACCTTTGCGCTGCCTGTCACCGCGCTCATACAGGAAAACTCAGGCCACTGAGGTTACCTTATTATGTCAGGGAATAATACAACCAAAACTGCAACTCTTTTAGTTAAAGGGCCGGACAAAAAAGGCTTGATTGCTAGCATTACCAGCTGGATTTTTAAAATTGGCGGCAACATTATTTACCTTGATCAACACACAGACCTTTACGAAAAAATGTTTTTTATGAGGGTTGAATTTGATCTCAGCGATGTTAAGCTCAACCGTGAAGAAATCAAAAAAGAAGCTGCTGCCCTAGCTAAAACCCTTGAGCAACAAATTAAAGTCTTTTTTTCCGATGAAACAAAACGTGTTGCCATACTTGTTTCCCGCCAGCCTCACTGTCTCTACGATCTTCTCCATCGCTTCCGCTCGGGCGAGTTTAAAGCAGAACTGAAAGCTGTCATTTCAAATCACCCTGACCACGAAGAAACAGTACATTTCCACAACTTGCCCTACTACTACCTGCCAGTAACTCCTGAAACCAAACCCGTACAGGAAAGAAAAATTATTGAGATTTTAAGTAAGCATAACGTGGATACAATCATTTTAGCCCGCTACATGCAGATTTTAAGCCCAGAATTTGTTAATCTTTATAGAAACCGGATTATTAACATCCACCACTCCTTTCTTCCAGCTTTCGTTGGAGCCGATCCTTATTTGCAAGCCTTTAAGCGCGGGGTCAAATTGATTGGCGCTACTGCTCACTATGTAACAGAAGAGCTTGATCAGGGACCCATTATTGCTCAGGGGGTTATAGAGGTAAGTCACAGAGACAGCGTAGAAGATATGCGCCGCAAAGGAAAGGACATCGAGGTATTGGTTCTTGCTAAGGCAGTAAAGCAGCACCTTGAAAATAAGATAATTGTCCACAATGGAAAAACCATAGTGTTTAGTGATTAAAGTGAACAGGAAAAACAAATTCGCTGCGGATGAATTATTTATGAAAGAAGCTCTTAAAGAAGCTCATAAAGCAACGAAGAAAAACGAAGTTCCCGTTGGTGCGATTGTAGTCAAAGAAGGAAAAATAATTGGCAGAGGACATAATTTGCGCGAATCTCTTAATGACCCTACGGCCCACGCTGAAATCATTGCTATTAAGAGAGCTGCCAGAAAGCTGAAAAACTGGAGGTTAAATGGCTGTGCTCTCTATGTCACGGTTGAACCGTGCATTATGTGTGCCGGCGCCATTTTGCTTGCCCGGCTGGAAAAGGTGGTTTATGGAGCAAAAGATCCTAAGAGTGGAGCTGTAAGCAGTCTTTATGAGGTACTTGCCGACCAAAGGTTAAACCATCGCGTAAAAGAAATTATAGGCGGCATCCTGGAAGAAGAATGTACTACCATTCTCAGGGAATTCTTCAAAAGCCTCAGGGATTAGATGTTCTTAACTATACCTGATTTTTTGCTAAAATTAGTATTTTGCAACCGAGGAGGGATCGCATAGCCTGGTCTAGTGCGCGCGACTGGAAATCGCGTAGACCCCCAAAAGGGGTCTCGAGGGTTCAAATCCCTCTCCCTCCGCCACGCAGAGGGAACAGCAATGATTAAAAAATTAAAAGAAGAAATTGCCCCAAATTCTCTTTTAACAGCCATTGGTAACACCCCGCTGGTTGAGCTAAAAAAGGTCAATCCTTACTATCCTCGTATACGTCTGCTTGCCAAATTCGAAGGAGCAAACCCTGGAGGATCGGTTAAAGACAGGCCGGCTCTTTACATGATTCTTGATGCCGAAAAAAAAGGACTTCTCAATAATCGCATCGTTGTTGAACCTACCAGCGGCAACACGGGAATTGCCCTGGCAATGATCTGTGCTCTTAAAGGCTACCGGATCAGGCTTTATATGCCCGCTTGCGTTTCGATGGAGCGGCGCAGAATTCTTGAAGCTCTGGGCGCCGAGGTA
>Ga0197143_1001722_pt1 | contig 17906 bp, 12 predicted proteins | sample GBS70_MetaG_FD_148603 | JGI IMG/M metagenome (GOLD analysis project Ga0197143, IMG submission 148603) | Sediment microbial communities from Great Boiling Springs, Gerlach, Nevada, United States - GBS 70_MetaG | ecosystem: Environmental > Aquatic > Thermal springs > Hot (42-90C) > Sediment...
CGCTTTACAAGGTGATCCTAAATGGGTTAAATCTATACAAGAATTACTTGACGCTATAGATCAATATATTCCAACACCTCTAAGAGATATTGATAAACCATTTTTAATGCCTATTGAAGATATATTCTCTATTACAGGTAGAGGGACAGTAGTAACAGGAAGAATAGAAACAGGTGTCATTACAGTAGGAGACGAAGTAGAAATAGTTGGATTAAGCGAAGAAAAGAAAAAAACAGTTGTTACTGGTGTTGAAATGTTTAGAAAAATCTTAGATAGAGGAGAAGCTGGTGATAATGTTGGATTATTGTTAAGAGGAATAGATAAAGATGAAGTTAAAAGAGGAATGGTTGTAGCAAAACCAGGGACAATTACTCCACATAAAAAATTTAAAGCAGAAGTATATATTTTAAAGAAAGAAGAAGGAGGAAGACATACACCATTTGTTTCCCATTACAGACCTCAATTCTATTTAAGAACATTAGACGTTACTGGTGAAATTATTTTACCACCAGGTGTAGAAATGGTTATGCCAGGAGATAATGTCTCTATAGAAGTCAATCTAATTTATCCTGTTGCATTAAATAAAGGGCTAAAATTTGCTATTAGAGAAGGTGGAAAAACTATAGGTGCGGGACAGATAACTGAAATTATTGAATAAATAAAACAGAATAAATAAGACACGGGTGTAGCTCAATTGGTAGAGCAGTGGTCTCCAAAACCACAGGTTGGGAGTTCGAGTCTCTCCACCCGTGCTAATCTAATATAATGAAAAAGATTAAAAATTTTTTAAAAGAATCATATATAGAACTTACACAGAAAGTTAATTGGCCAACTTTAGATGAATTACAAGAAAGCTCTATTGTCGTATTGCTATTCATGTTTATTTTAGCTCTTATAATTTTTCTTGTTGATTTTACATTTAATTTTTTGATTCACCAAATATATAACATTTTTTAATACTATTTTATGAGCCAGTCTCAAAAAAAATGGTACGTGCTAAGAGTCACAAGTGGTAAAGAAAAAAAAATTAAAGAATTAATTGAACACGAATTAAAAGAAAATAATTTGGAACAATACGTTGAACAAATATTAATACCTACAGAAAAAGTTTATCAAATAAAAAAAGGGAAAAAAATTACAAAAGAAAGAAATTATTTTCCAGGTTACATATTAATTTACGCAGATTTAATAGGAGAAGTTCCACATGTAATAAAAAAAGTAAATGGTGTTTTCAATTTTTTATGTGATTCTTCGGGTAATCCTACCCCTCTTAAGCCTGCAGAAATAAATAGAATTTTTGGTAAAATAGATGAATTAGCTGAAAAAGTAGAAGAAATAGAAAGTCCTTTTAACATTAATGATGTAGTAAAAGTTATAGATGGCCCATTTATGGGGTTTACAGGAACAATAGATGAAATAAATGAAGAAAAGAAAAAATTAAAAGTTATTATTAAAATATTTGGTAGAAAAACTACTGTTGAACTTAATTTTTTTCAAGTAGAAAAAGAATCATAATATGGCAAAAGAAGTTGTTGCAATAGTAAAATTACAAATTAAAGGGGGACAAGCTAATCCATCTCCTCCTGTTGGACCAGCTTTAGGTTCAAAAGGTGTAAATATAATGGAATTTGTTAAACAGTTCAATGCTAAGACTCAAGATAAGATGGGTAAATTATTACCTGTTATTGTATATGTCTATAAAGATAAGACCTTTGATTTTGTAATTAAAATGCCACCTGTTAGCGTCCAATTATTAGAAGCAGCTAAAGCCAATAAAGGCTCTTCTCAACCTAATAGAAACAAAATTGGACAAGTCACATGGGAACAAGTAAAAAAAATTGCAGAAGAAAAAATGGTAGATATGAATTGTTTTACTTTAGAATCTGCAATAAAAATGGTTGCAGGTACTGCTCGTAGCATGGGCATTACAATTATTGGAGAACCCCCTTTTGAATTAAAAAATAAAGAAAAATGAAAAAATTATCAAAAAATTATAAAAAGGCCCTAGAAAAAATTGATAAAAATAAAGAATATTCATTATTAGAAGCTATAAACTTAGTAAAAGAAATAACTTTTACAAAATTTGATGCTTCTGTAGATTTAGTAATACAATTAGGAGTTGATCCAAGAAAAGCGAATCAAGTAGTAAGGGGCGTAGTTGTTTTACCTCATGGAACTGGGAAAAAAATAAGAGTTTTAGCTCTTTGTTCTCCAGATAAAGAAAAAGAAGCTATAGAAGCAGGCGCTGAATATGTTGGATTAGATGAATATATTGAAAAAATTAAAAATGGATGGTTAGACTTTGAAGCTGTAGTTGCTACCCCTAACGTTATGCCAAAAATTGGTGCCTTAGGTAAAATTTTAGGCCCTAGAGGTTTAATGCCTAATCCAAAAACTGGTACTGTAACTCAAGATATCGCTAAAGCTATAAAAGACTTAAAATCAGGAAAAATCGAATTTAAAACAGATAAATACGGAATAGTTCATTCATCAATTGGAAAAGTATCTTTCCCCTCTGAACACTTATATGAAAATGCAACAGAATTACTATCTGCAATTATTAAAGCTAAACCAACTACAACTAAAGGAACCTATTTGAAAAGTATTTACTTATCTAGTACTATGAGCCCTAGTATAAAAGTAAGTACTAAATCTATTACTAACATTTAAAATTTTTTTGTATGTTAAAAAATGAAAAAATAAAAAGAGCAGAATTTATTTATAATATCTTACAACAATATCAACATTTTTATTTGGTTAACATGGAAAATCTTAATTGTGAACAAATATTTCAAATAAGAAAAAAATGCTTTGAAAAAAAGGTAAAACTTCTTTATGTTAAAAATACCTTATTACGTAAGGCACTTGAAAAATATAATGGAAAATTCGTAAGTTTATATGATGTTCTAAAAAATCAAACTACAATACTCTTAAGTAATAACTCAAAAGAACCTGCTCTTATCATAAAAGAATTTAAAGAGAAATTTCAGAAACCAATTTTAAAAGCAGCTTACGTTGAAGATTCTTTCTATATAGGAGATAACCAATTAGATGTATTAATTAATTTAAAATCAAAATCACAACTTATTGGTGAAATTATTATGGGTCTTCAACAATCATTTACAAAACTATTTTTAATGTTAAAATCTAGCAATGATAAAATAATTGGTTTTCTTAATACATTAGAAAAAAGAAATGAAACTAATAAAAATAATTAATTATAAAAATTTAAAAATTTAAAAAGTTATGACAGACTTAAGAGTTTTAGCAGAACAATTGGTTAATTTAACAGTTAAAGAAGTTAATGAATTAGCTAAAATTTTGAAAGAAGAATATGGAATAGAAGCAACAAGTGCCCCTATAGCTATTCAAACTACAGTTGCTACAGATGCAGCAACTCCAAAAACTGAAGCTAAAGAAGAAAAAACAGAATTTGATGTTATATTAAAAGCAGCAGGACAAGCAAAATTACAAGTAATTAAAGTTGTAAAAGAAATTACAGGTTTAGCTTTAAAAGAAGCTAAAGATTTAGTAGATCAAGCTCCTAAGCCTATTAAAGAAAAAATAAGCAAATCTGAAGCTGAAAGTATTAAATCTAAATTAGAAGAAGTAGGAGCTGAAGTTGAAATTAAATAATTTAATGCATTTATTTAAATTTAAATTTATTTCTTTTTTCATTTTTTACTTTTTTAAAATTATTTTGTTTTTTATTAATTGTTAAAAAAAACATTGAAGATGCATATGCCTGAAATTGTATCATTTAAAAAGAGTAAAATAGATTACGAAGTTAAAGATTTATTAGAATTACAAATAAAATCGTTTGAAAAGTTTTTTCAATTAGGAACAACATACGAACAAAGAAAAAATGAAGGACTATTTCAAGTATTTCAAGAAAATTTTCCAGTAACTGATACTAAAAATATATTTATTTTAGAATTTTTAGATTACACAATAGACCCCCCAAGATATACAGAAGAAGAATGTAAAGAAAGAGGATTAACTTATAGTGTATCACTAAAAGTGAAATTTAAACTTTCGTGCACTGATCCAGAACATGTAGACTTTAAAACCGTTGTAGAAGAAGTATATTTAGGCCAAATTCCATACATGACCAAAAGAGGTACATTTATTTTTAATGGAATAGAAAGGGTTATTGTATCACAATTACATCGATCACCAGGAGTATTTTTTGGTCAAACATTTCATCAAAATGGTACTAAATTATATTCTGCTAGAGTTATACCAATAAAAGGTTCATGGATAGAATTTAGTACAGATGTTAATAATGTAATGTATGCTTACATAGACAGAAAGAAAAAATTGCCAGTAACTACCCTCTTACGTGCTCTTGGTTATGAAACAGATAAAGATATACTAAACTTATTTCAACTTGCAGAAGAAGTGGTTGTTAATAAACAAACTATAAAAAATTACATTGGTCGTAAATTAGCTGGAAGAGTGGTAAGAAGTTGGTGGGAAGATTTTACAGATGAAGATACAGGGGTTACTACATCCATTAAAAGACACGAAATCCTTATTGAAAGAGATACAGAACTAACTAAAGAACATATAAAAATTATATTAGATAACAATATTCCAACAATTCTACTACACAAAACAGATATAAATATTTCTGATTATGCAATTATATACAATACCCTTCAAAAAGATCCTTGTAACACACAACAAGAAGCTCAAGCTTATATTTACAGACTATTAAGAAATAATGAACCACCTGATGAAGAAACAGCTAAAACAACATTCGAAAATATTTTCTTGTCTACAAAAAAATATGATTTAGGCGAAGTTGGAAGATATAAAATTAATAAAAAATTAAAATTAGATATACCGAATGATGTTAGAGTTCTTACAAAAGAAGATATAGTTGAAATAATAAAATATTTAATAGAGTTAGAATCATCAAAAGCAGATGTTGATGATATTGATCATTTAAGTAATAGAAGAGTAAGGACTGTAGGAGAACAAATAAAAGAACAATTCAGTGCAGGGATAGCAAGAATGGCAAGAACTATAAAAGAAAAAATGAATGTAAGAGATAATGAAGTATTTACTCCTTCTGAACTTGTTAATTCTAAAATATTAACTTCTGTATTAAATACTTTTTTTGGAACTAATCAATTATCACAATTTTTAGATCAAACTAACCCATTAGCCGAAATGACACACAAAAGAAGAATTTCTGCTTTAGGACAAGGTGGTTTAACTAGGGAACATGCTGGTTTTGAAGTAAGAGACGTACACTATACTCACTATGGCCGCCTGTGCCCAATAGAAACCCCTGAAGGTCCAAATATCGGTTTAATTTCATCTTTGTGTGTTTATGCTAAGGTTAATCAACTTGGCTTTATTGAAACACCATATAGAAAAGTAAAAAATGGCGTTATAACCAACGAAATTGTATATCTTTCTGCAGAAGAAGAAGAAGATAAAGTAATAGCTCAATCAACAGTAAAAACAGATGAAAATCTTAATATTACTCAGCAAAGAATATCCGTAAGAAAAAAAGGTGATTTTATTACTGTATCTAAAGAAGAAATAGACTATATTGATGTAGCTTCTAATCAAATTTTATCTGTTGCAGCAAGCCTTATACCCTTCCTTGAACATGATGACGCTAATAGAGCTTTAATGGGGTCTAATATGATGAGACAAGCAGTACCTCTGCTTATTCCAGAAGCCCCAATCGTTGCAACTTCTATGGAGAAACATATTGCCCTAAATTCTGGCTTCATTATCACTGCCGAATACGATGGTATTGTTGAATATGTAGATTCCTGTCAAATAAAAATTAAATATGACATACCAGAAGAAGAAGCTTTAACCAGATTCGAAGATAATATTGTAACATATAATTTACTTAAATTTTTTAGAACAAACCAAAATACCGTAATAAATTTAAAACCAATAGTTAAAGTCGGAGAAAGAGTAAAAAAAGGGCAACCATTAGTTGACGGGTATGCAACTCACAATGGGGAATTAGCTCTCGGCAAAAATATTTTAGTAGCTTTCATGCCTTGGAGAGGATATAATTTTGAAGATGCTATAGTAATAAGCGAAAGATTAGTTAGAGACGATGTATTTACTTCAATACATATTCAAGAATTTACACTAGATGTTAGAGATACTGGTAGAGGTTTCGAAGAATTAACTTCTGATATTCCAAATGTTAGCGAAGAAGCTACTAAAAATTTAGATGAAAACGGTTTAATTAGAGTAGGTGCATATGTAAAACCTGGTGATATCTTAATTGGAAAAATTACACCAAAAGGTGAATCAGAACCTACCCCAGAAGAAAAATTACTTATTGCAATATTTGGTGATAAAGCAAGAAATGTTAAGGATGCCTCTCTTAGAGTGCCCCCTGGCTTATATGGTATAGTTATCGATAAAAAACTATTCAGTCGTAGAGTTAAAGATAAAAAACAAAAATCTTCTATAAATGAATTAATTGATAAATATACAAAAGAAGAAAAAAATGAATATAAAAAATTAAAAGAATTACTTATAAATAAATTAGATTTTGTACTAAATTCAAGAGTTTGTCAAGGTGTTAAAGATTATAATGGTAATGAAGTTATTAAAAAAGGAGAAAAATTTAATAAAAAATTACTAGAAAAAATAGATTACTTTAACGTTAATCCAAATGGATGGACAGCAAGCAAAGACAGAAATCAATTAGTTGTAAAGATAATTACAAATTATATAAAAAAATACAAAGAAATAGAAGTTAAATACAAAAGAAAAAAACTTTCATTAACAGTAGGAGATGAGTTACCATTAGGTGTAGTTAAACTTGCAAAGGTTTATGTAGCAGAAAAAAGACCAATAAAAGTTGGAGATAAATTAGCAGGACGCCATGGTAATAAAGGAGTAATTTCTAAGATTGTTCGAATAGAAGATATGCCATTTTTAGAAGATGGTACCCCAGTAGATATTGTTCTTAACCCTTTAGGAGTTCCTTCACGAATGAATTTAGGGCAAATATATGAAACCATATTAGGATGGGTAGGTAAAAAATTAAATATAAGATTTATTACACCTTCATTTGATGGCGCTACTATTGAAGAAATAGAAGAATATTGTAAAAAAGCAAATATTCCATTATTTGGTAAAACATATTTATATGACGGACTTACTGGAGAACGCTTTGAACAACCAACAACAGTTGGTGTTATTTATATGATGAAGCTAATCCATATGGTAGATGATAAGATACATGCTCGTTCAATAGGACCATATTCTCTAATTACACAACAACCATTAGGTGGTAAAGCTCAATTTGGAGGGCAACGTTTTGGTGAAATGGAAGTTTGGGCATTAGAAGCCTTTGGTGCTGCTCATACTCTTCAAGAAATGCTTACCTACAAGTCTGACGATATCGAAGGAAGACAAAAAGTATATGAATGTATTGTTAAAGGTGAGCCTCTTCCAGAACCTGGAATACCTGAATCCTTTAAAGTCCTAGTTAATGAACTTAAAGGTTTAGCTTTAAATATAAAATTTGAAAACTAATATATTTTAATATAAAGCCTATTCTTAAAAAAATTGATTGTATATGGCATATAGAAATGATGCATCTTTATCTAATTTAAAATTTAATAAAATATACATAGGTTTAGCTTCACCAGAAGATATACTAAATATGTCTTATGGTGAAGTTACTAAACCAGAAACAATAAACTATAGAACATTTAAGCCAGAACGAGATGGATTATTTTGTGAAAGAATATTTGGCCCAATAAAAGACTACGAATGTCATTGTGGAAAATATAAGAGAATACGATATAAAGGAATAATTTGTGATAGATGCGGCGTTGAAATAACAGAAAAAAAGGTAAGGCGCGAAAGAATGGGGCATATAACTCTTGTTGTACCAGTAGCTCATATTTGGTTTGTTAGATCACAGCCAAATATGATTGGTGCACTATTAGGAATAAATTCTAAAAAAGTTGAAGCAGTCGTCTATTATGAAAGGTATATTGTAATAAATCCTGGTATAGCCGCATCTAAAGAAATACAAAAATATTCAGTTATTGATGATGAAACTTACAATGAAATTATAAAAAACCTACCACCAGATAATCAATCACTCCCCGATAATCATCCAGATAAATTTATTGCTAAAATGGGGGCAGAAGCCCTATATATTTTACTAAAAGAAATAAACCTAGAAGAACTCTCTTATAAACTTAGAGATCAAGCAAGCAAAGAAGTATCCTTACCTAAAAAATTAGAACTCTATAAACGTCTTCAAGTTGTAGAATATTTTCGTGAATCTAATACAAAATATAAAGCAAATAGACCTGAATGGATGATAATTAAGGTATTACCCGTAATACCACCAGAATTAAGACCATTAGTACCTTTAGAAGGAGGAAAATTTGCATCAAGTGATTTAAACGATTTGTACAGAAGAGTTATAATAAGAAATAATAGACTTAAAAAACTCTTAGAAATAAAGGCTCCAGAAATAATATTAAGGAATGAAAAAAGAATGCTACAAGAAGCAGTAGATAGTTTATTAGACAATTCTAAAAAAGCAATTGCTGTTAAGGGTGAATCTAATAGACCATTAAAATCACTAAGTGATAGTTTAAGAGGGAAACAAGGACGTTTTCGTCAAAACTTATTAGGAAAAAGAATAGATTATTCTGCTCGTTCTGTTATTGTAGTAGGACCTGAATTAAAACTTCATGAATGTGGCTTGCCTAAAGATATTGCAGTAGAATTATATAAACCCTTTATTATAAGAAGGTTACTTGATAGAGGTTATGTAAAATCTGTTAAGTCTGCAAAGAAAATGATCGAAAGTCGTGATCCAAGAATATGGGATATAGTAGAAAATACATTAAGAGGTCATCCTGTTTTACTTAACCGTGCACCTACATTGCACCGTCTTAGCATTCAAGCATTCCAACCTAAACTTGTAGAAGGTAAAGCTATACATCTACATCCTTTAGTATGCACCCCATTTAATGCAGATTTTGACGGTGACCAAATGGCTGTTTACTTACCTCTAAGTAATACCGCTATATTAGAAGCTCAATGTTTAATGCTCTCTTCTCATAATATACTTAACCCAAGTAATGGTACACCTATTCTCGTTCCTTCTCAAGATATGGTCTTAGGTCTTTACTATATGACTAAACCTTTAAAATCTAATGATAAAATAAAAGTTAAAGGAGAAGGTCTTACTTTCTATTCTCCAGAAGAAGTAATTATTGCTTACAACGAAAAAAAATTAGACCTACACGCAATTATTAAAGTTAAAGTTGATGATATCGTTAATGGAGTACCAACAAAAAGAATAGTTGAAACTACTACTGGTAGAGTAATATTCAATCAAATAGTTCCAAAAGAAATTGGTTATATAAATGAATTATTAACTAAAAAATCATTAAGAGATATAATTGCTAAGGTATTACGTAAAGTCGGGAATGCACGATGTGCAAAGTTTTTAGATGATTTAAAAGAATTAGGATTTCAAATGGCATTTAAAGGTGGTCTTTCATTTAATTTAGAAGATGTAAAAATACCAGAAGAAAAAGAATTACTAATTGCAGAAGGTTATGAAAGAGTAGAAGAAATTGAAAATCACTATAATTTAGGATTAATAACTAATAACGAAAGATATAATCAAATAATAGATGTTTGGACTCACGTAAACAATACATTAACCGAAATACTAATTAAAAAACTTTCTACTGATCAAGATGGATTTAATCCTATATTTATGATGTTAGACTCTGGAGCAAGAGGCTCAAGAGAACAGATTCGACAGTTATGTGGTATGAGGGGATTGATGGCAAAACCTCAAAAGTCTGGTACAACACAGCACGAAATTATAGAAAACCCTATAATATCAAACTTTAAAGAAGGATTATCTGTATTTGAATACTTTATTTCTACACATGGTGCTCGTAAAGGTTTAGCAGATACTGCATTAAAAACAGCTGATGCTGGCTACTTAACAAGAAGACTTGTAGATGTTACACATGACGTAGTTGTTACTGAAGAAGATTGTGGAACTTTAAGAGGTATTGTAGTATCTGCAGTTAAAAAAGGTGAAGAAATTCTAGAAACTTTATACGATAGAATACTTGGAAGAGTTTCATTACATGATATATATCATCCTATAACAGGAGAATTAATAGTTGCAGCAGGAGAAGAAATTACCGAAGAAAAAGCAGAAATAATAGAAAAATCACCTATAGAACAAGTAGAAGTTCGTTCAGTACTTACTTGTGAAACTAAATTTGGAGTTTGTGCAAAATGTTATGGTAGAAATTTAGCAACAGGAAGATTAGTCAAAGTTCAAGAACCAGTTGGTATTATTGCTGCTCAATCTATAGGAGAACCAGGTACGCAGTTAACTCTTAGAACATTCCACGTTGGTGGAACAGCTGTCGGTATTACCGCAGAATCTAGTATAAAAGCTAAATATGATGGTATTGTTGAATTTTACGACCTTAAAACAGTACCATTCGAAGAAGATAAAAACTCTAACATAGAAGTTGTTGTTAGTCGCCTTACTGAATTACATCTTATAGATAAAGCTACTGGTACAGTAATTTCTACTCACAGCATACCATATGGTGCTAAATTGTACGTAAAACAAGGAAGTCACGTAAAAAAAGGAGATCTAATATGTGAATGGGACATATATAATTCAGTCTTAATATCCGAAGAAACTGGATACGTAGCATTCCATAATTTAGTAGAAAACATAAACTACAGAGAAGAAATTGACGAACAAACAGGTATTAAAGAAAAAGTTATCATTGAAACAAGAGACAGAAGCTTAATTCCAACAATAAAAATTGTCGATAAAAATAAAAAAGAATTAAAATCTTATGTTTTACCAGTTGGAGCCCATTTATTATTAAAAGAAGGTGATAAAGTTTATAAAGGGAGCGTATTAGTAAAAATACCTCGTATAGTAGGGAAAGCAGGAGATATTACTGGTGGATTGCCAAGAGTAACTGAATTATTTGAAGCAAGAAATCCTTCTAATCCAGCATTAATCTCAGAAATTGACGGTGAAGTACAATTTGGAAAAATAGTAAGAGGTAGTAGAGAAATAACTATAACATCTAAAACAGGTGAAGTAAAAAAATATTACATTCCATTATCAAAACAAATATTGGTACAAAATGGCGATTATATTAAAGCAGGAACACCTTTAACAGATGGACTAATAACTCTTAATAATTTACTTGCAATAAAAGGACCTACATATGTACAAGAATATATAATTAATGAAATACAAGAAGTTTATAGACAGCAGGGAGTAAAAATTAATGATAAACATTTTGAGATTGTAGTTAGACAAATGATGAGAAAAGTTAAGATCGAAGATCCAGGTGATACACGCTTCTTACCAGAAGCTATAGTTGATAAGTTCGAATTTATGGAAGAAAACGATAGAATTTATGGGAAAAAAGTTATAGTAGATCCAGGAGATAGTGAAAAATATAAAGCTGGACAAATAATTGGAGTTAAAGAACTTAGAGAAGAAAATTCTTTTTTAAAACGCTTAAATAAAAAACAAATGACTGTTAGAGATGCTATGCCAGCAACTGCAAGCTTTGTAATACAAGGTATTACTAGAGCAGCACTTCAATCATATAGCTTTATCTCAGCTGCTTCATTCCAAGATACTACAAGAGTATTAACATTAGCTGCAGTAAGAGGAAAAACTGATTACTTAATTGGCTTAAAAGAAAATGTAATTATTGGTAGATTAATACCCGCCGGTACAGGATTTAGAAATATTGACAATATAACTGTCCTCGATAAAGAAGAAGCAACAAAACTAAAATTAAAAGAAAGTGAATCCTTAAAATAATAAACTATGAATGATAAAAAAAGTATTCAAAATGAAATTAATATAGAAATAGATGAAGAAATTGGTCAAGGAATATATTCAAATTTAGCTATAATATCTCATTCACAAAGTGAATTTGTAATAGATTTTGTTAGAATTATGCCAGGTTTACCAAAAGCTAAAGTAAAATCTAGAATAATATTAACTCCTGAACACGCTAAAAGATTATTATTAGCATTAAAAGATAATATACAAAAATTTGAATCTCAATTTGGAACAATAAATGTAACAGAAATAAAAGGCATGCCACTTAATTTTGGAGGAAAAATTGAAGCTTAATGCAAAAAATAGCAGTATATCCTGGCACCTTTGACCCAATAACTAAAGGACATGAATCTATAGTTAAAAGAGCTATAAAAATTTTTGACCTTATTTATGTGGTGATTGCTATTAATGAATGTAAAAAACCATTATTCCCATTAGAAAAAAGACTAAACTGGATAAAAAAAGTATTTGAAAATGAAAAAAATATAATCGTAACTACCCATACTGGCTTAATAGTTGATTTTTGTACAAAAGTAAATGCACAATTTATTATTAGAGGTGTTAGAACTAGTGCAGATTTTGAATATGAAAGAACAATGGCTCACGCAAATAAACTACTAAATCACAACATAGACACAATTCTATTTTTAACTCCACCAGAACTACTCCCTATAAATAGTACAATCGTAAGAGAAATAATTAAAAATAACGGTGATGTATCAAAGTTTATACCAGATTGTATAAATGTTTATGAATAGTTTTTTTTTATCTTCACATTTTTTATAATAAATTGTTATTCTCAAATTTTTTCTTTCTATAATCATACTTACAAAAACTATAGTACTTTTTTATATACATACAAAGACTATATTACATTACTAATTGATACATTAACGTATGCAAATTTTTCAGAAAATGGAGAATTTAACTTTTTATACCAAATAAAACATCCCCAAAAAATTATTATGCCATTAGAATATTATGAAGGTCATTTCTACATTGAACCTAATAATAATTATCGGTTTTATTTACCAGATCTAAGATTCTTAACTATAGAAGATTCTCTTAATCCTTATTTTACTCCAACAATAATTTTACCTTTTGAAACTACCAATGGATTATCTTTACAAAACTGTATTATTAATTTTGATGATGACTTAAATAAAATTATTGCAGTAAATTATGCTCAAATCTTTTACAAATTCAAAAAATCAAAATTTGATTCATTAATAAATAGCTTAAAAAGAAAATATGAAAAATGTTTCAAAAGTACTTTTTTTCAAGATTATTTTACTTTTAGTATAGCGAAACTAAAATTTATAGCCTATGTAAAAAATTATAAATATGCCACTACCCTATTCTTTGAAAATTCAAAAATACTCTATGATAATGATGCATATTGGGATTTATTTAATTTAACTTATTCAGATTTTCTTATTACAGTATCTAATGAAAAATGGGCTCAAAATTTATCATTAATAATAAATAAAACTCATAGCTTAGAAACTTTAAAAAAAATGTTTAAAGAAAGTTTAATTTTTAAAAATGACACATTAATTGAATTAATTCTACTAAAAAGCTTCCATGATTATTTCTATAACCCACATTTACAAGGAACCCTAATTAAAGAATCAATACTTATGCTTATAGATTCATTAAAAAATAATGGAATTAACGAAAAAATTAGAAATATAGCTTCTAACATAAAAACAAAACTAAAAAATGATAGTCTTAAAAATCTTTTTTTTAATTGCAAATGCACACTATTAACAAATGAAGAAAAAATTCTTTATGAACTATTTGATTCACAATATGTTTATCTCTCAATTTACGATTTCAGAGCTTATAATTTTTTACTAGATATGAAAATTATTTCTGGATTCTTTAACGAATTAAAAGATAAGTTAAAAATTATTAATATAGTCATAAACGCAGATAAAAATAAATTAGCAAAAATGATAAATGAAGAAAACTTTATTGGTATATTTTGTCTAGTAAATGAAAATGAATTAAAAAAATATTCTATAAAAGCTTTACCAATGTATATACTAATCACTCCAGATAAAAAAATAAATAAAAACATAGGTCTTCCTAATAAAACATTAAAAACTAACTTAACAAAACTTTTAAAACTTTATTAAAATTCTTTTTGAAAAAATTAAATTAAAATTGAATTAAATATTTCTTCAAAAAATTAAGTTTTTTACCTGCAATAAATGAAAAAATCTATTTCTTTATTTTATGACCTCACCCTAAACAATTCTTACTAAAAAAAATTTTCTTCAATCTTTTTACAATTTTATTTACTCTTTTAACTTATTGTTTAAAAGACTTTAAAAGCTTTTTTAAAAACATTCTCTTTTAAAAAACACAAAACATTTTTACTTCTCTTTCAAATTTTTCGCTTTAATTCTTATTTAAATTCTACTATTTCATGTAAGTAAAAAAAAATTGCTTATAAAAAATTAATATTAAATTAATTTGTTTTTAACTTAATTATTGATAATCAATAAAGAAAGAATCTTTTTATTTTACTTGTAAAGAACTTCAAATAAGCTTATAATTTTAAGAATTTTTCATTTTTTGCAAGTTTAAAAAAAATTCAAACATTAATACAAAATGTTAAAAAGAAAAAGATTAATCATTCAAAAATATTATAATCAATAGCGTTTTAAAGATTTTAATAGCTGGTCTCATTTAAACAATTATTATAATATTGGTATAATTTTTTAGAAATTAACATTTGTTTTTTCCAATTTCCATACAAAAAACCTTTAGAAGTAAGGTCTTCTAAAAATTTTTTAGTTTCAGGTGTTAATTTAGTACTTTCTAAACCAAATAACTTTGTGTTAGGTAAAGGGATATAGTAATGTGCATGAATTATTGCTCCAAGTTTTACTAAATAACTAATTAAATTTAAAGTGTCTCTTGTATCTGTATCAGTTTCAGTAGGTGTACCAAAAATAAAATCAACCTTAGGTATAATGTTATTTTTTTTACACAAAACAACAGCATTAATCACATCATTAATAGAATGCTTTCTATTTAAAAAGTTTAATAATCTTTCACTTCCAGTTTGAGCTCCAATAATTATATTGTTATTGTCAGCATATTTTTTAATAATAATTATTGTTTCATTATTAATATGCTCAGGTCTCACTTCTGATGGAAAAGTGCCAATAAATAACCTTCCATCACCTCCTAAAATTTTTTTAATTTCATAAAATAGCTTTTCTATAATTTCTAAATTAATTTTTTTTGGATTATCAGTTCCATAATAAAACAAACTAGGTGTAATGAATCTTATATCTTTCAAATTATATTTTTTCAAAACTTCTACATGCTTTAATATATTATCTAGATTTCTATGCCTTGGTCTGCAACCAAATAAAGAATTTAACTGACAATAACTACAAGCATAAAAACAACCTCTAGTAATTTCAATTGGTCCATATAAGTTAAATTTTTCACTGTATGAGTTAAATTCATTTATATCAATGTAATTAGCTTTGTTTGTTTCAATTATTAAGTCATTTTCTTTAAAACATATACTATTTATATTTTTCAAATCATAATCATTAGTTAGGGCAATTAATAACTTTAAAAAAGTTTCTTCTGATTCACCTATTAAAACAATATCTGCACCTTCTTTTATCATTATTTTTGGTAAACCAGAAGGATGTGGTCCTCCACAAATTATTATAATTTTTTCTTTATATCTTTTTTTTAACTCTTTTATAAGTATTTTATATTCAAAAATTTCTGGTGATTTTATTGAAAAACAAATGATAACTTTTCTATAACTTTTACTTAATTCCTCTATTTCATCATATATGCTTAAATTTTTTTTATGTATAAAAAAATCTATGTTTGTTACTTTGTCAAAATACTTATCTAGTGGTGAAAGAAGAGCTTTAAAACTGTATAAATTTATCTTATTAAGGTAGAAATAAATACAAAATTTTTTCATTATTTTTATTTAAATTCAATAATTTATTTAAAAATTAGCAAAAAACAAAGTAAATTTGTAAAAAAAATGTTAACAGAAGAAGAAAAAATAAAACTAAACGATACTATTGAACAATTAATTGGTTTATGTAAAAATTGCACAGAAGAAAACAAAGAAAAAATTTACAAGGCCTATAATTTAGCCTACGAAGTACATTCAGAAATGAGGCGTAAGAGTGGCGAACCTTATCTATTTCATCCATTAAGAGTTGCTCAAATATGTATTCAAGAAATGGGTTTAGGAGTTACATCCATAATAGCTGCAATACTTCACGATGTCATAGAAGATTCTGAATATACAATAGAAGATATAAAAAACTTATTTGGAGAAACAATTGCCAAAATTATTGATGGACTCACTAAAGTAAAACATGTAGTGGAAAATTCTACAGAAAGTACTAATCAACAAACATTTAAGAAGTTGCTTATTGCAATGTCAGAAGATGTACGTGTTATTCTTATTAAGTTGGCAGATAGATTAGATAACATGCGGACTCTTTTTGCACTTCCTACATATAAACAACAAAGAATAATAAAAGAAACATTATATTTTTATGCCCCATTAGCTCATAAACTTGGTCTTTATAAAATAAAAACAGAACTAGAAGATTTGTCTTTAAAATATCAACTACCTGAAGTTTATAATAAAATTGTTCAAAAAATTGAAGAAACTGCACCAGAACGTGAAAAATTTATAGATGAATTTTGTAAACCTATAAAAGAAAGATTAGATTCCATTAATTTAAAGTATACAATTACCGGTAGATTAAAATCGGTATACTCCATCTATAAAAAGATGGAGAAGAAAAAAATTCCTTTTGAAGAAATTTATGATTTGTTTGCGATAAGAATAGTTTTTGAAACAGGAGAAAATGAGAATGAAAAAGCAATTTGTTGGCAAATATATTCAATTATAACTGACATTTATAAACCAAATCCTGAAAGGCTTAGAGATTGGATAAGTAATCCTAAGGCAAATGGTTATGAAGCATTACATATTACTGTAATGAGCAATGTAGGCAAGTGGGTAGAAATTCAAATACGATCTAAAAGAATGGACGAAATAGCTGAATATGGTTATGCTGCCCACTGGAAATACAAAAACGACGATACTGAAACAGAATTCGACAAATGGATAAAAAAAATTAGACAAATAATTGAAAACGAACAAGAAAGTTTATCTGAGTTTATAGAAGAAATTAAATTATTTGAAGATGATATTTATGTATTTACTCCTAAAGGGGAAATAAGACGATTACCTATAGGAAGTACTGCTCTTGATTTTGCTTTCGAAATACATACAGAAATTGGTAAAAAAGCTATAGGTGCTAAAGTAAACCATAAACTAGTTGAATTAGATTACAAATTAAAAAATGGCGATCAAGTTGAAATTATAACAAGTGAAACACAATCTCCACAAGCTAATTGGTTAAACTTTGTTGTAACAGCAAAAGCTAAAACTGCAATTAAAAAAAGTTTAAGAGAATACAAAAAAGAATGCATAGAAAAAGGAAAAAATATCTTTGAAGAAAAACTCAAGGAATTACAAATCCCTTTAGCTAATAATACCTTTAGAAAACTTTTTGAACATTTTAAAATATTTTCCAAAGAAATGCTTTTCTACAAAATTGGTACCGGTGAAATAAAATTAGAAGAAGTAATAAAAACTATAAAGAAAAAAAGAAAAAGTAAATTATTAAGATTTTGGAAAATACAAATAAAGAAAACTGCAACTTTATTTCAGTCTAAAAAAGAAGTATCAAAGAAACCAAGTATTAACCGGAAACAAACTTACCAATTTAGCAGTCTTTCTGAAGAAGATGATGGAATAAAAAAAATTAGAGCTACTTGTTGTTGCCCACTTCCCGGTGATGATGTTATAGGTTATTTAGTAAATGATAATACTATAGAAGTTCATAAAAGAAATTGCGAAGAAGTTGAAAAAAAAATTGCTAACAATGGTCATAAAACTATAGATGTTATTTGGGTCTCAGAAAAAAAAGAA
>Ga0197143_1001723_pt1 | contig 17869 bp, 21 predicted proteins | sample GBS70_MetaG_FD_148603 | JGI IMG/M metagenome (GOLD analysis project Ga0197143, IMG submission 148603) | Sediment microbial communities from Great Boiling Springs, Gerlach, Nevada, United States - GBS 70_MetaG | ecosystem: Environmental > Aquatic > Thermal springs > Hot (42-90C) > Sediment...
GTCTACCAAAGGTGACTATCGTTTTATCTCAATATAATAAAATACATAAAAAGGAGGAAAACAATGACCGTTTATACTCATAACGGATTTGCCCACTTAGACGACACCATTGCTCTGGGTCTCATCCTCGTAAAACACCCAGAGGCTACTGTGATAAGGACTAACAAAGTTCCTGATAACGTACAATCCGATGACTTCCTTGTAGATATAGGCATGAAATCCGACGGAAAACAGTTTTTTGATCATCACCAGGACGTAAACCTGCCTTCCAGTTTTGCTCAAGTCCTAAAATACCTTTATGGAATAGACATCTACGAGTTATCGGACCTGCTGCCTGAGCTCGTCTTTGCTGACCTTGCAGATAGATTTGGCCCTCAAAAAGCTAACGAAATGATGAACACAAACCACCAGTGGACAGATGCTCTCACTCCCGTAATAACAGGACTTATAAGTAAGTGCGGACAAATATCTCCAGGTGATTTTGAGCATACACTCCTCATTAAGATAGGCCAGGGACTCCTTGCAAGAATCAATAGCACCATAAGAGCAAAAAAGATAATCCTGTCAAGTAGACAAATTCAAGTGCCAGGCGGGGTTGTTTTATACAACCCAGATGAAATTATTAACGTCAACCTAGCTTCAAAGATTATCCCAAACCTCATAGGAGTTATCTGTAAAAATCAGTTTAATCCTGAACACATTTCTATCATCTCGGTGAACAATTGCCCATCCTTTCGACCTGAAAGAGTAAAAGACTTTTTGCCTGTTGTATTCGTTCATGCAACAGGATTTCTTGCTGTTGTGGATTCTAAAGACCTTGGTTCAGTGTCTAAGATAATAACATTACTCTCTAGCTAAGCAATAACAAAAAGCAATGCCAAGTTGGGAGGGAGACAAAAATGATCTTTAAACTGATAGAAAAATTGCTAAAGAGAAAACAATCTGATAATTTTGATAATTCTTATCTGATACACCTACCTCATATAGCACAACTAAAGCTCTTTGGAACAAAAGATTTGATTCGTCTAATAGAGAAAATTATCGAAACCGGAGAAGAGGGAGATTTAGCTCAGGTATATAGTAACCATGCAGAAGTAATAGCAGAGAAGCGGAGATTAATAAAAAAAGCGTTGGAAAGAAGAGAACACCTGAATATTTTATACAAAAACTGCGGAAGAATGAGCTTGAAGATGATAAAAAAGGCTATAAATATAGGTGAGCATCCAGAAATATTGTATAAGTATGTAATAGATCGCACAATAAGTATCCACGAGCCAGAAAAAAAGGCTAAGTTGGTAAAGTTTATACTAAGTAGTGATGAACTTAACTATAGCAAAGTGTACTTACTACTTAGAATGTGCGGGGAGAAATACGTAAGACATAAGTTAATGCTAGACGGATTTACTCTTGAACAAGAACAATGTGTAAATAGGATATTGCCTTATATTATGGTAGATTCTACATTACTTGAACTATACAAAAAAGCTACAAAAGGATTCAAAAGATGTGCTAGTTGCTTAAAATACTTGAGAGACGAGGCAGAAGGAATCTGTGCATGGTGTGATTGGAAATAAACATCTAAACAAGAAGGCTATTTATATGATAAAGGATTTAATCAATGACTTAATATCTTTTAACCATTTAAAATTTTTATCAATACATGAGTTTATTAAATAGACCACCAAGTAAGGTCATAGAGCTTTGTTCTTCGTCTGGACAGAAGGCCTTTTGGCCTTGTAAAATGAACACAGAAGGAGGTCATTATGGTAACATGTGGTATTTGTGGCATGAAAGTAAAAAGCCTATCGGAGGATCACTTCCACATGCCTGATTTTGCTCTAGACATAAGAAACTTCCAGGCCAGACTCGTCTGGAACAGGAAAACGGAGGACAACATAGTTATAGAAACTCTGCCGTTTAACATACCTTCCAGATGGGTAAACTTCGTGCTTGAGACTTGTGGTGGGGCTATTAACCTGTCAGGACAATATAGACTGCCTGGCATGGTGTGGGAATGGGTTATTGCAAAGTTAAGAGATGACAGGCCTGGAGTGGGATTTCTGGAAAAAAAGATAAACGACTTTGTAGAGAAACATGGGTTTTAGTCAACTGGTTAGTCACGAGTAATGCTTGAATAGCAATGCCTAATACTAGAAAGGAGAACTATGACAGCTTACAACCTCCTGGAAAAGACTCAAATATTTGAAAGGCTTAATACCCTGTTTCCCGAATTTGTAGAAACCTCAAAACAGGTTACTGTTATCCCATGGGAGGAAAGTTTTCAGGTAACAGACAAAAATCCAGAAGTGATCGACACGATTGAATTTTATGAAGAGCTACTTAAAAACTCCCTGATTACTGAAGAGCAGTTCCAAAACTTTGTAAACCAGGCAATTGCAAACACCGAAGGCCCTATCTCAAGAACTGAAGGAATTGCTTTTATTACTACCAGAGAGGTCTCTTTCAGGTCATTCAGGCCTTCTCCTGACATTATAATCCACGAAGTAGGGCACATCCATTACAAAGAGCAGGATCCCATCTGGTCTGCCACTTACGCAGGTGGAGAAAGTCTCGTACACCTTGCTTTGTATAGAGGCTATAACACAGACGACGCTACTGTGCGGGCATTCCACCAGACACTCCATAGAGCTGCAATTCAGCCTAACGAAGAGGCAAAAAGACTAGCTGAGGTTATCGTCAGTAAAACTGGCATCAAATGTTATCCCCACCTCTACGCCCTTGAACTCTTCGGTGGGACCATAGCGGAAGACTTAAACAGACAACTTATCGAAAAAAACCTCTCTCACATATATATGGACCTTACTAACCCTGCCTGGAAGGAAATAGAAGTCTCGTATTCTGGGGTCAGGATGTTTTTTGCGAATGTCTTCTCTGGCCTCAGGTGGAAAGACCCGTTTTCAGTAACCTACGGAAAAGCCCTTGGGCTTGTAAAGTAAATGCAGGGTGTTTTTCTTCAGGTCTAAACCCCTTTCTTACCCTTTTTCATTTTTGCTTTCAGGGAGGCTTCCTCCCTGAAATAGAAAGCCTCAGTAGGAGGAGCAAAAAGGAGGAGAAGATGACAAAAGAAGAAGCAATAAGAGAAGCACAGAAATGGGCTAAAGCAGATATCTGGAGATGCGAAAGATGTGGTGATTACGTGGTGGTGATCTACACAGATCGCCACTCAAACCAGTGGTTCGCATTTCAAGGAGGGGTCGATTGGGTGGGGATACACCCTATCCATTCGTGTGGCGGAGCATTTGAGTTTGACGAATAAAAAGGGGGATAATAAGAGCAAAAGTAGCATACACCTATGAAGAAGAATGTGGTCATGTTTGACTACTCATCGTAGGCCGGGGTATGCCCCGGCCTTTTTTTTTGCCATAGCAGAAGAGGCTGCATTTTTGATAGAAACCTCCTTTTGCCTAGTAAGGGTCTTTAGCAGTGTTGACATGTATAGTCGAAAACTTATATAATGGTCATACATTACTTCAGGGATTATCTTAAAGAGTTCCTAAACCCTCAGCAGATGTGCATGCACGGAACATTTGTCCATAGAAAGGGAAACCCGAGGGTGGATAAGTGACGGTAACTTTGACGGTATTGAGTAGGAGCTTGATTTTGGTTTTTACTGTAAAATCAAAATGTTATAACTATAGTTCGATTCCCGCCGCCTCCACCATCCTACCTTCCACTGCCGTCCATATGCGTCCACTCTAAAACTATAAATCACAAAATTTCAATCACTTATCTTCCACTACTGTCCACTACCGTCCATTGACATCCACAATAAATTGACGGTATAATTGACGGTACTTGAATTTTTAAGCCATCTTAGATACCGTCAAAGATACCGTAATGCTTACTGAAGTCAAGATAAGGTCTATTAAATCATCAGGCAAGATCCAAAAACTCTGGGATGAAAAAGGATTGTACCTTCTCGTCACAAAAAATGGTAAAAAATACTGGAGGTTCGATTATAGATTCAACGGAAAAAGAAAAACCGTCAGCTTCGGAGTCTACCCCGAAGTCTCCCTCAAAGAGGCAAGAAAAAAAAGAGACCACGCCCGAACACTCCTAAGACAGGGAATTGACCCCTCACAAGAAAAAAAGTCAAAACAAAAAAAGTCTATAACCTTCAAAAATGTAGCTGAAGAATGGTTTAGCAATAATCGCACTAAATGGAAAGATTCTCACGCAAAAACAGTCCGATATAGACTCGATCTCTACATCCTGCCAGCCCTTGGAGAAAAAACCCTTGATGCCATCACAAAACAGGAAGTCCTCGAAACCCTTAAAGGTATAGAAAAAACCGGTAGACTCGATACAGCAAGACGGATTCGAGGAATAATTAGCAACATTTTTGAGTATGCTATCGATATGGACCTCTGTGAAAACAACCCAGCCAGAGTGTCCGCAAAATACCTGCCTCCATTAAAAAAACAACATTACCCTACTATCCTCGACCCACAAAAGATCGGTAAACTCCTGAGAGATATAGATAACTACAAAGGTGATTTTGTAGTAAAATCCGGCCTTAAAATCCTCGCTTATACGTTCGTCAGACCAGGTGAGCTTAGACTCGCCAGATGGAATGAGTTTAATCTTAAGGACGGTGTCTGGGATATCCCAGCAGATAGAATGAAAACAGGAAAACCCCACAGGGTGTTCCTCTCAAAACAGGTCATCAAAATTCTTAACGATCTTTACGAACTTACAGGTAAGACTGATTACGTTCTTAGAGGTAGAGGGCTAAAACCCTTAAGTGACAACACGTTTAATAAAGCACTAAGAAACATGGGATATAATACAAAAACAGAAATTACAGCCCACGGGTTCAGAGCAATGGCAAGAACGTTGATCCACGAAAAGCTCGGTTACCCCCCTGAAGTTATAGAACACCAGCTTGCCCATACAGTGCCAGATCCACTTAGAGAAGCCTACAATAGAACACGATTTTACAAAGAAAGACGTAAAATGATGCAAGACTGGGCAGATTACCTGGACAGTCTCAAAAACCAGATGCCTTCATAAGAGATTCTTCCAGTGTGTACATTTTAATATCCGCTCGGTGTTTTCTCTGTCCGATAAGACTTTGAACTTCAGACCTTATCCTGGATACTTCAGCTTCTGAAAGCCACAGGGACATAACTCTTTCAACTTCATCGGATACCCAAAGGGAACGTCTCCCAACTTTCACAGGCGGAGGAAATTCCCCTGAGGCTATCTTTTGATATAGATAGCTTTTTGAAAGGCCTGTAAGTTCTATAAGATCATCGAGTCTTAAAAACCGCATGTTTATCCACCGTTTAAGGTATTACAGTCTGTTGGACTAGGGTAATAATCAGTAAAAATTAAAGTAGCAAAGATCCCCCATCCTTTGGATGGGGTTATTTATTTTTTACTCCCACCACTTTAGGTGGGGAAAGGAGGAAAAATGTTCAAGTTCAAAGAGATTTTACAGATTTTTTCTCCCTACCCCGCCTGGGTGGTAGGGGGGGCGGTTCGTGACCTGCTTGCAGGTCACGAACCAAAGGACCTGGACATAGTTGTCCAGGCCCCTCCGAAGTTTCTAATTGAAAAAGGCGGGGTCCCCGTCGACCCAAAGACAGGAATCCCTGTTTTCAAATTTAGATTCAAGGATCTCTCCGTCGAGGTTGCCCTACCTCGGCGGGAGAGGAAGATCGGGCCCGGTTACAAGGGCTTTGCCTTTGAGACCGGGCCTGACATTTCCCTCCTGGAGGATCTCTCCAGAAGGGATTTCACGATAAACGCCATGGCGATGGACAGCCATGGTAATATCGTGGATCCCTTCGGAGGTCAGAAAGACCTCCAGGAGGGAATCCTCAGGGTAGTCAACCCTGAGGCCTTTAAGGATGACCCACTAAGGGTCATCCGGGCAGCGAGATTTGCTGCCAAGGGCTTCAGGGTTGACAGGGAGACCCTGGCTCTTATGCAGGAGGTTCCTGCAGAAGAGTTCAAGGCTCTCCCTGTGGAGAGGTTCACTGGGGAGCTACTCAAGGCTCTCCGGGAACCTCACCCTGAGGCATTCATAGAGACCCTCGGGATGGTCCCGAGGGCCTGTGAGGTATTTTTTCCTGAGCTGATAAAGGCTCAGGAAGTGCCAGCAGGCCCTCCGGAGCACCATCCTGAGGGATCACTGTTTAACCATATCGTGCAGGTGGTACGTGGGTGTACCACTCTCGAGGGCAGGTTTGCTGCCCTCATGCACGATATGGGGAAAATTTTAACCCCAAGGGAGGAATGGCCAAAACACCATGGCCACGACTCCCTTGGGGCCCCGCTGGTCAGAGAAATCTGCCAGCGGGTAAAAGTCCCGGCACACCTCCGGGACATTGCTGCCCTCGTGTGTGAGGAACACATGAGGGCAGCAAGCACACTAAGGCCAGGCAAACTAATCGACCTGGCCGCCAGGGCCGTTCGGACTGGGGCCGAACAGGCCCTGGTTGAGGTGTGCCGGGCTGATAAACCCGGGGTCAGCCTCGAGAGGCTCGAAAGAGCCCTCGAGGTTGTAAAGATCCCAGCAAGAGATTTAGGGGTCCCACTAAACGGGACCCCGGAGGCTATCCGCCAGAGGATCCTCCAAAGGCGGATAGCTCTACTAGAGCAGGGGAGGTAACCTCCTCTGCTCTTTTTTTGTTTTGGACATCGGGGAAAAATAAAAAGGCGGGGATTACCCCCGCCTAAGCCGGGCTGCCCTCAGGTTCTCCAAAAGAGCAGCCCTTAACCACTCTCTGCCCTCCGCAGAGAGTGGTATTTTTTTTATCCACTCTAGAATCCTCTCCTCTGTACCCTGTCCATGGAGGGTCTTGGACAGGGCATCCTGAACGAGAGGGACCAGTTTTTTACTGGCCGCCTCTCGCCAGAAAGAGAGGGTCTTCCCTTTTCTTCTAACCAGGCTCCAGAGGGCTACCCTGGAATAGTAATCCAGGGCCTTTTGGCCCTCATAGAGCTCCTTTTTTAGAATACGGAGCTCTCTGAGGGTCTTTACCCTCCGGAGTCTCCTCTCCCACTGGAGTTTTCTTTTCTCCAGAGGAGAAGGCTTTTCCTCCTCCTCTGGTGGTGGCTCCAGTGGGATGGGCACCCAAAGGGGAACACTTTGGGTGCCCTTTGATCCAACTTTTTCATCCTGCCCTCTAAGGGGCAGGAGGGCAATCAGGAGCTTTCTCAGCTCCCTAGCCACGAATTCAAATCCGTGGCCTGCCCTCCTGCACCCACATGAGGAGCAGTAAGGCTGTCCACCAAAGAGTTTTGGTGGAATCCTTCTGCCTCCACACTGGGGGCAGGATGAAATAATTCTCGCCTCCCAGTAGGACTTCACGTCCTCTGGGAGGCATCCCTGGACCTGGAAGGCCCAGGATGCAAACTTGAAGGCCTTCCTAAAGTCCAAGGAGAATTTTTTTGCCAGGCGTTTCGCCCACCTAACCCAGGTGGGCACACCTGGCATTTTGAAAACTAGTATATTTTCCCCGTCGGGGGACGACTCCCAGTCCCCCAACGGGTCAAGGTCTCTCCCCTTGAAGCGGGGTTCGTCCTCCGCTTCAAGGGGGAGATCTAAATCTATTATTTTAGATCACCTCCTTTCTTCTTAACCTTCTGGCCACCCAAAGGGTGACCAGCTCTTTCTGTGTTAAAGTTCTAATCCCGCCTGGTAGGGCTCCTACCAGGTGGTAGAGCTGATGTTGTATTTCTGGGGGTATTCGCTCCCCCAGCCTGTACCATTTTCCCAGCTTCTTTTTCTTTTCTTTCATCTTTTTTTCCTCCTCTTATGTAAAAATTTCTCCCCTCCTAAGGAGGGGTAAAAATAAAAGGCCGATGTTAAAAACACCGGCCTTTTAATTCAAATTTTTTTTTACTTTTGTTTTATGTAATTATTACAGTTAGTCGCTTAGAAAGCTTACGGTTTTAGCCGTGAAGTGCCTAGGAAGAATCCCCCGGCTTCAGCCCGTGGAAAATGTCAATCAGCCACTACGCCACAAAGCTCAGCTGTCGTAAAATCGCCTGTTATTAATAAAGTGCTCAAGCCTCGCTACGTCTCTCCTTATAGCCTCACTTGTCTTAAATACCTCATCCTGACTGTCCTCAATCGCCTTCAACACAAACTCCGATCTGTCAGCCCTGCCTACTGCTAAAAATACCTCCCTCAAAACCTTCCTTAAATCCCTCGCCCTGCTAAAATACTCACCAACCCTTAAACCCCTCTCAGGTGGACCTACGCCACACTCCCTTAATGCAAGCCTTAAAGCATGACCGTAAAAATACCCTACCCCCTTAATGCCTCCAAAATAAGCCCACCCACACGGTAACCCACTCTCAAGTTGCTCAATTAGCTCCACTACCTCATCCGTGGTATAATCAGTAAGACCAAGGCTCTTCGATAAAAGTAAAGTCTTGATGACATACTCCCTGTCTTGATAAAACCTGCCAAATCCCCCAGGAAGATTGTGCAACGCGGGTTTGTAAAAAAATACCCCACTCTGATAAGCAATAATAGACCACTCTACCGCGTTAAATCCCCCTACGAGAAATCTGAACTTGCCTGCCAGCGTGTCAACATCCTCAGTAAACCACGGATAGTGAATAAGAATCCGCTTTATCTCTTCCTCTTTAATAAACCCAGTTGATATTACAGAAAGCCCATCCTTGAAAAAAGGTGTAAGTGTAATAAGACTGCCTTTGTCTATCGTAAATAAATCGAGAAATCTGTTCACCTTCGCAGGAGTAACACCACTTTGAACAGCAAAAAGCCCCTTCGGAGAAAGTTTGTCACCATAAATAAACCCAGCCTTCGCTAACTCACTCTTAAAAACGTCATATAACAAATACTTGCCACTTAAAGCCCACGTGCACCTCAAAAACTTAACAGGGTCCTTAGTGTAAATCATTGAGGCAAGTATCATGAGATATAAAGTGTCTTTGTCCTCCTCCATCCGCTCCGCTAATGAAGTCGTAAACTTCCCTTGATAAAATTTCTCTATAGACCTTTTGATCTCATAATGCGTAAATGAATGCCCTGTAAGACAAATACTACTGCGCCCCCTGTCTCGTAGCCCAAGTCTTCCAGCACGCCCCTCCATCTGAAGTACATCCGACGGCGTAGGCCATATTAAATGTTTGCCTTGAATATACTTCTTCCCGAGAAAAATCACTACGTGATCTACAGGCATGTTCATGCCATATGCAAGGGTCTGAGTAGCTATAAGAACCCTGAAATCAGCATCCTCCTTAAACCTCGACTCAATAATCTGCTGCTCCTCTACCGGAACATCAGCACAGTGAAATGCACAAAAACCTGCATTGTAAAGTCTGTAAACGTTAGGTAATGGATCAGGTAGCGTTTTGTTTATCGGCTCATAGCCAAGATTGCATAGCTCGCTTAATAAGTGCCAGCCTTCTTTTTTTGAGCCAACAAAGATTATTGTTTTTTCCTCTGGAGAAATTAGATGGGTAAGTAAATCAGTCTTGTCCTTTTTGTAAAAAGGAACAAACGTCCGTTCAAGAGGTACAGGCCTCCAGAAAGATTCTACGTAAAGTGTTGCGTTAAGCCAATTTGCTACAGATCTTCCACCAGGAAGTGTTGCAGATAAACCAAGTAGTGGCACTCTACTGAAAATCGCCCAGGCCGTCAGTTCCTCAATCAAAATGCCACGATCCGAAGAACTAATCTGGTGAAACTCGTCAATCACTATAGCTGAAGCATTCCTCGCCCACGAAACTCTGTTCCGTAAAGCAGTTACACAAGCCTCATACGTTGTGACTATTAAAGTCGCTCTTTCAGAGTCATAGCTTAAAGGTGTGTCATCATATCCTGAAAGTTTTAAAACAACATTAAAATACGGCACAAAATTCCGACTGCTCTGTACAGCAAGACTCCTCGTAGGAGATACGTAAAGAAAACTCCCTCCAGATGAGTTGTGTCTTAAAAGAAATATCAACGCTATCAAAGATTTCCCGGCTGACGTGGGAGCAGCAACAAGAGCGTTCCCGTAAAGATAATGACGGGCAAATACCGTCTGGATAGGGTTTAAAACTTTGATGCCATTAGCACTGTCAAAAACATCATGGGGAGTAAGAAGTTCTGACTCAGTCTCGCTTCCGTTCAACAAATAACAGACCCGCCCTCCAGGAGGGTTTAATGAAAACTTTGAAGCCTCAAGAACAGTAACGTCGTCCACTTTGATTGTATTACGATTTTTTGGTCTTTAAAATGTGCCTTTTAAGGCATTTAAATTCTTCGTAGGAGGTGCTATATGAAAAAAGTTTTAGACATTCCGAAGCACGTAGATGAGACACTCATCACAGTATCAGACCCAGTAAAAGGGCATATAAAACGTGTCGATATAAGAAAAGGGCACATCCTTGCTCCAACCCCTGATATGACAAAGCACCCTGATTTTTTCAGACGATACAGTGAGCTTCTGTATAAAAGGGTGCAAAAATATCCAGAGGTTTTTACAAAGGGAGTACTGAAGCTGCTCAAGTACAGACAGGAAGGGATTCAAGTTCAACTAGACGATGGAGGACTTGGACATGCAGAGATAGCAAAGGCCTTTTTCGTGGCCTTTGCTGAGTATATAGCTGATAATGTAGGTCACATAGTAGGAGGACAGAATAATGACAGTAAATGAGCACGTAGATGAGACACTCATCTTTTTGGTTTATAGTTTTTGCCCTCCATTAGGAGGGTGATTACTCTTTAAGGAGGATATAATGAGAAAAGATCTTAACAAAGTCGTCGTCGTAGGAAGATTAACTGCCAATCCTGAGTTTAGGATTGGTAAAAATGGCAACGGTGTTGCCAGACTAAGAGTCGCTTCAAATTACGGCGAGTATGCCACCTTTGTTACAGTAAAAGCTTTCAGAAAACTCGCTGACGTCTGCAATCAGTATCTCCATAAAGGAGATACTGTTTTGATTGAAGGCCGCCTTGGGAATTACAAAAAGAACCTTGAGGTGGTCGCTCACAACATTAAATTCCTGAATACAAAATCCGCTCAACAAAACGAACCTTTTTAAAAAATTGATTATCGTCTGAGAAGTTCAAGGCAGGGGAAAATCCCTGCCTTTTTTTTTCTCATAAGAGTTGTCCTGCCATGTTACAGGTAAAACCCATTCATATAAATCTTATACAACAAATTTTTGGAGGTAGAAAATGAAAATAAAACCCCGACTTGGAGCTACCGTCGTCCTTTCAATGAAAAGAGGACGACGGTTTGAAGACAAAAAGAAAAAGGCCCTTAAATGGGCCTGTAGGAAGTCAAAAACACCAAAGAGGTGTCATTTCGACTAAAAAGCCACCCATTTGGTCTACAAAAGGGTGGCTTTTTAGTTTGTAAAAAATTTAAGAAAGGAGGCTATAGTTATATGGAACTTTATCCATGGCAAAGAGACTGTCTTGAGAAAATTACAGACAAAAACTGCATCATCTCAGCACCCACAGGTGCTGGCAAGACAAAGGTGGCCTACCTGTGGGCTGATATTGCCGGGGCTATTTCCAGGAGAACACACCGTGTATTTTACACAGCTCCCATAAAGGCTCTTGCAAATGAAAAATACTGGGAGCTGTGTCAAATATACGGCGAAGAAAACGTGGGTCTCCAAACAGGAGATGCCACGATTAACGCAAAAGCTCCTGTGTTGATTTGTACACAGGAGATTTTTACAAAAGCTTATTCAAAGAAAAAAGCCCCTGCCAGAGTGGTAGTGGACGAGTTTCATTACATATTTACAGACTCTGGTAGGACTAGAGCGTATATAGATGGACTGAAAACCAGACTACCCGTAGCTGTGATGTCCGCTACTTTTGGTGAGCCGGAAATAGTTGCCGGGTACCTGAAGAGAGTTACCGGCAACGAGTTCGTCGTGTTTACAACAGACTTCCGGCCCACAAGATTGGAATTCTTTCAAAGAGAAACAGATATCCCGTCTGTGGCTGCGTCACAGGCGGTTTTAATATACGTTTTCAACGTGCCCGGGGCAAAGACTCTCGCCAGGGCTATCGCTGAAAGGCGATATGCCCAGCCAGCCAGAAGAATAAAGCTCACAAGGCTGGCGACAAAGTACCGGGTTAACTTAGCTGACTTTGACACGATTTCGGCTGGAGTGGCCGTGTACCACGGCCGGCTCCAGTATAACCAAAAGCTCTTTATAGAAGAGTGCATCAGAAAGAAGCTCGTTGACATAGTCATAGCCACCTCGGCTCTGGGTGTCGGCGTGAACCTGCCCATCCAGACGGTTCTGTTCGCTAGCTTCAATATCCCGACTGAGGAGGTCGGGACAACCAGGCTGATCACGAAGACAGAATTCCTCCAAATGGCAGGCCGTGCCGGAAGGCCTGGATTCTACGAGGTTGGCTACGTAGGACTTCTCAAACACTCACTACTTCCTTACGAGTCAGCTGGTGCTCTCGTAGAAAACTGGCACCGACTTCAGGATGCACCTATTGAAAGTCCCAGGGTGCGGCTTGACATAGACATCGAGCGGATCCTGAGCGGTACGCCTGCTCAGGAGGAAATTGAATACGTGCTGAAAAATTCCCTTCCTGAGATCACCGACCCCGAAGAGGTAGAAAGAATCGCTGCACGGGCCAAGGCAGCTGAAGATTTTCTGTCGGCGTGCTCGGAAGAGGAGGTGACCCTTATGAGACAGCTCTACACACCAGAGCTGTCTCTAGAGGATAACAAAACTCTCACTAGCATAGTTAAAAGAGAAAAGTTCATGCTCAGAGTCCAAGACTTCTACAGCCTCTGCAAAGACCCGAGAGGCGATTATTACTCCCTCCTCAAAGCTTACCGGGTAGGGAAGCATTTGAGGAGAAAAGAAGTAGAAGTACTGGACTTTAACCACCTCGTCCAGAGGATCCAGGCTATAGACCCCTGGGTTCTCGTTAGAAAGGACGAGGAAAAAGAAAACAAGGAGGTGCTTGTATGATAGGAATTGCATTTTTAGAAAACGGGGTTGCACGAGATACCCGTTTGTTGATAAAGGAAACAAACCTTGACGGATCAGTTCACTACCGGGTTGAAACGTTCCGGTTTGGAATTGTCAGAGATTCTCATCGTGAAACCAGGTACGATTACTGCCCAAAAGGTTTCTACGTTGTGAAGTTATCCAGGTTTGCCCAAAAAGGATTTCCAATCCTGGAAATCCTGGTAAAAATAGAGAACCCTCGGTTGTTCGAAATCTACACGGCAGGCCTTCCCTGGAAATACCTGAACGCTCTTGCGAAAATCCAGGAAATGACAAACTTCGTGCCTGGTGGAAGTACAACCAAGTGGATGCTCGCATGGAAGATTCTCAAAGAGGCTCCTTTGAATGAAGAAGAAAAACTCAAAGCTCTAAAGTTACTAAACGATTACTACGCAGACGGCTTAATCGACGAGGAAGACTGGACGTACTACACAAACTACGTGCAGTCTCCGCCATCTGAGAATACAGTAGAGGTTTCTGTGTCTATTGATGATGCCTCCTTTGGGGAGGCGGAAGAATAAAAAATTAAGGAGGTAAATAATGATTGAAAAAATAAAGCATTTTATACAAAATCCTGTCAAAAAAGTTGCAATTATAAAGACTAGAGATTACGAGAGAGTCTCTGGTCTTATAAAGGATACAGTAGTAAACATTAATCTGACACATCAAACAGAGTTTCGCGTGAAAACGTTTGTCCCAGCTCAAGACCTGTTTACAGAAGCTGAGTTTACATCTCTAGGTGACTTTATGAAGAGCCTGACAAAGACCGACATAGGAATTGTCTGGCTTGAAGAGCTTGATTCTACAGTTGTTGTTGCAGGGTACCACTTCTGCCCTGCAAAAGTGTTTATATTAACCCCAGTATTCACACCTGGGGTAAAAGAAGACGCCTATGTGTCAGTCTTACAGGACGAGTATTCATACGACCCTCTAGAACTTGTTAACTCCGTTAACCACATACTGGCAAGAAAAGAAAAGCGACTCGACGTTGAGGAAGGAATTGTTGAACTCTTTAAAGGGCTGTCTTCAGTAGAGGCTTCCCAAATTATTTGGGATGCCTGCCTGGAGAACGACTTTCAACTAACCAGGAAGTTCGTGCTCCAGAAAAAACAGAAGATCTTCGAGAAGGACTCTACACTCCAGCTCATGGTTCCAGCAGACGTCGACACAGCAGTGGGCCTGGAACACGTGGCCCACATCATTCTGAATAGCTACAAGTCAGGAATTGGGAAAGGCACGCTGTTACTCGGTATAGCAGGATGTGGAAAGACTCTCCTGGCAGAAAACCTTGCCAGAGAGGTACCCGTAATCAAATTCAACCTCGGACGGATTTACTCGAAATACGTTGGTGAGTCAGAAGAAAGACTAGAAGGTGCCCTCCAGAGGCTTGAAGCCTTCGGAGAGGGCATAGTCTTTATAGATGAGATAGAGAAGGCAATGGCAAATACAAGCTTTGGAAACGATGGCGGTGTCTCCATGAGAGTGCTAGGACTTCTCTTAGGGTGGATGCAAAGACGGCGGGGGAATCTTTACATGCTTGGAACTGCAAACAGGCTTGATATGTTGCCCCCAGAACTTGTCAGACCTGAAAGGTGGGACTTTATCTTCGGAATTACTTTTCCCCCACAGAAAATTATGGCTCAGATTATCACCTACTACGCTCAGAAGTACTCTCTTGAAGAAGAACCTGAGCTCTTGAAAGAGAACTACCTCACCCCTGCAGACGTCTCCTCTATCTACAGGGCAGCCAAAATGACTGGGCTGCCAGTGAAGGATGCATCAAAGCTCGTCAAGAGGACAAGGAACCTCTACCCTACGGTAGAGGAAACCTTGAAGCTGATAAACAAGTTTTCAGTCCCGGTTTGGGACATTGACGAATCAGGCAGGATCAACGTCCTGCCGATTCTATAAAGGAGGTTTAACATGAGCAAGACCGTCACTGGATATGTCCTTATAGAAGGTGTTACTTACGACACAATCATCAGAAATCCCTTCCCGTGTGTGGAGGCCTTTATCCTAGCACAGGAAGCGGGTATTCTCCCACAAGACCTCCATGTATACGTCGGCTCTACCCAGATGTACGACGGCACCCGCGTTGAAGGTGTCGTCATTAAAGGAAAAAGAACAACCCAGCAGATGGTTATCACGCAGACAGGTGTCGTCTACGACGACGCACTGGAACCAACGTTGAAAAAGAAACTCTTTGAGGTGTTACAGACTTACGTTCCGGCTAATTATAAGTTAGAGGAAATGAAACAAAAAGTAAAAGGAAAAATTAAAGGTGAGAAGAAAAAAATCTCAGGGACAAAACTCCTCATGGAGGTGGAACTAATATGAAGAAAATCGTCTTTGAGATTGACACTACTACAGGAGAAATTCTCGTCGATGCTCACGGTTTTCAGGGCCGTCAGTGTGATGAGGCCTTGAAGGCTGTAATCGCCGATGTGGAAGAACAAACGACAATTTACAAAACTCCTGCTAAGGCTGAGGTTCAGCAAAAGCAGGAGATAGATATAACGCTTATATAGGAGGTGTACGAATGCTTACCATATGGCCTGTTACACTCAGGCTTAAGTCAAAAGGAATAAATCATCCGCCAGATTTACATCTCTGGGGCTTGAAGTTCTATCTGGCTTATACAGGCCCCGGAGTATTTGCTCAACACCCCAGAAAGGGCGTGTACTTCGTGGGAATTGAAGATCCAGAGTTATATCGCTGCTGTGGATGGCTTCCTCCTGTTATACCAGAGCCAGATGAGTACCAACCAGTGCCAGCTGGAGATACCAGCTGGTTCGTGGAATACCTAAAACAGAAGGGATTTCAGGAGGTCGAGCTATGAAGTCTTTCTTCGAGCTTGACGTCGTTACCGGACAGTTCAGAACCTTCCTCGACGACTGGGACGTGCCTAGCGTCGGGGAAGTAGAGATAACACGGGTTAGCCATATACTTCCAGCTAACCCGTTACTAAGGCTAGTTTTTAGAATGCTTAGGTGGGTCTTCAGAGATAAAGGAAGGGTTTCAGACTGGACGAGAAGGTGGAAGTGTAAGTGGGTTGTTAGAATCGGGAATAAAGAATGGAGCGGATTTAAGGACAGACAAAAGGCTATTGAGTTCGAGAGGGCAGTGATAACTGCGATAGTTGTAAACGAGAAAGAATGAATACTTTTAGTCTACAGGTGCCCTTAATAATACATCTATTTATAAACGTTCAACTTTTATTTTCCAGTCTACCAAAAACGCCCTTTTAACGTCCCCATCGTCTAACCGGTTCAAGACACCGCCCTTTCAAGGCGGAAATAGGGGTTCAAGCCCCCTTGGGGACACCAGAGCCGCTAGCTCAATAGAGTAGAGCACCGCCCTTTTAAGGCGGGTGTTCTGGGTTCGAGTCCCAGGCGGCTCACCAAAAAAAAACATAGAAAGCCCAGAGTAGTAGATTTTGCTACTGCTCTGGGCTTTTTTTGCTGCCTCATATTCAGGACAGGTTGCCTCCTTAGAGTTGTCCTGCCATATGCAGTTTTTCGTTCTTTTTTTATTTTCCAGTCTACAAAGAGCGCCCTTTGGGCAAAAAAGATAAAAAGTAAAAAAGAAGGAGGAGAAGATGAGTGTTGGAAACATATTGAAAAAAATCTCCGAAGCTGGTTATCAGCTTCGGAGTGAAGACATACATATGCTAAAAGTACTTCTCAACACTAGGGGGGTCATTATTTCAGGCCCCCCAGGGGTTGGGAAAACCTTCTTTGCCAGGGTCTTATCCCTGGCGCTTGAAGCAAAATTTATTTACTTCCTCGGTCATCACTGGGTGACCGAGGAAGATTTATTTGTAAAAGTCGACCCCGCCCGCGTGGCGGGGTTGGCAGGTGGCCTTCTCCAGAACACTGGAGAGGCTTACCGCCCTGGAGTTCTACTCAGGGCGGCAGAGGCCTCCCAGAGGGGGAAGGTCGTTCTCCTGCTGGACGAGTGGGATAAAACTCCCACTCGTTGTGATGCGTTATTATTGGAATTTCTTCAGACGGGCCTTATCTACGGCCCGTTTGGAGAAAGATACAAAGCAAGTCAGGATAACATCTACGTTATCCTGACTGACAACAACTTAAGGGAAATTTCTGAGCCGCTCTTAAGGCGGCTCTTTAGATATAAGATGCACTTTCTACCCCCTCACGTCGAGGGGGATATTATTAGAAAACAAACGGGCCAGCAGCCCGGCGTAGTCCGGGCTGTCGTGGCCATGATGAATATAATTAGGAGGGAGGGGGATTCGTCTCCCTCCCTCCAAGAGGGTCTAAGACTAACCCAGGCCCTCGCCTCGGCTGAGTCAGCAGCCGAGGTGGAAACACTGATAAAAGGTTTTCTTACCAAGACTGACCAAGACTGGTCAGTCTTGGTAGAAAAATTTAAAAACCCCGCAGCTGTGCTGTGGGGTGAATTAAAAAGAAAGGAGGCAAAAAATGCCTCCATGTAAGTATAGATTTAAATTTAACGGCAAAATTTCCAACAGGGCTTTAAAAGCTCTGTCGGATGAAAATAGAGTCAAAAGGTTACTTCGGGACAGGGATATACCCTGGCCTGAAGTAACCAAAGGAATAGGAGGTGTTTTTTACATCTCCTATCTAGATGAAAAGGCCCCCTGTGGCTGTGGGGGTCGAATAACAATCAGAATCGATGCCCACAGCCGCAGGTGGGTCTGTGAATACCCGTCAGCAGACAGGGAATGTCCTCTCCGTCTGCTGACGGATGAGGAAAGGTTTTCTATTTTTAAGGAAAGGGTGAGGAGGACCACCCAGAAGATCCTCACCCTTTTAAGAAATTTCGACGTAGGTAAAGCTACGTCTGACCCTAAGGGGACAGACGTGGTTTTACCTGCCACCACCATGGAGTCTGA
>Ga0197143_1001724_pt1 | contig 17864 bp, 16 predicted proteins | sample GBS70_MetaG_FD_148603 | JGI IMG/M metagenome (GOLD analysis project Ga0197143, IMG submission 148603) | Sediment microbial communities from Great Boiling Springs, Gerlach, Nevada, United States - GBS 70_MetaG | ecosystem: Environmental > Aquatic > Thermal springs > Hot (42-90C) > Sediment...
GGTGCCGATGCCCACGAGTCCAGCCCCTGTGATGGTGAGGGCACGCTGCGTGGCAAGCGTTGTGCCCGCGCCCAGCGAGAGCCGGTCGACGCCCCCCTGCGCAGCGATGGTCACATGCCCTGCGCCAGCGCCGCCCGTAGCGACGCCGATTTTTAGACGGTAGGTCGCGTTGCCGATACGGAGATCACCCTCTGTGGATTCCGTGTTCCAGTTGCCGCCGAGGATGTCCAGTCGCGCAGCGGGTGCAGTAGTGCCGATCCCAACATTGCCCGTGTTGGTGTTGTAGATATTGCTGCCGCTGACTGCCCATGCGCTTGCGCCTGGGGGCAGCGGTTGCCACGAGGCGTTCCCCGCAGCGTCGCTGGTCAGCACGCGCCCTGCCGCCGCGCCCGCAGGAATCTGAAGTGCCGACGATCCTACGAGTCCCACGCGCAGCACCGTCGTGCCGCCTGATAGGAAGTGGAAGCTATCATCTGAGTCGCGGTACTGCAAGCCCCAGTCTGTGAACGCAGGCGAGTGGGTAATCACCATGCGGTTAGGGTTGCTGGTTCCCGACTGGAACATGTTGAGCTGGGTCGCCGTGTTGGCATACGGGGTCGCGCCGAGTCGCACGCGCGGGGTGAGCGTCGTTGTACCGACCTGAATCTCCAGGAACCGATCCGCGCCTGTCCAGACGGATACAGGCGGATTCAGTTGCACCGTGAACAGCCCGTTGGAGACATTCACGGTCAGCGCGCCCGAATCCCAGAGCGCGGTTCCGCCCGTGAGCGCGTCGTAGATGCGGAATCGCATCGCTTGGGACGGGTTATTCAGGGGCGCGCCGCCTTGACGCAAAAATCCCTGATAAACAAACGGCTGCGTCACGCCTTGCGCGTGAACGCCCGCAAGTGTCGAAAGCGCAACCAATGCGCTGAACGCCGAGACTGCAAGCCATTGTTTCATCGCATCTGACCTCCATCAGAAAGTGTCAAGCGGGTTTTCAAAAGGGGAAATGGCTGGGGATGGTTGCAGCCTCGTTCAGCTCGTTTCCACTCTTGATTGTCGCCTGCGTTTCTATTATACCATGCCTTGATGGGAGATGTCAAGGGACTAAAGGAGGGTGTTCGAAAATTCCCCTCCCAACCCCACACCACACAACCACCACATCCCACACGCAACAAAAAAACACCACCACCCCTAACACGCAGATACTGCACCATATTCCACAACACCAACTGACCCCACACGCGAACCATCCCATACGCCCCACGCCGACAGCCAATATAACTCCCATACGCACTCTTCACACTCCCAAACACCGGCTCTATCCGATAACGCTCCCGCAACGCCCAACCATACTCCGCTAAACGCGCCAACGCACGCAACCGAGATTGCGCACGAACCGGCTGATACAAACTCGATGCCACCCGTACCACCGGCAACCACCCCACACCCTCCACGCGCTCCAACAACCGCGCTTGACGACCATACAACTTGTCACCCACCCACAACGACCCTGAACCCACTACGCAGACCCGTACCGATCCAGCCACAACGACATCCAATGCGCCTCGTTCGCATACGCACCCCCCAACGACGCCCCCACCCACCACACCACGCCACCCCGCCAATAGCCCAATACGACCCCTTTCACATGCGAGCGCATCGTCCGTATCGCCACGCCACGACGGTACTGAGCATAATAAGGCGTATCGAACCCCCAGCCCGTGCCGTCCACCAGCACCAACGGTTTCTCCGAGGGCTGCGCCAGCTGTTCAATGGCAATCCCTTGCTTCGCCAGCCAAGTCAACAACTCGTGCCAGCGCGCTTCGGGGAGGGTCTGGATCCCCAAGGCGGGCAGGGCGTGGTGCGGCAAGAGTTGGGGCTAAGAAGCGTGTTGAGCCACTTGGAGGAGGGCGAGGGTGAGAATGAGGGCTTCGGGGTAGAGGGGGTTTCGTCCTCTATTGGTTTTGGGGCGTGGGTGTTGGCGGGTGAACTGCTCGGCGAGGTGGTAGATGTCATCCGCCGAGAGGGTCTTGAGCGTGACGGGAGCATTTCTTTGTTTCATGGGGTGGATTTTACCTCAACCACCCAATTTTCGAACACCCTCAGGGACTAAAGTCCCAATTTGCCCTTTTTGGGGCGGATCCTGGTAAATTTTGCATGGATGGAACCGCGTTTGGTCACTAGGGAAAGGAACAAAATTCACGGCAGGTGCGTTCCAGGTCTTGCCGGCTTATCACACCGTGAACTCACGAGCAGGAGAGGTACACTTTAAATGGGATGCTTCCAGAGCGGTTGCGAACGAAGTTGGAGGAGGTGCTGGCTCAGCTGCCACAGGTCGAAGCCCAGTTAGCCGACCCTGCCGTGTTGAGCGACCCACAGGCGTTGCAGCGACTGGGCAAGCAACATGCCGAACTGAGCGAACTGAAAGCCCTGTACGACCAGTATCGGCAGGCAGAGGAGCGCATTCAGCAGGCGGAGGAGCTGCTCGAAACGAGCGATGACCCCGACCTGCGCCTCTTGGCACAGGAGGAGATCGAGGAGGCATCCAAACAGCGCGAGGCACTGGCGCGTGAGTTATTCGCCTACCTGCTGCCGCGCGACCCCAACGACGAGCGCAATGTGATTATTGAGATTCGCCCTGGCACCGGCGGCGAGGAAGCCGCTCTCTTCGCAGCGGACCTGTTCCGCATGTACACCCGTTATGCCGAGCGGCGTGGCTGGAAATATGAGATTCTCGATTCGGAACCGAGCGACTTGGGCGGCTACAAGCATGTAATCTTCAGTGTGCAAGGCAAAGGGGCTTACAGCCAGCTTAAGCACGAATCGGGCGTGCATCGGGTGCAGCGCATTCCCATCACCGAAAGCGGCGGACGCATCCACACCTCTACCGCCACCGTCGCCGTGCTGCCCGAAGCCGAAGAGGTCGATGTGCAGCTCAACCCCGACGATTTAGAAATCGAGACCTTCCGCTCCTCGGGTCCGGGCGGTCAGCACATGCAGAAAAATGAGACGGCGGTGCGCATCACTCACAAGCCCACGGGCATCACCGTCAGCTGTCAAGATGAGCGCTCGCAGTTGCAGAATCGGGAGCGAGCGATGCGCCTCTTGCGTGCCCGACTTTACGAGATGGAGCGGGAGCGTCAGCGGCAGGAACGCGACCAACTGCGCCGCAGCCAGATTGGCACAGGCGAGCGCAGTGAAAAAATCCGCACCTATAACTTCCCTGACCGTCGCGTGACCGACCATCGCATCGGGCTGACTCTGCACAATTTGGACGAGATTTTGGAGGGCGACCTTCAGCCCTTCATCGACGCGCTTATCGCCGAGGAGCAGGCACGCATGATGGCGCAGATGGAACGGAGCGAGGTTTAAACCCTATATTTCAGGCGACTTTCTGCCACTCCTGGAAAGTGATGGATTGGTCTCCAAATACCCGCTTTAATTGGGCGTCCATAACTCCGGTTAAAATCGCCCGTGCCCCTGGCATCGGCACCAACTGATTGACAATTTCGATGTCGGGGCAATTCGCTGGGTCTATACCTAATTCGAACAGGAAATCCTTGACCCGTTCGTAGGCATCTTCGGGGGTACTGTTGTTCAGGGGACCCGCATAGAGCTGCAGGATGGTTTGGTTGGCTTGGGTGGCGGAGCGTACATAGGCTTCCACCAGCGGTTGCCAAGTGGCGGCATCGTCCCACTGGGGTAGCGCGACCCAGTAGAGGGGGGTTATAAGAAGGCTTTCGTAAGCCTCGGCTGTAAGCTGGGCAACCCGATCCCAGGTGAAGTGCCTCAGGATATGTTCACGGCAGGCTCGGCTCCGTTCTGGGTTGGCGCTGTTCCAAGCCTGCAGCACCGCCTCACGGATGCTGCGCCAATCACCGGGGTCGCACACAAACGCGAACTCCCCCAAATACTCCCGTTCCGTACCCCGATTACCCACCACCAGCGCGCAGCCAGCCAAGCCCGCTTCCAGATTGGCTAAACCGGGCGTCTCCGACCACGATGGGAGCGCGTGGACGCGAGCGGCAGCGTAAGCCGACGCCAGCATGTCGGGTGAAAGCTCGCCCACAAAGAGTACACTTGTCCCCGCCCACTTTCGGCAGAGTTGGGCATAATCGGGGTCTCTTTCAGGTCCCGCTATCACCAAAGGTAGCCCCGTATCGCGCAATGCCCAGATGAGCATCGCCTGATTCTTGTTCGGTTCCAGCCTTGCTGCGCACAGGACGAAATCGCGTAAGCCGAACCGCTGCACAAAAGGCTCTGGTGAGGCGTTCAGGAATCGCTCTGGGCGCACGGCGTTGGGCACGATTCGGATAGGGATAGAAACATCGCCAAAAGCCCGCTTCAGCATCGCGGCTTCGCGCTCACCATTGGGCAGCAGGAGATGGGCACAGGCAAGCACCGCTCGCTGGCTCTCGCGCAGCGGCGCAGGTTCCTGGAAATGGTCTTCGGCTACGCCCTCGATTCGAAGAGTACCTTCACGCCACGCCTCCAGCGCACGCTGGACAATCTCCGGCTCCGAATGCGAAAATATGGCATGCTTAACCGTCGCAGCGTACCGAAGCTCCGAATAATCCCAGAAGATGGGCGAAACCACCACTGGTCGCCCCGATTCCCGCAGCCGACTCAACTTCTCTGGATGATACAGGCTGAACAGGTGGAGCAGGTCGTAGTGCTTGGGCTGCAGGCGAAGTGATAGGGAGACATCGGCGCGCACGCCTTGCTCCCGCAGCGCAATGAGTGTTTCCAGCAGTTGCGTTTCACCGCCGCCGAACATCTCGAAAGCGTGTTGGTGTGCAATCATCAGCACCGTTCGCTGGATGGCACTTATGCGCTGAGCCTTCCATCCGAAGGCGAACAACCAGTCGCAGGCGGGTTCGGGGTCCACCAGATGCACCGTCGCCTCAAAAGCCGTTTCGATCTCTCTGCGCCACAGCTCAGGGTCTTGCGGCTGAGGGGATATGCCGATTAAAAACAGTCCACCTTGCTTTAATGTGCCCGCCATCGCATGCCACTCGCTGCCCAACGCCACAAGTGAATCCACTTCAGGGGTGCCTGTGGGTGGGCATGTTGGGGTGGTGGAGGGCAACAGTTGGAGGTCGATGGTTTCGGTGAGGGGCGTCTGCGCTATCTGGGGGAGGCTGTCGGCGGTCGTGCAGATTTGCCAGCCATCGCGCGCGATGATGCCCCAGTGATTCCAATTGCCCATCCCCGTGTAGAGCACTTTGCCTCCCGATTCGCGCTGCAGTCGCTGCCACAGTTTGTGCCACCAATCAGGTGGGTTGGCGGTGGGTTGCAGGTGAAGCTTGGATGGCGAAGAGCGAGCGCGGTTGGCGGCATGTTGGAGAAAATCGGCGGCACTTGGGGGCAGGAGCGATTCGCCCGAATGACCCGCCAGCAGAAGTCGCTCCGCATATTTCATCCAATTACTCATCTGGCTCAGACCGCCGCACAGCGAAAGCAAAAAGCCGAACGCACCATCGCGCTTGCCTTCCGTCTCATCGTAATACAGGCGAAAACCGTCGGCAAACGCTTCGGCTATTGCCTGCCAGGTGCAGGGTGCGTTGAGTTCCTGCAATTTGTCGGCTTCGCTCTCGGAGTAGTGGTTCAGCTTCTGGAAGAAATGCGCCAGTGTCGGGTCGGTGTGATGTTCAATGGCGCAGGTGGGGTCGTCTGCGGGAAATCGCAAGACTGTTCCCTGCACCTCCACGCCCTCGTGGACCCGCGCCCGCCATCGGAACCGTCCTCGTCGCAGCAGCATAGGCGCCTTATAGCCCGGATACCAGCCACCCGCATGGCGAATCCAGTGCCCTAAAAAGTAATTTCTGTAAGGCAGTTGTACCCCTGCGACTTCAGGCGGAGCCTGCTGGATGAACTGGGTAATCGCTTGTGCCAATTGGGGGGTCATGCGCTCATCGGCATCCAGATAGAGAATCCACTCATGCGAGGCGTACTCGGCACTCACATTGCGCGCCGCATCGAAGTCGCGAATAAGGGGATGTGAAAACACCTTGTCCGTGTAGCGTCGGGCGATTTCTACGGTGCGGTCGGTGCTTTCCATGTCCATCACGATGATTTCATCTGCCCAATCCTTCACACTTGCCAAGCAGGCTTCGATGTTGCGCTCCTCGTTACGGGTGTGTACGATAACGGTGAGAGGAGCACGGGAGGGGGGACGCAAGCCATGTTCCCAGACAGTGGGCGGAGGCAGCACGATAGGACATTCTGCCCCGCGATAGCCGCGGCAGACTGCCACGAAAATCTCGTTGCTGTCCGAAGCATCTGGGACAATCTCGAACTCCATCGTGGTATGCGGCAGCCCTTGAGAGCGTAGTTGCCCGTAGAGTTCCACATGGCGAAATCGGCTCTCCAGCAGCGCACGAAATTCGTCAAGCGTCATGAGCGATACATGATAAGGGTCAGGATAATGGATGTAAATCTGTTTATTGGGGGTAGACATAATCAACACGCCATCCGGTTTGAGCAGGCGACCGATCTCTGCGAAATAGGCTTCCATCTGCTCCACCGGCACATGTTCGACGACCTCCAGGCTCACAATCACATCGAAATAGTGGTCTTCGAAAGGCAGATTTTGTTCGGGTAAAACATGGAGGCGTCGGATGCGCGGGTCAGGGTAGGTTTCTTCTCCATACTGCAGGGCGAAAGGGTCCATGTCGACGGCGATGACCTGTTGGGCTGTGCGTGCGAGGAACTTTGCGCCGTAGCCACTCCCACAGCCTAAGTCCAGCACCTGTCCACCTTTGCAAAACTCGGCAGCGAACAGGTAGCGCTTCGCGCTGTGAATATACAGTTCGTTCCATGCGAATCCGGGTGCGACGCGATTTTGACCCGCTCCATCCAGCGGGGGTACATCGTCGGGAACTTGCAGCGAAGCCACCAAAATGGGTTGCTCAAACAGTTGTGGGTTCTGCACCATTTGCTGAATAACTTGGCTCAGTGCATTTACAATCAGCTGATACCATGATTTGTCGAGATGGTCAAAAACGGAGGGTGTCTCCACTCGCAAATCCTGCTGCTGGGCGTTGAGGGTTAGGAACTGCAGCACCATTCGGCGATGCTGGGCACGGTTATAGAGGAAGATGTCCATCGTGTAGAGCGCTTCCCGATCGCGCTCCAAACGGATTCGCTGGACTACCACTGGTTCGGTGCCTTGTGCCGTAAAAGTGTGGACATCTTCCCGTGTATAGGGTATAAAACGATCCCACCGTTTAGCTGACATGGTTGCTGTCTCCTTGCGTTCGGGTGCTCGAAATCGGTCGTCAGGATGTGGCAAACAACGCTGGCAGAATTATCGGCTTAATCCCCCGCTATCTACAGGGCTTTGCTCAATGTGTCGGCAGATCGATATAACCCTGATTGCGGGCGCGTGCGGTTCAGCGAGCTGCTGGAGGACGGGGAGCAGGCATGCGCAATCAAACAGATGGAACGGGGTGAGGCTTGAACCTTGCTGAATTTCTAACCGAACCGCCCGCGGATGTAGTCCTCGGTCTCTGGTCGTCTGGGTCGCTCGAAGAGCTGTCTCGTCTCGCCCCATTCGATGACCTCGCCGTACATCAGGAAGCCCGTGTAGTGACTGATGCGCGCTGCTTGCTGCAAGTTGTGCGTGACCACGATAACCGTGTACTGCTTGCCCAGTTCGATGATGAGTTCCTCGATTTTTTGGGTGCTAATCGGGTCGAGCGCGCTGCAGGGCTCGTCCATCAGCAAGATACGGGGCTGCACGGCGAGCATGCGGGCGATGCAGAGCCGCTGCTGCTGCCCGCCTGAAAGGGCTAGCCCGCTCTTGTGGAGTTCGTCTTTCACCTCGTCCCAGAGCGCGGCTTTGCGCAGCGCATCTTCCACAACCTCTCGCAAGGCGCGCCCACGAAGACCATAGTGCAGGCGCGGTCCGAGGGCGACATTTTCGAAAATGCTCATTGGGAAGGGATTCGGCTTCTGGAACACCATGCCCACCTCGCGGCGCAGGCGGGTCAGGTTCACACCACGCGCATAGATATCCTTGCCGTTGAGCAGCACCTTACCCCTGATGTCCACACCGGGGATTCGGTCGTTCATTCGGTTCAAGGCGCGCAGCAGCGTGCTTTTGCCGCACCCACTGGGACCAATGAGTGCCGTCACGGCGTTCTCTGGAAACGCCAGATTCACATTCCGTAGCGCTGACTTGCCGTTGTACGAGACCGATAGGTCAACCGTCTCAATCGCTGTCTTCTGTGTAGGGATTGCCATCGTAGCCGTCATAAGTATCGCCTCCGCATGCGAGAGCGAATCAGAATTGCGCCTGCATTCAGCAGGAGTGTTAGGATAATCAAGGTCAGGCATGCGCCCCAGATGAGCCGCTCGGGCACGACACCTGGCTGGCGATAGCCTTCAGCAAGATAGTAGGGCAGATTCGCAACGGGCTGCCGCAAGGTGTCCCACCCAAGTGTCATCTCGGCAGTCGAGTAGTAGACACTGGCGGTGAACAGCACTGGCGTCGCTTCGCCCACGGCGCGCCCCAGCGACAGGATAATCCCTGTGAGAATGCCGGGCAGCGCATAGGGCAAGGCGATGCGCCAAAGCGTCTGCCAGCGCGACAGCCCCAGTGCCAAACCGCCGTCAATAAGCGCAGCAGGCACCGTTTTGAGCGCCGACTCGGTAGTCAGCACGATCGAGGGCACACAGAAGAGGGTGAGCGTACACCAGCCGGCTATCAGACTCACCCCGAAGTGGAACTTCAGCACGAATATCGCTAATCCAAACAGTCCGTACACTATCGGGGGGGTGCCGGCGAGGGCTGCGACGCTGGCATGCATCAGGCGCATCAGCCGACTGCGCTCGCCATATTCTGCCAAGCAGATCCCTCCGAACACGCCGAGAGGAGTCGCCAGCAGGAATGCGCCCAGCATCAGCAGCAGCGAGCCGAGAATCATTGGTGCCACGCCGCCTGCTGACATCCCTTCGCGTGGTGGTTGCGTGAGGAACTCCCAGCTAATGGTGGGCGCACCCTTGTAGGCAATAATCGCTACCAAGACGAACACCAGCAGCACGGTTGCCAGCCCAACTGCCCCGAATATGCTCGTGAGCAGCGCATTCTTGCGGGCGCGGCGCACATCCTGCCGTGCCGCCAACACCTCCCATTCGGCTACTGGCACAACCTTCGAACGAGCCGCTTCTATCATAGCTGTACCTGCGCACGCTTGCGATAGGCAAACCCAAGCAAGTTAATCCCCAGAGTCAGCACGAACAGCGTCAATCCCAACAGGAACAGATGTCCATAGTGCGGGCTTTCGAACTCCACATTCCCCATCTCGATGGCTATCGTATCGGGGATGCCGCGTGTGGGCTTGACCAGCGTGCCCAGCGCGGCGGTGGGAGAACTGAAATCGGGCATCGTGGGCGTGCCCCCACTGAGAATCCACACAATCATCGTTTCGCCCATCACACGGGCAATCGCGAGCAGCCCTGCCGCCATCAGACCGCTCTTGGCAGCAGGCAACAGCACCAGTCGCACACGCTCCGCCAGCGTTAGCCCCAGCGCTTCTGCGCCCTCGCGCAGACTGTTAGGCACGGCACGCAGCGCATCTTCCGAGAGCGAAATAACCGTCGGGAGGATGAACACCGTCATCATCAGCGCGGTCGCCAGCAAGCCGCGCCCCGAACTCAACTGCAGCGCCTCGCCGAATAACTGCTGGAGCGCGGGGGCTATCAGCATCACACCGAAGTAGCCCAGCACGACCGTCGGAATCGCTGCCAGAATTTCCAGAATGGGCTTGAACCACTCCCGGATGCGCGGGGATGCCTGCTCGCTTAGATAAACCGCTGCAGCCAGCCCTAATGGGGTCGCCAGCCCCACTGCGAGGAAGGTGATTAGCAAAGTCGCCAGCAGCAGGGGCAGCATCCCGAAACGGGCGTACAAGATGGTGGGCGCCCAGTCGGGTTTCAGAAACTGCTGGAGTGTCGCCCAAGTGGTGGAGGTCGTTGGGCGCGCCTCCAGCTCAAAGAGGTAGCCCTGCAGCCACTCTTCTTGGGTGTGTGCCTTCCAGACAGGCAGCGCGATACGACCCTTCGGTTGGCGTCGCAGGTCTATCTCGATGGGGTCTACTTGCACGCCCTGTGGCGCACGAACGAGTCGCAGGCGCAACTGGTAAGGGCAATAGGCGGGATCAAACGAGACATCGGGTTCCCATGCCAGTTCCATCGTGTCGGCGGTGTAGTTGGGCAAGGCGAACGCCACGAGCAGGAACCGTTCACCTTGCTCGGCGCGCTTGGGCGCCCGCATGCAGTCCCGAAAGAGCGCGTCGGCACGGAGTTGGTTTGGGTCGTCGGTCTGCGCGGTCGCCGTGACCAGCGACTGCATCTGCATAAGCTCCTCGTGCGAAGGCAGGCGAGTTGCATCTTCGGCGTCATCCAGCTCGTCTGTACCCTCCCGATGGGTCGCCAGCAGGCTGGCGGTCGGGTCCATCGAGACCTCATCTCGATACTCGCTGTGAGGTGGTTGCAGCGCGATACGAAATCCAAACGGGAATTGACGCTGGAAGGCGTATTTCGACTCCGTGAATAAATAGGAGAAGACGGCAACGATGGTGAGCAGCAGCAGTCCACCCGCTGCCCAAGTGGCTACCTGCACGAGGTTGTCAAAAAGTCGAATACGCCACATATTTGGATTGGGTGGGGGGGCGAGATGCCTCCCACACGGCTTACGGGTTCAGGCTATAGTAGCCGACCTCTTCCACTAAGGACTGTCCCTCTTTGGAGCGCACCCACTCGATGAACTTGGCGACCTCGCCGCGTGGTTTGCCGTTCGTGTAGAAGTAGAGATAGCGCCAAATGGGGTACTTGCGGTTGCGCACATTCTCTTCGGTGGGTGCATAGGCAGGCTCGCCCTCCTTCGCCGCGATTTTGAGGATCTTGATGCCCGAGCGGTTTTTGAAGTACGCTACACCACCGTAGCCGATACCGCCGGGAGTGCGGGCGACCTCACGCGCCTCCTCGCTGGTGGAGGGCATAAAGCGTACACCACGCCCCCAGTTCTGGTTCTTCAGCACTTGCTGCTGGAAGAAGCCATAGGTGCCCGAGTTGCTGTCTCGGCTGAACGCCACGATGGGCAGATCAGGACCACCGACCTGACGCCAGTTGGTAATCTGCCCGATGTAGATGCGGCGAAGCTGATCCATCGTCAGCGAGTCGACAGGGTTCGACTCATGCACGCAGACGGCAAGTCCATCCAGCGCGACGGGGATTTCGTTAACCACTACGCCGCGACTGCGGGCGCGGTCGATTTCCGACTTGCGCATCGGGCGCGAAGAGGCGCAGATGTCCGTCACGCCGTTGATGAGCGCGTTGATGCCGATGCTGGAGCCACCGCCCGTCACCGACACGCTCACGCGTGGGTTCACACGCCCATACGCCTCTGCCCAACGCTGATTCAGAATCAGCATGGTGTCGGAACCCTTGAGGGTAATGCTCTGCTGGCTCAGCGTGTACGCCGTCACGCCCCCTGCCAGCACCATGAGAATGCCCAGACCTATCATCAGTGTGGTTCGCTTCATAGGCATCCCTCCTCCAAGCTTAGTAGCGGTATTGCAGGCGAATTGTCCACTGATCGTTGCGCACCTTCGGCCCCTCTTCGTCATGGGTCTCGAAGGCGACGGTCAACCGAACATTGGGGTTGATGAAGTAGCTGTAAGCAAAGCCCCAGGTGCGGGTGCTGTCGCCACCGCGCCCCGTGTCGGGGTCGAACACATCGTAGCGCACGGTCAAGAAGTTGCGATAGTTCAAGCGATAGTTTGCCTGAATCTGGTATCCCAGAATGTTGGTTGCGCGGGTGAAACGCGGTATGGTGACCCCACTCACTGTGCGGGTGGTTGGTACACGGTCTTTACCCAGCATCAACTCGCCACGCAGGGTAAACCCCTCCACGAGTACATCAAGCACTGTGGCGTCGAGATAGAGAAACTCGCGGTTCACGCGAGGCACTTGAACGGGTTGATTGTTGTTGTTCGGGTCGTTGAAGGTGAAGCCGGGACGCTTGCCGAAGAAGCCCGACACACCGAACTCGTAGGTGAGGGTGTAGTAGCGCAATCCGGCGTGCCATGCGAGTGCGCTACCGAGATTGCCAAAGGTGTTCGCACTCGTCTGCTGCGGGTCTTGGAAAGTGAGGCTGTTCCAAAAGCCAAAGTGTGCGAAGGCGTTGTTGCCCAGCCCGTAGCGCAGAAACGCACCGCGCCCGCGCTCGCCGCCGAACATCGTGCGGTTGTAAAGCGCGCGTTCGGGCAACTCTCGTTCAGCAGAGGAGCGCTCCAGCTCGTAGCCCAACGGCAACGGCTGCTGACCCACCAAGAGCTGAACGCCTACACGCTCCACTGTCGGCTCGATGTCCCAAATCAGCTGCGCATCACGCAACTCCGCTGAGATACGCTGCGCCCCTGTGGACACATCGAACGCAAGGCGCATCTGGGTGCGCGCATCCAGCACATTCGTCTGGCTGACCCGAAACCGACGCAGCTGAAATCCCTCGTTGGCGCGATTCTCCTGCGAGTCGAACCACTGGAACTGGATATAGTTGCTTGGACGGAACCGCAGCGCTTCCGCTAAGTTGGTTTGAATCACCGGGATTGTCTCTTGGGCTTGCTCCTCGATATAGAGGCGTACATCCTCCATCTCGCGCTGCAGCGATTCGAGCTGTTTCTGCAGCTCTTCGACGCGCTGTTGTAGCTCCTGCAGGCGTTGCGGGTCTTGCTGCTTTGAGCGGGGCACGGCGCGAACGCTTACCTTGGTCTCCGTCGCACTATTGGTTGCCAGCACCTCTGCAGCCAAACTGAGAAGTAGGCAACTCACTACGAGGGTCGCATAATAGAACCTCCCTGTATGCAGCATGCTCTGCCTCCTTGAATCTTGGTTTTTTTAACCGAAAATAGGATTGGCGATGTAAGGTTAAGGAGAGGTTAATACGATGTTAAGGAAAGATTAAGAAAGCGCTTCACCCTCTGCGTGTTGTAGTCAGTTCGAAGTGCGCTCACGGCTTTTGAGCGGGAGGGGAATAGGTCCAATACAGCGCGCCCGCCGTGAACAAGGCGGCTCCCACAATATTGCCCAGCGTCACCGGGATCTGGTTCCACAACCACCAATCTGCCACGCTCACGGGTGCACCCATCAAAATCCCTGCCGGTATCAGAAACAGGTTCACCACCGAATGCTCGAATCCAAGTGCGAAGAAGGTAAAAATAGGCAGCCACATCGCCACCACCTTGCCAGTCGTGTCGCGTGAGCAGAACCCCAGAAACGCCCCCAGCGTCACCATCCAGTTGCACAGGATGGCTTTGACAAAAGCAATCCATAGCCCCTCGACGCCCAGCTGGGCATAGGCAAGAGTCTTTTTCTCCGTCACGTTAATCAGCTGTTTGACCCACGGATCGTCAAAATCGGAACCGTTGCTGGTCCAAGCCACATAGACAAGATAAGCCAGGAAAAATCCGCCCACGATATGCGCGATATAAACGATGAACCAGTTTCGCGCCAGTTGGCTGGCAGTAATGCGTCGTTGGAAGGCGGGCAGCAGCAGGAGGGCAAAGTTGCCCGTCACCAGCTCCAGCCCCAGCAGGCTGAGCATCACGAACCCGACAGGGAAAATTAGCGCGCCCACCAGAGGGGATTTAGTCTGAGCGGTGGCATAAACCGCCAGAGCCGTTGCGTAGCCCAGCAGCGACGCCGACAGAAAGCCCCGCACCACCATATCCTTGGTGGACAAACCTGCCTTCTTTTCGCCTGCCTGAGTCGCCTGCTCTAAGACCTCATAAGGTGGGACATACATCGCTTATCGAACGCAAACGCCTCCTTCGCCCCATCTGAAAGCCCAGTATTGCCAAGGGGAACCCTATTAACATGGGACCAAACAGCGCCAGCATGCCCCAATCCCAACTCAGTTGCCCCGTGCGCGGATTATAGCGATAGCAGCGAAATACCAGCTTCGCATCGGGCAGGGGATAAGAAAGTACCATGTCGCCCCGCATCTCACGCAGAATTGCGCGGAACTGCACCGGGCTAACGGTTCCACCCACATGTACCCGCACAATCCGCCCATCCCGAATGGCAACCATCATGCCGGGATGATCGAACTGGTCGCTCGCCTGTATGGGGGTGTACCAGAAGCCAGTGGCATGCACCAGTTGGCGCAAGTGGTGGGGTTCCACCACGCCGAAGTACCAGCCCCGCTGAGGTGGAACCCCGATTCTGCGAGCGAATTGCTCCAGCTGTGCTGGCGTGTCGCGTGGGTCGAAGCTCAGCACCAGCACATGGTAGGCATCGCCCGAGCCACCCACGATAGAGGTTGTTTCGTGCAGCGACGAGAGCAGGGGGGAGCAGATGCCCACACAGCGTGCAAACACGAAAATTAGCAGCAGGGGGCGTTGCTGCCAGAATTGCGACAGCTTAGCAGCGCGACCGTCGCTCAGCTGCACCCGCACATCGGGCAGGGCGCGATAAACCACCCGCCCCTCATCAGGCAGGAGTGGGTCGCGCCCGCCCAAAGGGGTCTGCCCATAAAGGAGACCTCCCCCTATCAGGAGGCTCGCAGCGCAGCATAGGCAGCGAACCATCGCCTGCCCACCTCAATCAGGTACAGCAGCATGCCCAGCACCACCAACAAGACAAACAGAAGCGCAATTATGGCGAAGGTCGTGCCTATCTCCACCTCTGGTGGATAGAGGGCATACCGGCGTGGCACCGAATGGGCACCACTCAGATAGAACATCATCACAAAGCCATAGCCACCGATCAAGAGCAAGGCGACGATGGCGCGTGCAAGCCCCACCCGCTCCGCCACGCCCGAAAGCTCCTGAGTCAGGTGTGCCACAAAGCCCAGCATCATGAAGATAAGCCCGACCAGCAGATAGGTGTGGAAGTGAGCGGGTACCCAAAGCGTGTTATGGAAGCGGAAGTTCACCGCCACGGTCGAGTCCAAAACGGCGCCTACTCCCCCAACAGCCCAACCCAGCGTACCCAAAAAGAGCAGGCTGGAGGCAAGAGTCCACCGCACTGGTCGCTGGTAAACCTGCGCCAGCATGCCCAAGATGGTGACAACCGCCGCTGGGATCGAAGTGCCATAGGAAGCGATTTGCCCCACCACCTGAACCCAACGCGGCTGGGCGAAATCCATATACAGATGGTGGAAATAGGCGAACATCACAAGGAACAGCACACAGTTCCATGCAATCACCATCGGCAGCGCCGTCTTCCACGCATGCCCGCTATAGGTCGGGAAGGTCGCATAAAGGAATGCAATCGCATGGTACATCGCAAGATTGATGAGCACATGCCCAAAGAAGAAGGTTAGGTTCTTGACCACCAGCGGGTCGACCATGGAGCCTGTGAAGCGATGCACAAGGAAGAAGATGAGCATCGCCACCGCCGCCAGCAGCGCAATGATTCCTGCAATTGCGCACACCGTCGCCACCAGCACCACCGGTGGCAGTTCAGGCGTAGTGGAGCCTTTGAGATAGTGCCAGCCCAACGCTTGTGAGAGGGAGTATCGCGAGGCAATCGCGCGCAGCAGCTCCAGCTCCCACAGCAACCACGCCACGCCCAACACCGCCACCGCCACAAGGAAGATGTCTGCCGTGTAGCTGGGCCAGCCCCCTGCCGAGATGAACGGCAGCGGATACAAGAAGTACCAACCCGGCGCAAAGCGCAGCAGGAAGTTAATCACCAGCAACACCACGCCAACCACCGTCAGCGAAGTGCTAAACCAGATAACGGTAGGGTTCAGCCGCACATGCTGCGAAAGGACATACAGCATGGCGACAAACGACACCGTGTAGCTCAAACCGACCAGCCCCAGCCCATGCAGCGTGAGCGAAGCGTAAAACCACGAGACATCCGGCACAGCTTCAAGCAGAATCTGGGACTGGTAGGCTCGCATAAAAAGCCCCAATAAGCCCAGAATCGGCAGCAAAAGCATCAGCAGCGCGCCCCACACAAGTGCCAAAGTGCGCATCTGCGTCTGTCCGCCAGCGAACTCCTGGGCACCACTTACGGTCATCTCTGCCATAAGGTTCACCTCCGTAAGGCGAGTGCGTTCGAACGGGATGTCGAGGTGGGACTTTCCACAACATCAAACCCACCCCGCATAATGTGGTGCGATAAACCGCAATACTCCAGACAAAGAATGGTATAGGAACCGGGCTTCTCGAAACGCAGAAAGAGCCGATTGACATAGCCGGGCATCGCCTGAGTCTGACCCATCAGTTTCCCATCTGGGTCATAGACGCCAAATCCGTGGTTCACATCGAGGCTGGTAACGCGAAACTCGACCAGTCGCCCCACTGGAATCTGCGGACGGTTCGCAGATGCCTGCACAAACTCCTCCTCTGTGCGAATCGACTCGGAAGAGAGAGCGAACTGGAACTGTTTGCTCGCTACATGCACTACCTCGTCGGGAACCTGCCCTTTGGGATAGGGCATACGGGGAACAGTAAAGGCGAACAGAACGCCCAGCACCACCAGCATCAGAATAAAGAACGGTCGACGCAAACGCCCTATCGCCTGATAAGCCGCCTCCTCGCCCTTGGCACCGCGTGTGCTGAGGGCAAAAGAGGCGTAGACCAGAATCAGCAACACGCCTATCAGCAGCCACACATAAAAGACCATCATCGGTTCCATCATCTCACCACCTGTGAACGGCATCACTCCGAAACGAACGACTCAGGTTTGACAAAAACGGGCTTTTCATCTTTGAGGGATTTGATGTAAGCAATCAGAGCCTTCACCTGGTCGTCCTTCAAGTGGGCGAAAGAGGGCATCGCTGGTTTATAACCCTTCACAATCCGCTTGTTCGATTCCTTAATCGACTCATACAGGTAGGCGTCGTCCACTTTCGCGGTCGAGTCATCCGCAAGACGAATGGTCTTCCCATATAGACCGCGCAGGTCGGGATAATCTTTACCCGTTGTGGGGTTCATATGGCAGGTATTGCACCCGAGCTGGGCAAAAAGAAGTTTGCCTTTGAGTACCTCGGGATCAGATGCCGTGTTCGCCTGCTTGGCCGATTCGGGCTTCGAATCGCTTCCTGTGGTGGGATTTGTTTCACCACCGCGACCGCAGGACATCAGCAACAGCGATAGCACAAGCGACGCCACTATAAACCACAGGTTTTGCGCAACGCGCATAGTACCAACTCCCCATCTGCATCCATACAATACCCTATCTACGATAAGTTTGTCAAGAGGTTTCCAAAAGGTTATATACTTACTTTTTGGAAAGTATTGGGTTTTGACCAGAAAGATCTATGCTCCAGCGAGTCAATAAGCGCTTTGCGAGGCGAAGCGGTTCAGGCGAGCGATGGTCTCGTCCACATCGGCTTCAGTTGCGCGTGGGTTCAGCGTACACATCCGCAGCGTGGTGCGCCCACGCAGCACCGTGGAGCTGACCATTGCGAAGCCGTCCCGCATCATTTTGTCTACCAGTGCACGGTTGAGGGCGTCGGCAGCCGCGTCGGGCAGTTCAGGTGGCGCGTATGGAGGGTCGGACGCCGTGTGAGTGTTGTGTGGCGTTGGGTTTTGCGGGTTCGGCGTATGTGGGTTTGATGCTAAAAGGGGCGGGAACCGCACCCTACAGCCCCATCCCCGGCACCAGTCGCTGCAAACCCGTTTTCAAGTCGCTCATGTGCCGATTAGTGGTCTCCATCTCCTGCCGAATGTCATCCAGTCGCTGCACGATGGCAAGCTGGGTGCGATACACCAGCAGGAAGCCGACCCCAAGCGCAATCAGTTGAAGCACCAGTATCAGCGAAAGCGTTCGCACTGCGCGTGGCATGCCTTCCATTGCTTGAACCTCCTACTGAAAGGATACCTGCTGCCTCTACTCGGTGATGGGGTGAACGGGTA
>Ga0197143_1001725_pt1 | contig 17860 bp, 10 predicted proteins | sample GBS70_MetaG_FD_148603 | JGI IMG/M metagenome (GOLD analysis project Ga0197143, IMG submission 148603) | Sediment microbial communities from Great Boiling Springs, Gerlach, Nevada, United States - GBS 70_MetaG | ecosystem: Environmental > Aquatic > Thermal springs > Hot (42-90C) > Sediment...
CGATGCCTCTTCGCGCTGCGCCTGACCGCGCTTAATCATCTCGTCCACCAGGTATTGCGCCGTCTCCCGACTCAGCGCAATCGCGCCCAGCCCCATCAGCACGCCTTGTTCCAGCATCTCTCTAATAGTCGCCATCTTCCTCCCTCCAGCTTTATTATACACGCTGGCGGAGTTGAAGGACGCACTGCTCGATTTCGGGTAGAGCTGTTCGGGGTATAACAGAATGGGTTTTGACCAGAAATAAATCTATGCTTCAGCGAGTTAGCAAGCGCTTTGCGAGGCGAAGCGGTTCAGGCGAGCGATGGTCTCGTCCACATCGGCTTCAGTTGCGCGTGGGTTCAGCGTACACATCCGCAGCGTGGTGCGCCCACGCAGCACCGTGGAGCTGACCATTGCGAAGCCGTCCCGCATCATTTTGTCTACCAGTGCACGGTTGAGGGCGTCGGCAGCTGTGTCGGGCAGTTCAGGCGGCGCGTATCGAAACGCTACGATGCCCAGCGTTGCGGGCGACACGATTTGCCAGTGTTGATATTCCCGCAGTTTCGCCTCCGCATAGCGTGCCAGGTGAAGATTATGCTCCATCGCCTGACGGAAAGCCTCCAGCCCGAACACTTTGAGCGACATCCAGAGTTTGAGCGCCCGGAAGCCACGCGACAGCTCCACGCCATAGTCACACAGGTCGATGCCGGGCAGCCCCTGCTCCTTGTCCTGCAAGTAGGGCGGCAGGATTCGGAAGGTGTTGCGCAGATGTTCGAACTGGCGCACCAGCACGCAGCCTGCCGCCATCGGCTGATAGAAGCCCTTGTGTGGGTCGATAGCGAGTGAATCGACCTCGCCGATGCCCTGCAGTTGCTGCTTGCCCTCTTCGGTCAAAATCATGGCGGCGCCGTATGCGCCATCTACATGGAGCCATAGTCCCTCGCGTCGGCAGAGTTGCACCAGCTCAGGTAGAGGGTCGACGGCACCTGTGTTCGTCGTGCCGGCATTCGCCACGATGCAGAAGGGTTGCCAGCCGGCGGCACGATCGCGTGCCAGCTGCGCTTCCAAAGCATCCAACGGCAGTCGAAACCGCTCGTCGGCAGGCAGAATGCGCAGTTGCTCCTTGCGAAAGCCCAGAATGCGCAGAGCGCGCTCCACACATGAGTGGGTTTGGTCTGAAAAATAGACTGTGCCGTGCGAGAAGTTCTCACCCAGTTGGTGTTGGCGCGCCGCCGTCAGGGCGACCAGATTCGCTACCGAGCCGCCACTGACAAATAGCCCTCCTGCCGATTCGGGCATGCCGAGCAGTTGACGCAGCCAGTCGACCACGACGCGCTCCACTTGCGTGGCGCCCGCTCCCACCATCCAAGTGCCCACGAAGATATTCATGCCAGCAGCCAGTGCATCGGCTAATGCGCCCACATAGTTATTGGGCGCGGGCACGAAGGCGAAATAGCGTGGATGGTCTACATGCACGATATGGGGCAGCACCCTCTGCTGGAACTCTTGTAGCACCTGCTCGAAGGGCTGAGGAGTAGTGGGGATTGGTTCGGCGAGTAAGGGTTCCAGCACCTCGCGCGGTGGTCGGCTGCCGATAGGCTGATGGGGCAACTTGTGCCAATAGTCCACCAGCGTATCGACCACGCGATAGCCCATTTGGCGCATCTGCTCCGGTTCCAGCTCCAGTGGTCGCATAGGATGGAGTGTACCTGCTGTTTTGGCTCCGATGATGCACCTTTGCTGAAACCCGATTCGGGTGGAATCCGTAGTATAATATAGGTAGGGCAGATGGGGAGGTAAGTGATTCCCTCTGCTACACATTGACAATAGGGTGTTGCGACGAAGCGGTCTCCGTTCTTGGCGCGCAGGTGCCCAACTCATAGCTCAAGCTCTGGGTGTGCCTGTGGAAGAATCTCCTATGTAGGCGGTGTTGGAACCCCATCCAAAGCCTGTGGTGTCTAACCGATAATAGAGGGATGGTGTTGTTGACATGGTTTTCGGCAGCCGCCCTCTGCCAGTGGAGGGTTCTTGAGCCGCCATGAGGCACTCGGAGACCGCGCGTTGGCGCACTCCCTGCCTGCCACTACCAATCAGAACCGCCTCTTCTGCAACGGACTACCCGTCAGGAGAGAAGGTTCTGCAAGGGGGTTATGAACATGAGCGCAGCGGACTTCCTGCGCCAGATTGAAGAGCAGCGGCGACTGGAGAAACAGATTAGCTGGGAAGGCACTTTCCGGGACTATCTGGAGATTGTCCAGAGAAACCCCAAAGTGGCCAACCTTGCGCACGCGCGCATTTACGACATGATTATGAGCGCGGGGGTGGAGGAGCGGGGCGAAGGGCAACCGAAGGAGTATAAATTCTTCACCTCCGAGCTATTCGGGCTGGATCGCACCCTGCAGCAGTTGGTAGAGGAGTATTTCGCCCCTGCCGCGCGCCGCTTGGATGTACGCAAGCGTATCCTCTTGCTCGTTGGACCAGTTGGTGGCGGCAAGTCGACATTGGTGACGATGCTCAAGCGTGGGCTGGAGCGCTATTCCCGCACGGACGACGGCGCCGTCTACGCCATCAAAGACTGCCCCATGCACGAGGAACCACTCCACCTGGTGCCTGAGGAGCTACGCGCCGATTTCAAGCGTCAGTTCGGCGTGCATATCGAAGGCGACCTCTGTCCTGTGTGTCAGTGGAAACTCAAGCATGAGTGGGGCGAGAACATCCAGGATGTGCCGGTGGTGCGAATCCGATTCTCCGAGCGCGAGCGTGTCGGCATCGGCACCTTCAAGCCCTCCGACCCCAAATCGCAGGATGTATCCGAACTCACGGGCAGCGTGAATCTCAGCCTGTTGACTCAGATTGGCGTCGAATCGGACCCGCGTGTCTATAACTTCGATGGCGAGCTGAACAAAGCCAACCGCGGCATCATGGAGTTCATCGAGATGCTCAAGGCGGACAAACGTTTCCTCTATGAACTCAACACGGTCGCGGGCGAGCAGATGATTAAAATCGGGCGATTCGCCTTGATTTATACCGATGTGGTGGTGGTCGCCCACACCAACGAGTATGAGTACAACGCCTACTTCTCCAACAAGGAGAATGAGGCGATGATCGACCGCATGTTCGTGGTCAAAGTGCCCTATAACCTCCAAGTGTCGCAAGAAGTGCGCATCTACGAGAAGCTCATTCGGCAGTCGCAGTTCAGCGACGAGACCGAGGATTTGTCGAAGGTGCATATTGCACCGCATGCGCTGCGTGTCGCTGCGATGTTCGCTATTCTCAGCCGTCTGAAACCGCCGAAGAAGAGCGGGATGTCCCTGATGACCAAGATGAAGCTCTATGATGGCGAGCGACAGGTGGGCGATTGGGACCAGCGCCATGTCAAGGAGCTGCGCGAAGAGTATCCCGACGAGGGCATGACAGGCGTCTCGCCCCGATTCATCATCAATCGCCTTTCTGCAGCGATGGTCAAGGGCAAGCAGTGCATCACGCCCATCGATATCCTACGCTCCATCCGCGACGGGCTGACCGAGTACACCAGCAACGAGGAGGAGCGCAAGAAGTTGCTCACCTTCCTCGATGATGTGCGCAAGGAGTATGACGAGCAAATCAAAAAGGAGGTGCAGCGCTTCTTCGTCTACAGCTACGAGGAGGCAGCGCACACCCTGCTGGAGAACTACCTCGACAATGTGGACGCCTACTGCAACAAGACCAAGGTGCGCGACCCCATCACGGGCGAAGAGATGGACCCCGACGAGAAGCTGATGCGCAGCATCGAGGAGCAGATAGGCGTGTCGGAGAACGCCAAGCGCGAGTTTCGCGAGGGCATCATGCGCTCGGTTGCGTCGCTGGCACGGCGCGGGTTGCGGTTCGAGATTGGCAGCGACGAGCGACTGCGCGAAGCCATCGAGCGCAAGCTGTTCGCCGATCTCAAAGATGTGGTCAAAATCACTACCTCCGCCCGCACGCCCGACCCCGACCAACTGCGCAAAATCAACGAGGTGGTGGAGCGCATGGTCACGCAAGGCGGCTACTGCCCCATCTGCGCCAACGAGGCGCTGCGCTATGTCGGCACTTTGCTGAACCGCTAAGACTTTCATCCCGCCGAGCGTGCCGAACCCCCCTCACCTATCGCCGTCCGGGTGAGGGGGGCTATTTTTTAGATAACATCTGACCCGTCCGATCTGTCCGACCTCACAGAGCCACCAGACCAGGATAACGGAATGCCCTGCTGAATCGTCGAATCGGTGGGGTGATGTACGGTGTGGATTGGGCGGTGGCTGCTGTGCGGCATCCTGTTAGTGCTGATGGGGGGGTTAGAACCCCTGTTGGGACAGGTGAGCCGACCTATTCTGGCAATTGGCACTTTTGAGGGCAACGACGAGACGCTGGTGCAACAGGTGCGCCAACAGGTCGTGCAGACTCTAAGCCTCTCCACCTCTTTGCAAATCACCGACCGGTTGCAAGCACGCGCGCTGCTGCAGGAGCAGCGACTGCGTGAAACGGGATTGACGGGGGAGACCAAACGGGAGGCGAACTCCCCCTCGCTTAGCTCAGCCAACTGGTTGCTTGTAGGGCACATCCTCAGCGATGGCACAAACCTTCAGATTAACCTGAGCTGCCTCGATGTGCAAAGTGGCACACCCCTCACGGGGGGCAGTGAGTCGGTAAGTGGTCCGCGCAACGAGTGGGAGCCGCTTGCCCAGCGTGCTGCTGAGCGGCTGCACCGCCGTCTGACTGGCAAAACACTTCCTGTGAACTTCCCGATAGAGCCACTGCCCGATGAGGGTGTTCCGCCGCGCACCAATGTGCGCGACTACGAACAAAGCCCCTATCGCTGGCATATCGACTATGTTTTGGAGCAGGGCTGGATGCGCCTCTATCCCGATGGCACTTTCCGCCCGGAGGAGCCTGTGTCGACGCTTTACTTTGCGGCGTTGCTCCAACGGCTGCAGGCACGCTTCGGCACTCACCTCCACTATCAGCCCGCTGAGCCGAACAGTCCCATCAGTCGGGGTCAGGCGGTCATCCTGCTGACGCGGCTAAGCGAGGCACGAGTGCCCAGCCAGCGCAGTTCCTATCTGGACATGCCCGACTGGGCAAAGGGCATTATCGGCTGGGAGAGCGCTCGCGCCACACCCTTGACGCGCGAACGGCTCGCCGCGCTGCTCCATAATCTCCTGAAGTTGCTGGAGAAGCAGGAGGCTGCCTCACAGGAGGGTTCCCCATGATGAATCGCTCCCTTCTGACGCTGATAGTCAGTAGTCTCTGCCTGCTGCCAGCTTTCACGCAGACAGCGGCACGCTTGGAGCCTGTGGTGGTGGAGGTAGAGGGGGTGGCAGCTTGGCGCAAACCCTATGAACGCGCGCAGCACGAGGCGATACACAACGCTCTGATGCAAGCTATCGAGCAGGCGTGCGGGGTGCGACTGGCGCGATTCGAGCTGGGGCGCAACGGCTCGCTCGAACACACGGCGCAAGTCGCCTTCGCGCAGGGCGTCGTGCTGCGCTGGCAGCGGTTGGGAGCCACGCGTCTCGCCAACGGCTGCCTCTATGTGAAGGTTCGCGCCGAAGTGGTGCCCCTTAGCCAGCTGAATAACCCCAACGACTGGCGTGAGGTGTGGCAGACCATCGGGCATCCACCACTTGGCATCACCGTGCGCTTCGCAGGCGCGCCGGAGGTGCAATCTTTGGCGCAACACGCCTTGCAAACCGCCCTGCTCGACGCCCTGCACGAGATGGGCATCCACCCCCGAACGCAAGCCGACGCACACTGCTGGCAACTCGTAGCGGCACTTCAGATGCAACCGCGCAAACGGTGGGGTGATGCCGATGCGCCCTACGGACTGGGCGACCTGTTCGCCAGCTGGCACGCCCAACTGACCCTCCAAATCATTCCCCCAACAGCCGACAAGACAGCCCGACTGCTTTGTCAGCGTGAGTCAATTGGGGTCAGCCTCACAAGTGACGGAGACGCCGTGCAGCGCGCCATCCGCAAAGTGGTGATGGAACCTCATGCCGACTGGCGCATCACCCTTGCCACACTCTGGCTCCACCATCTGATGGGCATGCCCGATTCATTTGGCAAATCTGTTTCACCAAACAAAAAACCCGAAGCGAAGGAGGTTCGAAACGATGCGAAGCAAAATAGTCGCAGGTCTACTGCTGCTTCTGATAGGAAGCGTGCCCCTTCTGGCGCAAACCCGCGCCCGAACCGTCCAACCCGATAATGCGGGCTACATCGAGGTGTATGATGTGGGCGCTATCAACTGGTCGGAAGGCGTGCTGAGCGCCACGGGCATCGGGCTGATGCCGCGCAACGAGTCGGATCGTGCCCGTGCCTACCTCAAAGCGCGCAGTTATGCCCGCCTCGATGCCCTCGCCAACCTGCTGATGCTCATCGATCGGGTGCAGATTGATGCCGAATATGTGGGGGCGGACTACACCGCGCAGAGTGAGGAGATTCGCGCCACCATTAGCGGTTTCGTTCGTGGGGCGCAGATCATCGACGAGCGGAAGGTGCTGATTGAGGGTCAAGAGGCGGTGCAGGTCACGGTCGGCACGGCGATGTATGGGCAGCGTGGGCTGAGTCGCTACTTGCTCAAACCGGCGTTCACTGCACCCTCTCCCGCCACGGAGCCTGCGCTGCCGCGCATCGAGCTGGTCAGTCCCAACACGCCCGCAACAGGCACACCCGTAGCCGAGGGCAACTATACAGGGCTGATTATCGACGCGCGAGGGCTGAAGGTTCAACCGGCGATGGCGCCCCGCATCCTCAAAGCGGATGGCACTGTCCTCTATGGCGTGGGCAAGCTCGACCTTGACCAGCTTGTCGAAAAGGGCATGGCGGCGTATTATCGGGATCTCGCAGCGGCGCGTGCCGACCCACGCGCTGGCAACAACCCGCTGGTGTTGCGCCCAATTGGGGTCTACCGACGCGCCGTCGCCACCACCGATGTGGTCATTAGCGATGCCGACGCCGCACGGCTCTTAGCCGAAGATGCCCGAACAGGCTTTCTCAAAGCGATGAAAGTGGTGTTCGTGGTGGATTGAGTGCCGTGTCCGAATCGTCAGTGGCTGAACACCTCACGCGATTGTGAGTGCGGGCAGTCGGGTATACTTTATTTTGTATGAGTAGCCCGATTGGTCGCGAGGTGTTGCAGGTTCCCGTCGAGGAGGAGATGAAGCGCTCCTACCTCGACTATGCGATGAGCGTCATTATTGCCCGTGCGCTGCCCGATGTGCGCGACGGGCTGAAACCGGTGCAGCGACGCATTCTGTATGTGATGCGCGAACTGGGCTTGACGCCCGATTCGGCACACACGAAGTCCGCTAAGGTGTGTGGCGAGACCACCGCCAACTATCACCCTCACGGACAGGAGGTGGTCTACCCAACGCTGGTGCGCATGGCGCAGGATTTCAACATGCGCTATCCCCTTGTGGACGGTCAGGGCAATTTCGGCAGTATAGATGGTGATCCTCCGGCGGCGATGCGCTACTGCCTCACAGGCGACGCGCTGGTGCGCACGGCGGTGGGACTCATCCCGATTGGCAAGTTGGCACACGCAGACACCGAGGGCGAAACCGTTATCGACCTTGCTGTCCGCGCGGTGGGCGGACGAATGAGGCGCGCCGAGCGCTGGTTCGACTGCGGCGAGCATCCGACCCTGCGTGTGCGCACGCGCTACGGCTACGAACTCACGGGCACGCCGAACCACCCCGTGTTGGTGTGCCTCGCCGATACATCTGGTAAACCACGCCTCGCATGGAAGACGCTGGACACCCTACAGACTGGCGATTACCTTGTGATCGATCGGGGTATGGAGGCTCATGATGGGACGCCGCTTGACCTGACGCCTTACTATCCGAATCTCTCGCCGACGACGCGCCGCCACACGCTACCGACGCACTTGGACGAGCTGCTTGCGTTCCTGATGGGCGCGCTGGTCGCCGAAGGCACGCTGGCAGAGGACCGCATCGAGTTCACCTGCACGCCGGGTGAGTTCGCGGACGAGTTTGTGCGCTGCTGGGCGCGCGTTTTCCCTGACTGCCGCCTACACCAATGGCTGCGCCCTCCTGTTGGGTTTGGCAAGCGCCCGTTCTGGCAGATGCAAGTTGTGAACCAGCAGGTGGTGCGACTACTAAGCAACTTGGGGCTTCGCGAGCGTTCGGCGGAGCGGGTCGTGCCCGAAGCCGTTTTGCACTCGCCGCGCGCGGTGCAAGCAGCGTTTCTGCGCGGGTTGTTCGAAGGCGATGGATGCGTCGAGCGCAGCGGACGCAGCCTTATGCGTGTCAGCCTGATCTCCGCCAGCAAGCGACTGCTGCAGCAAGTGCAGGTGATGCTCCTGAACTTTGGCATCGTGGCGCGTCGGGCGCAGGAGAGGCGCGGTTCGTGGCGGCTTACCATCACGGGCTTACGCAACCTTCAGCGGTATGCAGCTTACATCGGCTTCGTGTCGGAAGCGAAACGCAAGGCGCTGGACGCGCTGCTGGACGACGCCACTGGGCGCGTGCTGTCCAAGAGCGACTATGTGCCCTACTTGAGCGCGTATGTGCGCCAAACGGCGAAGCGACACCGCAAGTGGCAGAACAAGCACAACTTCGACCGCCCCGAACGGCTCGTGGAGGCGCTTCCACGCCTGCTGGAAGCCCTCTCGCCAGAGGATGCCGAGTTCCTCCATGCCCTCGCAGAAGGACGCTACTTTTTCGACCCCGTCGTGGCAATTGAGGAGGCGGGCATCCAGCGCGTCTACTCCATCCGCGTGGCAAGCGAGTGCCACTCCTTCGTCGCAAATGGGTTCATCAACCATAACACTGAAGTGCGCCTGACGCCTATCGCGATGGAGATGTTGGCGGATATCGATAAAGAGACCGTTGACTGGATGCCGAACTATCTGCAAAGCGCGGAGGAACCAGTGGTGCTACCCGCCCGCTTCCCGAACCTGCTGTGCAACGGCGGGAGTGGGATTGCCGTCGGCATGGCGACCAACATCCCACCTCATAACCTCAGCGAAGTGGTTGACGCACTTATTTACCGCCTTGAACATCCCCACTGCACGCTGGAGCCGATTCTAAAGCTCCTGCCTGGTCCCGATTTCCCCACAGGCGGGCTGATTTTGGGCACGCGCGGCATCCGACAAGCCTACGAAACGGGGCGCGGCAGCATCATCATGCAGGCAAAAACCCAGATTGAGCCGTTGGACGGCGGCAAAAGCGCAATCGTCATCACCGAACTGCCCTATCAGGTGAGCAAAGCACGACTGATCGAACAGATTGCGGCACTGGTCAAGTCGGGCAAATTGGAGGGTATCACCGATATCGCCGACTACTCCGACCGCACGGGGATGCGCGTGGTCATTGAGCTTCGCCGCGATGTGAATCCCAACCGCATGCTGAACAACCTGCTCAAGCACACGCAGCTGCGCACCACCTTCGGCGCGATTCTGCTGGCGTTGGTGGACAATGTGCCGCGCGTGATGAGCCTGCTCGATTTGATGGATCACTATTTAGAGCATCGGCGCGCGGTCATCCTGCGACGCACTCGCTATGAGCTATATCGCGCCAAGTCGCGGGCGCATGTGCTGGAGGGGCTTCAGGTAGCCGTCAGCGTACTGGATGAGCTTATTCGGCTCATTCGTCGCTCCGAGACGGCAGAGGTGGCGCGTCGCGAGATGATTCGCCGTTTCGGACTGACCGCCATTCAAGCGGATGCTATCTTGGCGATGCAGCTGCGCCAGCTGGCACGACTGGAACAGGAGAAGCTCGCAGAGGAGTATCGAGGACTTCTGCGCGAGATAGCGCGTCTGGAACACATTCTGACCGACCCACAGCGCGTGCATCAGATGATGAAGGAGGAACTCCAGACGCTAAAAGAGAAATACGGCGACGCGCGCCGCACCCGCATCATCCCCCGCGAAGCGGAAGAGATTTCCGAAGAGGAACTAATCCCCGAAGAGGAGACTTTGGTGCTTATCACGCGCGATGGCTACATCAAGCGGGTCTCGCTGGATGCTTATCGCTCCCAGAAGCGTGGCGGCAAAGGGGTCATCGCCACCACGGCTCGCGAGGAGGACGAGGTGGAACACCTCTTTCAGGTCAGCACGCACCACTACATCCTCTTTTTCACCGATCGGGGACGAGTCTATCGGCTCAAAGCGTATGAAATCCCCGAAACCTCACGCCAAGCGAAGGGCACACCCGTCATTAACTATATCAGTATCCAGCCCGACGAAAAAGTCACAGCGACCGTCTCTGTTCGCGATTTCGATGCGCCCGGTTACCTCACGATGATTACGCGGGGAGGCGAAATTAAGCGCACACCGCTAACCGAGTTCGCGAATCTGCGCAGCAACGGGCTGAACGCATTTGATCTGGAGGCAGGCGACGCGCTCGGCTGGGTGCTGCACACGACAGGGGATGACCATATCCTGCTGGTGACGCAGGCGGGCTTCTCCATTCGCTTTCCAGAAACAGATGTACCCGTGCGCTCGCGCACCGCAGGAGGCGTGATTGCCGTTCGCCTGACCAAAGGCGACACGCTGGTCGCTGCATGCCGCGTGGTGCCCCATGCGCTGCTGCTGGTCGTGTCCGAGAATGGCTTTGGCAAATGCACCCCGCTCAAAGAGTATCGGGTTCAATCGCGTGGGGGCAAAGGCATCTTGACGATGAATGTCACGCGCAAGACGGGGCGCGTCGTGGCTGCCGAAGTGGTGGAGAAGGATGACAAGCTTATTCTCGTGACCGCCAACGGCAAGGGCATTCGGCTGCGCGTGAGCGACCTGCGCATCACGGGGCGCATCGCGCAGGGTGTCAAACTCATCGACTTGGCAGAGGGCGACCGTGTCGCTGCTGTGACCCGCATCGTGCTGGGCAAGCGACTGCAGGAAGCCGAAACAAAGGCGCTCCCCACAGAAAGGGGCGGCGGCATGGGGGATGGTGAAACTCGCACCCTCTTCACCACATAAGTATTATCACTTAGCGATAGAGGAGGAAATCCAATGATTAGGGATGCCTCGGCGCGGTTTCAGCAACGATGGCGATTGTACATTATAATTACCTGGTTGTGTCTTGTCTCTATACTGGTGACAGGTTATAAGGATCAGGTGGGCGCAAATCATCCTCTGCAGCTGGTGCTTGTTCAAAAACTTCAGGAACCTGCGCTTTATCCGAACGATGTGTTTGTGAAAGAGACGGTGTATGCTTATGCATCTTGGCTCTGGTATATTGTTGCGTGGCTTTCGGCATATACTAATCTTTCGGTTGTTCTGGGGGTTTTATTTATCGTTGTGCGCCTGTTGCTCCTGCTGGCGGCGTACTGGCTGGCAAGAACATTTTTCCCGCAATCAAGCACAGCCCCTGTGGCGGCGATGGCATTTATGGCTGCAAGCCCGTCGCCCCTGATGGGGGCTGGGAATCCCATTCGTGATTTCACCGAACAGACCAGCTTTGCTGCTGCGTTTGTACTGCTTGCCTTTGCTGCCTTTATGCAAAGGCGTCCGCTCCTTACGGCATTATGGCTCGGTCTGGCGATGGATATGAACATGATGTACGCCCTGTTCGGATTGGTGTATCTGTTCGTTGCCTGGGGAAGTATAGCAGAATACAGGAAAGATTGGCGCGCTTGGTTGGCGGCTGCACCTGTGCTGATTCTATCGGGGGCTCCTGGTCTTTGGCTCACGATAACCAAAGGCACTCAGCCAGTTGAGGATTTAGCCGCTGTTTGGAAAGTGGCGGAGATACAGTTTCCTTATCATTTCTTCCCGCCTCTTTGGCCCGTGCCAATCCAGCTGTTTGTGGTGGGTTTGATGCTATTCAGCTGGTGGCTAGCAGGCAAAGTGCCTTTTGTTGCTTCGGGAACCGCGGTTCATCTCCGAGTCTGGGCGCTGGTGGGATTCGGATGGTATCTGTTGGCTTGGCTCACTCCTTATGTGCTGCACTCCATGACGCTGCTGCGTTTGCATCCCATTCGGGGTCACGATTTATGGTTGTTTGGTACGGGCATTTTTTTCGCGGGGGCGGCCGCCGCTTGGATTGAAACGCGCCTTAGCCGAGTACCATGGACCTTCGCGGTGCAGACGGCGGTTCTCACCATGTCTTTGCTATGGCTGCGTATCCACTTCTTCAGACTAAGTGGATTAATTCAAATGGTAGCAATCCTTCTGTTTAGTGGCTTGCTTGGGGCGGTTAGTTCCGCAATTCTGACACGCACACGCTCGCTTGCCATTACCTCCCGCCAGCTCGCTTCAGTGGCTGTGCTAATAGCGATTGGTATCCTCTCACTCAGAGCGTTGATGTGGCATGCAGAACGGGTCATCACAGCAGGTAATTGGTTAGGAATCGCCCCTACACCCTGTTATGCCGTTGCTGAATGGGCACGCAATACAACTCAGCGAGAAGATGTGTTTCTCATCCCTGTGGGTCCAGACGAGGGATGGCAAGAGTTCCGCCATCTATCTCAGCGCAATGTGTTTGTTCACTGGAAGGATGGCACCGCCTGGCCTTACGCTCCTTGGTATGCTGCCGAATGGCTCCACCGCATGCAGCTTCTGGGATTAATGGAAATCGCAAGATTAAATAAATACCAATTAGGAAGTTGGATTTATGTAAGAAAAAATTATTCTAATAAAATTTATCGCAATGTAGATGAAAAGCGCGTAATGCAACTTGCTAAACAATATAGAATCGATTACTGGATAACCTACCAAGACATGCCTACACAGTTACCTATCGTGTATCAGCATGGCGACTGGAAAGTTGTCAAGATACGCTAAATGTGCGAAAGCCTCTATGCATAGGTTGACGGAATGTAAGCGCTAAAACCTTTGTGGAGCGGAGGTGAATCGCCTGATGCCAATCGCTTTTCTGAGAGCGCGCCGCTCAGTAACAGTCAGTCCTCACAATCCGTTGCCAGTGGAGGTGCGCAATACTGAAAACGCACCCCTGCCGATCGAACCGGTCGCCATCGATACGCTCTTGGTCGGAAGCGTCTCCGCATCCTCGACCGCACGCGACCTGCTCAGCAACACCAACAGCGAAACACCTACCCTCACCCAAACCGCACCCTATAAACGACTCATCCTCTATCTTTTTATCCCAAGCGCCGCCACTATCACCATCACCCTCAAAGGACGCGCGACCGACCTCAGCGGCGTCCCACTCAGCCTCGGCTGGATCACCCTCTATTCCTCCGGCGATATCAGCGCAAGTGCCAATAGCTGGCATCGTATCGTGATGCAAGCCAGCGACGGCGCACCACTCGGAGCCGACCAGTACCGCATCGAAATCACCAGCTCCACTTCCCAAACCATTTACTATAATCTCAAGGGTGAACGATAATGGCACGCATCTTAGTCGTCGGACCCCGATGGGATATTTTCGGACTGCACGGCGCGGCACTGGAACCGCTCCAAACACTGGGTATCCAGACAACGACCGCCGTCTTAGATGGCAACACGCTGACCACCATCGGACGCACCTTCAACGCCAATAGCACCGAAACACGCCAATTCCTCAATACCTTCGATGCTATCTTCGTGCTGGAACGACGCGCCATCAATAGCAGTGTCAGCACCTTAGACCAAGCCCTCAATACTTGGCTCAACTGGAACGAACCAAACGATAAGCCCATCGTCTACTTCGCGCCGAACCTCAGCACCGCACGCACCACCCTCTCACTGCCCAGCGACTTTCCCATCATCCGACCAGACCCAGTTAATCTCATAGAAACGACCTACCTGCTGGATCCCAATACTTGGACGGTTCCAAGCGGAGTCTTTTATCCGCACTATTCTCGCTTGGGCGGTCGGTTCCGATTGACACGCGAGAATGTATCGGTCTACACGCCCGCTGCCTGCGCCTTCCTCGGCTCCAACGCCTACTTCTGGAGATTGGACGAAACCCTACATGTCTTGCTGGGCATGAATGGCGAAATCCTCGCCTATCCCGATTTCCCTGACCGCGCCATCGACCCCGATGTCATCGTCGCTTACCGCTATAAGAACCGCTACTTCTTCCCTTTCATCTGGGAACCTGATTCGGTCATGCGGCGCGACCATCGCGCGACAGAAGGCGTCTCGCTCTTCTGGCTGCTCTACGCGCTCAAGTGCCTCGGTATCCAACCATCACGGCAAGCCATCCTGTGCATCGAGATTGACCACCCCATCGAAGAGAAACATGACCGTCCGGTGGATAACCAGACACGCGACGACCAGTATGCTATCCAATACGCGACTTATGAGTGGCTCATCTCGTTCTGTCGGCAAACAGGTTTGGTAGTTCCGTGCGGTGTCACGAACGGTGGACGCAGCCGTGCCAACGCTTATCACTATTACTATGTTCAGCAGCATGAGGTGGCACGCCAAATCCACGAGCTGCTCTTATCCGCACCAGATGTCTTGCCTTGCGGCGTGCACGACCATACCTTCACTTGGGGCGCGGTCAGTGGCGACTTCGTGCGTGTTTCAACAGCGGATGTACCCGTCGAGTATGGTCTATCGGGTCAGAACTGGGCGTTGGTGAACCCGAAGGTAGCCGATCCCGCTTTAGCGAACAACCCATCCTACCCTCGTACGCTGGATGGGTTCATTAGTATCGGAACTCGTATGTCAGGTACAGGCACGACTGTTCCGAACTTGGCTAATCTGTGCGAATTCACGGCACAGATGGTATTGGACGATGAGTTTGACGAGATGCGAGCTTTGAGCTTTCCTGATGGACACTGTGGCGTGCAGCGGTACACGAATGCCGCAGGCGATAATACAGGTGGCGAAGGCTATTGGAAAGCCTTGCTGGCAAAAGGCTTTCGCGGGATCCGCTTTACGAATCCCTATTCGAACGATGGCAATTCCTCTCCGCAATATAAGCAGGTTCATCCGACAGGTGGACGACGAAACCGCTATCGCGGCTTGATATTTGTGCCTGCGAGCCGAAATGATTGGTTTTTGGGGAGTTATGGCAGTTATGGTCTGTATCGTTCGGGCACGAACGATACAGCCGTAGGGGTTTACAAGCTGGATTTAGGTGGCTCGGACTTAGCGGATTATAGCACGAATCCTGCAACACGCTGGAAGGTCTATCGTCGCGTGATAGGCGATATGGTGGGTTTTTGGCTTTTGTATGCGCTTCGTTTTCGTGGCACGGTCTATATGCATCCGCAGAGTTGGTTTGGTGCATCGGTCAGCGACCCGACGGGTGTGGTGGATACAGGGGACGATTTGAAGGTGAACCCGATGGTGGAGTTGTTGAAGGCGATGCGTGAGGTGCAGCAGGTGCTATCGGCTTATCTCAGGTTCGGTAGTCCGACCGAGGTGATGGATTTGCGAGAAACGGTCGGGAGGTAGTGGGCAGAGATGTGCTTACTTTTTAGGCGGTAATTCTTCGGGTTGGGACAGAACCGTATCAGCGGAGCCTCTGCCTGGCTTGGATAGTAGTCCACTTTGCCGAATAAACATTCTTGCTTGCTTGGGATAAAGCTTGATGCGGGTGCCGGCTGGGTAGGTTTGCTGCGTAACCCATTCATAGTAGGTATCATCAAGCACCCAGGTAAACACAGCGCCATCCTTCCAAGAAGGTGGCGTGTTTCCAGTGGGATTTACCAGCACAAAGCCGTTCTCGAAGGGGCGATAATAGAGTCCGCCGGCGTAGTCGCTGCTTCGGAAAAACACCTGGTAGGGCCCCGTTGGTTGACCGAGTGGCACATCGAAATCGGCATCAGGGCGCCAACTGCGCTGCCGCCCGAAGGGTGTCCCTTCGTAATAGTGTTTATCCAGATATAAATAGGCATTTTCATTGTTGCCCAGCAGGAAGCTCGCCATCGCATACAGTTTCATCGGACGCATTCGAGCGGGATCGATCGTATAGCCACTGTAGTAGATGCGCACCTTATCAGGCGTTTCGGCAAGGGTTTGCAACTGCTGCTCCCAGCCGCTGAATCGAAGGTAGGTTGCCGGAATTGGTAAACCATAGATTGTAGTGAAAGCTTGTTCGATAAAGACACCATCTACAAACCCTTGCCTAAGCAGATAAGTATGGATCCAATTGCGAGTATACGGCTTGGCAGCAACATTGGCTAACAGCAAAGGTGGTCCGTACATCTCCAATTCGCGGCGCAGAATCAGAAAGTACTTCACCACTGCTGCCAAGCGACTGGCTGTGGTTGGGTAGCGCTGATTCGGATGATTGTGTGTGAAGTCGATTAAGTTATCCAGCTTCAGTGAGAAGAGAGCGATGTTAGTGTGAACGAATCGCTCTCTTATTCGGGAGGCAGCGCGTAGGGCACAAGCTGGATTGCCTATGTCCATCATGTACAGAGTACCCCCAAAACGGACTCGCTGCCCAAATTGGTTGAGCAGAAACCATTCGGGATGATGTTGGTTACAGTATGTGTATCCAAATGGATCGCGAATAGAGTTGCCATCACCTGCGGCATCACTGGTGAAGCCCAGATAGTAGGTCGTGGTCTTAAGTTCGGGTTTGTAAACCAGCATGCGCTTCAGCTCGAACATGCGCTGGGACATTCCTATCATATCAAATTCACGCGCATAATAGATCCAATCATTATTAGCCTCTTCACGAGTGGGGTCATAATAGGTAAATATCTTGAGCGAGCGGGGTGGGCGAGTGCGCCAGCGCTTGCTTCCATAAACCTCCAAGTTATCGAACCAGACGGTGCCCTCAGAAGCACCATCCTGCAAAGTGATTTCGAAAATGAGTCGGATTCCCTGCGGATTGGAGTTGGGTACGGTGTAGTTGACTTCAAAGCGTGACCAGTCGGGAATGGAGGTCGTCTGTGTTAAGAGGGTTACGGTGGGTGTTTGATCATCCAACCCGCGCGCTCGAAGGCGCAGCTGAGCGTTGCTCCAACTGCCTGTTTTCATCCAGACGCTGATGCGGATAGTCTCTCCTACCTGGGGGTAGTCCTCCGATGGGAAGTAAAGGTCGATGTAGATAGAACCCCTTACCGAGCCGCTGCCTGTGCGTGAGAAGCTAATTCGCTGGCTGGCAACGCCACTTGTCTTTTGGTCGTAATCGATGGCAAAGGAGAAAAACCGGGAGGCATCGGATGGGCTATAGCTGGCATGAAATCCATCGGATAGTCCATCTCCATATATCATGCCGTCCTCGCCCCGTCCAGGTGGCAGCTCATCCGTTTCGAATTCCCCGATGCCCGCAACATAGTTAATCAGCGGCGCTTCCTCTTGTGCCATCGCCGCCCCAATCAGCAGCAAGCCGATCCATCCGAACAGCCATGTGCGTTTCATTGCCGACTCTCCTCTCCACCTACCCTCTATTATAGCATACCCGTCATCGAGGATGCAACTCTTAGCGTAAAAAACCGTGCGGATTGCGAGGGTAAAATGGAGAAGATGGTTGGTGGTCAATCGGTTCCGCGCTCGCTGCGGCAGTTTGACATCCCGTTGCTACTCATTGTATTGATATTGATTGGCACAGGGTTGGCGATTCTCTACAGTGCGACCCATGCTTGGGCGCTGGGGCTGTTCCAGCGCCAGCTGGTCTGGCTGGGATTCGGACTGCTTGGTATGGGGGTGTTGACGGCTATAGACCCGCTGGTCTGGATGCGTCGCTGGCGCTGGCTCTATGCGCTGAATCTGCTGATGCTGCTGCTGGTCGAACTGGTAGGTGCGGAGCGGAAGGGGGCACAGCGTTGGCTGGAGCTACCAGGTGGCTTTCAGTTTCAACCCTCTGAGTTTGCGAAGTTGCTGCTCATTCTGACACTGGCGAGCCTGCTGACGCAGATGGGCATCTCGTTGCGCACATTGCGAGGCTTCTTGATGAGCCTGCTGCATGCAGTTCTGCCCGCTTTACTGGTATTCCTGCAGCCCGATTTGGGCACTGCCATCGTGCTGGGAGCGCTCTGGTTCGGGATGGTG